>Ga0066256_1000705_pt1 | contig 67872 bp, 69 predicted proteins | sample ThiBio_1000_biof_FD_87107 | JGI IMG/M metagenome (GOLD analysis project Ga0066256, IMG submission 87107) | Wastewater bioreactor microbial communities from Cape Town, South Africa - Thiocy_expt_1000_biof (version 2) | ecosystem: Engineered > Bioreactor > Thiocyanate-remediating >... | reverse complement strand
AATGCGAGGGTCCCTTGTCGAAATTCTCCTGCATCATCCAGCGCATGTGCACCAGCATCCAGTACAGTTGATGCTCTACCATCCGCTCGATGGCCCAGGCTTCGGCACGCTGGTGCTCGTCGAGCGAGGCATCAAGATCCACGCCATAGGTTTTCTCGACATGCATGCGGATGAAGGTCGAGTCCGCAATGCGCTGCCCGCCATCGTCGATATAGGGCAGCTGGCCCTTCGGCGATTCCTCGCGCGAGCCAATCTGTTTGGTATAGGCAAGACCGGCCATCTTGAGCTGAACCTCGGCCTTGATGACAAAGGGGCTGGCCTCGGGAAGGCCAAAAAAGGGACCGAAACCATACAGCGTGATCATGGCGAACATCCTTTGAACGTTGAAATGATGTCCGTTTGTAGCTACCCCCTGCTGCCAACGTGGTGTCAGCAGCAAACCGGCCGTGAGCCGTCGGGATCAAAAACATGCGACGCGCCGACCGGCTGTTTCAGATCATTCAGGTGCTTCGGCGCGCCCGGAAGCCGCTGACCGCCGAGGCCATCGCCGAAGACCTCGAAACCTCCAAGCGGACGATCTATCGCGACATCGCCACCCTGATTGGCCAGCGTGTACCGATCCGGGGCGAAGCCGGCACAGGCTATGTGCTGGAAAAGGGTTTCGACATGCCACCGCTCATGCTGACACCGGACGAGATCGAAGCCGCCGTGCTGGGCGCGCAGTGGGTGGCCGGCCGCGCCGATCCGGTGCTGGCGAAGGCCGCCGATGACCTGATCGCCAAGATTGTCGAGACCGTGCCGGAGCGCTTGCGGCCGCTGGCGCTCGAACCGGCCAGCCGCACCCCGCCGAAACGGGAAGACACGGCGGACCGGATCGATATGGCGCAACTGCGCGCGCATATTCATGCCGCCCGGAAGGTGCTGCTCCACTATTGCGACGAGCAGGGCCGCAAGAGCGAACGGACCGTCTGGCCGATCGCCGTCGGCTATCTCGAGGCCGTCCGACATCTCGCAGGCTGGTGCGAACTGCGCGCGGACTTCCGCTCCTTCCGCATCGACCGGATTGCACACGCCGTCTTTCTGGAGGAGAAATATCCGGAGCGCCGCGCGGTGCTGCGCGCAAGATGGATGAAACACATGCAGGACATGCGCCGGCGTGCGTGCGATCCGTTATGAGTGCGGCAGACAATCCCTGCCAGAGCTGCGGCGCGTGCTGCGCCTATTCGCGCAACTGGCCGCGCTTCACCATCGAGGACGACGCCGCGCTCGATCTGATTCCGGAAAATCTGGTCAACGACCGGCTGTCCGGCATGCGCTGCGAGGGTGAACGCTGCATGGCGCTGACCGGCAAGATCGGAACCGAGACGGCGTGCGGAATTTATGATGTACGCCCCGAAGTGTGCCGCACCTGCATGCCCGGCGACCCCGAATGCCTGATGGCGCGGCGACGGTTCGGGCTCGGAGACCTGCCGCACAGTTCCATCGCCGGCGCGCTTTAATTCAGGAACGAACCACCGCACCGCGCATTGCCCTCTTCCAAGGGAAGGGAGCATGACCCATGCAACAGACCCAGATTCACACCTATGCCCGGCAATTGATGGAAATGCACGGGGCTGAAGCTATCGCGAAGGCCGCGCAGCGCGCGCAGGAATGCGAGGCGCAGGGCGACTCCGAACAGGCCAGCGAGTGGCGCCATGTCGAGGACGCGCTGAAGATGATGCGCGGCCCGCATCAGGGCTGAGCGATCGCCGAGCCTAGCGGAAACTTACGCCGGCATCGCCGCAAAGCTGCCGTCCTCGTCCTCGATCTCGTCCGCGACCGGGATGAAGGTCGAGAGAGGCCGTGTCGACAGCGTGATGCTGCGGCGGGAGCCGGAGGCGGACGGTGCCGCAGATGGCGCTTCGCGCGACATCGCGAACAGGGTCGAGCCGACGATGCCGCCCTGTTCGATGAGATCGCGTTCGCTGCAAGTGGCGGCGATGGCAAGGCTCATCGAATGCAGATGCGCGCGCTTGTAACAGAACAGCGCCAGCATCGCCCGCACATCGGCGGAGACCGATTCAACCAGTTGGGGAAGGCCATGTTCGCTGGCGCGATACAGGCTTCCGAGCAAATCGTCGCCCACCGGGCAGACGTCGTTCTCAAAGGCTTCGCGGCTGGACCACATTGCAGTTCTCCCGAAGCGCGACGCCAAAACGGAAGGAATTTCGCGGTCGCGTTCAAAAGCGAAGATGCAGTGCAATTTCCTAACGCAGAGTTAACCACGCGCCGGTTCAGGCCGTTCCGTTCACACTCTGTAGAGACATTCTGAAAGCCGGTTCCATCGCGAATCGCGATTGATGATTCGTCGCCCCGGTCAGACGCCCTTCGCGGCAATCCAGTCCGCAATGCCGCGGCCGATGACGGGACCCGAATCCTCCTGAATGAAATGGCTGCCGGGCACCGTGACCTCGGTCTGGTTCTTCCAACTCCGGCAGAAGTCCCGCACCTTGCCGATCAGGATCGCGCCGGGCTCCGCATTGACGAACAGCTTCGGCAGATCGTTCTCCGCCATCCATCCGGCATAGGCTTCGACAATGGCGACGACATCCGCAGGTTCGCCCGCGATCGGAATCTGGCGCGGCCATGTCAACGTCGGCCAGCGGTCCTCGCGATTGAGGAAAGGCTTGCGATAGACCGTCATCTCCGCGTCGGTCAGCTTGCGCAGCACCGAGCCCGGCAAGACACGCTCAACGAACAGATTGCGGTCCAGAATCATCTGTTCGCCCTTGTCTGAGCGGAAGCCCTGAAACACCGGGGTCGCCGCTTCGCTCCATTCGTCCCAGCCCGCAACGGGGCGGACGATGCCTTCCATGTAAACGATGCCGCGCACGCGCTCGCGGTGCTGGTTGGCCCAGTTGAATCCCAACGCCGAGCCCCAGTCATGCACCACGAGCAGGACCTTGTCGGTCGGACCGATCACGGCGTCGATAAAGGCCCAGAGATAATCGCGGTGGGTGGTGAAGCGGTATGTGTCCGGCTTCACATCCGGCAGCTTGTCGGAATCGCCCATGCCGATGAGGTCCGGCGCGATCAACCGGCCCTGTCCCTCGAGCGCGGGAAGCACGTCGCGCCAGAGATAGGAGGAGGTCGGATTGCCATGCAGGAACAGGACCGGCGCGCCCGCGCCGCGTTCGTGATAGGCCATGCGATGGCCGAGAACGGTGACGAACTTTTTCGCGAGCGGCTGTTCGGACATGACCTGTCTCCTGAGCGGATGGCTGAGTTCATCATGCCCGGGACGTACTCCCGGGCATGATAGATCATTCATTCAATGAATGTCGCCGCCTCCGGGATGCTCGCGCGCGATGTGCGGTAGCTGTTGGCGGGATGCGTTTCGTCCGCGTAGCCGAAGGAAATGCCGCAGACCACGCGGCGGTCGTCACCGAGGCCAAGTTGGGCGCGGATCACATCGGAATGGCCCGCGAGCGCTGCCTGCGGCACGGTGGCAATGCCGAGCGCCTGCGCCGCGATCATGAAGCTGCTGACATAGCCGCCGCAATCCACCGCACCATAGACACCGAGCGCCTCGTCGGTGGTGATGATCGCGACATGCGGCGCGCCGAAGAAGCGGAAGTTCTCCAGCATCTGCTTCTGGTAACCCGGCTTGTCACCGCGCGGAATGCCCAGCGCGTTGTAAAGCTGAAAGCCGCTTTCGCGGCGGCGATCGAGATAGACGCCTTTGTATTCGCGCGGGAACGGAAAGTCCGAGACGTGATGGCCTTCGCTCGCGGCCTTGTAGATGACTTCGCTGAACTTGCGTAGAGCATCGCCACCAAGGATCGTCACCTGCCACGGCTGACTGTTGCACCATGACGCGGTTTTCTGCGCCGCGCCGAGCACCCGCTCGATGGCGATGCGCGGCACCGGGTTGGACTTGAACGCGCGGCAGGAAAAGCGCGCGGCCAGCAGCTTCTCCACGACTTCGATGTCGTGGCTATCAGTCTTTGTGCTCATGTATCAGCGGCCCTTGGTCGGAATGGCGTTGAACGGTACATCCTTGTCGACACGGATGTCACCGGGAAGACCGAGCACGCGCTCGGCGATGATGTTGCGCAGGATTTCGTCGGTGCCGCCCTCGACACGCGTTGCAGGCGAGCGCAGCAGCATCGACTGGAACTGACCGGCGGCCTCGACGGCATCCTTTTCGTTGAGCACGCCCGCCGCGCCCTGTAGATCGAGCGCGAACATGGCGATGTCCTGCAGCATAGATGCCGACACCAGCTTGCCGATGGAATTCTCCGGACCGGGCCGCTCGCCGCGGGACAGCGCGGAGATCGACCGGTAGCTGGTGTATTTCAGGCCGCTGGCCTTCACCGCCCATTGCGCCAGCTTCGAGCGGACGTTCCTGTCCTCGATGGCGGGACCGTCTTCCAGCATCAGCTTGCTGCAGAATTCGAACATCTCCGGCACGCCGGTAACGATGCGCGCGCCGATCGACATGCGCTCGTTCATCAGCGTGGTCAGCGAGACGTTCCAGCCGTCGTTGACCTTGCCGAGCCGCTGCGAGTCCGGAATCCGCACGTCGTTGAAGAACACTTCATTGAACTCTGCCTGGCCGTTGGCCTGCTTGATCGGCTTCACCACCACGCCGGGCGACTTCATGTCCAGGAAGAACATGGTGAGGCCCTTGTGCTTGGGCTGGGTCGGATCGGTGCGGGTGATGACGATGCCGTAATCGGAGAAGTGCGCGCCGGTGGTCCACACCTTCTGGCCGTTGATGATCCAGTCGTCGCCCTGCTTCTCGGCGCGGGTGCGCAGACCCGCAACGTCGGAGCCCGCGGCGGGCTCGGAGAACAACTGGCACCAGATGTTCTCGCCGGATGCGAGCTTGGGCAGATACTTCTTTTTGTCGGCTTCACCCGCATAGGCCATCATGGTCGGGCCGCACATGCCCTGCCCGATCAGAAACACGCTTTCCAGCTTGAGAAAAACGCCTTCCTCCTGCTGCCAGATCACGCGCTCGATCGGGGATGCGCCACGACCGCCATATTCCTTCGGCCAGTGCAGGCAGGCCCAGCCAGCCTCGGCCTTCTTCTTCTGCCACTTCTTCGATTCGGTGAGAATGTCGCCGCTGCGCAGCTTGATGCGGCCGACCGACGGCTCGGACAGCTCTTTCTCGAGGTGACGCGGCGCATTGGCCTCGATCCAGGCGCGTGCTTCGGCGCGAAACGCAGCTTCCTGCGGGGTATCGTCGAAATTCATGGCGGTGATCCTCTCAAGACGCGTTGCGCAGGCGCATGCGGTCGATCAACTGGTTTTCCCAGTAGCTCAGGCTGCCGAGCGCGAGGGCGAGCGCATTGGCGCGCCGGTAATACAGATGGCAATCGAACTCCCAGGTGAAGCCCATGCCGCCATGCACCTGATTGTTATTTTTCGCGCAGTGCAGGAAGGCCTGCGTGGCACTGACCCGCGCACCCGCTGCCGCTTCCGCCAGTTCGCCCGCGTCGGTGGAGAGCGCCCACGCGCCGTAATAGCAATTGGACCGCGCCAGCGTGGCGGAGACATACATGTCGGCGAGCAGATGCTTCACCGCCTGGAACGATCCGATCGGGCGGCCGAAGGCGACGCGCTCGAGCGCATAGTCGCGGCCCATTTCCAGCGCGCGATCCGCGCCGCCGACCTGCTCGAACGCCATCAGCACCGCCGCGCGATCCAGCACCCGGGTGAGAATGCTCCAGCCTTCATCGGCGGCACCCAATGGCTCGGCTTTCGCCTTGTCAAAAACGATCTCCGCCTGACCGTGCGCCGGATCGATGTTCGACAGCGCGGTGCGCGTCACGCCCGGGCCGTCAAGTTCAACAATAAAGAGACCGATGTCCGTCTCGCGGCCGGTCGAGGCCGTGCGCGCCGCGACAATGGCGAAATCGGCAATCGCGCCGTCCGCCACCGGCTTCTTGGTGCCGGACACCGTGCCGAGCGCGCCGGACACGTTGATGCCCTTCGGCGACGGATTGCCCGCGCCCTCGAAGAGCGCCAGCGTGCCGATGGCCTCGCCGGACGCGATCTTCGGCAGCCACTTTTTCTTCTGCGCATCGCTGCCCGCGAGCATGATGGCTTCCGCCGCGAGATAAATCGACGATGCGAACGGCACCGGCGCCAGCACGCGGCCGATTTCTTCCGCAATCACGCACAATTCGAGATGGCCTGCGCCCGCCCCGCCGAACTCTTCCGGGATTGCGACGCCGAGAAAGCCCATCTCCGCAAGGCCTTTCCACAGCGCCTTGTCATAGGCCGCCTCACCTTCCAGCACCGCGCGCACGGCCTTCGGCGGCGAATGCTCGGCAAGATAGCGCCGCGCCTGATCGCGCAACTGTTTCTGATCGTCGGAGAATTCAAAGTTCATGAGGTGATCTTTCCCTTAAAGCGAATCCCTCATGGTGAGGAGGCGCACCTTGCGCCGTCTCGAACCATGAGGCGTCTATGGCCCATCCTTCGAGACGCGGCGAAGACGCCGCTCCTCAGGATGAGGCAAATTTCCCGGCAACTCCTCATGTCAGCACAATGACGTCCGGTCCGGGGTCGGCATAAAGCTGCTCGACCAGTGCCGCGCGGCGCTCCAGTCCCGCGCGCTGGTTGATGTAGCCCTTGTCGGTGAGTTCGTTGCCGTCGATGGACGGCGGCTCGACCATCAGCATCGCGCGCGCGATGGTCATGCTGGTGACGCCGCCGCAGGCCTTGTTGTGCGCCAGCAATCCGTCGCGAAAATGCGCGCGCACCTTGGGATGGTTCACCACCGTCTCCATCGACGCATCCATGTCGCCGATCAGGCGGCGGCAGGCGTCGAGATTCGGCCATGCGAGAAGCCCGACGAAGGGACGATCCTGCCCGGCGACCAGCGCATCCTGCACCACCGGCGAGGTCGCCGCGATGCAATCGGTGCGCAACGAGCCTACCAGCACGAACGTGCCTGTGGTGAGCTTGAAGTCCTCCACCACGCGGCCGGAGAAGATCAGCCCCTTGGACGGATCATCCGGATCGACGAACACGCCGGCGTCGCCGATGCAGTAAAAGCCTTCTTCGTCGAACGCTTTCTTGGTCAGTTCCGGCTGATCGTAGTAACCCGGCGTGACATTGACGCCGCGCAACCGCAATTCGTATTACGCGCCCGCGGGCACCATCTTCAATTCGACGCCGGGAAACGGCAGGCCGATCAGGCCGACGCGCTCGGTGTCCCAATAGGTACCGGTGGATGTCGGCGCAGTCTCGGTCGAGCCCCAGCCGGTGTAGAACACGATGCGTTCGCCGGTGGCGCGCACCGCCAGCGCCTGCATCCGCTCATAAAGATCGTCCGGCAGCCGCGCGCCGCCATACGCGATCACGCCGAGGTCCTTGAAGAAGTTGCGGCACAGCGCGTCGTCCTTTTCCATCGCCGCTGCCAGCGCGGCATAGCCTGCGGGCACGTTGGCGTAATAGGTCGGCGAAATCTCGCGCAGGTTGCGCAGCGTTTCCTCGATCATGCCCGGCACCGGCTTGCCGTCATCGATATAGAGCGTGCCGCCTTCGGTCAGCACCGGATGGAACAGCGCGTTGCCACCCATGGTGTGATTCCATGGCATCCAGTCGAGATAGATGGACTGGGAATCGTCCGATCCCCGCGGGCGGACCTGCATCATCATCCGGGCGTTGGCGCACATCATCCGCTGGGTGTTGATCACGGCCTTGGGCATGCCGGTCGAGCCAGAGGTGAACAGGAATTTGCCGATGGTGTCCGGCGTGATCTTCGCGATGGAGTCATCGACGGCGGGCGTCACCGGCGTCGCAGCCAAATCGGCATAGGCAACGCTCGGCACATTGGACGGCGGGCGATCGACATGGATCACGGTGATGCCGCTGAGATCCAGCGCCGCCAGCGCCTTCTCGAAGGTCGGCCCATCCTGCACCATCACCACGGCGGGCCTGATCAGGCCGAACAGATATTTCAGCTTGGCGTGATCCTGACTCATCAGCGAATAGGCAGGCGACACGGGCGCCGCCGGAATCCGCGCCTGCATCGCGGCCTGCGTCATCAGCGCGTGCTCGATGGAATTGCCGCTCAGGATCGCGAGCGGACGGCCTTCGGGAATTTTCAAGTCGAGCAACGCCTGCGTCAGCGCATCCACCGTGCGCTTGGCCTCAAGGTAGGACACCTTGCGCCATTGCCGCTCCGGGCCCTTGCGCTGGGCAAGCCAGATGTGATCCGGCTGTGCCTTCGCCCATTTCGCCAGCGATGCGGGAATATGCGGCTCGAACGGATCGAGCGGAATCCGCGACTTGAGTACGATGGAGCCATCCGCCCGCCGGTCGACGGCGATGTCGCGCGGCAGCCACGCGACTTTGCGGAACGGCGGCTTCTGCGGCGCGGGCTCCGCATTCTTTTCAGCCAGACTTGCAGTCACATTCGCGCTCATCGCAGCATCCTCCCGGGAGAAACGGCGGGGGCTTTTTTGTAAGTGCCCCTCGCCGGCCGGCTACGCCTTGACCTTACAATCGTCATTTCGAGGAGCGATAGCGACGAAGCAATCCAGCCTCTTCAAGGATGGATTGCTTCGCTGCGCTCGCAATGACGCGATAGCTGCTACCGCGGCGCCATGCGGATCGCGCCGTCGAGGCGGATAACTTCGCCGTTGAGCATCGGATTCTCGACGATGTGCACAGCAAGGGCCGCGTACTCGCTCGGATCGCCGAGGCGCGCCGGATGCGGCACCTGCTTGCCGAGGCTGTCCTGCGCTTCCTGCGGCAGGCCCATCAGCAGCGGCGTCAGGAACAGGCCTGGCGCGATGGTCATCACGCGGATGTTGAGCGAGGCGAGATCGCGCGCCACCGGGAGGGTCATGCCGACAATGCCGCCCTTGGACGACGAATAGGCCGCCTGCCCGATCTGGCCGTCATAGGCGGCGACGCTCGCGGTGTTGATGATGACGCCGCGCTCCTCGCCGATGGTCGGCGCATTCTGCATGCGCTCCGCCACAAGGCGAATACAGTTGAAACTGCCGATCAGGTTGACCTTGATGACGCGGGTATAATCCGCCAGCACATATGCGCCATTCTTGCCGACCGTCTTGCCCGCATTACCGATGCCCGCGCAGTTCACCAGAATGCGGATCGGGCCGTGCGCCGCTTCCGCCTTCGCGATGGCATCCTTGACCGGCGCTTCTTCCGACACGTCGCCGACCAGCGCGAGACCCTTGATCTCGGCGGCGACCTTCTCGGCACCGTCCTTGTTCATGTCGATGACCGCGACCTTCGCGCCCTTGGCCGCCATCGCGCGCGCCGTTGCCGCGCCGAGGCCCGAGCCGCCGCCCGTCACCAGTACTGAAATATCCTTGAGCTGCATGAGTTGGTTTCCTGCCTTTGGTTGAACGAGATGATTTCTTGTTTTTAAGAAGCGCGCGCGGCCGTCTTCGACCACTGCGCAAGAATGTCTGCCGCCGCGGAAGGAGCCACCGCGGGCGTGCTTTGAATCGCGGACGGCGTGCGCGAGAAGCGCGGCGCGGGCGCGGGCTGCACATAGCCGTCACGCTCCACGAAGGTCTCGCGCGCGGCAAGATGTGGATGGTTCGGCGCATCGAACAGGCCGCGCACCGCAGCGGCGCAGGCATCGGAGCCTTCGAGCAGCGCCGCCCATTCGTCGCGTGTCTTTGTTTTGAACAGCGCCGCCATCTTCTCGTGCAGCGCCGGCCAGCCCTTCTGGTCCATCTGCTTGTCGTAGCAATCCTCATCGAGGCCCGCGAGCTTGCGCAATTCCGCATAGAACTGCGGCTCGAGCGCGCCGATCGCCATGAAGCCGCCGTCCTTGCATTCGTAGGTGCGATAGAACGGCGCGCCGCCGTCGAGCAGATTGGTGCGCGGCTGCTCGGTCCAGCGGCCCACGGCGCGCATGCTGTGAAACATCGTCAGCATCGAGGAGACGCCGTCGCACATCGCCGCATCGACCACCTGTCCCTTGCCCGACGCCCGCGCCTCGATCCCCGCCGCCAGTACGCCGACCACGAGATACATCGCGCCGCCGCCGTAATCGCCGACAAGATTGAGCGGCGAAACGGTTTCGCCATTGGCCGCGCGGAAGGAATCCAGCGCGCCGGTGATGGCGATATAATTGATGTCATGGCCCGCGGCCTGCGACAGCGGCCCGCTCTGGCCCCAGCCGGTCATTCGGCCATAGACCAGCTTCGGATTGCGCTTGAGCGTTTCATCCGGCCCGAGGCCGAGACGCTCCATCACCTGCGGACGAAAGCCCTCGATCAGGACATCGGCGGCCGCGATCAGGTCCATCGCCTGTTCGACATGCGCGGGATTTTTCAGATCGAGTTCGACCACGCGCCGCCCGCGATTGACGAAGTCGCGCACATCGCGCTTGCCCTGACCGGGCCGCGCGATCGACACCACATCCGCGCCCATGTCGGACAGCAGCATCGCGGCGAACGGCCCCGGACCGATGCCTGCGAATTCCACCACGCGCACGCCGCGCAATGGGCCCGTTGCCGCTGTCTGCTCCTTCATACGCCTCTCCCGAGTTCAACGTTTTTTTCTTTTGTTGTTAGCCGCGCCGGTCTTGTGCCCGCGGCGGCTGTCTTTCCGCTAATCCGGCGGCTTGCCGGGTTTGTCCGTCAGCAGTCCGCCGAGAATCAGCTTGGTCATGTGATCGATATATTGCCGCCTGACCTCGTCGGTGACGCCGCCGGAGCCGACCAGATACGTGTTCATCTGGCGGCCGTAGAACAGATGATCGCAGGCGCCGTTCGGGCTGATGTAGAACAGCGCGGGATCGCCCTTGCGGAATTCCCCCGCCGCCACGCCCGCCTCGAGCAGCCGCTTCACGAAGTTGAACAGCGGATTGACGAAGAAGCGCTGGACTTCCTTTGCGGTCGCCGGGCTGCCCTGATGCAGCAGAAGATGGATCAGACGATTGAGATACGGCACGCGGTAATAGGCATTGACGATGCCCGCGATGTGACGGCGCATCTTCTCCGTCGGCGAAATCGGCATATCCAGCACGAAGGCGAGGTTCTTCATTTCGGCCTCCGCATCGCGCGCCAGCAGCGCCAGCAAAAGGCCGTCCTTGTTGCCAAAATGATATTTTACCAGCGCCGCGTTGACACCCGACTTCTGCGCGATCTCGCTGAGCGACACATCGGTGGTGTTGCGCTCGATCATCAGATCGCCCGCCGCCACCAGCAATTTGGCGGCTGTGGCATTCATCGGCGCGGCCTCCTTTTCAGGAACCGGTTTCGACGATGCAGCGCGGCGCGGCGCTTTCTGGCTGAGGCTCGATGACATACGCTTCTCTATGACAGGCTATGACACTAAGCCGATGATCCGGTCCGGCTCAAGAGTTAATTGAGCGATTGACTAAATCCCGGCAGGTCCGTTTAATTCGCGGCAACACATAACAACCATTCAGGGAGCACCACCATGGCCGAAGCCTATATCGTCGCCACCGCCCGCACCGCTGGAGGCCGCAAGGGAGGCCGCCTTGCGAGTTGGCATCCGGTCGATCTCGCCGCATCGGTGCTGGATTCGCTGGTGGACCGCACCGGCGTCGATCCCGCCCAGATCGAAGACGTCATCATGGGCTGCGTGATGCAGGCGGGCGAACAGTCCAGCAACGTGGCGCGCAATGCGGTGATGGCCTCGAAGCTGCCGGAAAGCGTGCCCGCCACCTCGGTGGACCGGCAGTGCGGTTCATCGCAGCAGGCGCTGCACTTCGCCGCGCAAGCCGTGATGTCCGGCGCGATGGACATCGTGATCGCAGCCGGCGTCGAAGGCATGACGCGCGTGCCGATGGGCCTGCCCGCCACCCTCGCCGCCAAGAACGGCTTCGGCAACTACTACAGCCCGAACATCCAGCAGAAATATCCGAACATCCAGTTCAGCCAGTTCACCGGCGCGGAAATGATGGCGGAGAAGTACGGCCTCTCGAAGGAAGAACTCGACCAGTATTCCTACCAGAGCCACCAGCGTGCGATCGCCGCGACGCAGGCCGGTGCATTCAAGGACGAGATCGTTCCGCTCAAGTTCACCCGCGAGGACGGCTCCAGCGACATCCACAGCATCGATGAAGGCATCCGCTTCGACGTGACCCTCGACGGCATCCGCGGCGTGAAGACCATCGCGGAAGGTGGCAAGATCACGGCCGCAAATGCCAGCCAGATCTGCGACGGCGCATCCGGCGTCATGGTGGTCAACGAGAAAGGCCTCAAGTCGCTCGGCGTCGCGCCGCTGGCGCGCATCCATCACATGACCATGATGGGTGGCGATCCGGTCATCATGCTGGAAGCGCCGCTGCCCGCCACGCAGCGCGCGCTGCAAAAGGCCGGCATGAAGGTCGACGACATCGACCTGTTCGAGGTCAACGAAGCCTTCGCCTCGGTGCCGACCGCCTGGCTCAAGACCACCGGCGCCGATCCCGCGAAGCTGAATGTCAACGGCGGCGCCATCGCACTCGGCCATCCGCTGGGCGGAAGCGGCACCAAGCTGATGACCACGCTGGTCAATGCGCTGAAGCAGCGCAACAAGCGCTATGGCCTGCAGACCATGTGCGAAGGCGGCGGCATGGCCAACGTCACCATCGTCGAGCGGCTGTAGTCCTCGTGTCCCGGACCCGATGCAGCGTACTTCACGCTGCTTCGCAGATCCGGGACCGCTACGAATTGTATCTGTGACGGCCCCGGCTCAGCGGCGCGAGCGCTTTGCGCCGCACCGCGTCCGGAGCACGACGATCTCCTCCAAAAATCAACGAGCGGCACAAGCCGCCGGTGCAGCGGGAAACCCCGAGGAACGTCCATGACTCATCCCTCCATCCACGCCCAGACCACGCCGGACAAGATCGCCTACCGGATGGCGGGCAGCGGCGAAGCCATCACCTATCGTGAACTCGACCGGCGCTCCAATCAGGGCGCGCATCTGTTTCGCGCGCTCGGACTGAAGAAGGGCGACCACATCGCGTTCCTGATGGAGAACACGCTCGCCTTCATGGAGATCTGCTGGGCGGCGCAGCGCTCGGGACTCTACTACACCGCCATCAGCCGCTATCTCACCGCCGATGAGATCGCCTACATCGTCAAGGATTGCGGCGCGAAGGTCGTGATCACCTCGCCCAAATGCATCGAGGCGGTCGCCCCGCTGCTCGCGAGCGGACCCGCCTTCTATGTCACGGGCGCAGCGCGGGACGGCTTCAATTCCTGGGACGACGCGCTGGCGGCGCAGCCGACAACGCCGATCGCCGATGAAGCCGCAGGCACCGACATGCTCTATTCGTCGGGCACCACGGGGCGGCCCAAGGGCGTCCGCCGCGTCACGGCGGAACAATCCATCCTCGTGCCGAACCCGTTCCTTAAATATCTGTGCGCGGACATGTACGGCATGTCGTCGGACAGCATCTATCTGTCTCCGGCGCCGCTCTATCATGCGGCGCCACTCCGCTACAACATGATGACAGGCGTACTCGGCGGCACCTCGGTCATCATGGAGCACTTCGATGCCGAGAATTTTCTCCAGTTGGTGGAGAAACATCGCGTCAACATCACGCAACTGGTGCCCACCATGTTCGTGCGAATGCTGAAATTGCCGGACGAGGTGCGGGCCCGTTATGACGTCTCGTCGCTGAAGACCGCGATTCACGCCGCGGCCCCTTGCCCGGTCGAAGTAAAGGCCCGCATGATCGAATGGTGGGGGCCGATCATCGCTGAATACTATGCGGGCTCCGAGGGCAACGGCGTCACCGTTTCCAACTCGCAGGAATGGCTGACCCATCGCGGCACCGTCGGCCGCGCTGTCGTCGGCAAGATCAAGATCGTCAACGACGACGATGAAGAGATGCCGACCGGCGAAATCGGCACGGTCTATTTCGCCGACGGGCCGCAATTCGCCTATCACAACGATCCGGAAAAAACACAGCGCGCCTACAACGCGCGCGGCTGGTCAACGCTTGGCGACGTCGGTTATCTCGATGACGAGGGCTTTCTCTATCTCACCGATCGCAAGGCCTACATGATCATTTCCGGCGGCGTGAACATCTATCCGCAGGAAACCGAGGACGTGCTGATCACGCATCCGGCTGTTGCAGATGTCGCCGTGTTCGGGGTGCCGAACGAGGAAATGGGCGAAGAGGTCAAGGCCGTGGTGCAGCCGCACGACATGGCGCGCGCGGGCAAGGACCTCGAAGCCGAACTGATCGCGTTCTGCCGCCAGCACCTGTCGCCGATCAAGTGCCCGAAGAGCGTCGATTTCGAACCGGAACTGCCGCGCACACCCACCGGCAAGCTGGTGAAGCGGCATCTGCGCGACAAGTACTGGGCGAAGGTGAAGAAAACGCCGGCGCAGGCGTGAACGCAGTCCGGCCGATGGAGTGCGAGGCGTCATCCTGAGGTGCGAGCCGCAGTTGCGGCGAGCCTCGAAGGATGACAATCGATACCGCCGGCGCCCTTCGAGGCGCGGCAACAGCCGCGCACCTCAGGGTGACGGCTATCCCGATCACTCTTCTTTCAGCCACTGATCCACGAGCATGACATCCGGCGGCTGGGCGTAGCGCGTGGTCCACATATCGACCGCCCACTCCACACGGCTGTTCTTCTCCATGATGACCGCCGTGTTGTGCGGCAGCTGCATGACGAGAATGTTGCCGCGGTAGCGCGGGTTGCTCACCGTGTGATGCTTGAGCAGGCCCCATTCCTGCATCACCAGCAGCAGGCTCGTCACATTGCGCGTCGAATCCCAGCAATCGTAGTTGCCGGCGTCAGCGCCGCTGCGGATATCCGCGCGCGCCACGCGCTTGGCCGTTCCGATCATCGAGCCCATGCGTTTGTCGAACCAGACCACGGCTTTCTGAATCGCCACGCGTTCCGCGACCGCGGACGCCTTGCCCCTCGCCATGATTTGCGAAAGCTGTTTCTGATCGGAGGCCGTGAAATTGAGCATCTCCCGCCGGCGGCAGACAAAGCCGTAACACACCGTCATTCCGTTCACCGACGGCGGATTGATCGAGACCGAGGTGTAGAGATCGGCCTGTTGCGGCGTGAGTTGCAAGGCGGCGGCAGGCGCGGCGCTGGACACAAGACCAGCGAGCAATGCGGCGATCAGAATTTTACGGGACATCACTGAACAGTTTTTTCGGGACGGGATGCCGCAGGACTATGGCGGATTTTTTCGATCTTCGACAGAGCGAAGTCGCGCATGCGGTTCCTTACACAGGCAGCGGCGCATCGCGCTTGACTTCCTCCATCACCGCATATGTGCGCGTTTCCTTCACGCCCGGCAGGGCCAGCAGAATGTCGCCAAGAAACCGCCGATATGCCGTCATGTCGGCCACGCGCGCTTTCACCAGATAATCGAAACCGCCCGCGACCATGTGACATTCAAGAACTTCGGGCGCGAGTTTCACGGCCGAGGCGAAACGCGCGAACACATCCGGCGTGGTCTTGTCCAGCAGCACCTCGACGAACACCAGAAGGCCGAGTCCGAGCTTGTGCGGATTCAGCCGCGCGCCGTAGCCTTCGATAAAGCCGTCGCGCTGCAGCCGTTTCAGTCGCTCGCCGATCGACGTCGGCGACAGGCCGATGCGCTCGGCCATTTCGACATTGGCGATCCGGCCATCGGCCTGCAGGATATTGAGAATCTTCCGGTCGGTTTTGTCAAAATCACTCATTTCTAAGGAAATATCATATTTTACCCTGATATTCTAAGGAAAAATTGCGAATTTATCTATCGATATGCGGCAAAACTCAGGGATATGGTGGCGGACATTGAGAGGACCCATGTCCAGCACATTTCCGGTTTTTTCCGCGCCTTATTCTCCCGATGACAGCGCGATCGCCGCGCGGCTCCTCGCTCTGCCGCCGCTATCGGCGGAACAGCAGACCCGCATCGACCGCACCGCGACACGCCTGATCGACGCGGTTCGCGCGGAGGACGGCGGCTTCGGCGGCGTCGAGGACATGCTGCGCGAATTCGCGCTCTCCACCAAGGAAGGCCTCGCGCTGATGGTGATGGCGGAGGCGCTGCTGCGCGTGCCGGATGCCGCCACCGCGGACCGCTTCATCGAAGACAAACTCGGCCAGGGCGACTTCGCGCATCATCAGACGCGATCGCAGACGCTGCTGGTCAATGCCTCCGTCTGGGCGCTCGGCCTCTCCGCGCGGGTGATCCGGCCCGGCGAAACGCCGCAAGGCACCGTCGGCGCCATCGCAAAGCGCATCGGCCTGCCTGCCGTGCGCACCGCGACCCGGCAGGCCATGCGCCTGATGGGCAATCATTTCGTGCTGGGCGAGACCATTCACGCCGCGCTGGCGCGCACCTCGGACAACGACGGGCCTGCGCATCATCATCGTTATTCCTTCGACATGCTGGGCGAAGGCGCGCGCACCGCCGCCGCCGCCGCGCACTACTTCGAGGCTTATGCCTCGGCCATCGACGCCATCGGCGCGGCCGCGCGCAAAGGCGCGCCTGCGGACCAGCCTGGAATCTCCGTCAAGCTCTCCGCGCTGCATCCGCGCTATGAGGCGCTGAGCCGGACGCGCGTGATGACGGAGATTGTGCCGCTGGTGCGCGATCTCGCGCAGCGCGCAAAAGCCCGTGACATGCATTTCACCATCGACGCCGAGGAAGCGGACCGGCTCGAACTGTCGCTCGATGTGATCGATACGGTGTTCGCCGATCCGTCGCTCGCCGGGTGGGATGGATTCGGCCTCGCCGTGCAGGCCTATCAGAAACGGGCCGAGGCGGTGATCGACCATATCCACGCTCTTGCCGAGCGGCACGACCGGCGCATCACGCTCCGCCTGGTGAAGGGCGCGTACTGGGACACCGAAATCAAACGCGCGCAGGAGCGCGGCCTCGACGGCTATCCGGTTTTCACCCGCAAGGCGATGACCGATCTCAACTATATCGCCTGCGCGCGCAAGCTGCTCGCCTTGCGCCCGCGCATCTTCCCGCAATTCGCCACCCATAACGCGCTGTCGGTGGCGACCATCGCGGAACTTGCGGGCGAGGCCGGCGACTACGAGTTTCAGCGTCTGCACGGCATGGGCGACGCGCTCTATGCGCAGCTTCATGCGGACAGGCCCGCGCTGGCGCTGCGCACCTATGCGCCGGTCGGCAGTCACCGCGATCTGCTCGCCTATCTCGTCCGCCGCTTGCTGGAAAACGGCGCGAATTCCTCCTTCGTCGCGCAGGCGGCCGATGACACCATTCCGGTTGAGACCTTGCTGATGCGGCCGGAGCAGATCGTCACATCGCCGGATCAGGCGCATGCGCCGAATCTGCCGCTGCCGCGCGATCTCTACCTACCTCGGATCAATTCGCGCGGTGTCGAGTTCGGCGATCGCAGCGCGCTCGACGGATTGCTGCGATCGGTTCGTGAAGCGCCCGCATCGTCCGGACAGATCAGGCGCTCGGCTGAAAACGATGTCGCGGATGCGATGGCGCACGCCCGCGACGGCTTCACCCAATGGAGTCGGACACCCGCGGACATCCGCGCCGCAGCGCTGGAGCAGGCAGCGGATCTGCTGGAACGGCGGATGCCCCTATTCATCGCGCTGCTGCAAGACGAAGACGGCAAGACCATCGATGACGCCGTCTCCGAGGTGCGCGAAGCCATCGACTTCTGCCGCTACTACGCGATGGAAGGCCGCAAACTATTCGATGATGGTACAGTTCTGCCCGGCCCGACCGGCGAGAGCAATGTGCTGCGCCTGCGCGGACGCGGCGTGATGGTGGCGATCTCGCCATGGAATTTCCCGCTGGCGATTTTTCTGGGACAGGTCACCGCATGCCTGATGGCAGGCAACGCGGTCCTTGCCAAGCCTGCCGAGCAAACGCCGCGCATCGCGGCCGAAGCCGTCGCGCTGCTGCATGAAGCCGGCATTCCCACATCCGCGCTGCATCTCGTGCAGGGCGACGGCACAATCGGCGCAGCCTTGGTTGCGGACTCACGTGCCGCGGGCGTTGTCTTCACAGGTTCGACGGAGGTGGCGCAATCGATCAACCGCACGCTGGCGGCGAAGGATGGCCCGATCGTGCCGCTGATCGCCGAAACCGGTGGCATCAACGCCATGATCGTGGACGCCACCGCCTTGCCCGAACAGGTCACCGACGATGTGGTGATGTCGGCATTCCGCTCCGCAGGCCAGCGCTGCTCGGCGCTGCGGCTGTTGTTCGTGCAGGAGGATGTTGCGGACCGCATAATCGAGATGATCGCGGGCGCGGCGCGCGAACTGAAGGTTGGCGATCCGCGCGATCCGGCAACGCAAATCGGACCGGTGATCGACGCCGAGGCGAAGGAACGACTGGATGCGCACATTGCAAGGATGAAAACATCCGCGCGCGTGCATTTTGCCGGGGATGCGCCCACCTCCGGCCACTTCGTCGCGCCGCATATTTTTGAACTCGGCAGCGCCGATGACCTGACCGAGGAAGTGTTCGGCCCGATCCTGCATGTGGTCCGCTACAAGGCGGCGGACTTCGCGCGCGTGCTGCAATCCATCGCCGACAGCGGCCATGGCCTGACGCTCGGCATTCATTCGCGCATCGACGACACGGTTGACGCCGTCGTGGACCGGCTCAGTGTCGGCAACATCTACGTCAACCGCAACATGATCGGCGCGGTGGTCGGCGTGCAGCCGTTCGGCGGACATGGATTGTCGGGCACGGGGCCAAAGGCCGGCGGGCCGCATTATCTTCCACGCCTCGCCACCGAACAGACGGTGACGATCAACACGGCGGCAGCAGGCGGCAATATCGGGCTGATGACCGGGGGAAAGCTCCGCTAAAATGGGACTGCCCTCATCCTGAGGAGCGCGCTCTTGCGCGCGTCTCGAAGGATGAGATGGTGCGGCCTCATGGTTCAAGACGCGCAAGATGCGCTCCTCTCCATGAGGCACTCAGGCCACCGACACTTTACAACACCACCGGCTTGTCCGGCAGTTCGTTCGGATGCGCCGCGCCCGGCGGAAAGTGCTTCGCCAGCAACTGCGTCGCCGCCGTGATGCCTTTCAGCACGCCGCCCTCGAAATTCCCCGCGCGGAATTCCGCTTCCATGGCGCGGCAGATTTTCTCCCATTCGGCCTGCGCGACTTTCTCGGCTATGCCGCGATCGGCGACGATCTCCACGTCGCGGTCCGCCAGCAGCAGATAGATCAGGACGCCGTTGCGATGCGCGGTGTCCCACAGCCGCAGGTCCGCGAACACATCGATGGCACGATCGCGCGCGGGCTGATCCTTGAACAGCGGACGTCCGTCGAGTGCGCCTTCAACCGCGAACCGGATCTGTCCGGCATGCGCCGCCTCGCTGGCCTTGATGGCTTTCTCGATATTCGCAAGCACATGGCGCGGAAAAGCGCGCCGCACCCGCCAGCGGTTGAGAAGAAGGTGTTTGCCGATGCGCCCGATTCCCATTGCGTCACCAACTGCCCGATGCGCCGCCGCCGCCGAAGCTGCCGCCGCCTCCGCTGAATCCGCCCGAACTGCTCGATCCGGAACTGAACCCGCCGCCATAGCCGCCGCGTCCACCGCCACCCGACGACACAATGGCGTCCCCGATCAGCGTGATAAAAAACGCGATCAGGCCGCCGACGGCTGCGATGGAGAGTGTGCCCAGAAAGAACCAGATGAAAGCCGCGACGCCGCCGCCCGCGATGACCGAACCGAGCAGCCGCCCGAAGATCGCGCGGAAAATTCCGCCGCCGACCAGCGCAATAATAAAGAGAAACGGAAAGTATTCGCCGATGGCGCTGAGATCCGGCATCTCGCCTTCGGGCTTCGGCGCGGGCAGCGGCTCGCCGTCAATCACTTTCAGGATGCGGTCCACGCCGTCGGAAATGCCGCCGGCAAAATCGCCGCTGCGAAACTTCGGTGTGATGATCTCGTCGATGATGCGCTTGGACGTGGCGTCGTTCAGCGCGCCCTCGAGGCCATAGCCGACTTCGATGCGCAGCTTGCGGTCGTTCTTGGCGATGATCAGCAGCGCGCCGTCGTCCACTTTCTTGCGGCCGAGCTTCCATTGCTCGACCACGCGCAGCGAATACTGTTCGATGGTTTCCGGCTGTGTGGTCGGCACGATCAGCACCGCCACCTGGCTGCCCTTGCGGTCTTCGAAATCCTTCAGCGTCTGTTCGAGAGTCGCCGCCTGATCGGCCGACAGCGTTCCTGTCAGATCGACGACGCGGCCGGTCAGCGGCGGCACCGCGACGTCCGCCAGCGCGGCGGACGCGAAGCACAGCAGGAACGCGAGAATGAGCGCCTTGACCGCCTTCATCGCGGGTATCCGCTGCCCGCCTTTACTTGGCGGGCTCGGCCGGCGCGGGTGCCGGTGTTGCGGGAGCAGGTGCTGGTGCTGGTGCTGGTGCTGGCGCCGCTGCCGGAGGCACGTTGAAATCGACCTTCGGGGCGGTGGAAATCGACTTCTCGTTCTCCACGGTGAAGTTCGCCTTCTCCTTGTAGCCAAACACCATCGCGGTCAGGTTGTTCGGGAAGGTGCGGATGCCGACGTTATAATCCTGCACCGCCTTGATGTAGCGGTTGCGCGCCACGGCGATGCGGTTCTCCGTGCCTTCCAGCTGCGCCACCAGATCGCGGAACAACTGGTCCGACTTGAGCTGCGGATAATTCTCGGTCGTCACCAGAAGGCGCGACAGCGCGCCGGTCAGTTCGCTCTGCGCCTGCTGGAATTTCTGCAAGGTCGCCGGATCGTTCACCACATCCGGCGACACCTGAATCGTTCCGACCTTGGCGCGCGCATTGGTCACGCCGAGCAATACATCTTTTTCCTGCTGCGCGAAGCCCTTCACCGAATTGACGATGTTGGGCACCAGATCGGCGCGGCGCTGATACTGGTTCACCACCTCGGACCAGCTCGACTTCACCGACTCGTCATTCTGCTGGATCGCGTTGTATCCGCAATTGGTGAGACTCAGCGACGCCAGCGCCGCGAGGACCGTCAGAAACTTGCGCATGAAAATCTCCCAGCAGGAATGTCGAAACAGAGAAGCAGACGATCATAGAACGACCGTGACCATCAGCATACACACCGGGCGCAGCCGGGTCATGACCTGATGTCTGGTCTTTTTAGCGACTCTATCCTTGAACGGCCGATGAACACCGCGCTGCATGCGCGAGGATCGAATTTGAAGCGAAAACGGCGCGCCACATGACAGGGTTGCGCCAGGTTTTGCTGGCCAACTGGCTGCCCCGCGTCCACAGTTTCGTTTCGGAACCCGTATCGGAACGAGACGATGAGCAACACAGACCCCGCCCGCACCGGGCATACGATCGACACCGGAACCGATGAACTGCTGTGCGAAATTCGCGAACGTGTCGCCGTCATCACGCTCAACCGGCCGCAGGCGCGCAATTCGCTCTCAGACCAGCTCACGCCCGCGCTGCGCCGAATGATCAAGCTCTGCGGCGAAGATCCGAATGTCGGTGCGCTGCTCATCACCGGCGCGGGCACCGCGTTCTGCGCGGGCGGCGACGTCAAGGGCATGGGCGGCAAGTCCGGCGGCAGCACCGCGCCGGAACTGACATTCGACCAGAAGGTCGCGCGCCTGCAGGAACGACAGCGCACGCTGACCGGCGTGCTGGTCAATGTGCGCAAGCCGACCATTGCCGCATTGCCCGGTCCTGCCGCAGGCGCGGGGCTTTCGCTGGCACTGGCCTGCGACCTGCGCGTCGCGGCGGCATCGGCCTTCGTGACCACGGCCTATGTGAAGATCGGATTGAGCGGCGACTACGGGATGGCGTGGCTGCTGACGCGGCTTGTCGGCACGGCGCGCGCACGGGAACTGATGTTCTTCGGCGAGAAGATCGACGCGGCGCGCTGTGAGGCGCTCGGTCTCGTCAACCGCGTGGTGCCGGATGAGGAGTTGCGCGATGCCGCCTTCGCCTGGGCGAAGACCCTTGCCGACGGTCCGGCCAAGGCGCTGCGCTTCATGAAGGATAACCTCGACGAAGCGCTGATGAACGATTTCCTCACCTCGCTCGACCACGAGGCCGAGCGCATGGTGCGCACTGCGGCCACCGCCGATCACAAGGAAGCGGTGAAGGCGTTCGTGGAGAAGCGCAAAGCCGTGTTCAAAGGCGAGTGAGTTACGCCGCTTCCAGCAGCGCCACGGTGCCCTGCCCGCCATCGGCGCAGATGCTGACAATGGCGCGGCTGCCTTTCGGCATCGCCGCCAGCGCCTTTACGGCCTGACTGAGAATGCGCGTGCCGGTCGCGCCGAACGGATGGCCGAGCGCAATCGAGCCGCCGTTGGGATTCATGCGTTCGCGCGGAAACTTTCCGAAATCCGCCGTCACGCCCGCCTTGTCGCGAATGAACTCCGGACTCTCCAGCGCCTTGATATGCGCCAGCACCTGCGCGGCGAAGGCCTCGTGAATTTCCCAGAGCTGGATGTCCGCATAAGTCAGCCCACGCCGCTTGAGCAGGCGCGGGATCGCGTAGGGCGGCGCCATCAAAAGACCTTCGGTGCGGAAGTCCACCGAGGCGATTTCCCAATCGATCAGTTTCACGCGCGGCGTGTTCGCAGGCAACTTCGCAAGCCCTGCGGCGGACGCCACCCAGATGCTGGATGCGCCATCGGTCAGCGGCGAGGAATTGCCCGCCGTGAGCGTGCCCTTGCCGCTGGTGCGGTCGAACGACGGCGAGAGCCGCGCCAGCTTTTCCAGCGACGTGTCCTTGCGCGGAATGCTGTCGCGCTTCACGCTGCCGAACGGAATCACGAGATCATCGAAGAAACCGCGATCCCATGCCGCCACCGCGCGCTGGTGGCTTTCCAGCGCGATCTGGTCCTGCGCCTCGCGTGAGATCTTCCAGTCCTTCGCGGTGATTTCAGTGTGCTCGCCCATGCTCATGCCGGTGGTGCGGTTGCTCACCGCCGGAATGTAGAGACGCACATCGCGCAGCCGGAGATCGATGGCGTGGCTGAGCTTCTGCCCGAGCGAGCGCGCGGTCTGAAACTGGCGCACCCAGTTTGACAGCGACATGCCGAGACCAAGCTGCACCTGGCTCAGACTGTCGACGCCGCCGACCAGCGCGAGATTGCGAACCTCGCCGTCGATCATCCCCGCGGCCTCGAACACGCCCATCATGCTGGTCGAGCAGGCCATGACGGTGGAATAGGCCGGCACCGTGGCATCGACGCCGGCATCCATCAGAATTTCGCGGGCGATATTGCTCCAGGTCAGGTTGGGCACGACGTTACCCCAGACCGCAAAGTCCGGTTTGCCGCCGCCCAGCCGCTCGATCATGTGTTTGACGACCGGCACCGACAGCGCAATCGCGTCCTCGCCGCTGAGCGCTCCATCGACCTTCGCAAATGGCGTGCGCACGCCAGCCGCCAGCCATACTTCATTCTTGACGGATTGCGCCATCGGACAACTCCCGGATCGAACGCCCTGCCGGCGCTTGCGAAAACACTAGTCGATCCAGCCGATGGCAGACAAGCGTCGGTGCCGGTGATGCCGGTCAATGCGCGGGCGCATCCTCATGCAGCGGCCAGCCTGCACGCGCGGCCTGCCGCCAGCTTTCGCACGGAATGTCGGCGGCCGCATGCAACGCCTTGTCGAAACGCGTCAGGCGCCAGTCATCCGGCGCGCGCCCAAACATGTAGCCGGACTTGCGGGCGAGGCCGATCATTTGCTCGTTGTTGCGAAGAGTTTCGCCGAACAGCATCCGCGCGCCCAGTGCCGCCGCGCGGCATTCGATATTGGCCAGCAGCGCCGCGCCGACGCCCTGTCCCTGCCAAGTATCGCCGATCGACAGGCCGAATTCGCTCTCGCCGCTCTGCGCATCGAAGCTGTAGCGCGCTTCGCCGACCAGCGTATCGACGCCATCGACTTTCATTTCCGCTACCACGGCAAAGCGATTGCCTTCACCCACATGCAGCGCTTTGTCGAGTTCCGATGGCGGCAACTCGCTCGCAGCCCCCATCAGACGGCTGTAACGCGAACGCTGCGACAACGACCTGAAATAATCCAGCAGCGCCTCCGCGTCGCGCAGCTCAAGAAAACGGACGGTCAGCGACCGGCCACCCCGCAGCCGAAGCACATCGGTGTAACGGCCGAGATTGCTCAGAACGAAACGATGATCGGGAGCGGCGAGCATGGAACGACTCCGTCGATTTTTGAGATGCGAAGACGGTCTTGCAGCAGAAAAAAGAGCCCGGTCCTGGAGGGAAGCGGACCGGGCTTTCAAGGCTCATCAGGCACGCCAGAACGGCTTGTTGGCCTCAACGGCGAAGTCACTCCAGCTCGCGCCGACATCGTGAAAATCAGCGTCGGTCAGCCTGGCCAATTCCGCCCGCCGCTGGGACCGCTGCTGCCAGGTGTGCAGAACATCGGACATGAAAGTGAGCGGGTGGGTATAGAAATCATGATGATGATTTGTCATCACATTATTGGTGCAGACAGACATAACGGCCTCCTGAAATCATTTGATGGTCGTAATATCTGTTTGAAAAGACCGATTGACAAACGACAGCTTGTCGTCCGCTATATGAGATAATTTCATGAATAGAGACGACAGATGACCGCCAGATTACCTTCTCTGAACGGTTTGCGCGCTTTCGAGGCCGCAGCGCGGCATTTGTCCTTCACCAAAGCCGCGCAGGAACTGAACGTCACCCAGACCGCCATCAGCCATCAGATCCGGCGGCTGGAGGAAGAACTCGGCCTGCGCCTGTTTGTCCGCCAGAGCCGTGCGCTGACGCTGACGCCGCAGGCGGCGGACTATCTGCCGAACATCCGCGCGGCTTTTCAGGATCTACGCACCGCGACCGACCGCCTGCTGCGCACCGGCAACGATCGCGTGCTGACCATCAGCACGCTGACATCGCTTGCCGTGAAATGGCTGCTGCCACGGCTATCGACATTTCAGGAAAAGCATCCGGAGATCGATGTCCGCATCACCACATCGACCGAGGTGGTCGATTTTCGCAGCAGCAATGTCGATGCTGCGGTCCGCTATGGGCGCGGACAATGGCCCGGCGTCCATGCGGAATGGCTGATGGCGGAGCAACTGTTTCCGGTCTGCAGTCCGAAGCTGCTCACCGGCGCACGCGCGTTGAAGCAGCCGGAAGACCTGGCGCGCGCGACGCTGCTGCACACCTCCACCACACGGGACGATTGGCGGGTATGGTTGACGGCGGCGGGCCTGCCGATTCAGATCGCGCAGAATCCCAGCCTGACATTCGATCTTGCTTTCATGACCGTGCAGGCCGCGATCGACGGGCTCGGCGTCGCCATGGGGCACACCGCCTATGTGGCGGACGACATCGCCAACGGACGTCTTGTTGTGCCGTTCGATATTTCCGCACCGTCGGCCGGCTATTATTTCGTGGTGCCCGTGGACCGGCCGGTGACACCGGTAATTGGCGCTTTCCGCGACTGGCTGACCGAGACCGCGAAAACGCAGGCGCCGGACTAACCGGCCGCTTGCCTTGTCAGTTCGTCATGCGCGACGGCAACGTGGCAAACAGCGGCCGCAGATATTTCAGCAGGGCCGACGGACTTTCCGTCATCGGGAAATGGCCGAGTTCCGGCATCTCGATCACCGTCGCACCGTGAATCCAGCTTGCCAGCGCGTGCGCGTCGCTCACCGTGGCCGAGAAGTCGTAGTGACCGATCAAAAGATCGACCGGAATCTTGCGCCCGTCGATGCGCCTCGCAATGACCTCGCCATCGAATTCGTCCGAATAGAATACGAGATCGCCGTCATAGATTCCGGGCGCGCCCTGCGCGTAGATATGCGCGGCGCGGCGGCGATCTTCCGCCGGGCTGGTCGGGCTCATCAGACCACGGACATAGGCGGCCGAATGCCAGCCGCCATTGACCTGCGCGTGGGTGAGATACGGATTGCGGCGGCCGCGCGGACGCAGCGGCGCTTCAAGCCCGATCATCGCCGTGACAAGATCGGGCCGCTCCGCCGCCAGTGCCAGCGCCATCCCCGCGCCCATCGAACAGCCGATCACGACCACCGGCTCCTTGACGACCTGCTCGATGAAGGAGACGCACCAGTCGAGATAGGTTTTCTGGTCGAGCCGATAGATGCCGCCATCCCAGCCGAGCGGCGGCATGGTGCGACCATGATGCGGCATGTCGAATCCGATCATGCGCCAATCCTGCCCCAGCATCGCGTCGCACATCACGCCGTGAAACTGCCGCGTGTCGGCCCCCGCCGTGTGCAGGCAGAGCACCGGATGACCTGCTCCTGCGCTCTCCGTAAAAATATCGGCAATGTCGCCATTCGCAGCGCGGACGCGATGATACCGGCTCTCAAGGCGCGACAAGTCGATATCGGTCGCACCGTCATGATTGCCGCCGAGATTGGCGAAGACCGCTTCCAGAAACGCGCGCGCCTGCGCGATCAGCAACGGATCGCCGCTCACGGTGAAGCGAGGATTGCGCAACTGGATCGACGAGAACGACTGATAGGTCGGCGGCGGCACCGGCTGCAGCGCGATCTGCCAGTCGGATTCCGATGCGGACAGTGCGAGACCGCATGCACCTGACGACGGCTTCACGGCAGGTTCGTTCGACGCGCACACCACATCGATGGACTGCGCAGCGACGGAAAAGCGGATGACAGCCTCAAGCCCGCGCGCGAAAGATTTGACCTCCGGTGTCGCCACCGCCGCCGTCAGCCGTTCGCGAAGCGTCTCCAGCGTCGTCATGCTGGCGCTCAGCGCTTGGCGGTCGAATAGCGTCCGATCTCGGTGTGGTCCGCGGACGATCCAAGCATCTCGAGCGCCGCGTCCCACTGCGCGGCCACTTCATCGGCAAGCGGCGCCGGCACGCCGAGCTGATGCGCAAGGTCGTCGGCGGTGCGGATGTCCTTGGCCATCAGCGCGAGCGAGAATCCGGAATTGAATTTCTGCGAGATGATGAACTGCTTGAGCTTGTTCTCGGTCGAATTATTGCGGCCGGTGGAGGCATTGAACACATCCACCAGCGTATTCGGATCGATTCCGAAACGCTCCGCGATGGCGACGGCTTCCGCCGCGGCCGCAAGGCCCGCAGCCGAAACGTAATTGTTCAGCGCCTTGGCGGCATGACCGGCGCCGAGCGGACCGGCGTGGAAAACGGATTTGCCCATGGCCTGCAGGACAGGCGTGGCCTTGTCGAGGGTTTTGCCGTCGCCGCCTGCCATGATGGCAAGCGTGCCGTCGATGGCGCGCTTGACGCCGCCGGACACCGGCGCATCGATGAACGCGATGCCCGCCGCGATCAGTTCCTCGCCGAGTGCCTTCGTCCCCACCGGCGCGGACGAACTCATGTCGATGACGACCGTGCCGCGCGCGAGATGCGCCTTCATGCCTTCAATTGCGGCGCGAACGATCTTGCCGTCCGGCAGCAGCGTGATGACGACCGCCGCATCCGACACCGCGTCCGCCACGCTCGAAGCGGCTTTGCCGCCCGCCGCAGCGAACTTCGCGCGCGCATCGGCCGACAGATCGAAACCGACAACCTGATAGCCGGCGCGCGAGATGCACGCCGCCATCGGCTGCCCCATATTGCCGAGGCCGATCACGGCGACTTTCGCGGGCGGAAGAATGGTGCTGGACTGGGACACGGAACGCTCCTTGAAAAGAAAGACTGTTATTCCGCAGCGGACGCCGGGGCCGGCTGCGCTTCATTGCGCCGGAGCGCCGCGATGGCGATCGGGGCGGCATTGCGGATATGCTGGATGCAGGCCTGCTCGGCCCCTTCCTCGTCGCCGGATTCGATCGCCACCAGGATGGTTTCGATCTCCTTCAGACTGTGGTCGATGCGGTCCTTCTGCGTCATCGAGGTCATGCGCAGCAGGGTGACGCGATTGAGCAGCATGTTCAGAAAGCGCTGCACGAAGACATTGCCGCAGCCTTCCAGCATAGCGGCATAGAACTCGGTCTTGGCCGCCAGAAGATCGCTGCGGTCTTCATTACGCCCGACGACACCCATGACCTCAAACTGCTTGCGCAGCCGGCTCAGGATCGCGGGATCGCGCTCGCGCGCGCAAGCGCGGCCGGCAAATCCTTCCAGCAGCGCGCGCATTTCATAAAGCTGCTCGGCTTCCTCGACCGTGATGGTGCTGACGATCGGTCCGCGATGCGGCACCGTCGTCACCAGTCCTTCCGCTTCCAATTGACGCAGCGCTTCGCGGATCGAGGTGCGGCCGACGCCGGTCTGCTCGCACAGTTCGCGCTCGATCAGCCGCTGGCCCGGTTTGAAAATCCCGTTGCCGATCGCGGTCCTGAGCCGGTTTTCGACCAGCAGCCGGAGACTGGTGGTTTCGCGCGACACGTTGAGTGTGGATTCGGTCTTCGCCATATCCTTAATCAACAGACTATCAGACAATCTGTCAATCAGCTTGACCGTTGCCCACAATTATTGGAACGTGGCCCCAGAGCCATCAAGGCCCACGCCTTCAGGGAGAATGCCCATGACCAAAAAGATTCCGACTTCCGCCACCGGTCTCAATCGCCGCACCTTGCTTGCAGGAACCGCGTCGCTGCTGGCGAGCCCGCTGGTGATCACGTCCGCCCAAGCCCAGGCCAAGGCGGTGAATATCGGCGTGATCATGCCGCTGTCTGGCGCCAACGCGCAGTTCGGCATCAATTCGCGCAACGGCATCGAACTCGTGGCCGACGAAATCAACGCGGCCGGCGGCATCAAGGCGCTTGGTGGCGCCAAGATCAATCTGATCGTCGCGGATTCGACCTCGACGCCGACCACGGCGGGCAACGTCGCGCAGCGCCTGATCACGCAGAACGACGTCACCGCGATCCTCGGCGCGTTCGCCTCGTCGCTGACCATCGCGATTTCCGAAGTGACGGAGCGGCGCGACATTCCGCTGCTGACCATGTCCTTCGCCGACCAGATCACCGGCCGCGGCTTCAAGAACATCTTCCAGGTCGTCGCCAAGGCTTCGGTGATCGGCAAGGCGCAGTTCGATTACACCATGGCCATCGCGCAGGCCTCCGGCGCCAAGATCGACAAGATCGCCATCATGTATGAAGACACCGCCTACGGCACCGCACAGGCGAACGGCCTGCGCGCCGGCGCGAAGGCCGCCAATGTCGAAGTGGTGATGGACGACGCCTACCCGCTCGGCATCACCGACACCACGCCGCTGATCAACAAACTGCGCGCGTCCGGCGCGCAGGCGGTGTTCCCGGTGTCCTATCTCAACGACAGCCTTCTCATCATCCGCACCATGCGCCAGCAGAAGATCGACATTCCGGCGATCGGCGGCGCGGCCGGCTATGTCATTCCCGATTTCGAGAAGGGCCTCGGCGAATTCGCCGAGAACGTGCTCTCGATCAACCTGTCAAACTACGATCTCGCGCCGGACCTCACCGACCGCTTCCGTAAGCGCTACGGCTACTTCATGGTCCACGAAGCGCTGGAACACGCCGTCGCGCTCGACGTGCTGGTGCAGGCCATCGAGAAGACCAAGTCCGCCAAGCCGGAAGACGTGTCCGCAGCCCTGCGCGGCGCCAAGTTCACCGGCGGCTGGACCCGCGCGATGACCGGCGGGGCCGTGCAGTTCGACAACACCGGCCTCAACGTATTGTCGGTCCCGGTGATGGTTCAGTGGCGCAACAAGGAACTGGTGACCGTCTGGCCGAAGGACGTCGCCAAGGCTCCGGCCGTCTGGAAGTAATCCGCTAAACGAAAGACGGCAGTGGCGTTTCTTCAAGCAATCATCGATGGGCTGCTGATCGGCGGCGTTTATGCCGTCATCTCGATCGGCCTCACACTGGTCTACGGCGTCATGGGCATTGTGAATTTCGCGCAGGCGGAATTCCTGATGGTCGGTATGTTCGTCGCATGGCTGGCGTGGGCGGTTCTCGGGCTCGATCCCGTGCTGGCAGCGCCGCTGTCGTTCGCCGTCGCGTTTGTGATCGGCTGGTTCGTGCAGGGCCAGCTGATCTCGCGTGTTCTCAAAGCGCCGTCCGTCGCGCAGATCTTCCTGACGGTCGGCCTTCTGATCGTGATCGAAAACGGCGGACTACTGGTGTTCGGCTCGCAGTTCCGCTCGGTCACGACCTGGTATCAGACCGTCTCGCTCTCGCTCGGCCCGCTGTTCATCAGCGTGCCCTATCTGATCGCGTTCTCCATGTCGCTGGCCTGCGGCGCGGCGCTGTGGTGGTTCATGCGCGCAAGCTGGTTCGGCCGCGCCATGCGCGCGACCGCGCAGAACCCGACGGCCGCTCAGCTCATGGGCATCGATTCCGGGCAGATGTACAAGATCGCTTTTGCGCTCGGCGTCGGCCTCACGGCCTTCGGCGGCGCGGTCATTCTTCCCTATGTCACGGTTTATGCGGGCGTCGGCGGACAGTATGTCGTGCTGATGTTCACCGTCGTGGTGCTCGGCGGCCTCGGCAGCGTTGCAGGTGCGGTGGTCGGCGGCCTTGCCGTCGGCGTGATCCAAGCGCTCTCCGCGCTGGTCTTCCCGATCCAGCTGCAAAATCTCGTGCTGTTTCTGGTGTTCATCATGGTGCTGGCTGTCCGGCCGCAAGGTCTTGTGGGAGCCAGCCGATGAAGCGCTGGATCATTCTCGCCATTGTTCTCGCGGCCGCGTGCCTGCTGCCGCTGACGCTCGATCCGCGCGGCTACTGGATTCGCGTGCTCACCTTCACGCTGCTGTTCGCGGCGATGGCGCAAAGCTGGAACATCATCGGCGGCCTCGCCAACCAGACCTCGCTCGGCCACGCCGCGTTCTTCGGCATCGGCGCATACACGTCGACGATCCTGCTGCTCAAGTTCGGCGTCTCGCCGTGGCTCGGCATGCTGGCAGGCGGCGTGCTCGGCGGTCTCGCCGCATTCATTATCGCCATTCCGACCATGCGGCTGCAGGGCCACTACTTCGCGCTGGCGACCCTCGCCTTCGGCGAAGTGATGCGCGTAATCGGCAACGTCTGGGCCTCGCTCACCGGCGGACCGGGCGGAATCTCGGTGCCATTCTCGGCGCCGAACTTCGCCAACTACTCGTTCAAGCTCCTGCTGCCCCACACCTATATCGCGCTCGCCGCGGTCGTCATCACCACCGTGGTCTTCGAAGTCATCCGGCGCGGCGCGATGGGCTATCGCCTGCGCGCCATCAAGGAAAATCCGCAGGCGGCCGAAGTGATCGGCATCGACACCACACGGGTGAAGCTGCAGGCCGCGATCATTTCCGGCACGCTGATGGCGATGCTCGGCACGCTCTATGCACAGGTCGCGGTGTTCTTCGATCCGGACACCGTGTTCAGCGCCTCGGCTATCTCGATCCGCGTCGCGCTGATCGCCATTCTCGGCGGCATCGGCACCGCAGCCGGACCGATCCTCGGTGCGTTCTTCATCATTCCGCTGGAAGAACTGATGAACGACTGGCTGTCATCGAGCGCGGCGGGTCTTTCCCAGCTCGTGTTCGGCATAATCCTGATCGCTGTCATCCTGTGGCGTCCGCGCGGCTTCATCACCGTGTTCGAACAGCTTCGCGCAAAACTGACCGGCGGAGCCTCGTCATGACCATTCTCGATGTCCGCGGCATCTCGAAACGCTTCGGCGGCCTGCAGGCGCTGTCCGACGTGACGTTCTCCGTTCCGAAGGGCCAGATCATCGGCCTGATCGGACCGAACGGCGCGGGCAAGACGACATTCTTCAGCACGCTGGTCGGACTGATCCGTCCCGACAAGGGATCGGTGCTGCTCGACGGCCAGCCGCTCGCCGGACTGAAGCCGCACAGGATCGCGGCGCTCGGCATGACCAAGACGTTCCAGAACGTCGCGCTGTTCGGCGAGAGCACGGTGCTGGACAACGTGCTGACCGCGGGGCTTCTTCGTCACGACGTCGATGCGGCGCGCGACGAAGCCCTGAAGTGCCTCGACCGCGTCGGTCTGAAAGCGATCGCGCAGAAGCAGGCGGGCACGCTGTCATTTCCCGAACGCGCCCGCATCGAACTGGCACGCGCGCTATGCACCGGTCCCAAGGTCCTGCTGCTCGACGAGGTGATGGCCGCGCTCAATCCGGTCGAGATGCAGGAGATCATGGACCTGATTCGCTCGCTGCGCGACGACGGCATCACGCTGCTGGTGGTCGAGCATCACATGCGCGCCATCATGACCATCTGCGACCGCATCCTGGTGCTGAACTTCGGCCGCCTGCTGGCCGACGGCACGCCACAGCAGATCGCCAACGATCCGCAGGTGGTGGAAGCCTATCTCGGCCGCTCGATGGAGAAACATCAATGAGCGCCGCTCCGCTGCTCGAAATTCGCGGCCTGAAGGCCGGCTACACCGAGGTCGAAGTTCTGCACGGCGTCGACCTCACCGTCTGCGAAGGCGAGTTCGTCTGCATCATCGGCGCCAACACCGCGGGCAAGAGCACCATCCTGCGCTCCATCTCGCGGCTGGTGCCGCGGGTGAGCGGCACGCTGCGCTTTGCCGGCACCGACCTGATGACACGCTCGTCGTTCGAGACGCCGTCGCTTGGCATCGCGCATGTGCCGGAAGGCCGCCAGATTTTCCCGGACATGACCGTGGAGGAAAACCTGCTGCTCGGCGCCTTCACCGCACGCACGGCATCCGATCTTCCGGCGCGCATGCAGGACGTCTTCACGCTGTTCCCGCGTCTCCTTGAACGTCGCGAGCAGCTGGCCGGAACGCTTTCGGGCGGCGAGCAGCAGATGGTCGCGGTCGGCCGCGCGCTGATGCTGAAGCCGAAACTGCTGCTGCTGGACGAGCCGAGCCATGGCCTCGCGCCGAAAGTGGTGGAGGAAATGCACGACGCCTTCGTGCAGATTCACAGCCGTGGCACATCCATCCTGCTGGTCGAACAGAATGTCGGACTGGCGCTCGACGTCGCGACACGCGGCTATGTGCTGGAAAGCGGCCGCATCACGCTGGAAGGTTCCGCCGCCGATCTCAACGAAAATCCCGCTGTCAGGGCCGCCTATCTCGGCATATGACCGTCCTCGGATAACCTGTCACACTCAACCATCACACCATCAACGGAGCGTCCATGAGCTACGATCAGAAAATCACCCTCGGCGGTATGTTCGACCTCGGTCTGTCCTCGCGGCGCGAAGTGCTCGGCTCGGAATATGTCGACAAGTCGCTGCAGTCGGCCAACGAGTTCACCATGGCGTTCCAGCACATCACCACCGAATGGTGCTGGGGCTACGCCTGGGGCCGTCCGGGCCTCGACCGCAAGACCCGCAGCATGCTCAATCTCGCCATGCTGACGGCGCTGAACCGCTCGCCGGAAATCAAGCTGCACACGCGCGGCGCGATCAACAACGGCGTGACCGTGGACGAGATCAAGGAAGTGCTGCTTCACGCCACCGTCTATTGCGGCATTCCGGCGGGCCTCGATGCCTTCAAGGCGGCCAATGAAGTGCTCAAGGACATGGGCAAGGTCAAGTAAGCGCCATTTTTTCACGCGATGGCGGCGGCGTTGCATGACGACCGCCGCCGTCGTCGCACCAATCTTACGATCGGCTTGCGCGCCTGGTGCGGCCGAGCTTCGCGGCGAGATAATCCGCCAGCGCCTCGACACGCGCGGGCCGGGGGCCACCGGGCGGCATCACCAGATGTACCGCGCCTTCCGGCTGCTTCCAGTCTTTCAGAATGACTTCGAGCTGTCTTGACGCGATCGCCTCGTCGACGATGAAATCCGGCAGATCGGCGATGCCGAGTCCGGCCAGCAGCGCCGGCATGGTGGCTTCGCCATTGTTGACGCGCAGTTGCCCTGACGGCCGCACCGTCGCCTGCTCGCCCGCCGCATTGACGTAGTGCCAGACACCGGGCGTCGAGAGATAGGCGTAGCCGAAACACTTGTGCTGGGCGAGATGCATCGGATGCGTGGGCCGTCCATATGCCTTCAGGTAGGACGGCGCCGCGACGGTGTAACGCCGCACGCCGCACAGCCTGCGCGCCACCAGCGATGAATCCGGCAGACGCGCGATGCGCACGCCGGCATCGAAACCGTCGCCGATCAGATCGACCGTCGCATCGCTGAGATGAAGATCGATGGAGACTTCCGGATAGGTGCGCAGGAATTCCGGCAACAGCGGGCCGATGACTTTCACTCCGAAGGTCATCGGCACCGCAAGCCGCACCAGGCCACGCGGCGTCGCCGACTGCGCCAGTGCCTCGTTCTCCGCGGCCTCACCGTCCATCAAAAGCCGCGTGGCGCGCTCCGCCAGTTTCTGCCCCGCATCGGTGAGCGCCAGTTGCCGCGAGGTGCGATTGAACAGCCGCGCCCCCAGCCGCTCTTCCAGCCGGCTGACGGCTTTTGAAACAGTGGCTTTCGACAGCGCCAATTCGCTCGCCGCTCCGGCAAAGGAGCGCATCTCCACCACCTTGGCGAAGATCGCCAGCGCCTCGAAGTCCGGAAGTTTCGACATCGGCCATCTCCCCATGAGGGCAAAATAAGAAACAATGAGTTTCGATAGTTTCTATTTATGCATCATCCGGCAGCGCTTATCCATAGCCCATCCAATGTTCACCAAGGAGCATCATCATGATCGAGCTTCGCCCCTTCAATCATCTCGGCAGCGCCGACCACGGCTGGCTCAAGGCCAGGCACCACTTCTCGTTCGGCAGCTATCACAACCCCGCCAACATCAGTCACGGCAACCTGCGTGTCTGGAACGACGACGAAATCGCGCCGAACACCGGCTTCCCGGCTCATCCGCACGCCAACATGGAGATCATCACCTTCGTCCGCGAAGGCGCGATCACCCATCAGGATTCGCTCGGCAACACCGGACGGACCGAAGCCGGTGACGTGCAGGTGATGAGCGCGGGTTCGGGCATCCGTCACTCCGAGTACAACCTCGAGCCGGTGACGACCAAGATCTTCCAGATCTGGATCGTGCCGACACAGGCTGGCGGACAGCCGACCTGGGGCGCCAAGCCGTTTCCGAAGGCGGACCGCTCCGGCAAGTTCGTCACCATCGCCAGCGGCTTTGCGGCCGATAATGACGCGCTGCCGATCCGCGCCGACGCGCGTGTGCTCGCCACCAAGCTGAAGGCGGGCGAGAGCGCCGAATATGCGATCGACGCGAAGCGTTACGGCTATCTCGTGCCCGCGACAGGCGCCATCGAGGTCAACGGCGTCCGCGCCAATGCGCGGGACGGCGTCGCCGTGGAGCAGGAATCCGCGGTGAAGGTCACCGCGCTGGAAGACACCGAAATCGTGCTGGTGGATGCGGCGTAAGCCGCACCCACTCCCTCTTGTCCCAATCCGATCCTACAAACTCAAAGGAGGCCGTCATGGCCAAGGTTCTCGTTCTTTACTACTCCACTTACGGGCACATCGAGGCGATGGCGAACGCCGTCGCGGAAGGTGCGCGCGAAACCGGAGCCACCGTCGACATCAAGCGCGTGCCTGAACTGGTGCCGGCAGAGGTCGCGAAGAACGCACACTTCAAGCTCGATCAGGCCGCGCCCGTCGCCAAGGTCGAGGACCTCGCCAACTATGATGCGATCATTGTCGGTACCGGTACGCGGTTCGGCCGCATGTCGTCGCAGATGGCGAACTTCCTCGATCAGGCCGGTGGCCTGTGGGCCAAGGGCGCGCTGCACGGCAAGGTCGGTGGTGCATTCACATCGACCGCTACGCAACATGGCGGGCAGGAAACCACGCTGTTCTCGATCATCACCAACCTGCTGCACTTCGGCATGGTCGTGGTCGGCCTTAACTACGGCTTCGCCGGACAGATGGGCGTCAAGGAAGTCACCGGCGGCTCGCCCTATGGCGCGACCACCATCGCCGATGGTGACGGCAGCCGCCAGCCGAGCGCCAACGAACTCGCCGGCGCACGCTATCAAGGCAGGACCATCGCAGAGACAGCGAAGAAGCTGCACGGCTGACGCAGCCTCAAGCGGCGGCGCTGGCAACAGCGCCGTCGTTTTCTTTGCGCACGAATGATTACGATGCGATCAGGATCGGTACGATACATGCGCAGGCTGTAGACCAATGGCGGTCGCGCAAATGCCACGAGAACCAACTAAGGTTACGCGCCGGGATTGCTGAAGTCTTTCACACAGGGAGCGTTTCAGATGCCATCCATTAAAGTCAAAGACGGCACCGAGATTTTTTACAAGGATTGGGGCGCCGGACAGCCCATCGTCTTCAGTCACGGATGGCCGCTTTCCGCCGACGACTGGGATACGCAGATGCTTTTCTTTCTCGGAAAAGGCTTTCGCGTCATCGCTCATGACCGCCGCGGCCATGGCCGCTCGAGCCAGGGCGCCGAGGGTCACGACATGGATCACTATGCCGACGACCTCGCCGCATTGACGGCGCATCTCGACCTGAAGAATGCGGTCCATATCGGCCACTCCACCGGAGGCGGCGAAGTCGTGCATTACATCGCGCGCCATGGCGAAAGCCGTGTCGCGAAAGCGGCGATCATAGCCGCCGTTCCGCCGCTGATGGTGAAAACGGAATCCAATCCCGGCGGCCTGCCCAAGGACGTGTTCGACGGATTGCAGGCACAGGTCGCCACCAACCGTGCGCAGTTCTACCGCGATCTGCCGGCCGGCCCGTTCTACGGCTACAACCGGCCCGGCGCGAAGCCGTCCGAAGGCATCATTCAGAACTGGTGGCGTCAGGGCATGATGGGCGGCGCGAAAGCCCACTATGACGGCATCGTCGCTTTCTCGCAGACCGATTTTACCGAGGACCTGAAGAAGATCACGGTGCCAGTCCTCGTGATGCACGGCGACGACGATCAGATCGTGCCTTACGCGGATTCAGGGCCGCTGAGCGCCAAGCTGCTGAAGAACGGCACGCTCAAAACCTACAAAGGCTTTCCGCACGGCATGCCCACCACGGAAGCCGAAACCATCAACGCCGATCTACTCGCCTTCATCAAGAGCTGACCCACCGCATGCATTTTCCAAACGAAAAGGCCCGCACGATGCGCGGGCCTTTTTGCATTCACGCCGATCTTACGACGCAGCCTGCAATGCGCTGATGTCGTTGACCGGTTTCTTCAGGTGGACATGGGTATCGACGTGATCGATCCACGCCACCGGAACGAAGTGATGCTTCCCATCGGGCGAACTGCTCTTGGTGAGCTTGATCTTGTCGCTGCCATCCATGTGATCGACCTGGCCGATGTTCTTGCCGGTGGAATCGATCACATCCATATGTTCCTTGATTTTCGATACGTCTGTCATGCGAGCCTCCTTTTGGATGCGTGTTAACGGCCCAGCGCGCGGATCGTTCGCCACTCCCGGCATTTTCACTCCTGCGGCGGAACCCCAGAGCGGTCAGGCGGTTGTAGCTCCGTCATTTCTGGAGAACACGACGATGGACAAGGATCGGATCACAGGCGCCGCCAAGGATGCCGCGGGCAAGGTGGAAGGCGCATTCGGCCGCGCGACGGGCGATGCGTCGACGGAAGCCTCGGGGCGCGCGCGCGAAGCCGCCGGAACAGTGCAGAACCTTTACGGGCAGGCCAAGGATGCGGTGCGTGACATCAGCGATTCCGCAGGCGATTACGCCAAGGATGCGATGGACAAGGGCACCGAGATTTATCGCGACGGCAGCCGGGCTGTTGCATCGTCCGTCCGCGAACAGCCGATCGGCGCGCTGCTGGTGGCTGGTGCTGTCGGGTTTGCGCTGGCGCTGATGCTCAATCGTCAGCCGCGCCGCCGCAATCTGCGCGACTATTATTATCGGTAACGGCATCCGGCGACGCCGAAATCGAAAGGGGCGCGATCATCGCGCCCTTTTCATTGGCTCGGATCAAGTCCTGCTATTTGCCGAGATGACGCCGCACGGCGGCGACGGACGGACCCACTTCTTGTATCGCAGCGGCGAGATCGTCCGGCGAAATATTGAGCTTCGTCGCCCAGTAACTCGTCGCGGAATCGTCCGTTGTATCGATCACCGATGGCGCGCGCACACCGGTATTCGACGCCAGCACGGATGCGACTGTGACCAGATGGATCATGGCTGAAAACTACCATGAGAAGCGCCGTTCGGGACGCGATAGGCTGCTTCAGCGTTAACGAAAAGAAAACAGCCAAAGGGCCGGTTCAAATCCGGAAAGAACCGGTGCCGATTTGCTATAGTTCACATTGGCTCCGCGGCGGCGGCATCATTCGGGACAAGACAGTGGCGCAACCCTTCATCGTTTCTATCCCGCACAAGCTCGGCAAGGATGAAGCCGTCCGCCGGCTGAAGGCTGGCCTCGGCAACATCCGCTCCGAATACGGGAACATCTTCCAGGTTAACGAGGAGATCTGGAGTGGCGACCGGCTGGCCTTTCAGGTGACCGCGTTGAAGCAGTGGGTCAGCGGGTCCATCGATGTCGCAGAAGATCATGTCCGGCTGGAAGTCCTGCTGCCATGGCTGCTCGCGGGACTGGCTCATGGCATCCAGGCCACGATCCGGGCTCGGGCAGGCCGGATGCTCGAAAAGAAGACGACGGACGTCTAGTTTTCTTTCCGAGTCACCAAAAAGCCCGGCATTCCTGCCGGGCTTTTTTTTATCAAAGCTTTTCAACTGCTCAGCCGTTGTTGGCCGTCAGCTTCAGCCACGCCGTGTGGACATTGTCCTTGACCTGTCCCCACTCGCTGGCGGCAACATCCCAGTTCACGATCTGACGCGACGAGCCGGCCGACGCGCCGCTGGCCACAGTCGATGTCGCCATGGAGTCGTGAATGTAAACAAAACCGATGGTCAGCAGGCAGCCGAGCACCATTCCGAGAAAAGTCCGCATGTGATCGTCCTCCGGCAGAAGCAACGCCGCAGGCCACCAGGAGTTCCGAACCGATGATGGATGAAGGAGGAAATGGTGGGCGCGACAGGGATCGAACCTGTGACCCCCTCGATGTCAACGAGGTGCTCTCCCGCTGAGCTACGCGCCCTGAACGACCATTGATGCCGGGATGCGTCCCTATATCGGCTTGGACTGCCCCAGGCAAGTTCAGGAAGGGGTGTTTTTGGGACTATTTGTCTCCGGGACAGCCTTTTTCAGGCCGCCAGCATCTTGTTCACTTCGCTGACCAATTCACGCAGATGAACCGGCTTGGACAGCACCTTGGCGTTTTTCGGCGCTTCGGAGTCCGAATTCAGCGCGACGGCGGCAAACCCGGTGATGAACATGATCTTGATGTCCGGATCCAGCTCCGAAGCGCGCCGCGCCAGCTCGATTCCGTCCATTTCCGGCATCACGATATCGGTTAGAAGCATTTCAAAAGGCTCTTCGCGCAGCCTCTGATAAGCTGACAGGCCATTGTCGTAGGACGAGACCTGAAAGCCGGCATTCTCCAGCGCTTTCACCAGAAAGCGGCGCATGTCGTTATCGTCTTCGGCAAGGAGAATTTTGTGCTGCATGGCCCTGGTCGTCTGATCGCGTGAATGGAGAAGTCCCCTGCCTTCTATTTGCCCGATGGGTAGTAAATTTCGGGTGAAGGTGAACTTCCTCTTGGCAGGACAGTTGGGTTTGCGGACAATGACGTTGAGAAAAACACCCGTTTTTCCGGCAAAAATATGTTGCCGGGAGGCGCAAAGCAGACGCGGCGCAGATAACGCCGCCATCGAACCGGGCGAGGACAAGGGACGGGCATGACGCGGTTCGAGGACGAGTTGTCGCCGCCGTTCGAGATCATCGAACCGCCGGTCTGGCGCGCGCCGATCATTTTCAATTCACCCCATTCCGGGTCGGTTTATCCGCGCGAGTTTCTTGCGGCCTCCCGGATCGATCAGGCCGCGCTTCAGCGCTCGGAAGATTCGTTCATGGACGAAATGATCGCGGATCTTACCGGCCGCGGCTTTCCCATCGTCCGGGTCAATTTTCCGCGCTCCTATGTGGACGTCAACCGCGAGCCTTATGAACTCGATCCGCGCATGTTCGCGGGCCGCCTGCCCAGCTTTGCCAATACGCGCTCCATGCGTGTCGCCGGTGGGCTCGGCACGATTCCCCGCGTGGTCGGCGACGGCCAGGAAATCTACTTCGAGCGGCTGGATGTCGAGGATGCGCTGAACCGCATCGAAGCGCTCTACAAGCCCTATCATCGCGCGCTGCGCCGCCTCATCAACAAGGCGCATCAGGCTTTCGGCACCGTGATTCTGGTGGATTGCCATTCCATGCCGTCGGTGGGCGTGACACGCGACGAGCCCAAGCGACCCGATGTCGTGATCGGCGACCGTTACGGCACGAGTTGCTCCGCCATTCTCCCCGACGTGGTCGAGGAAACGCTGACCGCGCTCGGATATTCTATCGGCCGCAACAAGCCGTATGCCGGGGGATTCATCACCGAGCACTACGGCAATCCGGCCAGCGGACTGCACACGATCCAGCTCGAACTCAACCGCGCGATCTATATGGACGAGCGGCGGCGCGAACGCGGACCGCAATTCCGCAAGGTGGCCGACGATTTTATCTTGCTGGCCGACGCGCTGGCCGCCGTTCCCCTCGATAGCCTCGGTCCATTTCAGGCGGCAGCGGAATAATCAATCTCGCACGGAGATAATGCGCGTCCTCCAGTCCGGACGCACCCGCTCATCGCGAAACATGCAGGCAAGAAAAAAGGGCCACTCGCAAATGATGCAAGTGGCCCAAGTCTAGGGAGGAAACGCCCAAGGAGGGCAGCGACAGCGCGAAGCGCTATCGCACCGCAACAATATGCAACCGCAGCGCACCGAGCGCAAGTATTTTTAAAGATTTAGCCCTGCATTGAACGCATGACAGACTTGCGACGTCCGAAAAGTCAAAATCATAGAAAAGCTTTATATTTCAATCTATTAGGCAGGAAACGAGACTCTTCGAACTATCAAAAAAGCCCAAAACCGCGCCCAAGATATGAATATTAAATCCTATTTTTGACTTAGAGACTTTCATTTTGACCTTCATTTCGGAATCGCCGACTAAGAAATGAACAATTAAGACGATCGTCTTGATGGGCCGTTTTTCTCCCTGAGGATGCCAGTCAGGACGGACTAGGGCCGAAGCCGGATCGCATTTACACTGCTCAACTCTGCTCCGACTTCATAAGGACTTCCCGTGACGGTCATCGACTTCACTGCTTTCATTGGACGATTGGCCACGGCGTCCGGCGATACCATCCTCCCCTTTTTCCGCACATCGCTCGGCATCGAGAACAAGAACAAGGGCCGCGATCTCGATCCCGTCACCGAGGCTGACCGCGCAGCCGAAGCGGTGATGCGCCGGATGATCAAGGACAGCTTTCCGCTTCACGGCATTGTCGGCGAAGAGTTCGGATCGGAACGGGCGGACGCGGAATATGTCTGGGTTCTCGATCCGATCGACGGTACCAAGTCTTTCATTTCCGGCATGCCGATCTGGGGCACGCTGATCGCGCTGATGCACCGCGGCGCACCGGTGTTCGGCATGATGCACCAGCCCTATATCGGCGAACGCTTCAGCGGCGACGGCGGCTCGGCACGCTATGAAGGCCCGTCCGGAAAACGCAAGCTTTCGACACGGCGCTGCGCAGCGCTCGCCGACGCTTCGCTGTTCACCACAAGCCCGCGCCTCATGAACGAGGCCGATCGCGCGACCTTCGCGCAAGTCGAAAGCCACGTGCGGCTGTCGCGTTACGGCGGCGACTGCTACGCCTACTGCATGCTGGCCGCCGGGCATCTCGATGTCATCATCGAAACCGAACTGAAGCCCTATGATGTCGCGGCACTGATCCCGATCGTCAACGGCGCGGGTGGTATCATCACCACCTGGGAGGGTGAGCCTGCGCAATCCGGCGGACGCATCATCGCGGCAGGTGACCGGCGCGTGCACGAGGAAGCGCTGAAACTGCTGAATACCTGACGCTGACTGCGGGAAAAGTTTCTCCGCTGGTCACGGCTTCGCGAACAGCTTCAAATGATCCGCCAGTTGCTGCACGGGCTTCGGCAGCGACGGCTTGCTACGCATGCAGATGGCGAGCCTGCGGCTGGCCCATGCATCGGCCATCCGCACCACCTTGATTTGCATGGACCGGCGATAGCGCCGCGCCGCCGCCTCCGGAATCACCGCGACGCCGACACCGGCCTCCGCCATCTGGCAGATCGCATCGAAACTTTTCATCCGCGCCCGCATGCGAAGGCGGACGCCGAGTTTTGCCGCCTGCCCCGCCAGATGCGCCTGCAGCGCGCTGCCCTCCGCAAGACCGATGAAATCCCGTTCGGCAACATTCGCAAATCGGATCTGGCGACGCCCGGCGATCTCGTCATGCATGGACGTCACCAGCACAAGGCGGTCGTCGCAGAAGGAAAAACGTTCGAGCCCTTCCGGCAACATGGCTTCGACGGCGATGCCGATATCGGCCGCGCCGGAGGCCAGCGCCACCGCGATCTCGGCGCTTTCGCGCTCCTCCACATCGAGGCTGATGGAGGGATGCTTCGCCAGAAATGACGCCAGCACTTTCGGAAGATGCTCGGTCGCGCCCGACGTGTTTGCCAGCATGTGGATGCGCGCCTTCAGGCCGCGTGCATAGGCCGTGAGTTCGCCCTGCATGGCCGCCACCTGATGCAGCACGATGCGAGCATGATCGAGCAGGCTTTCTCCCGCCGCCGTGAGGCGCACGCCCCGCCGCTGCCGCTCCAGCAGCGCCACGCCCAACGCCGCCTCCATGCCCTTGATTCGCTCGCTGGCCGACGCCAGCGCCAGTGCGGATCGTTCCGCGCCGCGGGTGATGCTCCGCGTTTCGGCGACCGCCACGAACAGACGCATATCCACCAGATCGAAATGCATGGCCCGCGCTCTTTACAGAGCCATCGGCAAATCCGAAGGCTAACTTCACATTCTTCAGATTGTGCAGTCTCTCGCCTCCGGTCAATGTCGCTCCATGCCCAGTTCGCTCTCCGATCCGCTTCTCCTCATCATTGCCGCTGTCTTCATGCTGGCCGGGTTCGTCAAGGGCACCATCGGCATGGGCCTGCCGACGGTCGCCATGGGCCTTCTGGCGACACGGATGTCGCCAGCACACGCGCTCGCCATCGTCATCGTGCCTGCCATCGTCACCAACATCTGGCAGACCTTCGTCGGACCGTATCTGCGCGACATCGTGCGCCGGCTCTGGCCGCTGCTGATCGGCACGGTGCTCGGCGTATGGGCCGGGGGAGGATTGCTGACGGGTCCTTATGCGAGCTACGGCACCATCGTGCTGGGCGTGCTGCTGGTGATCTACGCGATCGTCGGCCTCTCCAAGGTGCGCTTCAGCGTACCGCGCGAGAAAGAAGGATGGGTCGGTGGCATCATCGGCCTGATCACCGGCGTGATCTCCGCGGCGACCGGCGTTCAGGTCATTCCCTCGATGCCCTTCATGCAGGCCATCGGCATGGAGAAGGACGAACTGATCCAGGCGCTCGGCGTGTTCTTCACCACGGCGACGGTGGCGCAGGCCTATAACCTCACCGGCGCGGGGCTGCTGAACACTTCGACCCTCGTTCCGGGCACTATCGGAATGATCGCAGCCTTCACAGGCATGTATATCGGCCAGCTGGTGCGTTCGCGCATGGATGCGGAGACCTTCCGGCGCTGGTTCCTGATCGCGATGCTGCTGCTGGGAATCTATCTGTCCGGCGAGATGCTGCTCCGCATTCACGGCTGAGCCGGATCATGCTACGCGTCAGGCATGATCCGGGTGACGCGCGACATTGCCATCGATGAAAAGGACCTGGACGTGACATTCGTCCGCGCCTCCGGGCCGGGCGGACAGAACGTCAACAAGCTTTCGACCGCCGCACAGCTGCGTTTCGACATCAACCGTCTCTCGCTGCCGCCGGATGTGCTGGCACGCCTGACCGGACTTGCCGGCCAGCGCATGACCAAAGACGGCGTTATCGTTATTCACGCCCAGCGCTTTCGCACCCAGGAGCGCAACCGTGCCGACGCCATCGACAGGCTGCTGGATCTGTTGCGCGAAGCCTCCATTCGTCCGAAACCGCGCCGCGCCACCAGACCCACGCTGGGCTCCAAGGTGCGCCGCCTCGAAGGCAAGAAGCGGCGCGGCGACATCAAGGCCGGGCGCAATGCGCGGCGCGTTGACGACTAGACGTCAAGTCCGTGGGTAGCAGGTAAAACACCTGCTTTTTCGTCGTATGCGGGGCCGTCAGGCTCTAAACTGGCCGCCATCCCGAATCGAACCTGAAGCCCATGCCCGTCCGCCAACTGCCCATCCAGATCGTCAACCGCATCGCCGCCGGCGAGGTGGTGGAACGGCCCGCGAGCGCGGTGAAGGAACTGGTTGAGAACGCCATCGACGCGGGCGCGTCCCGTATCGACATCTTCACGGAAGGCGGCGGGCGCAGGCGTATCGCGATCACCGACGACGGCGCGGGCATGACACGCGACGATCTTGGACTATCGGTCGACCGCCACGCCACATCGAAGCTCGACGACGAAGACCTGCTGCGCATCCATACGCTGGGTTTTCGCGGCGAAGCGCTGCCGTCCATCGGCGCGGTGTCGAAACTCGAAATCACCACGCGCCACGCGAGCGAGCCGCATGCATGGACCTTGAGCGTCGATGCGGGGGCGAAATCCAACGTGGTGCCTGCAGCGCTCATGGGCGGAACACGCGTCGAGGTCAACGATCTGTTCTACGCAACCCCCGCGCGCCTGAAATTTCTCAAGACAGACCGCACCGAAGCCGAAGCCGTGCGCGATGTGGTGCGCCGTCTAGCGATGGTGCGGCCCGACATCGCGTTCTCATTGTCCGGAGAAGAGCGCGCGCCGGTGACATGGGCGGCGGCGCTTCCCGATGCCACGGGACGGCTGACACGGCTTGGCGACATTCTCGGCGCGGACTTCCGCGCCTGCGCCATCGAAGTGCGCTCCGAGCGCGAGGGCGTCACCGTCGAAGGCTTCGCCGCCGCGCCGTCGCTGACAAAAGCCAATGCGCTCGGACAATATCTGTTCGTTAACGGACGTCCGGTGCGCGACAAACTCATTCTCGGCGCGGTGCGCGCGGCCTATGCGGACTATCTGCCGCGCGACCGGCATCCGGTGGTGGCGCTGTTCGTCACGCTCGACGTGCAGGAAGTGGACGCCAATGTGCATCCGGCGAAGACCGAGGTGCGTTTCCGTAACGCGGGCCTTGTCCGTGCGCTGATCGTGCATGCGCTGAAGGAAGGTCTTGCCCGCAAGGGACGCCGCACGGCGGCGAACACCGACGGCGCGGCGATCATGGCATTTCGGCCCGGAACCAGTCCGGCCTACAACTCCGGCAACCTTCCGCGCGGCAGCTGGGACTGGCGGCGCTCACCGAGTTATCCGGCAGCGCCTTCGTCGTTCGATGGCGCGGCCGCGCCATCCTATGCGCCACCTTTCGAAGCAAACACGTTTGCCGAAGCAGCGCAGACTGCATTCGATACCGGCGCGCCCACGGCGGATCTCCGCGCCAACGCGATGCCCGCGGGCGATCTTGTGGACCGCCCGCTCGGCGCGGCACGGGCGCAAATTCACGAGAACTACATTGTCACCCAGACCCGCGACGGCCTCGTGGTGGTGGATCAGCACGCCGCGCATGAACGCATCGTCTACGAGCGCCTGAAAGCATCGCTCGATCGCAACGGCGTACAGCGGCAGATCCTGCTGATCCCCGAAATCGTCGAGATGGATGAATCGACGGTCGAAAAACTTGTCGCCCGCGCGGACGAACTGGAAAAGTTCGGCCTCAGCATCGAGTCCTTTGGCCCCGGGGCGGTCGCGGTGCGCGAGACGCCGTCGCTGCTCGGCAAGACCGACGCGGCATCGCTGCTGCGCGATCTCGCCGAACACATGGCGGAATGGGACGAGGCGCTGCCACTCGAACGGCGGCTGATGCATGTTGCCGCGACCATGGCCTGCCACGGCTCGGTGCGTTCGGGCCGCATCCTCAAGCCCGAGGAAATGAACGCGTTGTTGCGCGAGATGGAAGAGACGCCGAATTCCGGCCAGTGCAATCACGGCCGCCCGACCTATGTCGAACTCAAGCTCGCCGACATCGAAAAGCTGTTCGGGCGGCGGTGACGCAAAGTCACGAAAACCGGCGACTCCGGCTGGTCGTAAGATCGATGACGGCGTGCCGTGACTCGATCTTCGACAAGGCTGATCCATACTGATCCGCACGGGAAGCGACGACGATCATCTCTCCCCAGTCCATCAGGCCGTCAGGATCGTCGACCAGCAAATCTCCAAGATCATCGAATGCATCGTCGGTGTAGTCGCGACCGGTGGTCAGGCTTCTGCCGCGCGACACGTCGGGATCGAACGCGCGAACGCTCAGACCCGCGCCGATCAGCCGGCGCGCCAGCGTGACGATCGGACTTGCGCGGAGATCACAGACGCCTGCCTTGAACGACAGCCCGAGGAACGCGACCCGGGAGCAGCCTTCACGCAGAATGTCCGCATTGACACGTGCGATCACATGATCGTTGCTTTCGGTGATATGCGCCAGAACCGGGATGTCCAACCCGTTCGACTGGCACCAGCTTGTCAGCGTCTCGACGTCTTTCGGCAAACAGGGGCCGCCAAACGCAAAGCCAGGCTTCAGATAGGCCGGTGAAATATTGAGAAGGTCATCGGCACAGAAAATATCCATGACATCGTGGCCATCGACACCCGCAAGCCGCGCGATCGCGTCAATCTCGTTCGCGAACACCACCTTCAGCGCATGCCAGGAATTATCGGCGTATTTGGCGAGTTCCGCCGCCTCGGCGCTGGCACGAAAGACGGAAGCATCGATGCCGGAATAGATCGACACCAGCCTGTCGGCAGTCAGCGCGTCGATCTCGCCCACGACAATGCGCGATGGCGCTCGAAAGTCTGCGACCGCAGATCCCTCGCGGGTGAATTCGGGATTGATGGCAAGTCCGAAAGCCTCTCCGGCTTGGCCGCCAGTCTCACGCTCAAGCAGTTTCAGCACGTGACCGCGGGTCATGCCGGGAAGAACCGTCGAGCGAATGACAACCGAATGGAAGGCGGCCTTCCCGGCGATAGCTTTCCCGATGTGCTGGATCACGCCCTCAACCGCCGAAATATCCTGAGAGCCGTCGGCCAGACGCAGCGTTCCGATACAAACAAACGTCACATCCGTCCTTGCGACGGCGGCAGCGATATCCGTAATGGCGCTTAAGCGGCCGCAGCGCCAGACATCCGCAACAAGCTGATCGATTTCGGGCTCCAAGATAGGAGCATGCCCGCGGGAGAGAAGATCGACTTTTCCCGCATCGAGATCGACACCGACAACCTCATGTCCCAATTCACAGAGACACGCCGCTGTCACAGTGCCTACAAAACCAAGGCCAATAACGCTGATTTTCAATTTAAGCTCATTAATCAAAATTGCTGGTATCGAATGCCAGCCACTTATCTCAATTCGCTTTCAAAAAGACAAACTCCGTTTCATCATAGGCGCGGCGCTCAAGCTCTTCAAAACCGTCCACCGCCGTGAACGCGCCGGTAAGCTCCTCGACCACGACAAGCGCCCCGGGCACCAACCACTTGCCATCGCGCAGCGAGGCCAGCGCCTTCTCGCCAAGACCACGCTTGTAGGGCGGATCGAGAAACACCAGCGAGAACGGCTCGACCGGATAGGCCAGGCCGAGATTGGTGGCGTCGCGGCGGTAGACCTTGGTGACTCCGCCGAGGCCGAGCGCTTCGACATTGTTGCGCAGAAGCGCGCGCGCCTCCGCACCATTGTCCACGAACAGCGTGAACGCGGCGTGGCGCGACACCGCCTCAATGCCGAGCGCACCGGTGCCCGCGAACAGATCGAGCACCCGCGCGCCGTCGATCGGATTTTCATAGGCATGCATCAGGATGTTGAACAGCGACTCGCGCAGCCGGTCCTGCGTCGGACGAATCTCGTTCGACGCAGGTGAAGCGATGTTGCGGCCTCTCAGACGCCCGCCGACGACGCGCATCAATCGTCCTTCGGCGTCAGGTCGCGCTTGCCCTTGTAGCCGCGGGTCGGGCGGCGCGGCGGACCGTAGCCGCTGGCGGCGTCCTCGTTGCGCGCGCGCGCTTCCTCGCTACCGGTGCGCTGGACCAGCACGCGGCGGCCCTTGCGGTCGGCGATCACCTCGCGCTTCGACGCCGCAGGTTTTTTGGCGCGCGGCGCAGCGCCATCGTCCTCAGCCGCCGTCTTCACCGGCTTGTCGAACTGCGCGCCGGACAGCGCTACGATCTTCTCGCCAAGCGGCTCGGGCAGCCCCCGCGACTTGATCTCCTCGACCTGGCCTTCCTCGATCTCGCCCAACTGGAACGGACCATAGGAAATGCGGATCAGGCGATTCACCTCGAGGCCGAGATGCGCCATCACGTTGCGCACCTCGCGGTTCTTGCCCTCGCGGATCGCGAACACGATCCAGACGTTGGCCGCCTTGTCGCGCTCCAGCGTGGCGTCGATGGAGCCGTACTTGACGCCGTCGACCTCGACGCCGTTCTTCAGTTCATCGAGCTGCGCCTGCGTCACCTCGCCATGGGCGCGAACGCGATAGCGCCGCAGCCAGCCGGTGTCGGGATGTTCGAGCGCGCGCGACAGACCGCCATCGTTGGTCAGCAGCAGCAAGCCCTCAGTGTTAAAATCGAGCCGCCCGATGCTGATCAGGCGCGGCAGCCCTTCCGGCAGATTGTCGAACACGGTCGGACGGCCCTCGGGATCGTCGTGGGTGGTCATCAGGCCGCGCGGCTTGTGATAGAGGAACAACCGCGTGCGTTCGCGCTCCGGCAACGGCTTGCCGTCGATGGTGACGACATCGTTCTCGGTCACGTCGAGCGCGGGGGAGTTGATCACCCGACCGTTGACGGCGACACGCCCCTGCGTGATCCAATCCTCGGCATCGCGGCGCGAGCAGAGCCCGGCGCGCGCGACGAGCTTGGCGATGCGTTCGCCGCTCTTCTTTTTCGCGGGCGCCTCGCGCGGCGCGCGCTTTTCAAGATCGGGCTTACGCTCGCGATAGGCCCCGCGGCCACCAAAAGCAGGCCGCTTGGCGAAGACCTTGCTGTCGTCCTCATTGTCGCGGCGCGGACGGTCGTCCCAGCGCGTTTCGCTGCGCGGATGCTCGTGCCAGTCAACCCGGCTTGCATCGCGGCTGCGCGCTTCACGCGGACGGTCGAATTTCGGACGATCCTCGCGCGGACGGTCGAACTTGCGCGGACCACGGTCGGCACCCTCGGGGCGGTCCTGGCGTGGACGCGAAAAACGCGAACGCTCGCTGTCGCCGCGATCCTCGCGGGGCCTGTCGAAACGCGGCTTGTCGAAGCGCTTTGCGCCATCGCGCGGCGGGCGGCTGTCGCGCCGGTCGTCGTCACGTGGTCCACGCGAGGAATTTGGCGCGCGCTTCTCCCACGGCTTGTCGTCGCTGCGGTCCCGGCCGAAATTCTTGCGCGGACCGCGATCCGGCGCGCCGCGCGACGGGCGATCATCACGGTTAAACCGCGGACGGTCTTCGCGTTGCGGCCGGTCATCGCGGCCAAAGCGCGCCGGGCCTCCGCTCCGGGCCGGACGCGCATCACTGCGATCGCGCGGCTTGAACGAACGGCCCTCACCGCGCTCCTCGCGCGGCTTGAACGGGCGGCCTTCACTGCGCTCGCCCCGTGGCTTGAACGCGCGGCCCTCACCGCGATCTTCGCGCGGCTTGAAGGAACGCCCTTCGCTGCGCGCACCGAACTCCTTGCGCGGGCCTCGCGCGGCGCGATCCTCGCGCTGCGGGCGGTCGTCGCGATTGAAGCGCGGGCGCGGCGCATCGCCGTCACGCGAACGCGGGCCGCGCGAGGGCGGGCCGTCCTTGCGGAAGCCTTCGCCACGGGGGCCTGACGGACGCTTGTCGCCAAACTTCTTATCGCCGATTTTTTTGTCCCCGAACTTGCGCTCGCCGCGCGGTCCGGCCGAACCCGCCGGGCGATCGTCGCGCCCGCGCCCGCCGCCACCGGGCCGTCCACGGCCAGCGGCGCCATCACGGCGCGGCGGACGGCCGTTGTTTTTGTCGTTGTCGCGGGGCATGAATGATCTCTCGAAATTTTGGGCGAAACGCCGGGCTGTCACGGAACGGGAAATCGGACTGGCAACGGACCACTGCGCCCTTGTAGATCAGGGCGTAGTCCTGCGCAAAACCGGCTCTCACCTTTGCTGAAGCCGTTCTCCTAACAGAGTTTATGGCCGGAAACGAGGCATGACAGCACGATCTTTCATGGATTTGGCGCTGAAAGCGGCCCAAACCGCCGAAAAGGCGGGTGAAGTCCCGATCGGCTGCGTGATCGTGCGGGACGGCGAGGTGATCGCGCAGGCCGGCAACCGCACCCTGACCGACCGCGACCCCACCGCCCATGCCGAGATTCTGGCGATCCGCGAGGCAGCAAAGCGGATCGGGAGCGAGCGCCTGACCGGCTGCGATCTCTACGTGACGCTGGAGCCCTGCACCATGTGCGCCGCGGCGATCTCCTTCGCGCGGGTCCGCCGGCTCTATTACGGCGCGGCTGATCCCAAGGGCGGCGCGGTGGACTCGGGCGTGCGCTTCTTTGCCTCGCCCACCTGCCACCATGTGCCGGAGATTTATCCCTCGGTCGGAGAAACCGAGGCGGCCGCGCTGCTGACGGGTTTCTTCAGGGCACGGCGTTAAAACAGATTGATTTTCATGCCCTCGTGCGAGGCCTCGAAGCCGAGCCGGACATAAAAGCGCTGCGCATCGACCCGGCGCTTGTCGGTGGTGAGTTGCAACTGCTTGCAGCCCCGCGCGCGGGATTTTTCGATCATCGCGTCCAGCATCTGCTCGCCGATGCCGAGGCCGCGCAGCGAGCGGTCCACCCGCACGCCTTCCACCTTCGCGATCCAGCTGCCACCATAGGACATGCCGGGAATGAAGGTGAGCTGCAGGCAGCCCATCACCGCGCCCTGATGATCCCAGACATAAAGCATGTTGTTGGCATCGGCCGCGATCGCGTCGAACGCGGCTTCATAAGCCGCCATGTCGCCGGAGAAATCCTCGCGGCCGCGCGCCACCTCGTCGTCGGCCAGCATCTCGACCATCCGGCGAATATCCTCGCGCCGCGCCTCACGTAACGCCATCAATTTTGCTCCAAAAAGAACTTCAACAATGCATCGGCCGTCTGCACCGGATTTTCCTCCGGCAGGAAATGACCCGACTCGACAGGCTGTCCGCGCACGTCGCTTGCCCAGCGCCGCCAGCCTTCGAGCGGACCGGTGGCGGATGCGGCAATGCCCGCCCCGCCCCACAGCGCCAGCAATGGCACGGTGATCTTTTTACCCGCTTCAAGATCAGCCTTGTCGTGTTCGAAATCGGCATACGCACCCGCGCGATAATCCTCGCAGGCGGCATGGATGCGCAGCGGATCGCGGAACGCGGTGAGATAGTGCTCCACGGCGCGCGGATCGAACGGATTGGGCGCGTCCTTGCGCGCCCAGCTCTTGAATGTGCGGCCGAAATAATCGTCCGGATTCGATGCGATCAGGTTTTCCGGCAGCGGAGACGGCTGCGCCAGGAACGCCCAGTGATAAACGCGGAGCGCAAAGACGCGGTCCATCTTCTGCCAGTAGTCGTAGGTCGGCAGGATATCGAGCACCGCCAGCCGCGACAGCCGTCCCGGATGATCGAGCGCGAGACGATAGGCGACACGCCCGCCGCGGTCATGGCCCGCCAGCGCGAACTGCACGTGGCCGAGCTTTTCCATCACCTCGATCATGGCCTGCGCCATGGCGCGCTTGGTGAACGGTGTGTGGTCCGCGTCGGTCTTGGGCACGTCCGACCAGCCGTAGCCGGGCAGATCCGGGATCACGAGGGTGAACCTGTCCGCAAGCGCCGGGGCCACCTTGTGCCACATCACATGGGTCTGCGGATAACCGTGCAGCAGAAGCAGTGGCGGCCCCTTACCGCCGACCCGCGCGAAAATGCGGCCGCGGCTTGTGCTGATCCATTCGGATGCGAAGCCGGGAAAGAGATCGGCGAGGTCGGACATGGCGCGCTCCTTACGAGGCTTGCTCCCGCTTCACCGCCTGCCAGCCGATATCTCGGCGGCAGAAACCTTCCGGCCAGTCGATGCGGTCGATCGCTTCATAGGCGCGGCGCTGGGCTTCGCTCACGGTCTTTGCAGTCGCTGTGACGTTGAGCACGCGCCCGCCATTGGCGAGGATGGTGTCGCCATCGGCTTTCGTGCCCGCATGGAAGATTTCGACGCCGTCGACCTTCGCGGCCTCATCAAGGCCGCCGATGCGCGTGCCCTTCTGGTAATCGCCGGGATAGCCCTTCGCCGCCATCACCACCGTGAGCGCGGGCTCCGGGTGCCAGCGCAGGTCGAAATGCTTCAACTCACCGTCCGCCGAGGCCAGCAGCGCCGGAACAATGTCCGACATCAGGCGGATCATCAGCACCTGGGTTTCCGGATCGCCGAAACGCGCGTTGTACTCGATCAGCTTTGGACCATCCTTGGTGATCATGAGGCCCGCGAACAGCACGCCTTTATAGGGCATGCCTTTCGCCTTCATGGCGCGCAGCGTCGGCAGGATGATCTCGCTCATCGTGCGCTCGCGGATCGCGTCGGTGAAGACGGGTGCTGGAGAATAGGCGCCCATGCCCCCGGTATTCGGCCCCTTGTCGCCGTCGAAGGCGCGCTTGTGATCCTGCGCGGCCGCGAGCGGCAGCGCGCTCTCGCCGTCGCATAGCACGAAGAACGAAGCCTCCTCGCCCTCCATGAATTCTTCCACCACCGCTTCCGCGCCCGCCGTCGCGAACAGCGCATCGATCGCGGCTTCCGCTTCCGCGAGTGTCATCGCCACCACGACGCCCTTGCCGGCGGCAAGGCCGTCGGCCTTCACCACGATCGGCGCGCCTTGCTTGCGCACATAAGCTTTCGCAGCTTCCGCATCGCGGAAACGCTCATAGGCCGCGGTCGGGATATTGTTCGCCTTGCAGATGTCCTTGGTGAAGCCCTTGGAGCTTTCGAGCTGCGACGCCGCCATGCTCGGCCCGAACGCCTTGATGCCGGCAACCGCCAGATCGTCGACGATGCCCGCCGCCAGCGGCGCTTCGGGGCCGACCACCACCAAATCGACCTTGTTGCTTTTGCAGAAGTCGATCACCGCGGCATGGTTCGCCACATCGAGCGCGATGCATTCGGCGTCCTGCGCGATGCCGGCATTGCCCGGCGCGCACCACAATTTGGTCAATAGCGGCGACGCCGCGATTTTCCACGCCAGCGCGTGTTCGCGCCCGCCGGAACCGATCAGAAGGATATTCATGGATAAGGGTCGAACCGCGGTTTCTGGAATGATAGAAGGGTTTATCATGACACTTCACAGCCGCAACCGATTCGACTGAACATGCCTGCTGCGCCCGCTGAAATCCTGTCCAATTCACCGGAATTCACCGTTTCGGAACTGTCCTTGGCACTGAAGCGGACGGTGGAGGATACCTATGGCCATGTGCGGGTGCGTGGCGAAATCTCCGGCTTTCGCGGGCCGCATTCCTCCGGCCACTGCTATTTCGCGCTGAAGGACGACAGCGCCAAGATCGAGGCCGTGATCTGGAAGGGCGTGCATGGGCGCATGCGCTTCAAGCCGCAGGAAGGCCTTGAAGTCATCGCCACCGGGAAGCTCACCACCTATCCCGGCTCGTCGAAATACCAGATCGTGATCGAGGCCATCGAGCCCGCCGGGGTCGGCGCGCTGATGGCGCTGATGGAAGAGCGCAAGCGGAAGCTCGCCGCCGAGGGCCTGTTCGACGAGGCGCGCAAGCAGCTTCTGCCGTGGCTGCCCGAGGTCATCGGCGTCGTCACCTCGCCGACCGGCGCGGTGATCCGCGACATTCTGCATCGGCTTGAGGACAGATTCCCGCGCCATGTTCTCGTCTGGCCAGTGCGCGTGCAGGGCGAAGGCTCCGCCGAACAGATCGCCGCCGCCATTCGCGGCTTTAACGCGCTGGAAGAAGGCGGCAAAATTCCGCGGCCCGATCTGTTGATCGTCGCGCGCGGCGGCGGCTCGCTGGAAGACCTCTGGTCGTTCAACGAGGAAATCGTGGTGCGCGCCGCCGCCGACAGCATGATCCCGCTGATCTCGGCGGTGGGCCACGAGACCGACGTGACGCTGATCGACTTCGCCGCTGACAAGCGTGCGCCGACGCCAACCGCCGCAGCCGAAATGGCCGTGCCGGTGCGCGCCGAACTGTTCGTCGAGGTGGCGTCGCTGTCGCGGCGCAGCCTTGCCTGCTGGCAGCGCGGACAGGACCACCGCCGCAGCGAACTGCGCGGCGCAGCCCGCGCCTTGCCGCGCGCCGACGCCCTGCTCGACATTCCGCGCCAGCGCCTCGACCGCGCGAGCGCTCAGTTGCCGCGCGCGCTGCGCAGCAATGCCCATGCCTATGAGCGCCGCCTGTCCGCGATCGGCGGACGCCTCACCGTCACCACGCTGCGCACGCAGATCGAGCGCGGCAAAGAGAAGATCGAACGGCTGACGGCGGGCGCGCAGCGCTGCGCTCGCCTGCATATCCAGCAGCGTGAGACGCGGCTGCGTTATGTCGCGCAGCTTCTCAACGCGCTCTCTTATAAAGGCGTGCTGGAGCGCGGCTTCGCGCTGGTGCGGGACGCGGAGGGCCAGCCGCTGCATGCCGCAGCGAGTGTCGGCGCGGGCCAGCGCCTGAGCATCGAGTTCGCGGACGGCCGCATCGCCGCGACCACAGACGGCGATGCGCCGCCTGCCGATGCGCCGAAACCGGCCGCGAAACCGGCCTCTAAACGCACCACCGATTTCGGTGTCAGGAAAGCTCAGGGCGATCTGTTCTAGTTCGCTCTGAAACGCCGCATTTCAGGCCGCGAAAAGCGGCTTTCCCTTTTCATGATGATGCCTATATTCAATGATCTTTCCGGGCGACATTCCGCCGGACTTCACAGGGACTCTTATCGTGCTGAATAAATTCGGACCGTCCGGCCAGGGCGAAGCGAAAGTCGAATACCTGGATGGCGATTTCCGTCTGGTCGCGCCCGGCTCCTACGTCCTGTGCGCCGTCACCGGCGAACACATTCCGCTCGATGAATTGAAATACTGGAGCGTGGACCGGCAGGAAGCCTACGCGACGCCGGAGGCCGTGCTGGCCCGGCACTATCCCGCGCAGTTGAAGAAGGCCTGAGGCTAGCGCACGGCCTGTCGCGCTTTCGCCAGACGCAGCGCCACGAATTCACGCAGCGCATTTTCATCGTCGAACATCAACGTTACCGGCAGCACGTGGATTCCGTCCGCGTGAGACGCAAGACGCGCATCGCTGCCGATGCGCGCCATATCTTTTTCCGTCGTCACCAGGGTCAGCGATTTTGCGGCGGCGGCCGCAACCAGCCGCACGATCTCATCCGGCGTGAAGGCATGATGATCGGCGAAGGCATGCTGCGCGGCCACATCAATTCCGCAAGCCTTCAAGGTCGCGACAAAACGCGCCGGATCGCCGATGCCTGAAAAGGCCAGCACGCGCCGGCCGCGCAAAGCGGCGACCGCTGCATCGTCCGGAACGAGACGCGCGCGCAGGACAGGCGCGCCTCGCTGCCGGATCGAATCGGCAACACCGTCCGCCGCATCGTCCTTGCCGATCACGATCAACGCATCGGTGCGCGCCATCTGCATGGCCAGCGGCGCGCGCAGCGGCCCAGCGGGAAACACGCCGCCGTTGCCAACGCCGCGCACCGCATCGATCACGATCAGAGAGGCATCCTTCATCAGTGCGGGATTCTGAAAACCATCATCGAGCAGAACGACACTCGCGCCCTGCGTCCGTGCCAGTGCCGCGCCCGCCACGCGATCGCGCGACACAATCACCGGCACCGATGCCGCCATCATCAGCGGCTCGTCGCCAACATCCGCAGCCTTGTGCAACGACAGATCGACGCGCACCGGCCCTTGCATCGTGCCGCCATAGCCGCGGCTCACGACAATCGGCTGCTCGCCCATGGTGCGCAGGATATTCGCGAGCGCGAGCGTGGTCGGCGTCTTGCCCGCGCCGCCGACATGATAATTGCCGATGCAGATCACCGGAAGTCCGGCTGACGCACCCGGGCGTGTCATGCGCCGCGCGGTCACCGCGCCATAGATCGCGCCCAGCGGCGCCAGCAATCGCAACAGCAATGAGGGAGGCCGATACCAGAAGGCCGGCTCACGCATCGCCCTCTCCCGCTTCCAGCCGCAGTTGCAGCAGATACGGCTCCAGCGCGCCGAGCGTCTTGTCCAGTGCGCCGCCGAGCTTGCCGACTACGCCTTCCGCAGCACCGAGGGCGCGCTGGCGCGCAATCGGATTGACCAGAAGATGCCCGAGCGAGCGCACGAACTCCTCATCCGTTCCGGCGCGGATCGCGCCGCCCGCCTTGTCGAGCGAGTCATAAATGTCGTCGAAGTTGAACACATGCGGTCCGTGCAGGATCGCCGCGCCAAGCTTGATGGCCTCGATCGGATTCTGCCCGCCATGCGCCACCAGCGAGCCGCCCATGAACACGACCGGCGCGATCCGGTAGAACAGTCCGAGTTCGCCCATCGTGTCGGCGACATACATGTCGCTGCCGCGGTTCGGCAGTTCATCCTGCGAGCGCAGACCCACCTGCATGCCCGCGGCGCTGAGCATGCGGGCGATGGCGGGCCCGCGATCGGGATGCCGCGGCACGATGACCGTCAGCAGTTGCGGAATCCGCGGCGCGAGACGCTGATGCGCGTCGAGAATGATCTCGTCTTCACCCGGATGCGTGGACGCCGCGACAAACACCAGGCGGCGCTGGGTCGCTTCCTTCATGCGCTCCAGCTTTTTCACATCGGCGGGCGGGCCGTCGACATCGAGCTTCAGGTTGCCCGACGTGACGACATTGGGACAGCCGAGCGCGGCGAACCGCTCGGCATCGCGCTCCGATTGCGCAAGGCAGAGATCGAAACAGTTCAGCAGCGCGGAGATGGTGCCGTGAAATTTCCGCCAGCGCGGAAACGAACGCGGCGACATGCGGCCGTTGACGATCACCATCGGAACTCGCCGCTCACTGGCGGTGAGGATCAGATTGGGCCAGATGTCCGACTCGATGAACAGCGCAAGCCCGGGGTTCCAGTGTTCGAGAAACGCGGAGACGAAGCGCGGCGAATCGAACGGCACATATTGGTGGATCACGTCCGGCGGAAACCGCCGCGCAACGATCACTGCGGAGGTTACGGTGCCGGAGGTCAGCAGGATCCTGATATTCATCGCGCGCAGCCGCTCGATCAGGCCCGCCACCGCCAGAACCTCGCCGACGCTGGCACCGTGAATCCAGATCAGTGGTCCCGCCGGGCGCTGCGCGCTCGCAATGCCGCGCCGCTCGCCGATCCGCTCCGGATCTTCCTTGCCCTGCTTGAGCCGGCGCGCAATCAGGGCGCGCGCGAGCGGCTGCGCGAGAGCGGAGAGCCGCCGGTAGGACGCGAGTGTCGCGGGCAATCCGCTGGCCAGGGAGCCCCGCGTCCGGCCGCCCCCCAAGCCGATAGGCGCGGCGGTTCACCGCGTTGAGCCGGTCTTCGAGTTGCGCGCGCAATGTCTGCATCGTCTCGTTGTCCGCGTCGGACGGCACCCGGATCAAGCTATCGCCTGCGATGACCCCGCGCCCGAATGGCAAATGAATGACCGAACGATCCCAGTTGTCGAGGCGCTTGAACCGGCTGGTGGCGATCGCCACCGGCAGGATCGGACGTCCCGACTCCCGTGCCAGCATAATAATGCCAAGCCCGGCCTTGCGCGCAACCTTCGGCACGTCCGCGGTCAACGCCATGTTGACGTTGTTCTCCAGCGTCTTCAGCATGAGCTTGAACGCGCCAACGCCGCCCTTGCGATGAAACTCCGTGCCATGGTCGCCGGAGCCGCGCACGGTTCCGACACCGAGCCGCTCCGCCGCAATCGCATTGATCTCGCCATCGCGATGGCGCGAGATCAGAACGCTGGCGGAATACGTCTTCTTCAGGAACGGCATCATCAGATGCTGGCCGTGCCAGAACGCGACGATGACCGGCATATCCGGCTCGATCCGCTGATAGATGTCAGGCGGATCGTAAGTAAAGCGGTTGGTCTTCCACACCAGACGCAGAAATTCGGCCGCAACGAAACCCGCGGCACGTTGCGTCCGGGTCGAGCGGCCGAGATTTCGAATGGCACGTTTCAATGCCCGGATTTCACGTCTTTAGCAGCGTCCTGGGCAGGATCGAGCAACCGGTGGAGATGCACGATGAAATAGCGCATGTGCGCGTTGTCGACGCTTTGCTGCGCCTTGGCCTTCCACGCCGTATAGGCGGTAGCGTAATTCGGATAGAGCCCGACGATTTCGACATCGTCGAGATTCTTGAACGTCACGTGATCGAGGTCGAGAAGTTCGCCGCCGATGACGAGATGGAGCAGTTGCGGTTGCACGGTTTCGGACATGAGTCACATTCCCAAAGCGATGACGGGCCACTGATAGGCAGGCATTATAAAATCGGGTTATCCCGAAAATGTTTGACGATATGCGCATGGCGCGCACGTCCCGCCGCCACCAGCAATCCATGACGAACATCGGTCTGATTATAAACCAGGCGCTCGCCAGCCAGTGTGGTCATTTCCCCGCCCGCTTCGTGCACGATTACATCGGCTGCCGCAAGGTCCCAATCCCGGCTATTTCCGCCTGCAAACGCGGCATCGAGCCGCCCCTCCGCAACCCTGACCAGACGCAGCGCCAGCGATCCGATCCGCGGATAAAGGCTGTCGCCCTCGCGCATGCCGCCGAGACGTTCGACCAGCGGCTTCGGGCCCGCGATTTTTGGAAAATCGATCCCTGAACCGGCGGACGCAGCGGCGGGAACACCGTTCAGGCGAGTTCCCTTTCCGCGAGTCGCAAAAAAGAATTCATCGGTCACCGGCGCGAACACCGCGCCGAGTACCGGCGTGTCACCCGCAACAAGACCGATGGATACCGACCAGTCGTCATTGCCCGCAAGATAGGCGCGGGTACCGTCGATCGGATCGACGATCCATGTCAGCGGCTTGCCAAGCCGGGACGGATCGTCGGCACTCTCCTCCGACAGCCATCCATAGTCCGGCGTCGCCGCGCGCAACCGCGACTCGACCAGATCGTTGACCGCGATGTCGGCCTCCGACACGGGCGACGACTTGCCTTTGATCCAGCTTTTCAGTTCGGTGCGAAACAGGCGCAGCGCCAGCGCGCCAGCCTCGCGCACCACGTCCTCCAGCAGCGCGGCGTCGCGCGCGAGACCATCGCCCTCAATGATCCCGGGATCAGCGTCCGGCAATCGTCAGCCCCTCGATGCGCACGGTCGGAGCATTGACGCCGTATTTGAATTCGAGATCGTTGGCCGGGATCATCGACTTGAAGATATCGAACAGATGACCCGCGATGGTGACTTCGCTCACCGCATAAGTCAGTTCGCCGTTCTCGATCCAGAAGCCCGCCGCGCCGCGGCTGTAATCGCCGGTCACGCCGTTGACGCCGGAGCCGATCAGGTCGGTGACATAGAAACCTTCCTTGATGTCGGCCAACAGTTCGGCGGGTGTCGCCGTCCCCGCTTCCAGATGCAGGTTGTACGGTCCGGGGGAAGGCGATGACGACACGCCGCGATGGGCGTGGCCGGTGGTGGTCATGCCGAGTTCACGCGCGGTTGCGCAATCCAATAACCATGTGGTGAGCACGCCGCCATCGACGATGGCGCGCTTCGTCGTCGCGACGCCTTCGGCATCGAAGCTCTGCGACCGCAGGCCGCGCACGCGTAGCGGATCGTCGATGATGCGGATGCTCTTGTCGAACAGTTGCTGGCCGAGGCGATCCTTCAGAAAGCTGGTCTTGCGGGTGATGGACGAGCCGTTCGCCGCGCCGATCAGATGGCCGACCAGCGAGCTTGAAACACGCGGATCGAACACCACCGGCACCTTACAGGTCGCGACCTTGCGCGGATTGAGTCGCGCCACCGTGCGCTCGCCCGCCAGACGTCCGACGCTCGAAGGCGACGCCAGATCGGAAGCATGAATCGCGGAGGTGAAATCGTAATCGCGCTCCATGCCGGTGCCGTCGCCGGCGATCGCGGTGACAGAAATGCCCTGGCTCGATCGCAGATAGGAGCCATGGAAGCCAGTGGACGTCACCAGCACCATGCCGCCGATGCCAGCGGAGGCCGACGCGCCACCCGACTTCGACACGCCCTTCACCGCGAGCGCCGCGGATTCCGCCTCGCGCGCGCGGTGCTCAAGTTCACTAACCGTCGGCACCTGCGGATCGAGCATGTCGAGATCGGGAAAATGTTTCGCCAGCAGCGACGGATCGGCAAGACCGACATAGGCGTCGTCGGGCGCGACCTTCGCCATTGCCACCGCGCGCTCGGCGAGCTTTGCGACACCATCGCCGCTGATGTCGTTGGTGGAGATTACCGCCTGACGCTTGCCGACCAGCACGCGCAGGCCGACATCGTCGCCTTCGGAGCGTTCGGACTCCTCAACCTTGCCATCGCGAATTTCGACGCCCTGCGACACGCCGCGCACCGCCACCGCATCGGCGGCATCCGCGCCGGCGCGCTTCGCGGCTTCGACAAGGCGTTCCGCCAGCGCGCTGAGCGCGGTCTGATCAAGAAGCGTGGATGTTGTGGATGACGGCGACACTGAAGACGACAATGACTCGTTTGGTGAAGAGTTCACGAACAGATTCCAGAAGGTTATCGGGAAGATTTCCGGCAAACACCGCAGAACATGAAATGTGCCTGTTTTACGCGGACTTCAAGCATTTTCGCGACGTGCACAGAAGTAAATTTGAGCCCCATCGCAAGGTCTCGTCAATCATCCGCGCCAACCTCCCGTCAATCATGACAACTGAAGCAAAGGCGGTGAGAGACGATTAACCAGCCTTCTTAAGCGGATACGGACATGGCTCTGGCATGATCCACCCATCGATCGGGAACATAATTCCGACGTGGGAGATAAAGCCGTGAGGCGTCAATTCGGAGTCGGCGGGGTGCAACCCGCCGGGTCGAGCTGCAAATTGCAGCTCGACCCACATTCTCTGCCGGTCAGTTTTGAAGCGCGGGACAACCGTGCCGATGGCGGCATCAGGCACATCGAAATCAACCGCGAACGCGTCACCGTGCGCCGCGCCATCGGCGGCATCCGCATGGCGATCAACGTCCGCGTCCGCGATTTTCTCGGCATTGCCCGTCGCGAAACCAACAACGGACATGCGCTCGTGCTCGTGCATCAGGACCCGTCACTGTCGGTGCCGCTGCTGGTCACGTCGGACGAATTGCATCTCGATCTTGCATGGCAGATGTGGGGCGACCTGTTCGCGTTGCCGCAGATCGAAGATGAAACCGGCGACACGCGCGACCCCTCGCCGCGCCGCCGCCGCCGCAACATCATCAAGGATCGCCGTCCGAAATTTCTGGTCCGCCGCAAGGCCGGACGTGAAGCAACGGAGCGGGCTATTTTCCGCGGCGAACGCGAGATCATCGCGCGGAATTAATTCAACCCGCGTCATTGCGAGGAGCGTCAGCGACGAAGCAATCTAGCTTCTTTTGTCTCAAGAGTGGATTGCTTCGCTTCGCTCGCAATGACGGTTAGGAAGAGCGCAGCACCGCATCCACGAGCAACCCCGCGAACAGCATCAGGCCCGCATTGCGGTTGGACTTGAACAGCCGCAGGCACAGCGCGGAATCGCTGATCCGGATCGTATTGACCTGCCAGGCCAGATGCGCGGCGAAGGCCGCAAGCCCGAGCCAGGCCGGCCACCGCACACCGCTGCAAAACAGCGCCGCGCCGATCAGCACCACAGCAAGACTGTAAAAGATCATCAGCGCGAACTGGGTCCGTTTGCCGAACAGCAGCGCCGTCGACTTGATGCCGACCAGTACGTCGTCTTCGGTGTCCTGATGCGCGTAGATCGTGTCGTAAGCGATCACCCAGGCGATCGATCCCGCATAGAGCAGGAGCGCCGGTGCATCGATCCGGCCGAGGATCACCGCGAAGCCCATCAGCGCGCCCCACGAGAATGCGAGGCCGAGCGTCACCTGCGGCCAGTAGGTGATGCGCTTCATGAAAGGATAGATCGCGACGATGGCGAGCGAAGCGACGCCGACGGCAATCGCAAAAGTATTGAACTGCAGCAGCACCGCAAGCCCGACCAGCGCCTGCAGGACAAGAAACGCCGCCGCCTGTTTGATCGTCACCTGCCCAGATGGAATCGGACGCGATCGCGTGCGCTCGACCTGCGCGTCGAGATGGCGATCGGTGATATCGTTCCAGGTGCATCCGGCGCCGCGCATCGCCATCGCGCCGATCAGGAACAGCACCACCACCAGCGGCAACCGGCTGACATCGTGGGCGATGCCGGAGGCCAGCGCCGCGGACCACCAGCACGGCAGCAGCAGCAGCCACCAACCGATCGGCCGGTCGAACCGCGACAGGCGCAGATAAGGCCGCGTCCAGACCGGCGCATGGGTATCGACCCAGTTGGCGGTTGAGTCGGCGACGGGGGCTGCGATGTTGCTCATGGCAGGCGAGGTCCGTCACGATGCAACAAAAGTAACAGCTCGCATTGCTGGCGCAATCTCTCGCCGGTCGTCCCGGCGAAAGCCGGGACCCATACTCCCTGTCGGCATATTTGAAGGGACAAGCTCTGCGCCTCTTTTGAGAAGCCGGTGGTTATGGGTCCCGGCTTTCGCCGGGACGACACGCGTTGATGAGCCTTTCTATCCCGGAGTTGGGCGCGGGCAAATCACCGCGTGAGGACGTTGCCGTTCAGCGTGTCGAAGGTGCTGCCGCCCTTTCTGTTGGGCTTGGCTTCCGGAAGCGACGCGGAGCCGAGCGCTTCGCTCAGGCTCGGTCCCGCCGGTCCCTGCTGCTGCTGGGCGGCTGCGTTGCAAACGCGGGTCTGCAACTGTGACGTATTGACGTGACCCTTCTTCATCTGGTCTGCGACGTTGGCGGGAATGCCGCACTTCGTTGCGTTGGCCTCGACGAACTTGATCATCTTGACTTCGGCCTGCGCGAAATTGCCAATCAGCCTGCACGCTTCCGCCGGAGGCGCCTTGCGCTTGCCCGCGGCCTGAATCAGCTTGGCCTTGGCCTCGGCGTCGGCACGCAGCGGCATGAAACCTTTTTGACATTCCACGGCGCCGGGCGGCGGACCGCCCTGCGGAGGGCCACCGAAACCAGTTCCGCCGACGGGCGGCGCGCCACGCGTGAAAGCGCTGGACGAAGGAGCGGCGCTGACGGGCGCAGCGGGAACGCCATTTACCGGCGGAAACGGAGATGCGGCGGGTGCGCCGCCGACAGGCGGGAACGGCGACGCGGCAGGCGCGGCAGCCTGTCCCGGCAACGGCGCCGGAAACGCGCCCTGCGCGCGAACGTCAGCAGCCTGCATCATAAGCACGGCAGCGGTCAGCGACAGGATAAAACGGTGCGCGATCACAGGCGGTCCTCCGGCGGGCTTTGGCAACCCTAGAATGATCCTTGGTATCCCTTGAACATCCTTTGGGGCGGGAGTTGTACGATTCCCGCACCCTCTTAACAACCCGCCGAATCTGGCAGCAGCGCGGCAGTTCGCCACGCAAATGGCTGCCAAAACGCCGCTCTTGCGCTAGAAGACGCCACCCGCATGGATCGCCTTGATGCCCAAACTCGACTTCCGCAGTCCCCGTCTTTTTGTCGATGCGCCGCTTGCAGCGGGAACCGGCATTGCGCTCGACCGCGACCAGTCCAACTATCTCGGCAATGTGCTGCGGCTGGCGGCCGGTGACACGGTGCTGGTATTCAACGGCCGCGACGGCGAATGGCAGGCCACGCTGGCAGGCCGGAAACGGCCCGACCGCGCAGAGATCGTCAGCCAGACCCGCGCGCAGGACCGCCTGCCCGATGTGGCCTATGTCTTTGCGCCACTCAAGCACGCGCGGCTCGACTACATGGTGCAGAAAGCCGTCGAAATGGGCGCCTCCGCGCTGTGCCCGGTTACGACACGCCATACGCAAGCGAGCCGCATCAATGTCGAGCGCATGCGTGCCAATGTGATCGAGGCGGCGGAACAGTGCGGCATTCTCAGCCTCGCCGAGGTCCGCGATCCCGAGCCGCTGGAGCGCTGGCTCGGCGCGCGGGACGGCCAGCGCCTGCTGGTGTTCTGCGATGAAGACGCCCCTATCTCCGATCCCATGGCATCGTTTGCGGGCGCTGACGCCGCTGGCGGCATCGACGTGCTGATCGGTCCCGAGGGCGGATTTGCCGAGGACGAACGCGACCGCCTCCTGAAACAGACGAAGGTCGTGCGGCTGTCGCTCGGACCCCGTATCCTGCGCGCGGATACGGCGGCGGTGGGAGCGCCGGCCGTGGTGCAGACCGTCCTCGGCGACTGGAAATAGCAAAATACCCGCAAAAGTTGCATCTCCGGGCGGCTATCATTAAGCCCTTTTCCGGATCGCCGTCGAAACCCCGCCAGTCCCGTGCTAAGGGACTGCCGATTCAAGCCTTTCATGCCGCCGGATACCGAAGAAATGAGCCAGACCACCGCCGCAACCGCGACCGGCTCCGCCCCTCAGGCGGAGGCCCTGCTGCAAAACTTTGCGCGGGCCGGTTATGCCCATGCGCGGCCGCCGATCCTGCAACCGGCCGAGCCGTTTCTCGATCTGTCCGGCGAGGACATCCGCAAGAGCCTGTACCTCACCACCGACGCGACCGGCGAGGAACTCTGCCTGCGGCCGGACCTCACCATCCCGGTGGCGCGCGATTACCTCGCCTCACCGCGCGCGGGCGCACCCGCGGGCTTCTGCTATCTCGGCCCGGTGTTCCGTTTTCGCGGCGGCAAGCCCAGCGAGTTCAATCAGGCGGGCGTCGAGTCTTTCGGCCGGCAGGACCGCGCTGCGGCCGATGCAGAAATGCTCGCGCTCGGCATCGAAGCGGCGGCCGCGTTCGGCGTGACCAACCTCGATATCCGCACCGGCGATGTCGGCCTGTTCGCGGCGCTGATCGATGCGCTCGATCTTTACCCCGTATGGAAACGCCGGCTGATCAAGGATTTCAACCGCAAGGTCTCGCTCGCGCAGGACCTGCAGCGCCTGACGCTGGAGACCGGCACGCGCAACGAATATGAAGGCGTGCTGGCCGCGCTGGCGGGCTCCGACCGCAAGGCCGCGCTGGCGCTGGTCACCGACCTGATGTCGATCGCAGGCGCCACCAATGTCGGCGGCCGTACCGTGTCGGAAATCGCCGACCGCTTCCTCGAACAATCGACGCTGAAAGGCGGCGCGCTGCCGCGCGATGCGCTGAACCTGATCGAGCGTTTTCTCGGCATCGCGGGCGAACCCGGCGACGCAGCGAAACAGCTTCGCGCCCTCGCCGCCGATGCGAAGCTCGATCTGAATGCCGCGCTCGACCTGTTCGAGAGTCGCAACGGCCTGATCGCGGCGCGCGGCATCGATACAACATCCATCCGCTTCTCCACCGCGTTCGGCCGCGGGCTCGATTACTACACCGGCTTCGAATTTGAATTGCACGCCAAAGGCAACGGCACCGAGCCTCTTGTCGGCGGCGGACGCTACGACGGCCTTCTGACCCGGCTCGGCGCGCGCGAGCCAATCCCGGCCGTCGGGTTCTCGATCTGGATCGAAGCGCTCAGCCAAGGGAGCGTCGCATGACCGCGCCATTCGTCGTCGCCGTTCCCTCCAAGGGACGCCTGCAGGAAAACGCCGAAGCCTTTTTCACACAGGCCAATTTGACACTCGCCAAACCGCGCGGTGCCCGTGAATATCGTGGCACCATTCCCGCGCTGGACAATGTCGAGATCGCGTATCTGTCGGCCAGCGAAATCGCGGCGCAGCTTGCGCGCGGCGCGGTGCATCTCGGCATCACCGGCGAAGACCTGATCCGCGAAAACATTCACGACGCGGACAAGCGCGTTCTGCTGATCGAGAGTCTCGGCTTCGGTAGCGCCAATGTTGTGGTCGCGGTGCCGCAGGCCTGGATCGACGTGCGCACCATGGCGGACCTCGATGACGTCGCGACCTCGTTCCGCGCGCGGCACAACCATCGCATGCGAGTGGCGACCAAATACATCAACCTGACGCGCACCTTCTTCGCCGCGCAGGGCGTGGTCGATTATCGCATCGTGGAAAGCGCCGGCGCCACCGAAGGCGCGCCCGCCGCCGGCACGGCTGAATTGATTGTCGACATCACCACCACCGGGGCAACTCTCGTGGCCAACGGGCTGAAGGTGCTCGACGACGGCGTGATGCTGCGCAGCCACGCCAATCTCGTGGCCTCGCGCGACGCCGACTGGTCGCCGCAGGCCCGCGACACCGCGCGGATCATCCTCGACCACATCGCGGCCAGCGCTCGCGCGCGCAAGTATAAGGAAGTCCGCACCCGCTTTGCGGCCTGCAACGATGCCCTGCTGACAGAAGCGCACACCCGGTTCGGCGTGGTCTCGCCGTTCGGTGGGCCAACCTCGTCGGGCATGCTGACGCTGCACTGCCCGCCGAGCCAGCTCTACGCGCTGGCGAGCTTCCTGCGCACCCACGGCGCGGACACTGTGTCCATCGCCTCGCTGGACTATGTGTACGACCGCGAGAACCCGCTGTTCGCGAAGCTCGAAGCGTTTCTGAATCGATGATGTGGGCAAGGCGGATGCCGCGACGAATACGCGCGTGACAATAAATGTCGTGGCCCATCATTGCCGGGCTTGACCCGGCAATCCATCTCATCAAGAGGATGGAGCCGGGAACATAGGCGAGCGAGCAAAGCGATGACATCGGGTGTTGATGTGTCAAACCTTTCGGACGGCGGCCGGATTCCGGCCTCCGCCGGCCTCTCCATCGTGGTGCCCGCCTTCAACGAAGGCGCAGGCCTCGAACCGCTGCACGCGCGGCTGTGCAATCTGGCGGCGACGCTGAAGCAGCGCTACGGCCTCACCTGCGAAGTCGTCTATGTGGACGACGGCTCGACCGACACGACGCTGAGCGTTGCCCGCAATCTTGCTGCCAATGCCCTCGACGTGCAGGTGGTGTCGCTGTCGCGCAATTTCGGCAAGGAGGCCGCGCTGATGGCGGGCCTCGACCATGCGCGCCGCGGCGCGGTGCTGTTCATGGATGGCGACGGCCAGCACGCGCCGGAGCTGGTCGAAAAGCTGGTCGGCCACTGGATCGACGACGGCTACGACGTGGTCTATACCGCGAAGGCGCATCGCGACAACGAGTCGTTCCTGCGCCGCCTCAGCGTGCGCACGTTCTACAGCCTGATCAACTGGGGCTCGCGCCAGAAAATCCCGGAAGATGCCGGCGATTTCCGCCTGCTGTCGCCGCGCGCCGCGGCGGCGCTGCGCCAATTGCCGGAGCGCAACCGCTTCTTCAAGGGACTGGCGAGCTGGATCGGCTTTCGCCAGATCCGCGTCGATTACGAACCCGAGGCGCGCGCGCATGGCGTGACCACCTTCAACATCAGCCGCCTGCTCGGCCTATCGATCGAAGGGCTCACCTCGTTCTCGGTGGCGCCGCTGCGCGTGGCAAGCCTGCTCGGCCTGCTGCTCGCCTTCGTCGCCTTCCTGTTCGGCCTGTCGATCCTGTGGGAGACGGTGGTCAGCGGCAAGTCCGTGCCGGGTTATCCCTCGCTGGTGGTCGGCCTGATGACCATCGGCGGCGTGCAGCTCATCATGATCGGTGTGATGGGCGAGTACATCGGCAAGATCCTGTCCGAGATCAAGGCGCGCCCGATCTACTTCGTCGCGGAGCACAGCGTGAAGACCGCCGAGACCGCCGTCGCCAAGACGCCGCAGACCGTGGCCGAATGACCGCGAACATGCCACCACGCCGCATCTGGCTCTGTGCCGACGACTACGGCATGAGTCCCGGCGTCAATCGCGCGATCCGCGACCTGATCGACAAGAAAAGACTCAACGCCACCTCAGTGATGGTGGTCGGCGGCGCGGTG
>Ga0066256_1000704_pt1 | contig 67956 bp, 59 predicted proteins | sample ThiBio_1000_biof_FD_87107 | JGI IMG/M metagenome (GOLD analysis project Ga0066256, IMG submission 87107) | Wastewater bioreactor microbial communities from Cape Town, South Africa - Thiocy_expt_1000_biof (version 2) | ecosystem: Engineered > Bioreactor > Thiocyanate-remediating >... | reverse complement strand
GATCGCCTCGACCCGAACGATCCGGCTATTTCCTCGATCCGCACCGCGATCGCCATCGACGACTACGACGCCGACGGTGCGATCCGCAATGCGCAGGACTACCTGAAACGGGCGCGAGCGCGCGGCGGCTATTACGGCGCTCTCAGCGCCAATCAGGACGCCGGCTCGACGCTGAACAACGCCTTCCGATTGCAGGGCCTCGATGCCTGGGGGCAATATTACGGCGATGTCGTTTTCAACCCGTTCACGGGCGCGAGTTATGTCGACCAGACCCTGCGCGGCAGCCCTGATCCCTTCGTCAACGCCTATAGTTACGGCGACAACACCGCCGCCTATTCGAACAACAGCTCCACCTTCTCTTCCTTCATGCAGGGGTTGCTGCTCGATCCGCACATGCTTTCCGGCCGTTCGCGCACGGCGAACCTCCTGCGCCGGCCCTTCGTCGAAGGCTCGGCCGGCATCACCTTCACCCGGCCGGACGATCCGGACGCCAAAACCGGCCGCCTGAAGGAAGTGGAGCTGCAGGGCTATAGCAACGAGCCGATTCCCTTCAGCTTCTATGCCCAGGGCCAGTTCGAAACCAAGCCCGATACCCGCGTTTTCAACGAGTTCGTCGGCGGCTTCATCAGCGATACCGAGTTGCGCAGCGGCACGGCCTATGTCACCGCCTCGCCCGGCGCCAACGACCATGTCGTCGGCTTCGTCTCGCGCGGAAAGTCCGACCAAGAGATAACCGTGCCGCTGATACTCGATTTCGGCGGCATTCCCGTCCTGATCGGTACGCAGAACAACTACAAGACCGAGGCGACCCAGGCGGGTTTTGCCTGGAGCCATTCCTTCGCTTATCGCAACAATCTGAATGCTGCTGTCTTTTACACCCAGCAGAAGCGTGACAGCCGCCAACTCGGAGTCATCAACGATTTCCTGGCGACCGAGGATTACGGATTGGACGAACAGCGTGGCATCATTGGCGCGCTCAATCACACCGTCGGGAATGACGAGCTCACCTGGCGTTACGGCATCGAAGGCGGAACCCTGCGCCTGCATAGTCAGGCGCTCGGCTTCCAGTATCCGCCGTTCACCGTGCCGATGAGTTCCACCTTCAACGAGGTCATCGACGACGTCACAGTCGGCCGCGCCTATGTCGATGCAATTTACGAGGCATCGCCCGACTTGAAATTCGAGGGCGCCCTGTTCGGTACCTATCTCAACGGCGATACCGTCGACGTGGCGCGGCTGGAGCCGCGCGTCGGCGTCGCCTGGTCACCGGCCGAAGGGCAATGGCTGCGGCTCGGCTATCTGCGGGAAAGCTCCGACCTCGGCCTGCCGACGCTGTCGCCCATCGGCCTGCTCGGCCTGCAATCCAACCAGCGACCGCTCGATACCGAGGGCTACAGCGACACCTTCGCCGCCCGGTGGGAGGCGGAATGGAACAACCGGCTGTTCACTGCCATCGATTTCCAGCATCAGAACCTGCATAGCCTGTCCATCGGCGTCCCCCTGACGGTCGATACCATCGATCTTACCAAGGGCCGTGTCGACCGCGTCAGCGCCACCGCCAACATCGCCCTCGGTCACGGCTTCGGTCTTTCGGCGACGGGCGTCTATGCGGATTCGGAAAACCTCGACCCAACGAGCGCCGGATATGGTCAAGGCCTGCCCTATGTGCCGAAAAAGGCGGCGCAGGTCGCCGTTACCTGGGTCAACGACCACAATGTCAAGACGACGCTCGCCGCCAACTATACCGGCAAGCGCCAGGGTGACGACAATGGCAACGCGCTGGATTCCTACTGGACTCTGGATGCGACGCTGCAATGGGAACCGTTCGACAAGCGGATCGCGGTCAATCTCGCCGCCTACAACATCCTCGACCAGCAATTCGAGGTCACGCCGCGCGTTCCCGGCTGGGGCCGCACCTATATGGGCTCCATCAAAGTGCGCTTCTGACCATGTGGCCGTTCGACAGCCAGGCGAGAAACGGTGCGCCGGGGCGGATACGGCATCGGCTGGGCGGGCTCGCCCTGCTGTTCATCGTCTCCATCGTGGCGGTCACGGCCCTGTCCTTCACCTCGCCCTGGCGGCTGGTCGAACTGCGCAGCTTCGATTACCTGACGACGATCGGCAGGCCGCCCTTGCCGAAAGACGGCCCGGTCATCGTCGCCATCGATGAGCCGTCGCTCTCGGAAATTCCGCACCAATGGCCCTGGCCGCGCGCGCTTCATGCCCGCCTGATCGAGAAACTGCGCGAAGCCGGCGCCAAAGCCATCGGCCTCGACATCATCTTCGCCGAACCCGCCGTCGATCCGCAAAACGACGATGCGCTCCAGGCGGCACTTGGACCGGATGTGGTTCTGGCCGGCGACGAGACGCTCATCAACACGCCACAGGCCGACCAGTTGATTCGCACCGAGCCGCTGCCGCGTTTCGTCGAAGCGGGCGCGCATGTCGGCATCGCCTCGGTCGGGCTCGATGGAGACGGCGTCTTGCGCGGCATGCCGGGCTATGAAGACAGCTTTGCCGCCGAGATCGCCCACGCTGCCGGCCAACCGGTGGTGAGGCATGAAGCGGGCGCCATGCTTCAGGCGTTCGGGCCCGCCCGCACCTATCCGACCGTTTCCTACTACCAGGCCCTCGATCCGCAGAATTTCCTGCCGGAAGGCTATTTCAAGGACCGCACGGTGCTGGTCGGGCTCAGCCTGCAGACTGCGCCGGATGTGCGCGCCAGCACGCCGGATACGTTTGCCACCCCCTATACCGTTCATACCAGCCGGCTCGTCGCCGGCGTCGAGGTGCAGGCGACGTTGCTCGACAATCTGACCCATGGGCTGGCGATCGCCGATACCGGCACGGCGTTGCGCCTGCTGCTGATCGTGCTCGGCGCGCTGGTCGGCGCCCTCACCGTCTATCGCGACACCAACTGGATAACGGCGTTGTGGGGCGTGGCCTCGGTCGGGGCCGCCCTTGGCCTTGCTTATATTTCCGTGCGTTACGGGCGCGTCTTCACCTCGCCTGTCGGGCCGGTCCTCTCCTATCTGACCGTCGTCATCGGCCAGTCCGGACTGGACTATGCCGCCGAGCGGCGTACGCGCCGGCAGGTGACCCGCGCCTTCGGGCAATATCTGTCACCTGCCATGGTCGAGCGCCTCGCCAACGACCCGTCGCAACTGAAACTCGGCGGCGAGACCCGCAATCTCTCCATCCTGTTCTGCGACGTGCGCGGTTTCACCACCATCGCCGAGCGGATGAAGAACGATCCGCAGCAGCTCACCACGCTGATCAACCGGCTGCTGACACCGCTTTCCGACGAGATCCTCGCCTGCGGCGGAACGATCGACAAATATATCGGCGATTGCGTGATGGCTTTCTGGAACGCGCCGCTCGACGATCCCCAGCATGCCGCCCATGCCGTCGAAGCGGCGCTCAGGATGCTGGAGGCGATGGACCGCTTCAATGCCGAACTTCAGACGGAGCTGGCGGCGCGCGGCGAGGAACCCTATGGTCTCAGAATCGGCGTCGGCATCAACACCGGCGATTGCGTCGTCGGCAATATGGGTTCGCTCAGCCGCTTCGATTATTCCGCGCTCGGCGATTCCGTCAATCTCGCATCGCGGTTGGAAGGCGAATCGAAATCTGTCGCCGTGCCGCTGCTGCTCGGCGAAGAAACGGCGCGACAGGCCGCCGACCGCTTCTGCATGATCGAGCTGGATCGCATCCAGGTGAAGGGCCGCTCGGTCGCCTCGCCCGTGTTCACGGCGCTGAAGGAGGCGCCGCCGCGCGAAATTCTGGCCGAACACCGACGCCTCCTCGACGCGAAATATGCCGGCGCCCTGACGGCTGACGATGCGATCTTCGAGCGGCTGACAGCGGCGCTGCCGCAATTTGGCGCCTATTATGCCCTGAGGCGCACCCGCCTCGCCGTTTCCGCCTGAATAAAAAAAGCCTCCCCGCCGCAGCGGAGAGGCCTTTGTCGTTTTGTCGCCGATCAGGCGGCGGCGGAGGCGGAACCGGCCAGCGGCACTTCCGAGATCGTCTTCAGAACCTGCGAAGCGATCTGGTAGGGGTCGCCCTGCGAGTTCGGGCGGCGGTCTTCGAGATAGCCGCGATAGCCGTTGTTGACGAAGGAATGCGGCACGCGGATCGAGGCGCCACGATCGGCCACACCGTAGGAGAACTTGTTCCAGGGGGCTGTCTCGTGCTTGCCGGTCAGGCGCAGATGGTTGTCCGGGCCATAGACGGCGATATGGGCGTCGAGGTTCTTCTCGAACTGCGCCATCAGGGCTTCGAAATAGGCCTTGCCGCCGGTCTCACGCATATACTTGGTCGAGAAGTTGCAATGCATGCCCGAGCCGTTCCAGTCGGTATCGCCGAGCGGCTTGCAGTGCCATTCGATGTCGATGCAGTATTTTTCGCAAAGACGCGTCAGCAGGTAGCGCGCGATCCAGATTTCATCGGCGGCCTTTTTGGAGCCCTTGCCGAAAATCTGGAACTCCCACTGGCCCTTGGCCACTTCGGCATTGATGCCTTCGTGGTTGATGCCGGCGGCGAGGCAGAGATCGAGATGCTCCTCGACGATCTGGCGGGCGATGTTGCCGACGTTCTTGTAGCCGACGCCGGTGTAATACGGGCCTTGCGGCGCCGGATAGCCCTGCTCGGGGAAGCCGAGCGGACGGCCGTTCTGGTAGAAGAAGTATTCCTGCTCGAAGCCGAACCAGGTGTCGGCATCGTCGAGCACGGTGGCGCGGCTGTTGGACGGATGCGGCGTCTTGCCGTCCGGCATCATCACTTCGCACATGACCAGGACGCCGTTCGTGCGGGCCGGATCGGGATAAAGCGCAACCGGCTTCAGCACGCAATCGGAGCTGCGGCCTTCGGCCTGATTGGTGGAAGAACCGTCAAATCCCCAGAGCGGCAACTGTTCGAGCGTCGGGAAGGCGTCGAATTCCTTGATCTGCGTCTTGCCACGAAGGTTCGGCACCGGGGTGTAACCATCGAGCCAGATGTACTCAAGTTTGAACTTGGTCATTGCGAATCTCTCACTCACGTCTGTTGCAAGGTCTGAACGATCCTGAAGCGGTCGCCGGGTGGCGGCCTTCCAGGGGAGGCTGCCAGTGGGAATGCATATCCCGTGCCAAGTTCGTGAGCGGACGCCGAAACCGTAATTTTTTGTCATTTTCCGGTGCCTGAACGGTCCGGGTGGAACAAAATGTCAAAACCGGCGTTTATTGTCTGCGCAAATGCACAAAAATTAGCCAACGCACCGACATAGTCAGCGAAACCACGCGTTTTCCTGCTTACAGGCCACGCAAATCATGATAATAATTAAGGCACAGAGCCTAAAAACTGTGCAAAATTTAATCGAGTGGAAGTCGTGCCTAAAGAGTAATCCGGAAAGGAAAAGACAATGGCAGCAGGCGTACATCCCGGTTCCGCAGAAATAGTCCCCTTTCCTGTCAAAAGCCGCCACCGAAACTTCGGGCAGCGCACGGAAGACATGCAGGCAAGCGTGGTTCAGTTTCCGGAACGCGTAATCTATGATGTCGTCGATACCTGCTGGTACCATGCCGACGCCATGGCCGAAGAGGACAAGTCGCGCAACTGAACTGCTGCGACATCTTCCGGCGACACGACCCATCCCCCGAAACACGAAGGGCGCTCCGATAACGTTCGGAACGCCCTCAATTTTTTCATCGATACGCGACTCAGGCCGCCAGAGCGTGGCTGCTCGACAGATGCGCGCGGATGGCGGCCTTGATCTCGTTGACGCCGGCATGAAGGCTGTTGTCGAGATCGATGACGTGGAATTTCACCGCGATAAAACGCAGCCGCCCCTCCTGGGGAACGGCAATCCCCACCGGGATGCCACCATATTCAATAACGTGCCTTTGCATGATCGTCGGCCCAGTTCGTTGGAAGGTCAGTGTCAGGCTTGCGTATGGCGTTCCCATACATTCGACATGTGACAGCATCACAACAAACGGCGAGGTTGAACGCCTGGCCATTCGCAAAGATGGATTCGGCAAGTTTGCTGGCGGTCATTTCATCGTCCTCGTCCGTTATTGTCTATTAAATAAATAGACTATTTTATCCTTGGCGACAAGATAAACGGCGGATCGGATAGAAAACGAAACCGGATTCACCCATTTCAGGGGCATCCGGCGCAAATTTCTTCTTCGAAATGCGAACGCGACGGACGGGATTTCGAACCCGCCGCCGCCGCGCAAACATCTCTTTCAGAAGCCGGCCGCGAAAGCCGCAACCGGCCAATCCTTCATTCGGCGGCGATGCGCATCGCCAGCGCCTGCCGGCAGGCGGCAATCGAGTCGGCTTCGATCGCGGCATAGTGGTCGAATTCGTTGAGGACAGTTGCGCCGAGATCGGCCTCGAAACGCTGCTGGTTGGGACTGGCGACGAAATCCTGCTGCGCGCCATCGCCGAGATTGGACTGGAAGATGCCGGCGGCGCTGACCGGCAAAAAATCCTCGTAGACGATCGGATCGAAGCAGACGAGGCCTTCGGCAATCCAGCTTTCGAGATCGCCGCTGGCGACGCCCTGTTGCTCGCGGCCCTTGGCGGTCAGCGCATAGGTGAAATAGCCGAGGCCGCCAGCGCGGATGCCGGCCCAATCATCCGGAAAGGAGGCGAAAGCTTCCGCCAAGGCCGCCTCATAGGCGCGGGCATTCGAACCATCGGCGGCGGGACGGACCAGCTTTCGCGATTCCGTCAGCAGTGTGTCGTAAAGCGCCCGGCCCTTCGGCGTCAGGGCGATACCGCGCTGCTCGATTTCGCCGAAACGGGCGGTGTGCGAACCCGTCTGCCAGTCGCCGTCAGAGGATTGGAAGGAAACGGCTTCTTCCAGCGCCTTGAACGAGGTCTGGCGCAGCAGGATCGGGCATTTGCGGGTCGGCGGTCCCTCGACCACGGCCTTGGGCGCGATACCGTAATCCGGCATACGCGCCTGCACGGCGTCGATATCGAGGGTGCGCGGCGTGAGATGGTTGATATGCGGCCCCTTGAAGGAGACGACATCGGCGATCAACCGGTGCGCATCGTGCAGGCGATGGTAGAGATCGGCGCTGACACTGGCGCGGTCATGCCAGCGGAAGGTTTCCAGAACCGCGGTAACGAAACGCTCGGCATCGGCGGCGGAGAGCCCGCCCTCGCGCTCGGCCTTTTCCGTCAGCTGAATGGCGCCGGCGGTAAAAATCTGGCGCTGTTCGAGGATGGCGCGGGCTTCCTCGCGCAAGGCTTCATCCGCGATCAGATCGAGGCGCAGCAGCGAGGTGAAAACGCGGAAAGGATTGCGGCTGAGCGCCTCTGCGCCGACCGGACGGAAGGCGGTCGAATGCACCGGCACGCCGGCGGTGGAGAGATCGTAATAACCGACCGGGAACATGCCCATGACGGCGAAGACGCGGCGCATCATCGCCAGTTCCTGCGGCAGGCCGAGGCGGATGGCGCCGTGGCGCTCTTCGGAAATGCGCGCCAGGGATTCGGTTTCCTCCAGCCGTTCCTTCAGATGCGCATCGGCGGCCAGCGTCTCGGCATTCACCGTCGCGACCAGTTCCATCAGCGTGCCATAGGCCGGCACTTCCTCGCGATACATGCGCGACATGGCCGCCGAAAGGGCGGAGCGGATTTCATCAGGAGAGAGGTGGGCGGACATGAGGGTTAAACCTTTTCTGCGCGTATTCCGGGGAGGTTCATTCGCTGCACGCAATATATTCGTTGCAGCCCGCAAAATCTCATGAGACTTTTCACTCACTTGATGCGGAACCGGAATGATATGAAGCGCAGCCTGATCCCCGACATCGCCATCCTGCAGGCCTTCGAAAGTGCGGCCCGTCATGGCAATTTCACCCGCGCGGCGGCCGAGCTCAGCCTGACGCAGAGCGCGATCAGCCGCCAGATCCGCGATCTCGAGGGACAGACCGGGCTCCTTCTTTTCGAGCGCATCCGCCAGCGCGTGGTGCTGACCGAGGCCGGCAAGAAGCTGCTGCCGGATGTGCGGCGGCTTCTGGCGCAATCGGAGGAATTGATGATCCGCGCCGTCGCCTCGGCCAATGCCGCCGCGTCGCTGACCATCGCCACGCTGCCGACCTTCGGGGCGCGCTGGCTGATGCCGCGCCTGCCGCGCTTCTTCGCCAGCCGCCCGTCGATCGCGCTTGCCATGGAATCCCGCTCCGAACCCTTCGATTTCGAGGCGGAGATTTTCGATCTCGCTTTCCATTACGGCCAGCCGAGCTGGGCGAAGGCGGAATGCACCTATCTATTCGGCGAGGAAGTCTTGCCCGTCGCCAGCCCCGCCCTGATCCGCCGCCTTGCCTTGCCTTCGGCCGCCGCGCTCGCGCAAGCGCCGCTCATCCACCTGACGACCCGGCCGCATCTGTGGACGCAATGGCTGGATCGGCACGGGCAGACGAGCGAGGGCAATTATCGCGGCAGCCGTTTCGACCAGTTCTCGATGATCATCGCCGCCGCCATCGCCGGCCTGGGTATCGCGCTGCTGCCGACCTATCTGATCGAGGAGGAAATCGAGACCGGCAGCCTGGCGCCGGTCTTTGACCTGCCGCTCAGCACCGAAAACGCCTATTACCTGGTGACACCGGAGGGCCGGCGCAGCAATGCGGCGGCGACCGGCTTTCGCGACTGGCTGATTGCCGATCTCACGCGCCAGACGGCGACGGCCCGCATCGATACTTGAGATTGCCCCGGATTCCTCGTATCCCGGAACACCGCAAGCCTTTGGAATGACGAACGTGGCCCCCAGCATCCGCACGATTGCCAAACTGGCCGGAACTTCGGTTTCGTCCGTCTCGCGCGTCATCAACAACAGCGGCTATGCCTCACCGGATTTGCGCGAGCGCGTCGAGGCGGCGATCCGCAGCCTGAATTTTACGCCCAGCAAGGGCGCGCGCATGCTGCGCGGCGAGCCGAGCCGGATGATCGGCCTGATCCTGCCCTCCATCGACGTGCCCTTCTTCGGCATCCTCGCCCATACCATCGAGCAGCACCTGTTCGAATGCGGCTTCCAGACGCTGATCTGCAGCACGGCGGAAAATGCCGATCATGAGGCGCGCTACATCGCCATGCTGCTGTCGCAGCGGGTCGACGGGGTGATCGTCGCAAGCGCCTTTTCCGATACCGGCCATTTCCGGGCGCTCGCCGATGCCGGCATTCCCATTATCGCCATCGACCGCGATCTCTCCGGCATTGCCGATGCCGCCGTCATGGCCGATCACGAGGAAGGCGGGCGGCTGATGGTGCGCCATCTTCTTAGCTTTGGGCACGAAAAGATCGGCGTCGTCGGCGCGCCGGGGCATAGCCAGCCGGTGCAATTGCGCCTTGCCGGCATCCGCGAGGAACTGGCGAAAACGGGACTGGAGCCACTGGCGGTATCGCTAAGCGGCGAGCACAGTTTTGCCGAGACCTATCGGCTGGCGCGCGGCCTGCTGGAGGCCCGGCCCGAGGTTACGGCGCTGATCGGCACCACCGATATCGCCGCCATCGCCTGCATCCATGCGGCGCATGATCTCGGCTTTACGGTGCCGGACGATTATTCGGTCATCGGCTTCGACGACCTGCCGGAAGCTATGTTCGTGCTGCCACGCCTGACCACCGTCGCCCAGCCGATCCGCGGCGTCGGCATCGCTGCAGCGGATACGCTGGCCAAGATGATCGCGGCGCGCGAAAGCGGAGCGCCGCCGGTGGCCGCAGACACGACCCGCATGCCAGTGGCGCTGGTGGCGCGCCAGTCGGTCGGGCCGGCACGGAGCGTTTAACCGAAGGCGTCGGCCAGCAGGGCATCCATCGTCGGAATACCATCCGTCGCGGTCGCGCCACCGAGGCAGCGGGCGGCGGCGGCATGAGCGACCGGGATGATGCGCTCGATTGCCCAACCCTCGTGCAGGCCATAGACGACAGCCGCGCAAAACGCATCGCCCGCCCCGACCGGGCTGACGATGGATGCCGGATCGATCGGCCGCGACGGCATGACGACCGTTTCCCGCCCCGGCGAAAACCAGAAACAGGCTTCCGGCGCATGGATCACCACGCCCTTCGAAACACCTGCTTCGAGCAGGCGCGCGCCGGCCCGGCGGACGGCTTCGTCCAGCAATTTGCCCTCCGCATCGCGCGGCCTGATGCCCGTGGCGCTGCCGGCCTCCATCTCGTTAATGACGATGTAATCGCAGAACGGCAGCGACGCGCCAACCTGCGCCGAAAAGCCGGCATCCTCGCTAGAAACGAAATCGACGCAGGTGACGAGCCCCGCCTTCTGCGCCGCCTCCAGCAGGCGCGAGGCGCCGGAACGTCCCTCGGCATCCAAGCGGTCGAGGCCCGGCAGCAGCATCAGATAGCCGAGATAGAACAGGCGGTAGCCTTGCTCGGCATAGGCCTGCGGCGAAATGATCCCCGCCTCCAGCTTGTCATTGGCGCCACCGTGATAGAAGAAGGTGCGGCTCTGGCCGGGTACGGTCATGACATGGGTATGGGCAGTTGCTTGGCCCCCCAGCGCCACCAGCCCTTCCGCGCCGATGCCGGCCTGCAACAGGCGTTGGCGCACGAAATCGCCATCCGCATCCGCCCCGACGCAGCCGGCAGCGGCAAGCCGCCCCGGAAAACCCATCGAGGCGAGATCGGTTGCGACGTTGATCGCCCCGCCGCCGACGCCGATATCCTGATGGCGGATGAAGGTCAGGTTGCCCTGCTCCGGCCAATAGGACAGGCTGTGAATACGGTCGACGATGAAATTTCCGGCGCAGACGACGCCTCCCCTGCGCTCGTCCGCCCTTGCCTCCTCCCGCTCGGCCATCAGGGCGCTCCTTCGTTCCAGAGACGCCGCAGCGGCGGCGCGTCCTCTTCGATCTGCGCAAAGCGGCCGACCGGATCGAGGAAGAAATTGTCGTTGCGGTCGTCATTGACCTGGCTGACCTCGCCGACCAGCACGGCCCCGCCGCCCTTGCGGCCATAAAAGCGGTGGTAAAGCCCGGTGCGGATGGTCACGCTTTCGCCGGGTCGCAGCACCAGCGGCTCCCAGGGGTGCAGCCGGCGCGGCAGGCCATCGACCGGCACCTCGATATCCGCGCTAGTCGGCATGCCGTTTTCATCGCTGGCGCAGAATTCGATGACGAGATCGCCGCCGGCGCGGTTGATGATGTCCTCCATCTTCGCCGCATGGCGATGGGTGGGCGTCAACTGCCCTTCGCCGACCACCAGCAGCTTTTCCGCATAGGTCCGCTCGCCCGCAACGCCGACAAGACCGTTGCGCAGGCAGAACAGCACCAGCCCGCATTGTTCGAACTGGCCGGAGCCGAAATCGGTGACATCCCAGCCGAGCTGGCGCGCGGCCAGCCAGGCGGCGACCTCAGGATTTTCGGCCAGTTCCGCCGCCATCCAGCCCTCCCAGGCCGGCAGCGACCAGCCATGGCACCGGAGCATGTCCAGCGCATGGCCGATGGCGCGGTTGATCTCGGAGCGTTTCATCAAACGGCCCCGCCGGCATAATCGACAGTGACGACCCGGTTTTCGCGGCCGGATTGCAATGCTGCCGTCAAGACGGCGTGATGCGCCGCAGCCTCCTCGGGCGTGGCGCAATGGAAGCCATTGGCATTGCCGCCGGCGAGTTCGTCAAGATAGGCGGCCCACATCTGCTGGATGGCATCGGCAAAGCCGAATTCGAAGATTTTTCCGGTGATCGCCGGGAACAGCGAGCCATAGCCCAGATCCTCCGTCTGCCAGGCCTGTATGCCGCCGGTATAATCCATCCATTGCCATTGGCGCGGCGATTTGGTGGTGAAAAAGGCGCTCTTCTGCATGCCGAGAATGCGCAGATACCAGGTGTTGGATTCGCCGGGCGCAATGCGCCAGGTTTTCAGCACCATCGGGAAATCCTGTCCCCCGGCGCTGACGCGACTGCTGATCGTGGCATTGTCCCAGGTGGTGCAGGGCGCCATGCCGCCCTTGCCGTCGGGACGCTCGGGGACGCGCTTGACGAGTTGCGCGTGCAGGCTCTGGGGCCGCCAGCCGAGGCGCAGCGGCACATGCAGCACATGCATGCCGAGATCGCCCATGCAGCCATAGGCGCCGTTGATCGGCTCCATGCGCTTCCAGTTGATCGGCTTGTTGCGGTCGAGATCAGAGGAATGCAGGAAACCGGCCTCGACTTCGATGATCTCGCCCATCTCGCCGCTGCGGGCGAGATCGAAGACTTTTTGCGCGCCAGGGAAATAGGGAATTTCCGAGGAGCAGCGCACCACCAGATGCGGATGATCGGCGAGAACAGCGGAAATCTCGCGGTTCTGCGCCAGATCCATGCCAAAAGGCTTTTCGCCGAACAGGTGTTTGCCGGCCTTGAGGATCGCCGTGTAGAATTCCGCATGCAGCACATGCGGAACGGCGCAATAGATCGCATCCACATCCGGGTTGGCGAGCAATTCCCTGTAATCCGTCGTCGCCTGGGCAACGCTTGGCACATGGGTGCGGAACCAGTCCATCAGCGCCGGATTGGTGTCGCAGACAGCGACGATCTCCGGCCTTGCCCTGGTGTCCGACAGATGCAGCCAGCGCGCCGCCGCACTGGCGAACTCCCGCCCCATCAAGCCGCAGCCGATGACGCCGAAACGGAAAACTTTTGTCATTGCTCGCTCCTCCCAGCGCATTGGATCAGGCCAAATACTTTGCAGCAGCCTCGGCCGACGCGCCCTCATGGACGATCGCCATCAGCGCCCGGGTCATGCCGCCGGGATTGGCGTGCTGGACGACATTGCGGCCATAGACGATGCCGCGCGCGCCCTGCTCCATCAACGTCTTGGTGCGCGCGAGGATTTCCGCATCCGAAACGCGGCCGCCGCCGCGCACCAGAACCGGGATCGTCTGGGCGATCTCGATGACGCGGTGATATTCGGAGACATCATCGCAAGGATCGGCCTTGATGATATCGGCGCCGAGTTCGACCGCCTGACGGACCAGCGGCAGGATCTTGTCGATATTGCCGTCGACCATATAGGCGCCTTGCGAATTGTCCTGCATCACCAGCGGCTCGACCATCAGCGGCATGCCGTAGATTTCGCATTCGCGCTTCAGGCTGTTCACATTGCGCACGCAGGCGCGATAGACTTCCGGCTGGTTCGGCAACATGAGCAGGTTGACGACGACACAGGCCGCATCCAGCACCACGCCCTGTTCGACGGCGCGGTCGATGACCTCCGAAAACAGCGAAGACGGCAGCGGGTTGCCATAGACATTGGCGATATCGGTGCGCAGCACCAGCGCCGGGCGGTTCTTGCCCTTGATCGATTGCAGGATCGGCGCGGTGCCCGGCGGAAGCTGGATGGCATCCGGCGCGGCATCGGCAATCACCTGGATCGCTTTCGTCATGTTCTCGATGCCGGGAATGAAGGTCTTTTCGTTGAACATGCCGTGATCGATGGCGACGTCGAAGCAATTGCCCGAGGTGCCGAACAGGCGATTGATGCGTGCGGATTTCATGGAAGCTCCTCCGATGTGGTAACGTTTCCATATCTGATACCGGCAAACACCTGCTGTCAAGCGAAGCGGCAACGTTTCCATGTGCTGCGGCGCGGCGTTTCCCGCTGGACGGCTCCGATATCAGCGCCTAAGGCTTTCGGATATCGGAATGGCAGGCATGGGGGAGACAATGACCGGCATCGAAATTTTGAAAGCAAGCGATCGCAAGCCGATGCCGTGGAAGAACGGCGGCGGGGAAACCATCGAGATCGCCGTCCATCCGGCCGACGCCTCGCTCGAAACCTTCGACTGGCGGCTCAGCATCGCCACCGTCGCGGTCGACGGTCCCTTCTCCACCTTCGCAGGCATCGACCGCACCATCGCCGTACTGACCGGCGACGGCATGGACATGCGCATCGACGGCGAGCCGCAACGGCTGACGCCGGAGACGGCGCCCTTCCCCTTCCAGGGAGACAGCAAGACGGAAGCCTGGCTGATCGGCGGCCCGGTGCGCGACCTCAACATCATGAGCCGGCGGACGACGCTGCGGCACCGGATGGAGCGCCTCGATATCACCGCGCCGACCCGCATCGAGACCGAGGGCGGCGAATGCCTGGTGCTTGCCGTCGATGCCTGCCGGGTCGGGGATGTGGTGCTGGATGTCTATGATGTCGCGCGCCTCGCGCCGACTTCCATGCCCGTGACCGTCGAGCCGCAGGGGCGCACGCGGATATTCGTCATCCGCCTCTTCGCCGCCTGATCAGAGGGCCGTCTCGTCCTCACCCTCATCGTCGGTCCAATCGGCGATGTCGGCTGCGGCGCAATCTTCCGGAGAAGCCTCAAGACCCATGTCCAGCCAATAGGTTACGGCCATTTCTTCAGCATAATAACGAACGGGCGTACCGTCATCGAAATGCGCGAAGCCCGCATGCTCGATCATGTAGGCGACGAAACGCCGAATGAATTCGTCTTCGGTCACGACTTAAGGTTCCGCATGAAGGCTATGGGAAAATTCCATATAATCCAACAAGCTAAAGGCAATTGTTAAACAAGAGATTCAGCCTTGATCCTCAATTTTTGGATCAAGTGTGGAAAACTCTCTTAACTTATTGTTAATTATGATGTTTAAGTAAACCGAGCTGAGGTTTCCGTCACGGTACGCTGCATACCGTAGTCACGCTGGAAGGCCGTTTCGATATCTGCCGGGCGGGCGCGTGTCGCGGGCATGCGGGAGATTTCCGCAAAATCGGGATGATCGACAATCGGCGGCGGTGGGGTATCGCGACGCGAGGCGGAAAAAAATCCGAACATGATGCCTTCCTCCAGTTGGTCCCAAAACGGCGAAGTTACGATTATCGTTCCTCAGTATGCGGCGGAAATGAAGATTTTGTTAAACATAAATCTTAACCCCGCTTTCAGCAATGAGACCACGTCCAGACCTCTTGCCGAAAACCGACAAATCATCCCATTGTGCCCGCACCTTCCCTCCCGGGGAGAACCGAACCGAGGATACTCGCCTTGCGTTTAGCACTCTATTTTACACCGCCGGCCGATGACGGCCTGACCTGCGCCGCCGGACAATGGCTTCTTCGCGACCCGTTCGCCGACAAAACCCTGCCGCCGGCGGAAACCGATGGTCTCTCCGCCGCCGAACATGCCGCCGCCATCGCCGATCCGCAGCGCTACGGGTTCCACGCCACGCTGAAGGCGCCGTTCGAGCTGGCCGCGAGCGCTAGTCCCGAGTTACTGATTGCAGAGGCCGAGCGTTTCGCCGCCGGCTATCCGCGTTTCGAAATCCCCCGGCTTGTTCTCGGCCAGCTTGGGCCCTTCTTCGCGCTGGTTCCGGATGCGCCGCATCCGCCGTTGCAGAATTTCGCGGCCGAGGTCGTCACCCGCTTCGAGCCGTTCCGCGCACCCTTGAGCGAAAGCGACATCAGCAGGCGCAAGCCGGAGCAACTGCCGCCTGCCCAGCGCGAGCATCTGCTGCGCTGGGGCTATCCTTATGTCTTCGAGGAATTCCGCTTTCACATGACCCTCACCGGGCCGATCGAGGAAAGCCGTCGCGCCGTGATGCACCGCCTTCTTGAAGCCCGATTCATGGATTTCCTGAACCGGCCGCTGGCGATTTCGCATCTGGCGGTTTTCGTCGAGGAAGAACGCGGCGCGCCGTTCACGGTGCGCGCGCTCTTCCCCCTTAAGGAGAACGATCCGAGATGAGCGCCGAACAGGTCTTCACCAATGCCCAGCTCGTGCTGGAGAACGAGATCGTTTCCGGCTCGCTCGTGGTGCGCGATGGCTTGATCGCGGCCATCGACAGCGGCAGCAGTCGCCATGGCGAGGATCTCGAGGGCGATTTCCTGATTCCCGGCCTTGTGGAGCTGCACACCGATCATCTCGAGGCGCATTATTCGCCGCGCCCCGGCGTGCGCTGGAACCTGACGGCGGCGATCCAGTCCTACGACGCCCAGATCGTCACCTCGGGTATCACCACCGTCTTTGACTGTCTGCGGCTCGGCTCCACCGAGGATGCCGGCTTTCCGCGCGGGGAAATGCGCGAGATGGCCGATGCCATCGAGAAGGCCGGCGCGAAACATCGCCTGCGCGCCGAGCACTATATCCACCTGCGCTGCGAGGTGCCGACTGCCGATGTCGTCGCCCAGTTCGAGGATTTTGTCGAGGATCCGCAGGTGCGCCTGGTTTCGCTGATGGATCATTCGCCGGGCCAGCGGCAATTCCAGACGATGGACCAGTATATTCTCTACTACAAGATCAAGCGCGGCCTCAGCGACGAGGCTTTCGATGCCTTCGTCGCCGCACGCAAGCAGGATTCCGATCTCTATTCGGCCATGCACCGGCAGGCGATCGCCGATCTCTGCGCCGAACGCGGCATCGCCGTCGCCAGCCATGACGACGCAACGCAGGCGCATGTCGAGGAAGCGATCGCGCAGAAGGTGCGGCTCGCGGAATTCCCGACCAGCATCGAGGCGGCTCGCGCCTCGCATGAAGCCGGCATGAGCGTGCTGATGGGCGCGCCGAACGTGGTGCGCGGCAAATCCCATTCCGGCAATATCGCGGCCAGGGATCTGGCGGCGCTCGGGCTGCTCGATGTGCTCTCCTCGGACTATATCCCCTTCAGCCTGCTCGTCGCGCCCTTCATCCTCGCCGACGAGATCGACGGGATTGCGTTGCCGGAGGCGCTGCGCATGATCACCGCCAATCCAGCCCGCGCCGTGGGGCTCACTGATCGCGGCCGGCTGGCGCAAGGCTTGCGCGGCGATATGGTACGGGTGAAACGGGACGATGGCGTCCCGATCGTACGCGCCGTCTGGCGCGAGGGGCGGCGCGTGGCGTGATGGAACCGCAGCCTCGAGCCTCCGCTGGCTGCATGGTCGTCGTCGTCGGCCCGAGCGGCGCCGGCAAGGATACGCTGATGGCCGCCGCCGCCCAGCGTTTCGCCGGCGATCCCCGCTTGCATGTCGTTCGCCGCGTCATCACTCGCCCCTCGGATGCCGGCGGCGAGGATTTTGAAGGCGTCGATGTCACGGAATTCGAAAGACGGCGGGCATCGGGCGATTTCGCCGTACATTGGCAGGCGCATGGCCTGAATTACGCTATTCCCCGCAATGCCTGCAAGCGCGTCGAAGCTGGCCAGATCGTCGTCGCCAATGGCTCGCGCTCGGCGCTGAAACACTTCCAGAAGGCTTTTTCGCATCTGGTCGTCTTGAATATCGTCGCTTCGAAGGCGGTACTGGCCGAGCGACTGTTCGCGCGCGGCCGGGAAAGCCTCGACGATATCGAGCAACGGCTGCAGCGGGGCGATCTTGGCGTCAAAGGCGATTTCGAGGTGGTGACCATCGACAATAGCGGGCCGCTCGACCGCTCCGTCGCCGACATGACGGCGCTGATCGGCGACCTTCTGGCGCGCTTGCCGAAACCGGGGCCGATGGCGTAAACCGGTAGCCGCCGGATTGCCGGCTTCAAAACCATTCGAACAGGCTTCATCCATGCCCGTGCTTCTTTCCCGCCGTCTTCTGCTCCAGTCCTCCGCCGCATTTGCGACGCTCGCGACCCTCGGCTTTCGCGCACAGGCGCAAGGCACCGGCGGGCGGCTGATCGTCGCCGCCGATTCCGAGCCGAAGAACCTGAACCCGGCCATCGTTGCCTCCAACGGCGTGTTCTTCATCGCCAGCAAGGTGATCGAACCGCTGGCCGAAGCCTCCTTCACCGGCGAGGACCGGCTGGAGCCGCGCCTTGCCACCGGCTGGAAAGGATCGGCGGATGGACTGTCGGCGACCTTCACCCTGCGCGAAGGCGTCAAGTGGCACGACGGCAAGCCCTTCACGTCCGCCGACGTCGCCTTCTCGGCGATGAACATCTGGAAGCCGTTGCAAAATCTTGGTCGCATCGTCTTCGCCAATCTTTCCAACGTCGAGACGCCGGACGAGAAGACGGCGATCTTCCGCTTCTCGAAACCGACGCCGTTTCAGCTCATTCGCAACGCCCTGCCGGTGGTCACCAGCGTTGTGCCGAAACATCTCTACGAAGGCACCGATATCGCCGCCAACCCGGCCAACAATACGCTTATCGGCACCGGCCCATTCAAGTTCGCCGAATACAAGCCCGGCGAATACTACCGGCTGGAGCGCAATGCCGATTACTGGAGCGAGGACCAGCCGAAGCTCGATGAGATCGTCTACCGCGTGCTGCCGGATCGCGCCGGCGCCGGCACGGCGCTGGAGGCGGAAGAAATCCATCTGGCGGCATTTTCGGCCGTGCCACTCACCGATCTCGCCCGCATCGGCAAGGAGCCGGGCATCCAGATCATTTCCGCCGGCTACGAGGCGCTGACCTACCAGCTCGTGGTCGAGATCAATCATCGCCGCAAGGAACTAGCCGATCTCAGGGTGCGCCAGGCCATCGCACATGCCATCGACAAGGATTTCGTCGTTCGCACCATCTTCCTCGGCTTTGCCGAGCCGTCGACCGGACCGGTTCCGCACAACTCGACGGAATTCTATTTCTCGGATGTGCCAGACTATGAATTCGACGTCGACAAGGCCAACGCGTTGCTGGACGAGGCCGGCTACACGCGCGGCAGCAACGGCACCCGCTTCTCGCTGAAACTGCTGGCCGCGCCCTATTTCAACGAGACTCGCCAGTTCGGCGATTACCTGCGTCAGGCGCTGGCCGCCATCGGCATCGATGCCGAGCTTGCCAACAACGATTCGGCCGCCCACCAGAAGGCCGTCTATACCGACCATGCCTTCGATCTCGCCGTCGCCCCGCCGGTGTTCCGCGGCGACCCGGCGATTTCAACCACCATCCTCGTGCAATCCGGCATCCCGGCCGGCGTGCCCTTCTCCAATCAGGGCGGCTATGCCAATCCCGAACTCGACGCGATTATCACCAAGGCTTCGGAAACCGTGGATGGAAAAGCCCGCATCGACCTCTATAATGATTTCCAGCGCCTGGTGGCCGAAGACCTGCCGCTGATCAACGTCGCCGAATGGGGCTTTATCACCGTGGCGCGCGATACGGTGCTGAATGTCGGCGACAATCCGCGTTGGGCGGTGTCCAACTGGGCGGATACCGCTTTGAAAGGGTGAGTTACGGGTGGTTCTTGACCCGTTTGTTCAGGAGTAGGCCGGACGTGAAGCGGGCGATCGTCTTGTTGCGGCGCCGATTGATCGGCAGCATTCCCGTGCTGCTGATCGTCGTTGTCCTGACCTTCCTGCTGCTGGAAGCTGCGTCGGGCGATGCCGTCGATGCCTATCTCGTTTCCATGGGCGGCGGCGATGCCGCACTGGTCGAAACGCTGCGGCAATCCTATGGCCTCGACCAGTCCGTTTGGGCGCGGCTGCTGCTCTACCTGCAAGCCTTGGCGCATCTCGATCTCGGCTGGTCGGTCGCCTTCAACCGGCCGGTGCTGGCGCTGATTTGCGAGCGCCTGCCGAACACGCTGCTGCTAATGGGTACGTCGACGGCGCTGTCCTTCTGTCTTGGCAGCCTGCTTGGCATCGCGGCGGGCGCGAAACCCGGTTCGCCGCGCGACCGGCTGCTCTCGGCGGGCTCGCTGGTGCTGTATGCCGTGCCGGGCTTCTGGCTCGGGCTGGTGCTGGTCATCGTCTTCTCGGTCTGGCTGCGCTGGTTGCCGACCAGCGGGCTGGAGACCATCGCGTCCGGCAAGCATGGATGGGACCGGGCGCTCGATATTGCCCGCCATCTCTTCCTGCCGGTCAGCGCGCTCGGCGTCATCTATCTGGCGCTGTTCCTGCGCGTCATGCGCGCCGGCATGGCCGATGTCTGGCGGCAGGATTATATCCTCTTCGCCAAGGCGCGCGGGCTGCCGCGACGGCGCATCCTGTTTCGCCATGTGGCGCGCAATGCGCTGCTGCCGCTGGTGACGGTGCTCGGGCTGCAATCGGCGGCGATGATCGGCGGCAGTGTCGTCATCGAAAGCGTCTTCGCTATTCCCGGTTTCGGGCGGCTGGCGCAGGAGGCGGTGAGCGGGCGCGATGCGCCGCTGCTGATGGGCATCATCCTCGTCAGCGCCGTCATGGTCATTCTCGTCAATGTCGCCGTCGATCTCCTCTATGCCGCCCTCGATCCGCGCGTCGGGGCCTCGGAGGCGGCATCGTGAGCCTGTTTGCGCGGCTGGCCGCCGCTCCCGGCGGCCGGGCCGGCCTGACGATCCTCGGCCTGATGGCTTTTATCGCCTTTGCCGCACCGGCGCTGTTTCCGGGCGATCCTTTGCGCATCGCCGGCCCGGCTTTGCTGCCGCCCTTCTCTTCCTCCGAGTTTCCGCTGGGAACCGATAGGCTCGGCCGCGATGTGCTCGCCTGCCTCGTCCATGGCGCGCAGATCTCGCTGCTGGTCGGCCTCGCAGCGGCGGCCGCAGCGATCTTCGTCGGCATGGTTGTCGGGGCGCTGGCGGGCTTTGCCGGCGGGCTGGTTGAAGAAGCGTTGATGCGGGTGGTCGAGACATTCCAGATCGTGCCCGGCTTCCTGATGGCGCTTGCCTTCGCCAGCGTCCTCGGTGCCTCGCTGCCGATCATCATCCTCGCCATCGCGCTTGCCGCCTGGGCAGAGCCGGCACGGCTGACGCGGGCGCAAGTGCTGGCGATCCGCGAGCAGGATTACATCGCGGCGGCGCGGGCGCTCGGAATGCATCCGCTGGAAATCGCCTTCAAGGAGATCCTGCCGAATGCGCTCGCCCCGGTGCTGGCGCTGTCCTCGGTCATCGTCGCAGGCGCGATCCTGACGGAGGCGGCGCTGTCCTTCCTCGGGCTCGGCGATCCGAATGTCGTCACCTGGGGCTCGATGATTGCGGAGGGACGCAATGTCATCCGCTCCGCTCCTTTCCTGTCGATCCTGCCGGGGCTGGCGCTGGTGGTCACCGTCCTCGGCGTCTACCTATTCAGCGAAGGCCTTGCCGATACCCTGCGGCAGAACGGCGAGGAGCGGCCATGACCGCGCCGCTCGCCGCCATCCGCAACCTCTCGCTGCGCTACGGCGACAACCCGCCGGCGCTGCGCGATCTGAGTTTCGACATTCTCACCGGCGAAAGGCTGGCGATCATCGGCGAAAGCGGCTCGGGCAAAAGCAGCTTCGCCCGCGCCCTGGCCGGCCTGGTGCCGGAAACGGCGCGCCTCAACGGCGAAATCCAGTGGCCGGGCCTCGGCCACGCGCCCCTGCCCGGCCGCGATCTCGGCATGGTCTTGCAAGACCCCTCGACCAGCCTCGATCCGGTGCTGACCATCGGCGAGCAGGTGGCGGAAAGCGCGCGCGCCCATCTGCGCCTGTCGCGCGGCAAAGCCCTGGCGCTCGCCGAAAATCTTCTGACCCGCGTGCGTTTGCCCGAGCCGCATCGGCTGATGCAGGCCTATCCGCACCAACTTTCCGGCGGCCAGCGGCAGCGGGTGGCGATTGCCGCCACCCTTGCCTCGCGCCCGCGCATCCTCATTGCCGATGAAATCACCAGCGCCCTCGATATGGTAACGCAGGCGGAAATCGTCGCGCTGCTTGCCGATCTTGCCCGCGACGGGGCGATGACGCTGGTGTTCATCACCCATGACATCGCGCTCGCCTCCGGTCTCTGCCAGCGCGTCGCTGTCTTTCATGAGGGACGGCTGGTGGAAATCGGGCCGATGCGCGAGGTGCTGGCGCGGCCGGGCGATTCCTATACCGCGACGCTGATCGCAGACCATATCAGCCTCACCGGACCGCGCTTGATCGGAGAGCGGCGATGAGCGAACCCCTGCTTGCCGTTTCCGGCCTGACCAAAACCTTCCGCAACGGCGGCCGGCATGTGCTGGCCGTCGACGATATCGGCTTCGAACTGCCCGCCGGCCAGACGCTCGGCATCGTCGGCGCTTCCGGCAGTGGCAAGTCGACGCTGGCGCGGCTGCTGATGCGGCTGATCCCGGCCGATTCAGGAAGCATCCGCTTTCATGGGCAGGATTGGCTGGCGCTGTCAGGGGCGCGGCTGCGGCGCGCGCGGGCGGACATTCAGATGGTGTTTCAGGATCCGTTGAGCGCCTTCAATCCGCGCGCCACGGTGGAAAGCGTCCTGAACGATCCCTTGCGCATCCATGAGATCGTCGGCAAGGCGGAGCGCCCGGCGCGGATCGGGGAATTGCTGGACAAGGTGGGGCTGGCGATGTCGCTGCGCGGTCGTTCAGTGCTGGCGCTTTCCGGCGGTCAGCGGCAGCGGCTGGCCTTGGCGCGGGCGCTCGCGACGCGGCCGAAGCTGCTGATCCTCGACGAGGCCGTTTCGGCGCTCGACCTTTCCATCCGCCGGCAGATTCTGGAATTACTGGTGGCGCTGCAACGCGAGGATGGCGTGAGCTACCTCTTCATCGGCCACGATCTGGCCGTGGTGCGCGCCATCGCGCATCGCGTGACGGTGATGGAGGCAGGGCGCATCGTCGAAAGCGGCGAGACGGAAGGCATTATCGCCCGACCGCAAACTTCGGTGACGAAAGCGCTGATCGCCGCCGTCCCGCAATTGATCACCGGGACGGAAAGCCGCCCCGGCTGACTGCTTTATGCCGGCAGGGGCGCCGGTTCTACCGGCTTCGAGTCAATCAGCAGCGATACCAGTGCGGCGAGGATGCCGGTGGTTCCGGCGATCAGGAAGGCCAGTTCATAGGTGCCCTGGAATTCGCGCATGTAACCGCCGAAGAAGGCGGCGCAGGCCGCACCCAACTGATGGCCGGCGACCACCCAGCCGAAGACCAGCGGACCGCTGCGATCCCCGAACGCCTCGTTGCTGAGACGCAAGGTCGGCGGCACGGTGGCGATCCAGTCGAGGCCATAGAGCACGGCAAAAATCGTCAGGCTGGCGACGGAAAAGCCGGAATAGGGTAGATACATCAACGACAGGCCGCGCACGCCATAATAGACGAACAGCAGCTTGCGCGGATCGAAACGGTCGGTCAGCCAGCCGGAGAGCGTCGTCCCGATCAGGTCGAAAACGCCCATCAGTGCCAGCAGACCGGCCGCCTGCACTTCCGGAATGCCCATGTCGCCGCAAAAGGCGATCAGATGCGTGCCGACCAGCCCGTTTGTGGTGAAGCCGCAGACGAAGAAGGTCAGGAACAGATACCAGAAGACACGGGTGCGGGCGGCGCGACCGAGCGTCGAGAAGGTGTTGATCAGGAAATTGCCGGTCGCCATGGCCACGGGCGGCTCGTCGGCTTCCGCGCCGTAACGCCTGAGGCCGATGGAGGCTGGGCGCTCCGGCACCAGCAGGAACACCAGCGGCAACAGCGCCGCCGTGGCGATCGACACGGCAATCGCCACCGGCTTCCAGCCGCCGGATTGCGCCAGCATGGCGAGGAACGGCAGGAAGACCAGCAGGCCGGTGGCGCTGCTGGCCGACATCAGGCCCATGACAAGGCCACGATTGGTCTTGAACCAGCGATTGGTGACCGTCGCGCCGAGCACCGTGGCGACCGCCCCGGTGCCGACGCCGGACATGACGCCCCAGGTGGCGATAAGATGCCATGGCTGGCTCATCAGCAGGCTGAGCGCGGTGGAGGCCGACATCAGCGCCAGCGCCCCGAGAATAGTCTTGCGCAGGCCGAAACGCTCCATGAAAGCGGCGGCGAAGGGGCCGGCGAGACCATAGAGGAAAATGCCGATGGCGGTGGCGAACGAAATCGTATCCCGCCGCCAGCCGAACGCCTCTTCCAAGGGCACCATCATCACCGAGGGCGCCGAGCGCAGGCCCGAGGAGATGAGAAGCGCCAGAAAAATGACCCCGACGACGACGAAGGCGTAACGCTGGCCGAATGGCCGTGTGTTTGCTATTGTCATGTGACCAACCGGTACGTATCTTTTGAGCATTTCCAGGAAAAGTGGATACCGGTTTTCCTGGAAATGCGGCGAACAAAATTATGATAAATGAGTACGTACCGGTCAGTAACATGTCAACAGGAATTCGATGCGAAGCGTAAAATCCGATCTCCCGGTCGAGCTTCCCGAACCGGAGGCAAAGCCACCGCGCGCGGTCGACCGCATTCTCGGCACGGCGCGCGCCCTGTTCTACAGGCACGGCATCCGCGCCATCGGCGTCGATGAGATCGTCCGCCAGGCGGGTGTGACCAAGCCAAGCCTTTATCGCAGCTTTTCCTCCAAGGACGAGTTGGCCGCGACCTATCTGCGCAATTACGAGAAGGAATTCTGGGCGCGCATCGAGCAGACCGAGGCCGATCATCCCGGCGATGCGCGAGCGCAGATCATCGCCTATTTCACCGGCCTCGGTGAACGCTCGCAAAACTCGATGCATCGCGGCTGCGGTCTCTCGAATGCCGCGGTCGAATATCCGGAGCGCGACCACCCCGCCCGACTGGTGAGCGAGCAACACAAACGCGCCTTCCGCCGCTGGTTGCACGCCAAGGCGGCGGAGATGGGCGCGGAAAACTCCGACAGCCTCGGCGACGGGCTGCTGCTGCTGTTCGAGGGCGCGCATCTCTCCGGCCAGCTTTTTTCCGGCGACGGCCCCTCCGCCGCGCTGGCGGATACCGTGCAGCGACTGGTCGAATCGCATCGCCCGAAGGGTTGAGGAGGCCGGGCGATGCCGGCCCGCCCCGATCAATAACCAATGGCCGCCCCCGCCGTGGCGCGGCTGTCGATGGCGCCGTAGTAGTGGGCGCCGCCACCGGCTTCGATCTGCCTCAAATTCTTGCCGCCGACGAGGATGCCTGCGGCTTCGCCCCAGATTGTCCAATCGGGATCGATGCCGACGGTGTAGCCCATGCCGGCCAGCAGTTTCAGCGTATCGGGCGAGAGCGCATGCGGCTCCATCAACACGCGGTCGGGCAGCCATTGATGGTGGATACGCGGCGCGTCGATGGCTTCCTGCAGGTCCATGCCGTGATCGATGACGTTCATGATCGCTTCGAGCGTGATGGTGATGATGCGCGAGCCGCCGGGGCTGCCGATCACCATGAACGGCTTGCCGTCCTTGGAAACGATAGTCGGGCTCATCGAGGAAAGCGGCGATTTGCGCGGCTCGATGGCATTGGCCTCGCCCTGCACCAGCCCATAGAGATTGGCGACGCCCGGCTTGATGGTGAAATCGTCCATCTCGTTGTTGAGCAGGATGCCGGTGCCCTCCGCCACCTTTCCGGTGCCGAAGGAGCCGTTCAGCGTATAGGTGACGGCGACCGCATTGCCGTCCTTGTCGATGATCGAATAATGCGTCGTCTCGGTGGATTCACCGAAACCGCTCGGCTTCAGCTTTTCGCTGACCCCGGCCTTGTAAGGATCGATACGAGCGCGGATTTCGGCGGCATAGGCCTTGCTGGTCAGTTTCTCGACCGGGTTCTTGACGAAATCCGGGTCGCCCAGCGCCGTGTTGCGGTCGACGAAGGCATGGCGCATGGCCTCGACCATCAGCCGCACGGTTTCGGCCGACCCATACCCCAGATAGGAAATCGGGTAACCTTCCAGCACATTGAGGATCTCGCAGATGATCAGCCCGCCGGAAGATGGCGGCGGCGAGGAGACGATGTCATAGCCGCGATAGCTGCATTTCACCGGCTCCAGCTCGCGCACCTTGTACTGCTCGAAATCCGCTTTAGCGAGCACGCCGCCATTGGCGGCGCTGGCCTTGACGATCAGGTCGGCGATCTCACCCTTGTAGAAGGCGTCGGTGCCCTTCTCGGCAATCGCTTTCAGGGATTTGGCGAGGTCGGCCTGCACCAGTGTCGTGCCAAGCGCCAGCGGCTTGCCGTCCTTCAGGAAAATCTTCGCGGCGGCCGGATCCTTGGCCAGCATCTCGTTGCCTTCGGAGAAGGAGGCGATATCGCCCTGCTCCAGCGTGAACCCTTCCGAGGCGAATTTGATCGCCGGGGCAAGCAGTTCCTCGCGCTTGCGGGTGCCGTATTTCTCGCGGGCCATCTCCATGCCGGCGACGGAGCCGGGCGTGCCCACCGCCAGATAACCGTCGGTGCTGGCGCCGGGAACCGGCTTGCCGTCCTTGTCGAGATACATGGTCTTGGTGGAGGCGAGCGGCGCGCGCTCGCGGAAATCGAGGAAGGTCGTGGTGCCGTCCTTCAGGCGAATGGTCATGAACCCGCCGCCACCGAGATTGCCGGCGGTCGGATAGACGACGGCCAGCGCATACCCGACCGCCACAGCCGCATCGACGGCATTGCCGCCGCCCTTCAACACATCGATGCCGACTTGCGAGGCCAGATGCTGCGCCGTCACCACCATGCCGTTTTCGCCTTCGGCCGGCGCCGGCGAGGCGGCGAAGGCGGTCGAACCCAGCGCGGTGCCGAGCGACAGGATCACGGCAAAGGTCAGGCTTCTCCCATGGGAATGCTGCATGTTCTCCTCCTTGATGTTCGACCGCCCCTGTCCCGAGGCGCGAAGGGAGTGCAACACCGGCGCAACCGGAAGTCAATGCGCCATCACCGGGGAAAAATCAGCGTTCGTGGGCGCGGATGACCTCCAGGAACTGCGCGCCGTAACGCTCCAGCTTCGACTGGCCGACACCGGAAATGCCGAGCAGCGCCTCGCTGCTGGTCGGCCGCTCCGTAGCGAAGGCGACCAGCGTCGTATCGGGGAAGACGACGTAGGGCGGCACCGCGAGTTCCTTGGCGATCGCCAGCCGGGTGGCGCGCAGGGCTTCGAACAGTTCCTGATCGGCCTGCTCCAGCGCTGACTTTGCCTTGGCGGCGCTGGCGGAGCTGCTTTTCGCCGCCTTGCCCTTGGTCGGGCGGTCCTTGCGGAAGCGCACCTCGCGTTCATGCTTGAAGACGGCGCGCGCCTCCGGCTCCAGCTTCAAGGCGCCGAAGGCATTGTGATCGACGCTGATGAGGCCTGCGGCGAGAAGCTGGCGGTAGACCGATTGCCATGTCTTGGCCGGCAGGTCGCGCCCGGCCCCGAAGACTGGCATGTCGACATGGCCGAAACGGATGGTCTTTTCGGTCTCGTTGCCGGTGAGCACGTCGATCAGATGGCCGGCGCCGAAGCGTTCGCCGGTGCGATAGACCGCCGCCAGCGCCTTGATCGCAGCCTCCGTGCCGTCCCAAGTCTCGACCGGTTTCAGGCAGGTGTCGCAATTGCCGCAATGGCCGGCATGCGATTCGCCGAAATGGGCGAGGATCGCCTGCCGGCGGCAGCCGGGCGTTTCGCAGATGGCGAGCAGCGCGTTCAGCTTGGCGCGCTCGACGCGCTTGATCTCGGTGGCGGAATTGCCCTCGTCGATCATGCGGCCGCGCTGGATGACGTCGGCCATGCCATAGGCCATCCAGACTTCGGAGGGCAGCCCGTCGCGGCCGGCGCGGCCGGTTTCCTGGTAATAGGCCTCGACCGAACCCGGCAGGTCGAGATGGGCGACGTAGCGCACATTCGGCTTGTCGATGCCCATGCCGAAGGCGACCGTCGCCACCAGGCACAATTCCTCTTCCTTGAGGAAAGCATCCTGGTGGGCATCGCGTTTTGCCCGCTCCATGCCGGCGTGATAGGGCAGCGCATAAATGCCTTGCTCGTTCAGCCAGTCGGCGGTTTCCTCGACCTTCGCGCGCGACAGGCAATAGACGATGCCGCTCGAACCCTTGTGGCGGGCAAGGAAGCGCAGGAGCTGCTGGCGCGGCTGGTCGCGCTCGACGATCTCGTAGGCGATGTTAGGGCGGTTGAAGGAGGTGGTGAAGACGGCGGCGTCCGTCAGTTCCAGCCGCTCGATGATGTCGTCGCGGGTATGCGGATCAGCCGTCGCCGTCAGCGCCATGCGCGGCACGCCGGGATAATCGGCGGCGAGCTTGCCCAATTCCCGGTATTCCGGGCGAAAATCATGGCCCCATTGCGAAACGCAATGAGCCTCGTCGATGGCGAACAGCGCGATCTTCGCGCCGCCGATCAGCTCACGGAAACCCGGCGTCACGATACGCTCGGGCGTGACATAGAGAAGATCGAGCGTGCCGTTGCCGATGGCGCGGCGGATGTCGAGAAATTCCTCGCGGCTAAGCGAGGAATTCAGCGCGGCGGCGTTGACCCCGACTTGCTTCAGCGCCTCCACCTGATCGCGCATCAGCGCGATCAGCGGCGAAACGACGATGCCGACGCCATCGCGGCAGAGCGCCGGAATCTGGAAGCAGAGCGACTTGCCCGCCCCGGTCGGGAAAAGCACGACGGCATCGCCGCCCGAAACCACCTGCTCGACCACCGCCGCCTGCTTGCCGCGAAATGACGGATAGCCATAAATGCGCTTGAGGACATCGAGCGGGTTGCGGGTACCGTCGCGGTCGAAAACAGGATCGAGACGATTCTGGCTGTGCGGCATGGACTCACGGCTTTCATAAGGACAGAAAGAACCTTATGCCACAGCCGGCGCCCGCCCGGCCAGCCTCAACCCGCCAGTTGCGGCTTAACCAGGCCTGGGATCGGAAAGAGCCGGTCATAGGCGATATTGAACCCGAAGTTGTAGACCATATAGAACAACACGATCGACAGGTCGAGCATGAAGGTCTCGAAGAGGGTCATGTCGAGATACCAGGCGACCGGCGGCAGGATCATCACCAGCAGACCAAGCTCAAACAGCACGACATGCATGAGCCGCAGCCCAATGGTTTTGCGCGTATGGCCGAGAACACGTTGCAGGGCGTGGTCGAAGCCGAGATTGAAGACAAAGGTCCAGACGGTCGCAAGCGTGGCCGCACCGACGCCGACGACGCCCATCTGCAGCACCGGCTTGTCGTAGAGCCAGGCCGTCGCCGGCGTGATGATGGCGAGACCGATGAGTTCGAACAGCACCGCATGGCGAATGCGATCCGGAAACGTGCGCATGGTCACGATCAAACTCCTTGTTGTTTTCGTTCACGATGCGCTTTCTATCGAATTTTCTTGCAATATAAAGTTAGATACTATCTGAATCTAAGATAGATGACGATCTCGATGGACCAGTTGGAAGCCTTTGTGGCAGCGGCGGAGCACGGCTCCTTTTCCGCCGCCGGCCGGGCGTTGCGCAAGGCGCAGTCGGCGGTGAGCACGCTGGTTTCCAATCTCGAAACCGATCTCGGCGTGACGCTGTTCAGCCGCGTCGGGCGCAATCCGGTGCTGACGCCGGCCGGCACGCGGCTGCTGTCCGAGGCGAAAGTCATCCTCGATCGCCGCGAGCACCTGATCGGCATCGCCGCCAGCTTCGAGGCGCATGTGGAAAAGCGGCTGGTCGTCGCCATCGACGAGCTATATCCGGAACGGGCGCTCGGCGCGCTGTTTGCGGATTTCGCCCGTCAGTTCCCGCATGTGGAGCTGGAACTGCTGTTTCCGATGATGGAGGATGTCAGCCGCATGGTGCTGGACGGACGCGCCGATCTCGGCGTCATGTGGCGGCAGGAATTGCTGCCGACCGAGCTTGCCTTCCACACCATCGGCTGGATTCCGCTGAAGCTGGTCTGCGGCAAGGATCATCCGCTCGCCAAATCCGCCGTCGATTGGGAAGAGTTGAAGCGCCATCGCCAGATCATGGTGGCGGTGCGCAGCGAGGGGCCGGAGAAGCAGCGACTGCGCACGGCGGCGGAGGTCTGGTGGGTGGAAAGCCATTGGGTGATCCTGCAAATCCTGCGCCAGGGGATCGGCTGGGCGCTGGTTCCCGACCACATCGTCGCCCATTCGCCGGTTGCCGGCGACCTGGCGACGCCGGCCCTGCAATTCGACGTTTCCGACTGGCCGGTGGCACTGGAACTCGTCTGGCACAAGCAGCGGCCCAGCGGTCCGGCCGCCAAATGGCTGCGCGAACGCTTTGCGAAAGTGCCTATCGGCGGAGCGGACGGCTGATGGGGAAAAGGCGGTTGACGATGCCGCCGGTTTTGCTGTCAAATGTTTGTGCGCAAGAGGAAACAGTGCAATTCTTCCGGCGGGAAATGCAAGTCAAGCAACTGATTTATCGCATGATTCTTGACTGTATCGACGGGCGACCATGCCTCGGCAGCGCCTCTTGAACGCTCCGGGAAACCGACCCGCAATCACGCCTGATGGCGACGATTTTCGGTAAAACGGCCACCTGCGATTATATGCGGAAAGCATAAAGTGTTTATCGTCCGGCTATGCTTGCGGGATCCCCTGCCGATACGAAAGATAGCGCACCCCGTTGGAGGACGGGCATGGAACGGGTCGAGGCGATGGGAGGAGTATCCATGAGCGACGCATCCAGTGTACACCCGGTGGACGAGAAACTGCCCGCAGGCAGGCTCGCGACACTGGGCATTCAACATGTTCTTGTCATGTATGGCGGGGCCGTCGCGGTGCCGCTGATCGTCGGCCGGGCGTTGCAGCTCAGCCCGCAGGACGTGGCATTCCTGATCTCCGCCGATCTTTTTGTCTGCGGCCTGGTCACCATCATCCAGTCGCTCGGTATCGGCCGTCACGTGGGCATTCGTCTGCCGGTGATGATGGGCGTCACCTTCGCCTCGGTCGGCCCGATGGTGTCGATGGCGACGCTGTCGCCCGGACCGGATGGGGCGCGGATGATCTTCGGGGCGATCATCGGCGCCGGTTTCGTCTCGCTGCTCATCGCGCCGCTGATGGGGCGCCTGCTGCGCTTCTTCCCACCCGTGGTCACCGGCACGATCATCCTCGTCATCGGTGTGTCGCTGATGCGCGTCGGTATCAACTGGACATTCGGCAATCCCTTTGGCCCCACCGCGCCCAAGCTGATCGATCCCGCCCATGCCGAATGGCTGGCGCAGATGAAGAAGCTTGCCGAAACCGGCGGCCCGGCCGTGCCGGACGGCCTATCGATCGCGCCGACCATCTCCAACCCGATCTATGCGGAGCCGAGCCACATCGCCCTCTCGGCATTGGTTCTGGTCGCCATCCTGGTCATCGCCCGCTTCGGCCGCGGCCTGATCAGTAACATCGCCGTGCTGAGTGGCGTCATCATCGGCTGTGTCGCCGCCTCGCTCCTGGGCATGATGCACTTCGACCGTGTCGCCGATGCCGGCTGGTTCGCCGTCGTCACGCCGTTGCGCTTCGGCATGCCGATCTTCGATCCGGTGCTGATCGCCACCATGGCGCTGGTGATGATCGTCGTCATGATCGAATCGACCGGCATGTTCCTGGCGCTCGGTGAGATCACCGGCAAGACCATCTCGCAGCAGCAGCTGACGGCAGGCCTTCGCGTCGACGGCATCGGCACGATGATCGGCGGCCTGTTCAACACCTTCCCCTATACCAGCTTCTCGCAGAATGTCGGTCTCGTTGGCGTCACCGGCGTCAAGAGCCGCTATGTCTGCGTAGCCGCCGGCATCATCATGATCGTGCTCGGCCTGATCCCGAAGATGGGCGCGCTTGTGGAAGCCGTGCCGACCTTCGTTCTCGGCGGTGCGGGCCTGGTGATGTTCGGCATGGTGGCGGCGACGGGCGTGCGCATCCTCTCCACGGTCGATTTCAAGTCCTCGCGCAACAACCTGTTCGTCGTCGCGGTCTCGGTCGGCTTCGGCCTGATCCCGCTCTTGGCGCCGAACTACCTGATGTGGATGCCGCATGCGATCCATCCGGTCATCGAGTCGGGCATCGTTCTCGCCTCGATTTCGTCCGTGCTGCTGAACGCCTTCTTCAATGGCAACAATGCCGATGCTTCCGCATCCGTCGATGCGGCCCGCCTCGCCGACAGCCACTGAGCATTCGAAAAACTCGCGACAGCAAGGCCCTCATCCTCGTGGATGGGGGTCTTTTTTTGCCGACTATTTGGTTTCATCATATTTTCGATTTGCTCTTGTATGATGAATGCGATATGGTCTCGCTCATTGGATGACGAACTGCGCCGAGCGTGCGGAAACATGCGGATGACGACACAGGCCGAAAGCAACGTACGCCGCCCCCGCGTCCAGAAAAATGTGACGCGGGCGATCGCCTCCGATATATGCGCCGAGGTTTTTCCCGCCGGCGCCATGCTGCCCACCGAAAACGAATTGTGCCTGCGCCACGGCGTCAGCCGCACGGTCATCCGCGAATCCCTGAAAATCCTGGAATCCAAAGGCATGGTGCGCGGCCGATCGCGCATCGGCACCCAGGTCTGCCCGCGCGAGGAGTGGAACATCCTCGACGGCCAAGTGCTAGAATGGATCGGCCCGCGCATCTTCGAACTCGACCTTCTGGGCAGCGTCCTCGAGGCCCGGCGCGCCATCGAGCCCTTTGCCGCGGAATGCGCCGCCGAGCGCGCCACGGTTCAGGAAGTGGCTGAGATCGAGCGCGCCTGGCAGACGATGCGCGATGCCGAGGGTGACGTGGCCCGTTTCACCGAGGCCGACGTCGCCTTTCATGCGGCCCTGCTGCGCGCCAGCCATAACCGCGTCTTCATGCAGCTTGCCGGCATCATCCAGGCGGCGCTGCAATTCTCGCTGCATGCCTCGAATGCGGCCGTCGATGCCCACGGCGAGGCGGTCGCTGTCCACCGCGAGCTCATCGAGGCGCTACGCCTGCGTGACGGCGCAACGGCGCGGGCATGCTCGCGCCGTATGCTCGATCTTGCCGCACGCGATCTGGCCGTCGCCGAGCGAAAACGCCCCCTCACGACCACCGCCCTTCCCTCCAACGAATGTTGAACGCCATGAAGATCACCAAGCTGACCACCTATATCGTGCCGCCGCGCTGGATGTTTTTGAAGATCGAGACCGACGAGGGCATCGTCGGCTGGGGCGAGCCGGTCGTCGAAGGCCGGGCGCTGACCGTCGAGGCGGCCGTGCATGAACTGGCCGATTACCTGATCGGCAAGGATCCGATGCTGATCGAGGATCACTGGCAGGTGATGTATCGCGGCGGCTTTTATCGTGGCGGCGCCATCCATATGTCGGCGCTGGCCGGCATCGACCAGGCGCTGTGGGACATCAAGGGCAAGGCCTATGGCCAGCCGATCCACCAGCTGCTCGGCGGCCAGGTGCGCGACCGCATCAAGGTCTACAGCTGGATCGGCGGCGACCGCCCGGCCGACGTCGCCAACAATGCCCGCGAGGTCGTGGCCCGCGGCTTCAAGGCGATCAAGCTGAACGGCTGCGAGGAAATGCAGATCGTCGATACCAACGACAAGGTGGAGAAGGCGGTCGAGACCATCGCCACCATCCGCGAGGCCATCGGCCCGCATATCGGCATCGGCGTCGATTTCCACGGCCGCGTCCACAAGCCCATGGCAAAGGTGCTGGCCAAGGAGCTGGAGCCCTACAAGCTGATGTTCATCGAGGAGCCGGTACTTTCCGAAAACCGCGAGACGCTGAAGGAAATCGCCAATCATTGCTCGACGCCCATCGCCTTGGGCGAGCGCCTCTATTCCCGCTGGGATTTCAAGGGCGTCCTGGCCGACGGTTATGTCGATATCCTGCAGCCCGACCTGTCGCATGCCGGCGGAATCACCGAATGCCGCAAGATCGCGGCCATGGCCGAGGCCTATGACGTGGCGCTTGCGCCGCATTGCCCGCTCGGCCCCATCGCGCTTGCCGCCTGCCTGCAGGTCGATGCCGTCTCCTACAATGCCTTCATCCAGGAACAGAGCCTCGGCATCCACTACAACCAGGGCAACGATATCCTCGACTACATCTCAAACAAGGAGGTGTTCCACTATGCCGACGGTTTCGTCAGCATTCCGCAAGGCCCCGGCCTCGGCGTCGAGGTGGACGAGCAATATGTGATCGAACGCGCCAAGGAAGGCCATCGCTGGCGCAACCCCGTCTGGCGTCATGCCGACGGTAGCGTCGCCGAGTGGTGATCGTTTGGGCGGCGCCGGGCCGGGAGAGCATCTTCATGGTCCGGCGACGCCTTCGAAGACGGGCGTCATATGATCCTTTCGGGTCAGTTTACGATGTCCATGGATCGTATACTCTTCCGGTTCGACAATCGGGGAGCATGACCATGCCGTCAGGTGAAGCCACAGGCGCCTCCATAAATTTCGCCCATCAGGCGCGAGACGCGCAGCACGTCAGCGGGTATTCGAAAGCTATCCTGGCCAATTGCATGCGGGTGGCCGGCGTCCAATCGATCACGATCACCTCGACCTATCGATCCCCGAAGGATCAGGGCCGTGTGATGCTCGACAATGCATCGCGGGAATCCGGCTGGATGTATAAGGAGCACGGCCACGCCGTCGAGAAGATCGCTCGTGACAGCCTTTCCGCGAACCGGCGGGTGCAGGACGGGCTGGCCAAGGGGTTCGATCCGCAAAGGCCGCTGCCCGGCCCGGCCAAGTCGCACGCCGAGACCCAATCCGAAATGATCCTCAAGATCCATGAACTCGAGCGCAAGTTCGGAGTCGGCTGCGTCAGCAAGCACCAGACCGCCCCCAAGAAAATCAATGTGATCGACATTGACCCGAAATCGGTCAAACCTTTCTCGGCGCTTGCGCCCTTCATCAAGGCCTTGACCGGTGACCAGCATGTCGAGCGGATCGGCCTGCCCGGCGGTGCGAGGAAATATTCGAAGAAGCATTTCGTCGAGTCCGTCGGCTGCCTGCATGTCGAAATTCCGCAGATGCCGGCGGTGCCCGACCGAAAGATCAGGGTGGACAATATCGCCTGACGTCAGGTGGGACCGCACATCCCCGCTCGCGCGAACGGGCGGCGCGCCGTGCTGTCTGCAATTCCTGCCTGGTTTCGCCATGACACTCCGACCCGGTCCTTCACCTTTGCCAAATGGCGTCGACGCGGATAAAAGCGGGCGAAGCAATCGGAGCATCCCTTGAAGACCATCGCAATCGATTTCGAAACGGCCAACGAGCAGCGCGGCAGCGCCTGCTCCGTGGGCCTGGCCTGGATCGAGGACAACCGCGTCATGCGTGTCGAGGAACGGCTGATCCGGCCAAAAACCATGCGTTTCTCCTCCTTCAACATCGCCATCCACGGCATCCGGCCGGAGCACGTGGAGGATGCCGGAGAATTTCCCGAGGTGATGGACGAATTCGCCGAGGATTTTCGCGACGCAACGATGATCGCGCACAATGCGGCGTTCGATTTCAGCGTCTGGCGCGCCTGTCTCGATCAATATCGGCAGAGCTATCCCGAGCTTCGTTATCTCTGCTCGGTGAAGATGGCGCAGAAGGTCTGGCCGCATCTCGGATCGCACAAGCTGAACGTCCTCGCCTCCCATCTCGGCCTCACCTTCGCGCATCACAATGCGGCCGAAGACGCCGCTGTTTGCGCCGAGGCGACCATTTCGATTGCGCGATCCCTACGGGTGGAGACCATAGGCGACATTCCGGCGATGATCGGTATGCGGGCCGGCCGGTTGTTTGCCGGCGGTTACGAAGCCTGCACCTGCCGGAAAAACTGACCGGATGCGTTTCGGGCAGTCGGATAACGGCCGGACCGCTCCGCTTTTTCGATATGTGACAAGGATCGCGATATCCCCTCGCCGCATTTGACTCCTTTGACAGCGGCCTTCACATAGAAAGTGTCACGTCCGTCCTGCTCCAGGGCGCGAAAACCTTCGAGAGGATCATGCGCAGGCTTCCCGGTTTGTCGGCTCTGAAAGTGTTCGAGGTGGTCGGGCAGACCCGCAGTTTTACTCGCGCGGCCGAGCGGCTGAACCTGACGCAAAGCGCCGTCAGCAAGCAGATCAGGAATCTCGAGGACGATATCCGTGAACCGCTGGTCATCCGCCGCCATCGCCATCTCGAACTGACGCCGGCGGGCGCGGCATTGCTCGAAACCATCCAGCAGGCCTTCCACGATATCGAGATGTCTCTGCGCGGCATTGCCGAGAAGCAGAACCTCAACCGGCTGCGCATCAACGTTCCCCCGACTTTTGCCAAGCGCTGGCTGGTGCCGCGTCTTGCCGGGCTCAAGCGCAGCCTGCCGGCGCTCGACATCAGCATCGGCACTGCTTTGGCCGATAGCCTGGCCGAACGCGGCCTGCTCGACTGCGCCATTCGGTTCGGGGACGGCGAATGGCCGACGCTCGATGCCAGCCGGCTGATGAGCGAAAGACACATCGTCGTCGCAAGCCCGTTGCTGCTTGAGGGCAAGGTGCTGGAAACGCCCGGCGACCTCGCGCAATTTACCTTCCTGCATGTGCTCGCCTCCCCCGACCAGCGCTACCTCACATGGCGGCACTGGCTGGATGCGGCGGGCTTTCCCGAACTCGACACCGACAGCGGGCTGGAATTCGACGTGCTGGATCTGGCGATCGAGGCGGCGCGCTGCGGCCTCGGCGTCACTATCGCCGATCGTTCCATGGTGCGCGGCGACCTGGCGGCGGGAACGCTGACGCAGCTTTTCGACGTGCAGGTGGAAGGCCACGAATCCTACTGGTTCGTCACCCGGCCGCAGGCAAGCCTTGCTCCCAATATTCGGGCATTCCGGGATTGGCTGTTTTCCGAGATCGACGCGGAAAACCGCTGAATCATTCCTCCAGGGAATGCTTCACCCGAAAAATTCTCGTTTGCGTGCGTCGGACGGCGGGCGCATCTCTGGCGTTGCAACGGAGCCGGCCCGGGAAAGAGGCCGGCCCGACACCAGCCGAGGGGAAAGACCATGCGCGATTACCGCAACTTCTTCGCCGGCCGCTTCGTCGAAGCGTCCGCCTCGCAGCGGATCGAGGTGCGCAATCCGGCCACCGGCGCGGTCTTCACCTCCGTTCCGGCCGCAAGCGAGGCCGAAGTGCGTGTCGCCGCCGAGGCCGCAAGAGCAGCGCAGCGCGCTTGGCGCGTGCTGCCGGCCATCGAGCGCGGCAATGCCCTGCGAGGTCTGGCCGACGCGCTGATCGCCCACGCCGACGCCATCGGCGCGGCGCTCGCAGCCGAATCCGGCAAGAGCCTTGCCGACGCCACCAGCGAAGTCGTCTACGGCGTCGAGCTCATGCGCTACCATGCCGAATGGGCGCGGCGCATCGAGGGCGAAGTCATCGAAAGCGACAATGCCGATGAAACACTGATCCTGCGCCGCGAGCCGATCGGCGTCGTCGCCTGCCTCATCCCCTTCAATTACCCGATCTATACGCTGGTACGGAAAATCGCCCCGGCGTTGATTTCCGGCAATGCCGTCATCGTGCGGCCGAGCAACAACACACCCGCCTCCGCCCTCGTCTTCGCCGAAGCCGTGCAGGCGGCGGAACTCCCGGCCGGCCTCGTCAACGTCCTAACCATGGATCACGAGACGGCCCGCACGCTCTGCACCCATCCGGCCATCGGCATGATCACACTGACCGGCAGCGTTGGCGCCGGCCAGACCGTGCTCGACTACTGCAAGGCCAATATCGCCAAGCCGTCTCTCGAACTCGGCGGCAAGACGCCTGTGATCGTCGAGCCGGATGCCGATCTCGATACCGTCACGGCGATGATCGTCGCGGCCAAGACAACCCATTGCGGCCAGGTCTGCACCAGCGCGGAGCGCCTTTACGTTCATGAAAGCGTGCATGACCGGCTGCTCGCCAAGCTGAAAACCGCCTTTGCCGCCCGCAGCTTCGGCGACCGCGCCGCCGACCCGTCGCGAATGGGCCCGCTTGCCAACGCCGCCGCCCAACAGCGCATCCATACAATGGTCGAGCGCGCCCGCGAAGAGGGCGCCGTGGTCGAGGCCGGCGGTTTCCTGCCCGAAGGCGACGGTTATTTCTATCCGCCGACCCTGCTCTCCGGCTGCCGCCAGGAGATGGAAATCGTGCGGGAAGAAGTTTTCGGCCCGGTCCTCGCCGTGCTCGCCTATGCCGATTTCGACGAGGCGCTGGCGCTGGCCAACGACCATCAATACGGCCTGAGCTCGGTGCTGTTCACCGAGAATTACCGCAAGGCGATGCGCGCCGCCGCCTGCATCGAGGCTGGCGAACTCTATGTAAACCGCTTCCCGGCCGATCCCTACCAAGGCTTTCATGCCGGCTGGAAGAAATCCGGCCTCGGCGGCGACGACGGCAAGCATGGCATGCTGGAATCCCCCCAGCCCCGCCTCGTCATCTTCAAGCACTGATCCAGCGAAAGGCACATCCCATGAAGATCGTCTCGCTCAAGACGCATGTCGTCGCCGTTCCTCCGCCGCATATCGGCGGCATGTACTGGATCTTCGTGCGCCTTCAGACCGATTGCGGCATCGAGGGTGTGGGCGAAATCTACGCCACTTCCTTCCACCCTGGGGCCATGACAGCGCTGATCGACGACGTCTTCGAGCGCCATCTGCTGGGGCATGACCCGCACCGCATCGAGCGCTTCTGGCGTTCGGCCTATTCCAGCGGCTTCACCCAGCGGCCGGATCCGACGATGATGGGCATCGTCTCCGGCCTCGAAATCGCCTGCTGGGACATCATCGGCAAGGCAGCGGGACGGCCGGTCGCCGATCTGCTTGGCGGCACCGTCCACGAGAAGCTGCGCGCCTACACCTATCTCTACCCGATCAACGCCGCCGGCGAGCATGACTACAATGATCCCGATCTCGCCGCCGAATGGGCGGTAAAGATGGTCGACGTCGGCTTCACCGCCGTCAAGTTCGATCCCGCCGGCCCCTATACCAATTATTCCGGCCACCAATTGTCGCTCGGTGTCATGGATCGCTGCGAGGAATTCTGCCGCAAGATCCGCGACGCCGTCGGTTCCAACGCCGACCTGCTGTTCGGCACCCACGGCCAGATGGTGCCCTCTTCCGCCATCCGCCTCGCCCGACGTCTGGAAAAATACGATCCGCTGTGGTTCGAGGAGCCCGTTCCTCCGGGCCAGGAAGCCGCCATGGCCGAGGTCGCCCGCGCCACCTCCATTCCGGTCTCGACCGGTGAGCGGCTGACGACCAAATACGAATTCCAGCGCGTCCTGGAATGCAGGGCCGCCTCGATCCTGCAGATGAACGTCGCCCGCGTCGGCGGCCTGCTGGAAGCCAAGAAGATCGCCGGCATGGCCGAGGCCTTCTACGCGCAGGTCGCGCCGCATCTCTATAACGGCCCGGTCGGGGCCGCCGCCAGCATCCAGCTTTCGGCGGCGACGCCGAATTTTCTCATCCACGAGGCGATCGTCGATTTCTCCGGCTTCCATGCCGAGGTGCTGAAGACCAAGCTCGTGGTCGAGGACGGCTACATCATCCCCTCGCGTGAGCCGGGCCTCGGCATCGAACTGGACCTCGATGTCGTCGAAGCCCACACGCCTTACACCGGCGAGCGCCTGCACCTGCAGATGGGCAGCGAGCCCGCCGACGTGAAGGAATTTGCGCCGGCGCGCGGATAAGGACGAAGCCATGACCTACGACTATATCGTCGTCGGCGCGGGCTCGGCCGGCTGCATCCTCGCCAGCCGGCTGAGCGAAAGCGGCCGCCACAATGTCCTGCTGGTCGAGGCCGGCGGCAAGGACGATTCCCTCTGGTTCAAGATCCCCGTCGGCTATGCACGCAGCTATTACAATCCGCGCGTCAACTGGATGTACTACAGCGCGCGGCAAGGTGCAGGGCGGCTCCGGCTCGATCAACGCCATGATCTTCGTGCGCGGTGCGCGCGAGGATTTCGACGACTGGGCGCGCGCCGGCAATCCGGGCTGGACCTATGACGAGGTGCTGCCCTATTTCCGCAAGCTCGAGACCCATGCGAGTGGCGCCTCCCCCTGGCACGGCGGCAACGGGCCGATCCATGTCACTCCCATGCGCGGCATGACGCATCGCATCACCGATGCCTTCCTCGAAAGCTGCCGCACGCTCGGCCTGCCGATGAATGAAGACTTCAACGGCGCCTCGATCGAAGGCGCCGGCGTCTACGACGTCAACACCAACCGCGGCCAGCGCTCCCATTCCAGCACCGAATATCTGCGCCCGGCGCTGAATCGTCCCAACCTCGCCATCGAGCGCGACACCCAGGTCGAGCGGCTGATCTTTGCCGCCGACGGGCACGTTAGCGGCATCGAGGTTCGACAGAAAGGGCAGAAGCAGACATTCACCGCGCGGCGCGAGGTCATCCTTGCAGCCGGCGCGGTCGGCAGCCCGCAGATCCTGCAGCTTTCCGGCCTCGGCGACGGGGCGGCGCTGAAGGCGCTCGGCCTCGAGGTGCGTCGTCACCTGCCCGCCGTCGGGCAGAACATGCAGGACCATCTCTGCGCCAGCTACTATTACCGCGCGACTATTCCGACGCTGAACGGCGAATTCGGCAGCCTGTTCGGCCAGGCGAAGCTCGGGCTGCAATACCTGTTGACCGGCAAGGGGCCGTTCGCGATGAGCGTCAACCAGGCGGGCGGCTTCTTCCGCGGCGCCAGCGACAAGGCACATCCGAACATCCAGCTCTATTTCAACCCGCTGTCCTATCGCATCCCTAACGATCCCAAGGCCGGGCTGAAGCCGGAGCCTTATCCCGGCTACCTCTTGTGTTTCAATTCCTGCCGGCCGGCCAGCCGCGGCAGCGTCACGCTCGCCTCCGCCGATCCGCTGGCAGCACCTGCGATCCGGCCGAACTATCTATCGGCTAACAAGGATATCGAGGAGGTGATACAGGGAAGCCGGCTGGTGCGCCGCATCGCCGCCGCCTCGGCGCTCGCGGCCGTCACTGCCGAGGAAGTCTCCCCCGGCCACGCCCTGACGAGCGACGAAGCGCTGATCGACTATTTCCGCCAGAATTCCGGCTCGATCTATCACCTCTGCGGCACCTGCGCCATGGGGCCTGACGCGCGAGGCGCGGTGGTCGATGCGACGTTGAAGGTGCATGGCGTTGAGGGTCTGCGTGTCGTCGATGCCTCGGTTTTTCCCAACATCACGGCAGGCAACATCAACGCGCCGACAATGATGGTGGCCGAAAAGGGCGCCGACCTCATCCTGCATGATGCAGCCTGACGGCGAAATCGGCATGGAATGATCCCGTCATTGCTGGTATCACCATTGCCAGCAGGTGAGGTGATCGCATGTCGAATGGGGATAGGATGCTGAAAATTTACGTTGCCGGTCCGGAAGTCTTTCTGCCGAATGCGCGCGAAATCATGGACCGGAAGGTCGAGCTTTGCCGCAGCTATGGCTTCCAGGCCATCTGCCCCGGCGATCTCGAGATACCGCCGCAGCCGACAAAGAAAGCCTTCGGCCTCGCCATCAGCACAGTCGATGAGGACATGATGAACCGCGCCGACGGCGTCATCGCCAACCTGACGCCGTTTCGCGGCATTTCTGCCGATGTCGGCACCTGCTTCGAATTGGGCTACATGTGCGCCCAGGGCAAGCTGGTGGCGGCCTATACCAATGTCGCCGAAAACTATTTCGAGCGTGCGGCAAGATATTACCACGATCGCATCACCGAGGACGCCAAGGGCATTCGCCGCGGCCCTGGCGGCCTTTCGCTCGAAAATTTCGACATGATCGACAACCTCATGATACATGGCGGTATCGAGCGCCGCGGCGGTCACATCGCCATCCATACCGCCGCCGCCGATGCGCTCTACACCGACCTTACCGCCTTCGAGAAATGCCTGAAAGCCCTGTCCGCCCAGGTCGAGAACCGCGTCCATCCCAACGAAGGCCTGCGCCCCGACGAACTGGACGCCGCCAACGACGGTTGAGAAAAATCGTATCTCGGAAGGCGTTCAACCGCCGGCAAACTTGCCGCCGCAGCGGTTTTCCGGTGGTCGGGTGAACGGTCATCGATGGAACAATGCGCGCCGGTGATCGTTCGAGCGGTATGACGGATACGAACCGAAAAGCCAGGAACGGCATGCTGACTTTCGTTGCGATCATCATCGTAATCGCAATCGCCGTCGCCGGTATCTATACCTTCGCCCTGACTCCGGGCGAGCCTCAGGGCCAACCCTCTCCCCATGCGATCGACCAGAGCGGCTCCTGAAGCCGTGCCGGCCGGTATTTTTCAGGTTCGCGGAGTCGCTTGACGGCCCTCTTCAAGATCGATGCAACAAAAAAGGGTCGCCGAGGCGACCCTTCCATGAGATTTGGCCCGTGACAGGCCCGGATCGTCTTGGCGATCCAAGGAAGGCTGGTTCAGGCCGAGGGCTGCCTCGTCCGTTTCACCACAACTCCCATGCCAGTCACGAAGTCCGAAAACTCACTCGACATTGGATCACCTTCCTTTCGTCACGTTGAACACATCCATAAGGTGGGCGAAATGTCAGGCGAATGCAAGACCGAAATGCAGGATCGGCGCTCCCGCGCGCAAGTTCCGCCGCGACCGGCGTCGAAAAATTGGCGAGATCGACGGATGCCGCCGCCCGGTGGCGGATCGCCAGCGCACGCATTGCCAGTCAGAGGTGAGCCAATTTTTCGCGCCAGTTCGCGAGGTTTGCAGCCTTCACCGGCCCATAGCCACGTACATCGAGGACGCGGGCGGCCTCGGCGGCGGCAGTCGGGAGGGTTTCAGGGGTGAGTGTCTCGATGAGCGTTTTCATCCTTGAAAGGTAATCTTCACGCAGGGCGCGTTCGGCACGGCGTTCGGCGGTATGGCCGAAGGGATCGAAGAGGGTGCCGCGCAGCCGTTTCATCGGCGCGAGCAGGCGGAAGGCGCGATGCATCCAGGGGCCGAAGGCGCGCTTGGCCGGACGGCCGGTGCGCGGATCCTCGCGGCTGAGAAGCGGCGGGGCCAGATGGAAGCGCAATTTATAGTCTCCCTCGAATTCCTGCGCGATGGAGGCGAGGAAGGCGGGATCGCTGTGCATGCGCGCGACCGCGTATTCGTCCTTGTAGGCCATGACGTGGTAGGCGCCACGCATCAACGTCTTCACGAAATCGTCGCCGCCGTCCCAGCCGTCGACCTTGGCGGCGGCGCGGTCGGCCAGCGCGGCGAAACGTTCGGCGTATTTCGCATCCTGCCACTCAGTGAGGCGGCGGATGAACATAGCCCGCATCTCCGCCACCGAAAGCACCGGCGGCGTCTGCGGCATAGTCGCAAGAGCCTCGGGGCGCAGCACCGAAAGGCGACCGGCCCGGAAGGCACGCAGGTTCTGCTCGACGCCGCCGCCGTTCAGAGCGATTGCCGTGGCGATGGCCTCCAGCCGGATCGGGATCAGGCCTAACTGAAACGCGCGGCCGGTCAGCAGCATGTTCGCCGCGATGGCATCGCCGAAATGCCGCAGCGCCAGCCCGGTCGCATCGATCGTATCCAGCCGCCCCACGCCCGCCCGCTTGCGCAATTGCGCCATCGGCAGGTCGCTATCCAGCGACGCGGTCGGATTGCGGACGAAATCGGCCGTCGGGGTCACATGACGGTCGGCGACCACCCGCGTTCGCGCCGGATCGATGGTGGCCAACGCCCGTGGCGAGGCGGCGACAACAGTATCGAAGCCGAGCATCGTATCCGTCTCGGCCGCGCCGATCCTTGGCGCATGCAGTTCCCGGCGGTCGGCCGCGATCTTCAGATGCGACATGACCGCGCCGTTCTTCTGCGCCAGCCCGGTCTGGTTCAGCACCTGTACGGCAAGCCCGTCCAGATGCGCCGCCTGCGCCAGGATGGCCGAGACGGTGATGACCCCGGTTCCGCCGATTCCGGCCAGCAGGATGGCATGGCTGCCATCGATTGTGACAGCCGGCGGCAGGGGCATGTCACCGTCGATACCATCCGGCAGCGGCGCGAGAGAGCGCCGACGCCGACCGCCCTCGATGGTGACGAAGCTCGGACAGAAACCCTTGAGACAGCTGAGATCAGCATTACAGGCCGAAAGATTGATGCGGCGCTTGCGGCCGAGTTCGGTTTCCAGCGGCTCGACCGAGATGCAGTTCGATTGCACCGAGCAATCGCCGCAGCCTTCGCAGACCTCCGGATTGATCATCGCCATGGCCGCCGGCTTGGGAAAGCTGCCACGCTTGCGGCGACGGCGCTTCTCGGCCGCGCAGACTTGGTCATAGACGATGCAGGTCACACCCTCGGCCTCGCGCAGCCGCGCCTGCTCGGCTTGCAGGAAATCGCGATGCAACACCTTCACCCGGCGCGGAAGCCGGCCCTGCCAGACCTCAGGGTTTTCGGCGATGACCACAAGCTCGCGCACGCCTTCGGCCAGGATCTGCTCGACGGCGGCGGGCACCGTCAATTCGCCGTCGTGGCGTTGACCGCCGGTCATGGCGACGGCATCGTTGAACAGGATCTTGTAGGTGGCGTTCACCCCGGCGGCGATGGCGGCGCGAATCGCCAGCAGGCCCGAATGGAAATAGGTGCCGTCACCCATGTGGACGAAGACATGTTTTTCGTCGGTGAAGGGGGCATGGCCGATCCAGTTTGCGCCCTCGCCACCCATCTGGGTGAAAGTCTCGACATTGCGATTCATGCTCACCGCCAGCATCGAACAGCCGATACCAGCCGTCGCGCGGCTGCCGTCGGGCAGCTTCGTCGAAACCGAATGCGGACAGCCGGAGCAGAAATAGGGCTCGCGGAAGGGGATCGGCGGCGCAGGTTTTAGCGCTTCAGACACAGCGACGGGATTGTCGCGGTGCAGGAAGGCGGAGAGAACCTGCACCAGCCCGCACGGGTCCAGCTCGGCGGTGGCAGAGATCAGCGCCACGCCCGCCGGCGTCGTCTTGCCCCAGAGGCGGGGACGGATGCCGTCCGGTCGATTGTAGAAATGGGCGCGGATCTGGTCCTCGATGACCGGGCGCTTTTCTTCGATGACGAGAATTTCGTCCAGTCCTTCGGCAAAACTATCAAGCGTTTCAGCGACCAAAGGCCAGACCAGCCCAACTTTCAGCAGCCGCAGGCCCCCTTCCTCGGGGTCGATTCCGGCGGCAGCGAAGGCGCCTTGAAGATCGCGCCAGGCCTTGCCGGTGGCAACGATCCCCCGCCTTGCCCCCTGCCCCGCGCCTAGAATGCGGTCCAGCCCGTTGGCGACGGCGAAGGCGCGCACGGCGCGCAGTTTGGTTTCCAGCCGCGCCTCCTGCGCCAGCTTGTCATCCGGCCAGCGGATGGAAAGCCCGCCCGGCGGCATGTCGAAGGCGGGCAGCACGGGGCGTTGCGCCGGATCGGGCAGATCCGCCGAGGCGGGGCGTTCGACGATTTCGGTCTGGCATTTGAAGCCCACCCAGGCACCGGAAAACCGGCTCATGGCAAAGCCGGCAAGGCCGAAATCGATATACTCCTCGACGCCGGCCGGCGCGAGGATCGGCACCATGGCGGAGATCAACACATGTTCGGATTGATGCGGGAAGGTGGAGGATACCGCACCGTGATCGTCGCCCATCAGCAGCAGGACGCCGCCCTTCGGATGCGTTCCCGCCGCATTGGCGTGGCGGATCGCATCCATGGAGCGGTCGACGCCCGGCCCCTTGCCGTACCACATGGCGAAGACGCCATCATGGCGCGCGCCCGGCGAGAGGTCGATCTGCTGGCTGCCCCAAACCGACGTCGCCGCCAGATCCTCGTTCAGGCCGGGCTGAAAGCGGATGGCGTTGTCGTCAAGGAAGGCGCGGGCCTTGCCGAGTTCATTGTCGAAATCGGCAAGCGGCGAGCCGCGATAACCCGAGACGAAGCCTGCGGTATTCAAGCCGTCGGCCCTGTCGCGGGCATGTTGCTCCATCATCATCCGGATCAGCGCCTGTGCCACGGAAACGAGGATGCGGCCGCTTTTCTGGCTGTAGCGATCCGTCAGCGCTGGCTTGCCCTCGGGCGACGGGTGGGGCGGAACGGCGACACCGGCGCGGTCTGACATCAGCACTCTCCTTCGTAACGGGTGAAGACGCGGCCGTCGTTCAGGATCCAGCCGGGATCAAGCGCCGCCTTCAGCCGCGCCATGGCCAGGATTTCATCGGCCTCGCGGCAAAGCGGCAGCCATTCCACCTTGTCCTGGCCGATGCCATGCTCAGCCGTGATCGCCCCGCCATGAGCGGCCGTCAGGGCGAAGATCTCGCCCACAAGCGCATGATCCGGCTTGCCGGCGAGAATGTAATGCAGGTTGCCGTCGCCGAGATGGCCGAAGACCAGCGGCCGCGCTCGGCCGGCGCAGATCGCCTCCGCCTCTGGCAGGAAACGGGCGATCGCGGCAATCGGCAGCGAGAGATCAAGGCTGGTGATCGGCCCGGCATTGTCGATCAGGTAGTGGCTGCAGCCTTCGCGCAACGCCCAGAATGCGCGGCAATCCGCCTCGGAGGCCGAAAGCACCGCATCGGAAATATATCCATCCGCAAGCGCCTTGCCGAGCACGGTTTCGAACCGTTCGCCGTCTGCCGGATCCGTGACTTCGATCAGCAAAGCTGCCGGCGAGGAGAAGGGCTGACGCAGGCCGCGCTCGGCGCAGGCCTCGGTCAACAGCGGATCGACCATCAATTCGCAGGCCTGCAGCGACGGCCCCAGCCCGGCGCGCAATATCGGCAACAGCGCCAGCGCCGCCTCGACGCTGGCGAGCGCGCAAAACGCCACCCGCCGCGCGAGCGGCGCCGGATGCAGCCGCAACACCAGCCGGGTGATGATGCCGAGCGTGCCTTCGCTGCCGATCAGCAACTGGCTGAGATCCAGCCCGCTGTTGTCCTTGGCGAGCCCGCCCATGCGCCTGACGACGGAACCGTCGGCAAGCACGGCCTCCAGCCCCAGAACCTGCTGTCGGAAGGTGCCGTATCGCAAGGCCAGCGGCCCGCCGGCATTGGTCGCCGCCATGCCGCCGAGCGTGGCGCTGCCGCGCGCGCCGAGATCGGCGGCGAGAAACAGACCGGCCTCTCGCGCCACCATCTGCGCGGTTTCCAGCGCCGTTCCCGCCCCGGCGGCCGGCTTGGCGGCGATGGGTCGGATGCCGGGCGGCGAAGGCAGCTTTGGGGGGGACACCGGGATTCCGCGGGCCCGCCCCCGCGCGCCGCGGGAAGGCCGGGTCCGCCCGCCCTGCCCCGCCGCGCGCAATCCAGCCGCCTGCAGCCCGCGCAGGATGAGCGCGCAATCATCCGTCGTCCTCGGCGCCAGAACCGCACGCGGCTCAGCACCCGGCTTTCCCGCCGCATCGTCACGATAGCGCGGTGCGGCCGGCACCTGAAAGGCAAGCAGGGCATCGGGAATCGCGGCGGCAGCGGGTTCGGGTTGGCGCAAGGCCATGCTCCTCATGCGTGGATATTTCGGTCCACGGTTTCTGCATCTCATTGCCGCATATTCGCCCAACAAGCGGGCGGCGCGGTGCAAACAGGTTATTTCTGTTGCATTCATTGTCAAATAGATATTTCAATATGGAAATACGGATCGTCCGCCCCGAGCATGGTTTGGGCCTCTTGCAACGATGAGGCGAAACTGGCGACGGAGAGAGGATCGAAAGCAGCGACGGGCACAGCCCCAACACCTGGAGCATGATGATGAGTACCGAGCAGAGCAACGAGATGACCGGTTTCCGTGGCATGGTCATCCGGGATGTCGACGGCCGACCCACGGCCGGCTTCGAGAAACTGACGCTGGCTGACCTGCCCGATAACGACGTTCTGGTGGAGATCAGCCATTCGAGCCTGAACTACAAGGATGGGCTGGCGATCAGCGGCAAGGGCCGTATCGCCCGCCGCCTGCCGATGGTGGCCGGCATCGATCTCGCCGGCACCGTCATCCGCTCGAAGGTCCCGGACTGGAAGCCGGGCGATGCGGTGATCGTCAACGGTTGGGGCCTGTCCGAAACCGAATGGGGTGGCTATGCGCGTTACCAGAGCCTGAAGGCCGCGCATCTGACGCGTTTGCCGAAAGGCTTTTCGCCGGCCGAGGCCATGGCCATCGGCACGGCCGGCTATACCGCCGCGCTCTGCGTCGTAGCGTTGGAGGATTGGGGCATGATCACGCCGGGCGGGGACGAGGTGCTGGTCACCGGCGCCGCTGGCGGGGTCGGCACGGTGGCGATTGCGCTCCTGGCGGCGCGCGGCTACCGCGTCGTCGCCGCCACCGGGCGCGAAAGCCAGCATGAGTTCCTGAGCGAGCTTGGCGCATCGGATTTCGTAGCGCGCAGCGCGCTCTCCGAACCCGGCAAGATGCTGCAGGCCGAACGCTGGGCCGGGGCGGTGGATACCGTCGGCAGCCATACGCTCGCCAATGTGCTGGCGCAGACGAAATACGGCGCCGCGGTCACCGCCTGCGGCCTGGCGGGTGGCGCCGATCTGCCGGCCTCGGTGATGCCGCATATCCTGCGCAGCGTGGCGCTTCTCGGCATCGATTCCGCCATGGCACCGGCGGGGAAACGCGACCGCGCCTGGGCTTTCCTCGATGCCCATCTCGATCGCGCCAAGCTCGCCGCGCTGACCACCACCTCATCCTTCGACGCGCTTCCAGCCCTTGCCGAGGCGATCGTCAAGGGTGAGACCCGCGGCCGGCATGTCATCGAAATTTCCTGAGGAATCAAATCCATGAACGACGATCTTATTCTGTGGAAGAAGGATGCCGAGGACGCCTTCGTCACCTTAACGATGAACCGTCCCGACAAGATGAACGCCATGAACCAGGCGCTCGGCGATGCGCTCGAGGCTGCCATTGTCCGCGCGGTGAAGGATCCGGATGTCCGCGCCGTGATCCTGACCGGCGCCGGCCGCGCCTTTACCGCCGGCTTCGATCTCGGCGGCGACGATTTCGAGATGAATGCCGATCAATGGCGCAACGATATCGGCGAGAACATGCGTCGGCTGCGGCTGATCCGCGAGGCGCCGATCCCGATCATCGCCGCCGTCAACGGTTTTGCGCTGGCCGGCGGGCTGGAACTGATGATGTGCTGCGACATGGCGATTGCCGCCGAGGACGCCATGCTGGGTGAGCCCGAGGTGCGCCATGTCTCGGCCCCGCCGACCCTGATGCTGCCCTGGACCGTGCCGATGATCCATGCCCGCCACCTGATGTATACCGGTGACATGATCGACGCGACGGAAGCGCACCGCATCCATCTGGTCAACAAGGTGGTGCCGCGCGAGGCTTTGATGGCAGAGGCCGAACGGCTTGCCCGCAAATGCGCCCGCATGCCGGGCGCCGCGATCAAATACGCCAAGGCCGCCCTCAACCACCAGCAACAGACCGCCGGCCTCGAAAGCTCCTGGACCTACAACCGCGAAACCACCGCCATCCTCCACGCCACCGACGAGGGGCGCTACTGGATGCGGGTGCTGAAGGAGAAATCGCTGAAGGAGTTTCTTGCCGAACGCGAAGCGCCGTTCCGGGAATTGGATTGAAGTCGCATTCCTCCGCGTCTCGCACCTATATATAAGGCACGCCGCTGCCTCAAAACCCCTTCTCGCCTCGGGGAGAAGGGGCATTGGAGTAAAGACTTACTCCACATGCTCCGTATGCGATTGCCCAGCCCGAGACGGAGGGGTCATGATATGATGCCTTTTATTCCCTACGAAAATCCTGTGGCTGCGGGAGCATTTTCAGCGGCGGCTCAGCACGCTGTGCGGTTGCTCTGCCTTCGCGGAAACGTCTTGGCATCAGCTTGATTCCATAAGCAATTTCTCCGCCTCGCCGGAAGCCGCATCGATCAACCGACCACACACCCCATCCGCCCCTCGGCCAGCTCGACAAACAGACCCGCGTGATTGCGCAGGATACGGCTTTGCACCAATTGGCCCTTTGCCGAGACCTCTCCGGCTTCGACAGAGGGCGTGAAACGGGCGAGGGCAAAGCGGCGGATCGCGGTCGAGGAGCCTGGGTTTTCGCGGTTCCAGTCGTGCAGCGTTTTGGCAAGCGTCTCTTCGCAGGTCGCGGGGGCGGCGAAGATCAATGCCACCAGCCCGTCGCTGCCGGCGCCGCCGAGCACCAGATCCTGCGCCAGCGGGCCGAGCTTGCGCAGAAGCTGCCCGCGCAGCAAGCCCGACCGGACCTTGATGCCGCTCGCCAGCTTGAAATCCTCGGATATACGCCCGTCGAAGCGCAGCATTTTGCGGCCCGCCGCATCCTCGGTCAGAAGGCCGGCATCGCCGGTGCGATAAAAACCCTCCTCGTCCAGTGGCAGCGGAACAATGCCGTCCTCCCCGAGATAGCAGGGGGCAAGGTTAAGGCCACGAAAGCGGATTTCGAGGCAGCCGTCCGTCTCGACCAGTGCCACCTCATGGCCGGGGAGCGGCCAGCCGAGCGCGCCGGGGCCGGCGATATCGCCGGGGGCGAGGCACATGGTCGAGGCGGCCTCGGTGGCGCCGTAACCGGAGAGAATGGTGATCCATTGCCCATGCCGCGCCTGCATGTCGGCGCGAAAATCCTGCAACCGCTGCCACAGGGAAGGCTCCATCGCCGCGCCGGCGAAGAAGATATGGGACAGGGCTGCACAAGCGCGGGCGACGTGCGCCGGCCCGGCCTCATGGGCCTCCATCAGAAGTTTCAGCCCAAGCGGCACGCCGATGAACAGTGTCGGCTGCTCATCCGTCATCAGGTGAAGCATCGCATCCATGCCGGCAGCCGAGGGCGGCGGCGCGAGATGCAGTGTGCCGCCGTTCCAGATCATCTTGAAAATATTGTCCAATCCGCCAAAGACATGGTTCCACGGCATCCAGTCGATCAGGACGGGGGGCCGCTCGGCCAGAAACGGCCAAGCCGCCACGCAACCCGCCTGACAAGATGCAATCATGGCGCGGGTGATGGGCACGCCCTTCGAGGCGCCGGTGCTGCCGGCCGTGAAGAAGATCGCCGTCCAGTCGTCGGGCGCGCCGTCGTGATCCTCGGCCGGGGGTGCTGCCGGCAAGGCATGCAGCGCCACCGCCTCGCCCTGGCTCACAGGCGCGTGTCCGGCGGGCGCAATCAGCAGCGCCGGCCGCACGACTCGCAAAAGGCGGGCGGCCTCGTCATCGGCAACCGACACCCGGAAAGGATGCGGCGGCAGGCTGGTATGGACAAAGCCGCCCAGGAGACAGGCAAGCCGCAAGCGCAAGGCATCGATGCCGGCGGGCAGCAGGCTGCCAATCCGGTCGCCCGGACGCAAGCCGCGCCGCAGCAAGCGGCCATGCAGGGCGCGCGCCTCGGCCAGCGCCTGCGCATAGGACAGGGAGCGACGGCCGCCTGCCCCGTCAGGCTCGGTCAGAAGCGGGCGACCGGGATGGCGGGTGGCTTGCTCGCGCAGTTTTTGCGCAATATCCACCTCCGCCCCGTTCAGTTGCAACGAGGAGGAGAGCACGGCCGATCCGTCCGGGCGGAGGCGGGAAAGGAGCTGCGGCTCGATGGACATCCTCTTTCCTCCAGTCCTGGCCGATCAGGCCGTCTTGTCGTCCGCCTGCCGGGCTTCACGCTGGTCGACGGCCATCTGGTAGACGCCGCTCTGGTAGTCGATCAGGGCATCGAAGGCGGCGACCGCTTCGGTCGCGTCCCGCGTCAGGATCGCCGAGAAGATGCGCCGTTGCAGCGCCACCACCCGGTCGCGCTGGCGAAACTGGAAGGAGATCATATTGGCCGCCGGAATCAGCGACTGGTTGACCATGACCATGACCAGACGCAGCAGCGCATTGGGGCTTGCCGCCGCCACCGCCTGGTGGAACTCGACCTCCAGCCGGCAGAAATCCTCGTCGGAGATTTCCGTGTGGTCCAGTTCCATGAGCGCCGCCTCGATGCGCTTGTGCTCGTCGCGGCCGGCATATTCGCAGGCCGCCTCGATGCACAGCCGCCCGAGACTGCGCCGTGCCTCGACGATATCCGCCAGGCCGACAGCGCCGAGCGACACCAGCCAGTTGGTGGTTTCATGCAGGGTCTGGGCAGCGATATCCAGAGATGGCGGATTGACGAACACACCGCCTTTCGGCCCGCGCTTGGAACGGATCAGCTTCTTGGCGGCCAGGATCTTCATCGCCTCGCGCACCGTCGGCTGCGACACCGAGAAGCGCTCGGCCAGTTCGGCTTCCGACGGCAGCCTTTCGGCTGCGCCCAACCGCCCCTGCATGATGTCGTCCTGTAGGTGGCCGGCGATTTGACGCGCCAGTCCCTGATTGCGGTCTATGCCGTTCATTCGCGATTCCATCTTGTTTGAGCCAATATACCAGCCAATTGCCATATTGAAATATAGAATTATTGACAAAGCCCCGTTTTCGATCCAGCCTGACGGTGCGATGCTTCTCATGAGCCGCCTAAACAGAGATCCGTCGAGCAGACGGTCCAACCGGGGAACTACCGACATGATCACACGACGCCAGCTTATGGCGGGTATCGGCGCATCCGCCGCCCTTCTTCCGCTTGCAAACCGGGTCCATGCGCAATCTCCCTTCGTCATTCCGACCTATGGCGGAACATGGGCGAAGCTCTGGGAAGAAACGCTCGTCCCCGAATTCACCGCCGCCACCGGCATCAAAAGCCAGATCGACGTGGGTCTTGGCAAGGATTTCGTGTCGAAGATCCGCGCCGGCGGCACTGCTTCGCCCTATTCCGTTTTCATGGGCAATGAAAACATTGCCGCCACCCTGCGCGCCGAAGGCTTCTTCGAGCCGCTGGACCTGTCGAAGATCCCGAACGCGGCAAACCTGCACGAAGGCCTGCTCAACGCCGGCAACAACGGATTGCGCGGCATCGTTTCGCCCATCGGGCTCGCCTGGCGCACCGACATGGTGGAAACGCCACCGAAATCCTGGACCGACCTGTGGGAGAATTCCGAATTCGCCGGCCGGATCGGATTGTACCAGATCGGCAATACCGGGGCGCAGCTCTTCCTGCGACTGGCGGGCAAGCTGTTCGGCAAGGGCGATACCGACATCGACACCGCGTTTGCCAAGATCAAGGAATTGCAACCCTTCACCCAGGCCTCGTGGTCGGGCGAAGTCGCCACTGCCCTGATGCGCGGCGATATCGCCATCGCGCCGGTCGACTGGACCGAGATTCTGACGCTGCAGGACAAGGGCGCCCCCGTCCAGATCATCGTGCCCAGCGAAGGCGTGCTCAGCTACGAGCAGAGCTTCAACATCGTGAAGACCGGCGACAACAAGGATGCGGCCCACGCCTATATCAACTTCCTGATCGATCCCAAGGTGCAGTCGAAGCTGGCCGACGTCTTCTATGTCGCGCCCGCCAACCGCAAGTCGGTGGTCAGCGAGAAGGTTTCGCCGCGCCTGCCAATCCAGGGCGATCAGATGTCGAAGATCATTCGCTTCGAATGGGATAGCTACGTCAAGATCGCCGCCGAGGTCGCCGATCGCTGGAATCGCGAGATCGGCTGACGCCTTCGCTTTCCGGGATCGGGGCGTCGTCCCCGGTCCTCGCCCGTTTCCACGCCCGAAAGCCCGGAGCCGACATGACCACGCTCAGACTGGACACGATCAACAAGTTCTATGGGGCGCTGCATATCCTTAGAGATATCGACCTCGATATCCGCGAGGGCGAGTTCATTTCGCTTCTGGGGCCTTCGGGCTGCGGCAAGACGACGACGCTGCGCTGCATCGCCGGGTTCGAAACCGTGACCAAGGGCAGGCTGCTGTTCGGCAGCCGCGACATGACCCATGCCATGCCCGAGCATCGCGATCTCGGCATGGTGTTCCAGTCCTATGCGCTGTTTCCGCACATGACGGTGGCGGAAAATCTGTCCTTCGGGCTGGAGGTTCGCAAGGTCTCGCCCGTGGATCGCACGCGGCGCATCGCCGCCGTGCTGGAGATGGTCAAGCTCACCGGCTATGAAAAGCGCTATCCGCGGGAATTGTCCGGCGGCCAGCAGCAGCGCGTAGCGCTCGCCCGCGCGCTGGTCATCGAACCCTCGGTGCTGCTGCTCGACGAACCGCTCGCCAATCTCGACGCCAGCCTGCGCGACGACATGCGCTTCTTCATCCGCGATCTGCAACAGCGCGTCGGCATCACCACCATCTATGTCACCCATGACCAGAGCGAGGCCATGGTGATGTCCGACCGCATCGTGGTCATGAACCACGGCGTCATTGAGCAATGCGGCCCGCCGCGAGACATCTACGAACATCCCGCCTCACAGATGGTCGCCGGCTTTATCGGCCAGTCGAATACGCTGGCAGGCCGGATCCTCGGCCGGGAAAAAGACGTCTATGTCATCGATACGCCGGAAGGACAGCTGAAAAGCCTCGGCCGCGACGGACTGAAAGGTGAGGTCCGGGTGATGATCCGACCGGAAAACATCGAGACGGCGGCGGCCGAGAACACGCTTTCCGGCAGGGTGGTGAAATCGACCTATCTCGGCGGCGGCTGTCTCGTGGCGGTGGAGACGCCGGGCGGCTGCCGCTTCACCACCAACATGCCCGCCGACAGCGCGCTTGCGGCAGGCGATGCGGTGACGCTGGGTTTCGCTGCCCGCAAGGCATGGGCTTTCGCGGCATGAGCGCGCTCGCTGCCCCCGTCCCGATGGCGGTCGCCGCGCCGCGCCGGCGGTTGCCGGTCTGGTGGATGATCCTGCCGGCCCTCATCCTGCTCGGCTGTTTCCTGCTGCTGCCCTATGCCTCTATCCTGGTAATGAGCTTTCGCGAGGCCTCGACCAATGCCGTCTACGGCCCCGGTCTCACCCTCGGCCATTACGGCGAGATCGTCACCGACGGCTTCGTCTGGGGCATCGTCTGGCGCACGTTGCGCACCGGGCTGATCGTCACCGTGGCAACGCTGCTGCTCGGCTATCCCGTCGCCTATCATCTCGCCCGCAGCCGCAGCCGTTGGGCAAGCCTTCTCTATATCTGCGTGATTTCGCCACTGCTGGTCGGGCTGGTGGTGCGCACCTTCGCCTGGCTCATCATCCTGTCGAACAGCGGCCTTGCCAATACGGCGCTGAAATGGGCCGGGCTCATCGGGCGGCCGATCATTTTCCTGAATTCATCGCTCGGCGTCACCATCGCGCTGATCCATGTCTTCCTGCCCTTCGTCATCCTGCCGCTGCTCGGCAATCTGCAGGCGATCAATCCGGAGGTGGCGATGGCGGCCCGGTCGCTGGGGGCATCGCGGGCGCGCACCTTCTTCAAAGTGACCCTGCCGTTGTCGATGCCCGGCATCCAGGCGGGCGCGATCCTTGTCTTCGTGCTGTCGATCTCTGCCTATGTCACGCCCGCCATGCTCGGCGGCAGCCAGGGGCGCACCATGGCGGTGCTGGTGGTACAATATCTGGTCGACAACTTCCGCTGGCCGGCGGGCGCGGCGCTGGCGATCTTCATGGCGGCGATCACAGTCTCGATCATATTCGTCTATCTCAAGCTGACGGCGCGCGCCATGCGGAGGCTGCCATGACCATGCGAAAGACCCTGTGGGATCACGTCTTCACGCTGATCGTGACGCTGATCTACATTTTCCTGATGGCGCCGATCCTGCTCGTGGTGCTCTTGTCCTTTTCCGGCGGCGAGTTTCTGGCGCTGCCGATGCAGGGCGTGTCGCTGCGCTGGTTCGGCGCGCTGTTCACCAACAGCCGTTTCTATGATGCCGCCGTCTATTCCTTCGTCCTCGCCCTTATCTCGGCGGCGGTGAACGGCGTCATCGGCACGCTGGCGGCGATCTATGTCGTGCGCTTTGCGCCCACACGTTTCGCAAACGGCCTGCGGGTGCTGATGAGCGCGCCGCTGATGGTGCCGGAGATTCTCACCGCCATCGCGCTGCTGTTCTTCTTCTTCGAGATCGGCATCGGCAATCGCTGGTCGATCGCCATCCAGGTCGGCCATATCCTCGTCACCTTCCCTTATGTCTTCCTGAACGTCGCCTCGGCGCTGTTCAATTTCGACCGCTCGCAGGAAGAGGCGGCGCGCAGCCTCGGCGCCGATGGCTGGCTGACCTTCCGGCGGATCACCCTGCCCTCGATCAAGCCCGGCGTGATCACCGGCTGCCTGTTCGCCTTCGTGATTTCCTTCGATATCTTCAACATTTCGCTGCTGCTGAAATCGGTCGGCAGCAACACGCTGCCGCTGGAACTGTTCGACTACCTGCGCTTCAATTTCGACCCGACAGCCGCCGCCGTGGCGACCGTCAGCATCGTCATCGCCTTCGCCGCCGTCCTTGTCGTCGACCGCACCGTCGGCCTGCGCTCGCTGCGTTTCTGAGGGTCAAAGCCTGACGCGGTTGAAGGCCGTCAGGTGTTGGGTGACCTCGGCAAGTTCCCGTGCCCGCCGATCTTCGCCCCAGCCAAGCACGGTCGCGGCGAGGCTTGCGATCTCGTCGAGCCCCGCCTGCGTCAGCCTGGCCTCAATAGCGAGCGTCGTGCGGCGCATGACGATGTCGGCGAGATGCTCGACCATTTCGCTGCGGGCGATCCACTCGATTTCCGCGCGGCCATATCCCTCGACATGGACCAGTGGCGCGTCGCCGACAGTCCGGATATAGGCAAGAATGGCATCGGCCGTCGTGCCGTAGCGGCTGAGAAGCGCGTCGATGCGCGCGGCGGGTAAATCGTTGGCGGATGCGCGATCGGAAATCCAGGCGTGGCGGTCGGCGGCCTCCATCGGAAAGCCGGGTCCGCCGCCGATCGGCAGCATCTGCGTGCTGATCTTGCGGCTTCGACCCATGCGCGACAGGATCGTATCGGCGACCTCCTCGGCGAAACCGCGAAACGTCGTCCATTTGCCGCCGACGAGCGAAATGACGGCGAATGGGCGGCCGGTGGTGGATTCCGCTACCGGGGCAGAATGATCACGGCTGATCAGGCCGGGATTGCTGGCGTCCGATGCCGGCAGCGGCCGGATGCCGCTATAGGCATAGACGATCTGCTCGCGGCCGAATTGCAGCTTGGGCAGCAGCGAGCGCAGGCTGGCGAGGAAATAGTCGATCTCGTCCTCCTCGCAGCGCACCGTATCGGGATTGTCGGCCTTGATGTCGGTGGAGCCGACCAGCGCGAGGCCGAGGAAATCGTAGACGAGGCAGATGCGGCCGTCGTCGGCCTCGAAATAGATCATCCTTCCCTTCAGGCTTTTCACCAGTTCGGGATGCCTCAGCAGGATATGCGAGCCTTTGGTGCCGCCGATCAGTTTGCCGGGAATGCCGAGCGTCGCATTGACATGGTCGATCCACGGCCCCGCGCCGTTGACGACGATGCCGGCGCGCGCCAGTCGCTCCCTGCCGCGCGGGTCGCGCATCCGCAGCACGCCGTTTTCCTGCCCCAGCAGTTCCGTGTCGTTCATGGCGCCGGATTGCGGGCTGGCGTCGAGGCCGTCGCGCACCAGTTCCCAGACCAGCCGCTCCGGCCGGCTGATCTTGGCGTCGTAATAGATGCCGCCGGCGACGATGCGCGGGGTGATCGCCGGCATTTCCTGCAGCGCCTTGCGGCGGAAGAAGAACTGGTGCCTGGGCATGACCCGGTGGCGCGCGCCATAGAGATCGTAGAGCGCCAGGCCGATCTTGATCAGCACCGCGCCGCGGCTGCGCGGCGCGGTGGTCGAGCCGAGCAATGTGCGTAGCGCCGCAAACGCACCCTTCATCAGCGAGAAGGAGGGAATAAAGGTCGGCAGCGCCTCGACGCAATGCGGCGCGTTGCGCAGCAGCAGATTGCGCTCCAGCGTCGATTGCGCCACAAGGCCGAGCTCGCCGGTCTCCAGATATTTGATGCCGCCATGGATGAGGCGCGAGGGCGCGGCGCTGGTGCCGGAGCCGAAATCGGCCTTGTCGATGACGAGGCATTTGAGGCCCTGCAGGCAGAGATCGCGAAAAAGACCCGCCCCGTTGATGCCGGCGCCGAGAATGATGACGTCGAAGGTCTCGACTTCCGGGGCTGTCGTGTCTGTCATGGTGGGAAGTCCTGTTATTGCGGCGTTCCGCCAAGGCTGCGCAGCCTCGGCCAGAGCGGCTTCATGGCCGCGGCGAGATCGAGGAAGACCCGGTATTTCTCGTCATAGGCGCGTTGGCGGCCGGGATCCGGCCGGTAGGTGGTTTCGATTGCTGCGAGGTCGCGCGGATCGTCGGTGGGGGAGGCAAACAGGCCGGCGCCAGCGCCTGCGCACAGTGCGGCGCCCCACGCGGCCGCCTCCTCCGTACGCGTCGCGGTGACCGGCAGGCCGAGGATATCGGCAAACAGGCCGGCCATGGCGGGATTGCGGGAGATGCCGCCCGTCAGCCGTGCCGAGGCCGGCGCAAAGCCGTCGCGCAGCGCATCGACATGGACGCGGTGATTAAAGGCGATGCCCTCCAGCACCGCGCGCACCAGATCGCCGCGATCGTGCCAGGCATTGAGGCCGTAGAAGCCGGCGCTCGACGCGCCGCCGAAGGGCGAACCGAACAGATAGGGGTGGAAGAAGACGCTGGACGGGCGCTGCCGCGCCGCCTCGAACTCCTTGCCGATAAGCGCATGGATGCTTTCACCGGCGGTCTCGGCCTGCCTTGCGTCGCCGGCGCAGAACTGCTCGATGAACCAGTCGTAATTGGCGGTCGAGGCGGGCGAGATCGACATGTTGTTCCACTCGCCGGGCAGGATGCCGTTGCGGCAGAACCAGCGGCCGTCGACCTTGGGTACGGCCGACACCGTCTCGTTGATCGAATAGGTGCCGGCGATAACCGCGACCACGCCCTCGCCATAACCGCCCATGCCGAGCGCCGAGGCCGTGACGTCGTGCAGCCCGGCCATGACCGGCGTGCCGGGGACGAGTCCCGTCAACCGCGCCGTCTCGGCGGTCACCCCGCCGACGATCTCGGTCGATGCCGCCATCGGCGGCTGCCGACCTGCCAAGCGGTCGAGCCCGAACAGCCGGAAGGCATCCTCGGCATAGTCCTGCGTGCGGACATCGGTGAAGGAGGTGCTGGCTTCCGTGCGATCCGTTCCGATTGTGCCGCACAGGCGGAAGCGCAGCCAGTCCTTGGCCGCGATGAAATGGGCGATGCGCGCATAGCGCTCCGGTTGATGCTCGCGCACCCAGCGCAGGATGGCCGAGGGGGCGGAGGCATGCGGCTTCTGTCCGGTCAGTTCCAGCGACTGCTGCCCGACCTCGCCGGCGTTCCAGGCCTCGGCGATGGCATCGGCGCGGGTATCGAGCGAGACGATGGCCGGCCCGAGCGGGTTCTTCTCCTCATCGAGCAGGTAGATGCCGTCGCCATGGGCGGTCGCGGCAATCGCGACGATATCGGAGGCCGGGCGGCCGCAGGCGGCGACCGCTTCGCGGATCGCATCGGCCGTCGCGGCCCAGAGGCCGTCCATGTCGCGCTCGACATGCTGCGGCGCCGGGATCAGTTGCGGAACCCGGCGCCGCGCGATGGCGAGCGCCGTGCCGTCCGCGTCGAAGATCACGGCCTTGGTGACGGTCAAGCCGCTGTCTATACCCATGATGCAGGGCATCGCTCTCTCCATTCTCAAGCGAAGGAAGAACGGCGACCGGCATCGGGCATATCCGCGGTTCGCGAAAGCTCTCAGCCGGACCGTTCTCCGTCCGCCACGATGACGTTGATCCCCTTCGATCGCAGGCGCGACAGATGGGAAATCGGAATATCCTCATCGACAACCACCGCGTCGAATTCCTGGAGCGTCGCGAAGTGATGCAGCGCGCGGCGCTCGAATTTGCTGTGGTCGGCCAGAAGCACGCGCTTTGAGGCGCTTTCGAACATCGCCCGCTTGGTTTCCACGGTCTCCGGCGACTGGTGATACACCACGTCATCGACGATGGCCGAGAGCGACATGAACACGGTATCGGCGCGCAGCCGGTGGATTTCGTTGGTGGTGATATGCCCCATGAAAGCATTGCACCAATTGTAGAACTGGCCCCCAAGACAGATGAGGTTGAGGTCGCTGACCTCCTTCAGCGCGTTGATCAGCACCAGCGAATTGGTGATGACCGTCAGCGGCACCTTGGCGGGCAGGAAGCGGGTCATTTCATGCACGGTCGTGGCATCGTCCATGAAGATCGCCTGCCCCGGCTCGACGAACTGCATCGCCGCCCTGGCGATGGCTTTCTTCTCCTTGGCCTGGCGCGTGGCGCGGTAGACGTCGGAGGATTCGGTCAGGCTGGTGGGCGCGGCGGAGACGATGCCGCGCGTCTTGCGAAACAGGCCACGGCTGACGAGTTCGTCGACATCGCGATGCGCCGTCATCAGGCTGATGCCGAAGCGCTCGGTCAGATCCTCGATGCGGATCGAGCCCTCGGCGATGACGGTCTCGGCGATCATCTGACGGCGCACGAGCTGGCGCGCATGCCGGCTGTCGCTCGGCAGCTCTTCCGATAGCAGTTCCTTGACGTCGACTTTCTTGCTCATGGTTGTCCCTGCCATGCTTCGAGGTTTCTTGATCTCGTATCGGGCGGCAAGGAAAATGCCAAGCGAGCTGCCGGGAACGGCCCGCAATTCCGGAATGGGAGCGCCCGCTGGGGGCGCTCCCGGTCTCGATCACTCGCTCAGGACGAAGGGAGCGGTGTACTTGTCGACATTGTCCTTGGTGATCAGCAGGCAATCGAAAAGCTGCTTTTCGGTGGCAGCACCCGTCTTGCCGTTCTTGATGACGTTGTCGGCCTGCTTGACGGCCTCTTCCGAGAAGACGGCGACCGGCTGGAGGACGGTGTATTGCAACTCGCCGGCCTTGATGGCTGCGACCGCATCCGGCGAACCGTCGAAGCCGCCGACCTTCACCTGGTCGAGCTTTCCGGCTTCCTTGAGGGCGGCGATGGCGCCGAGCGCCATTTCGTCGTTGCCGCTGATGACGCCGATAATGTCGGGATTGGCCTGCAGCATGGACTGCATCTTGGCATGGCCCTTGGTGCGGTCCCAATCGGCCACTTCCTTGGCGGCCTTCACCAGATCGGGATACTGGGTCAGGACGGTTTCGTAGCCGTTCGAACGGGTCGCGGCATTGTTGTCGGCCGGGTTGCCGAAGAGTTCGGCATACTTGCCCTTGTCGCCGACGGCCTCGACCCATTGCTGTGCACCGATCGCGGCGCCCTGCGCGTTGTTCGAGACGAGCTGGGCCTTGGCGAGGCCTTCCTGATTGATCTCGGCATTGACGAGGATGACCGGGATGCCGGCGGCGACCGCCTTCTTGACCGCGCCGACCGAACCGTCGGCATTGGCCGGATCGAGGATGATGGCGACCGACTTGTTGGTGATCGCGGTGTCGATCAGGTTGCTTTCGGTGTTGGTGTCACCCTTGTGGGCGCCGACATTGGCTGTGTAGCCCAGCTTCTCGGCGGTGGCCTTGGCGACTTCGCCCTCCGTGAACCAATAGGGGTTCGACGGGTCGTTGACGATGACGGTGATCAGGCCGTCGGCCCAGGCCGAGCTGAGCAGCAGCGGCATGACGGCGGTTGCCGCGAAGAGGACACGCATACCTTTTTTGAACATGGTCTCACTCCCTTTGTTGAGCACTTGGTTTCGCCGGTTTTCGGCAATACTTTCCGCTTCCGGGCCAAATCGATGGTCCGCCTCTCCCGGCTTCGGTCAGTTCCAGCGGACGCCGCTTAGCGGCGGCCATATTTGATGCTGTTCAGAAGAACGGCGGTGACGATGACGGCGCCGGTGAAAACCGTCTGCCAGTAGGCCGAGACGCCGATGATCACGAGGCCGTCCGACAGAAAGCCGATCACGAAGGCGCCGAGCATGGTGCCGATGACCGTGCCGCGACCGCCCGTCAGCGCCGCGCCGCCGATGACGACGGCGGCAATCGCCGTCAGCTCGTAGGTGGTGCCGGCCGTGGGGCCTGCCGAGGTCAGCTGCGAGGAGAGCACAAGGCCCGCGACCGCCGCGCAGATGCCCGAAAGGACATAGACGGAGATCTTCACCCGCTTGACCGGCACGCCCGACAGCTCCGCCGCGCGCTCGTTTCCGCCCGAAGCATAGAGCCAGCGGCCGAAGGCCGTGCGCGTCAGCAGGATATGGCAGGCGATGGCGAAGACGAAGAGGACGAGCACGCCGATGGGAATGCCGGCGAGACGGTTGAAGCCCAGCCAGTCGAAACCGGTATTGCCAAGCTCGGGCCGGCCGCCGAGATTGTTGTAGGTCAGGCCGTTGGTCATCAAAAGCGCGATGCCGCGCGCCACATAGAGCACGCCGAGCGTCGCCACGAAGGCCGGCACCCGCAGATAGGCGATCAGCACGCCGTTGACCGCGCCGACCACGGCCCCGAGCAGGCAGGTGAGCACCACCACCACCCAGACGGAAGGGTAGAGGATGAAGCCGATCTGCGGCAGAGCAACGCCCTGCATCAGGAAGCCCGCGACGACGCCGGCCAGCCCCAGGGTCGAGCCGACCGAGAGATCGATGCCGCCATTAAGAATGACGAGCAGCATGCCGATGGCGAGCAGCCCGAAGATCGCCACATGCGAGGCCATGATCAGGAAATTGCTGACGGTGAAATAGTTCGGCGACATCAGCGAGAAGACGACGACGATGGCGATCAGCGCGAAGAAGGCGCGGCCTTCGAACAGCAGTTCGACGAAGCTCTTTTTGCGCTTGCCGCCGCGCGTCGCCGCCTTGGTGTCGATTGCAGGTGTGACTGACATGCTCGGCGCTCCTAATGGGCATGCACGGCTTCGCCGGAGGCGGCCATGATCTGTTCCTTGGTCGCGTCAGGACCGAATTCTGCGGAGATGCGGCCGCGCCGCATGACGATGATGCGATGGGCGATGCTCAGGCATTCGCCGACTTCCGAGGTGGTGTAGACGACGGCGAGCCCCTGGCGGGCGCGCTCGGCGAGCAGCTTGAAGACTTCCGCCTTGGCGCCGATGTCGATGCCGCGGCTCGGTTCGTCGAGCAGGATGACCTCCGGGTCGGTCGCCAGCATCTTGCCGATCACCACCTTCTGCTGGTTGCCGCCCGACAGCGAGCCGATGGCCGCGCCGCCGCCATCGGTCTTGATATGCACCTTGCGGATCGCATCGCCGACCAGATCCAGCTCGCGGGCCGCCGAGGTGAACAGGCCGCGCGTGAACGCGCCGATATTGGCGAGCGACAGGTTGCGGCCGACGGTCATGGTCTGCACCAGCCCGTCGCGCTGCCGGTCTTCGGGGACGAGCACGAGGCCGTCGCGAATGCATTGGGCAATCGTCTGGCCGGTGACGTCGCGGCCCTTGAGCAGGACCCTGCCGGCCGTCGCCTTCAGGCGGCCAGCGACCGTCTCCAGCAATTCGGTGCGCCCGGCGCCCATCAGGCCGTAGATGCAGACGATCTCGCCGGCGCGCACCGCAAGCGACAGGTCGTCCACCACCGCATAGCCGGCGCCGCCGGGATCGGGCACCGTCAGCCCCTCGATGGAGAGCGATACCTCGCCCTTGTCATAACCGGTCGGCGGCGAGCCGAGATCGAAATTGTCGCCGACCATGTGGCGCACGATCCATTCGAGATCGATGTCCTTGCGCTCCGCATAGGCCGTCATCGCGCCGTCGCGCAGCACCACCGCGTGGTTGGTGATCTGCAGCGCTTCTTCCAGATGATGCGAGATATAGACGATGGAGACGCCGCGATTGGTGAGGTCGCGGATGACCTTGAACAGCACTTCGACTTCCGAGGCCGAGAGCGCCGAGGTCGGCTCGTCCATGATCAGGATGCGCGAATTGACCGACAGGGCGCGGGCGATCTCGACGATCTGTTGCTGGCCAAGGCGCAGATCCTCGACCGGGGTGAGCGGATCGATATCCTCTTCCAGCTCGGCCATCAGCAGGCGCGTCTGGCGCTCCTCCTCAGCAAAATCCACGCCCGTCGCCATCATGATCTCGCGACCCATGAAGATGTTGTCGCGAACGTTCATGTTCGGCGCGAGGCTGAGTTCCTGATGGATGATGGAGATGCCGCGATCGCGGGCCTGGGAGGACGACGCGAAGGAGACGGGTTCCCCATCGAGAATAATTTCGCCTGAAGTAGGCGTCACCACGCCGGAGAGAATTTTCATCAGCGTCGACTTGCCGGCGCCGTTCTCGCCGAACAGGGTGGTCACCTGGCCGCGATGAATGTCGAAATTGACGCCCTTGAGGGCATGGACGCTACCGTAGGACTTCGCCACGTTGCGCGCGGCCAGCACCACTTCACCCTTGTGACCGGTTTCAGCGACGGCGCTCATCTGACGTCGAGCCTCACCGGGGTGACGATCCAGTTCTTCGGGTTGACCAGCTTGAAGGCGCCGATGACGGTGACGGTCTTGCCGTTCAGCGCCGCCGGATCGATGCCGGCGAGAACGACCTTCTTGACCTCGTTGTTGATCGCCGAGCCCGCGTCCTGATACTCGATCTGGTTCTTGAACTGACCGAATTCGATCTGGCCGGTGGCATCGCGCAGATCCGTGCCGTTCAGCGCCGGGCCGGTCTGGACACGCACGCTCAGTTCGGCGGGCAGCCCTTCGACCGTCACCGTGTTGTAGTTCGCCTTGTGCTCGCCGGCGACGCCGGTGAACTTGACCGGGATGACCGGTCCGACCGAGGTGGCGACGCCGTATTTCTCGCCGGCCGCCTTCTTGTCGGCGGCGATGGCGGCGGACAGCTCGGCCGCGTCGACGGCGCGCGTCTCGATGCTCTGCTTGATCAGCGGGAACTGCTCGGCGCCAAAGGCCTCGGGCGAAAATTTCTGGACCTGCACGTCGGCCTGCGAGCCGATGCGCACGGCGGTCGTGTCGAAGGCCATGGCGCCGACCAGCACGACGGCGGCGGCAAGGCCGATCCAGCGATAGCTGCGCGCAGGACGGGACGGTTTCGGGAGCGTGGCGTCAGTCATGTCGGTTGACCTTGCGGTTGAGCGATGAAGGCATCGGCGCAGGACGCGGGAAGGAGACCGGCGACGCGAACATGCCCGCAGATGCGCGGTTGGCGCAGCGGCCGGATGTCGATGGTTCCAGACGAAACATGTCGCAATGCCCTCCCCAGTGAGCGGCGCCGGTCGATCTCCTCACCTACCTTGCGCTGCAGTGCACATTTTTTCGCATATGCGATATATATGTGTGATATGTCGCATTATATATGTTAAGTTATCGCAGCCTGTCAATCGGCCTTTTGGAACTCGCTCACGCTTTTCTTGCCTGTCAGCGGTGCGACTCTTTTCGCAATCGTCGCGCCATCTGGAAAGCGCCGGATGTCAGGCGAAAAAGCACAGCATTCGAAGTCGTTGCACAATTATCTGTTTTTAAACGAAAAAATTCTACGTCCTGGCCTTTCGGGAGAACGTATCGGTATCCGCAGCCGGCCAATGATGCGAAAACGGCCATGGCCCGGCATTCAAAACAGGAACCTGCTCAATGCGAATTGCTCGTCCATCTTACCTGAAAAAAAATTCTGTATCCGAAAAATTTTACGAGACATGCGATAACTTTGTGTTATGTTCTGTTGCGATATCCGGGAAGACCCTGCCAGGACGGCAGGCCCCGCTATGGGGCGCATGCTTTCGTGAGTGACGATCGGGAGGATCGAATGCTTTGTTTCTGGTCGGGCGAAACGGCGCAGGCCGTCGCGGGATCGGCAGGTGCGCGCCATGGCTGAGGCGGCAGACCTGATCGTCGGCATCGATGCCGGCACCTCCGTCATGAAGGCCGTCGCCTTCACGCTGAACGGCCGCCAGATCGCCAGCGCCTCGGTGCGCAACACCTACAGGACCGGCGACGACGGCTCCGTCACCCAATCCCTCGATCAGACCTGGCTCGATTGCGCGCGGGCGCTGCGCGGCCTTGGCGACAAGGTCGAGCGCCTTGCCGAACGCACCGCCGCCATCGCCGTCACCGCGCAAGGCGACGGCACCTGGCTGGTCGGCGCCGGAAACCGCCCCGCCGGCGATGCCTGGCTGTGGCTCGATGCCCGCGCCGCGCCGACCGTCGAGCGGCTCGCCGCAAGCGAGGCCGACCGCGCCCGCTTCGAGGCGACCGGCACCGGCCTCAACACCTGCCAGCAGGGCACGCAGCTTGCCCATATGGATCGCCATTTTCCGGAGCTGCTCGGCCGCGCCGAAACCGCCATGCATTGCAAGGACTGGCTCTACCTGAACCTGACCGGCATCCGCGCCACCGATCCATCCGAAGTCAGTTTCACCTTCGGCAATTTCCGTACCCGCGCCTATGACGACGGGGTTCTGGCCGCGCTCGGCCTGACGCATCCCCGCGCGCTGGGGCGGGGGGTGCGCGGGCGCGCCCGCCCCCCCCCCCCCCGGGGGGGGGACCCCGCGCACGCCCCCGGCCTAAGGGCCGGCACGCCGGTCTGCCTCGGCTATGTCGACATGTGCATGACGGCGCTGGGGGCCGGGGTGCGCAGCGAAGGCCGCAACGCCGCCTGCTCCGCTATCGGTTCGACCGGCGTGCATCTCCAGGCCAAGGCGGTTGGCGATGTCGTGCTGAACGCCGAGCGCACCGGTTATGTCATCGCCCTGCCGATCCCTGGCATCGTCACCCAGGTGCAGACCAACATGGGCGCGACGATCAATCTCGACTGGCTTTTGCAGCTCGGCGCCGATCTGCTTGGCGAGTTCGGCGTCACCGTCGGGCTCAATGACATGATCGGCCGCGTCGACCAGTGGTTTGCCGCAAGCAAGCCCGGCAATATCCTCTATCATCCCTATATTTCGGAGGCCGGCGAGCGCGGCCCCTTCGTCAATGCTCGCGCCCGGGCCAATTTCACCGGCCTTGCCAGCCGCCACCGTTTTCCCGATCTGGTGCGTGCCGTCGTCGAGGGCCTGGGCATGGCGACGCGCGATTGCTACGCCGCCATGGGCGCCCTGCCCGCCGAATTGCGCATCAGCGGCGGCGCAGCCCGCTCGGCTTCGCTGCGCGGCACGCTGGGCGCGGCGCTCGGCGCGCCGGTGCGGGTCAGCACCCGCGAGGAAGCGGGCGCTGCCGGCGCTTCGATGATGGCCGCCGTCGCCATCGGCGCCTATCGCAGCATGGACGATTGCATTGCCGACTGGGTGACGCCCGAGCTCGGCGCGGCCGAACGGCCGGACCGTCAGGATATCGACCGCATGACACGCCTCTTCGCCGCCTATTCGATGGTGCGGCGGGGCATCGCGCCGGCCTGGGACATCCTGGCCGCGCGCTGAAAACAACGATTGCGCCCGCCCGCGGCCGGCGCCGAAGGAGATTGACATGACCGAGCCCGAGCTTATCGACCTTTTCGTGATCGGCGGCGGCATCAACGGCGCCGGCATCGCCCGCGATGCAGCCGGGCGCGGGCTGAAAGTCGTGCTCTGCGAAAAGGACGACCTGGCCGAGGGCACGTCTTCGCGCTCCGGCAAGCTGGTGCATGGCGGTCTGCGCTATCTCGAATATTACGAATTCCGCCTGGTGCGCGAGGCGCTGATCGAGCGCGAAGTGCTGCTCAACGCCGCGCCGCACATCATCTGGCCGATGCGGTTCGTGCTGCCGCACAGTCCCGAGGATCGCCCCGCCTGGCTCGTGCGGCTCGGCCTCTTCCTCTACGACCATCTCGGCGGCCGCAAGAAACTGCCGGGCACGCGCATGCTGGATCTGCGGCGCGACCCCGAGGGCACGCCGATCCTCGACCAGTACACGCGCGGCTTCGAATATTCCGACTGCTGGGTGGACGACGCCCGCCTCGTAACGCTCAACGCCATCGGCGCCGCCGAGAAGGGCGCGCTCGTCCTGACCCGCTCGCCCGCCGTCTCCGCCCGCCGCGAAAACGGCGCATGGACGGTGACGACGAAGAACGGCGTCACCGGCGAAACCCGAAGCTTTCGCGCGAAATGTCTTGTCAACTGCGCCGGCCCCTGGGTCTCCGACGTCATCAACCGCGTCGCCGGCTCGAACTCGACCCGCAACGTGCGCCTCGTCAAGGGCAGCCACATCATCGTGCCGAAATTCTGGGAGGGGCGGCAGGCCTATCTCGTGCAGAACCCGGACAAGCGGGTGATCTTCATCAACCCCTACCAGAACGACCTGGCTCTGATCGGCACCACCGACATTCCTTACGAAGGCCGCCCGGAAGACGTGGCCGCCGACGGCAACGAGATCGCCTATCTGATCAAGTCGGTGAACCGCTATTTCAAGCAGCAGCTGACGGAGGCCGATATCGTCCACAGCTTCTCCGGCGTGCGCCCGCTCTACGATGACAATGCCGCCAACCCATCCGCCGTGACGCGCGACTACATTTTCGAGGTCGACGCAGGCGATGGACAGGCGCCGCTGCTGTCGGTCTTCGGCGGCAAGATCACCACCTTCCGCAAGCTTTCGGACCATGCGCTGGAACGGCTGAAACCCTTCTTCCCGAAGATGGGTCCGGCCTGGACCGGCTCTGCGACCTTGCCAGGCGGCGACATGCGCGACGCCGATTTCGACCAGTTCCTCGGTGACATCAAGGTGCGGTATCCCTGGCTGCCGGCCGATCTTGCAAAACATTATGCCCGGCTCTACGGCACCCGCTTGCATGCGCTGATCGGCAAGGCGACCGGCATCGGCGCCCCGAAGAAGGAAAAAGAAATTGCCTGGATCC
>Ga0066256_1000700_pt1 | contig 68436 bp, 65 predicted proteins | sample ThiBio_1000_biof_FD_87107 | JGI IMG/M metagenome (GOLD analysis project Ga0066256, IMG submission 87107) | Wastewater bioreactor microbial communities from Cape Town, South Africa - Thiocy_expt_1000_biof (version 2) | ecosystem: Engineered > Bioreactor > Thiocyanate-remediating >... | reverse complement strand
ACGGCCGCCCTTGCCGATGAGGATGCCGAGTTCCGCTTCCCAGTCGGTCTTGACCGAACCGCGCGGGATTTCGATATCGTCGTGGGGGCCGCAGATGGCGCTGGTCCACTTGTTGAAGACGATCGGCTCCTTGGGGATCTCGGCGCCGGTTTCGGCGGCGTGATCGGCATAGTTGAGGCCGATGCAGATGAACTTGCCGACCCGGCCGACACATGGCCCGATGCGCGGATCGCCGTCGACTGGCGGCAGAGTGGCGGGATCGATGGTCGCCAGCCGCGCGAGGCCCTCGGGCGTCAGCACATTGCCGGCAATGTCGTTCACTTCACCGGAAAGATCGCGAATTCGGCCTTCGGCATCCAGAAGACCCGGTTTTTCCTGTCCCGTAGGACCGTAGCGCAGCAGTTTCATCCTAGCCTCGTTTAAAAAGGCCGAGGGTGGCGGGCACCCCCGGCAAAGGAAGATCAATCGTAGAGAACGGCCGAAATTTCGGGCGCGTCGATATTGGTCTTGTCGTACCAGAAAAAGCCGGTGTCGATATTCTTCTCGACCTTTTCGCCCTTGGAGGCGGCAACCGCAGCCTTGACGGTCTCGTAGCCGATGCCGACCGGGTTCTGGGTGATGGCGCCGGCCATGGTGCCGTCGCGGATGGCGTCCTTCTGGGCCTTGCCGGAATCATAGCCGACAACCACGACCTTGGCGCCGGATTCCTTGACGCCGTTGACGACGCCGATGGCCGAGCCTTCGTTTGTGCCGAAAATGCCCTTGATATCCGGGTTCGCGGTCAGGATCGCCTTAGTGATTTCCGTCGACTTGAGATGGTCGCCGCCGCCATATTCGATGGTGACGATCTCGACATTCGGATGGGCTTCCTTCATGCGATTGACGAAGCCGTCGCGACGGTCGACGCCGGTGCGCGAGGTCTGGTCGTGGGCGACCACGGCGACCTTGCCGGCATCGCCGATCAGTGAGGCCATCTTGTCGGCGGCAAGGGCTGCGGCGGCGATATTGTCGGTCGAGGCGGTGGCGACCGGGATATCGCTGTCGACGCCGGAGTCGAAGGCAATGACCGGGATCTTGGCGTCCTGCGCCTGCTTCAGCAGCGGGATCGCCGCCTGGCTGTCCAGTGCTGCAAAGCCGATGGCCGCCGGCTTCTTGGCAAGGGCCGCCGCCAGCATGTCGATCTGCTTGTCGACCTGGCTTTCATTGTCGGGGCCTTCGAAGCTGACCTCGACGCCGAGTTCGGCGCCCGCCTTGTCGGCGCCGGCCTTCACGGCCTGCCAGAACTGGTGCTGAAAACCCTTGGAAATTAGCGGCACGTAGAGCTTGTCCGCGGCGCCCGCGCCGGTGGCGCCGGCGAGCAGCGAAACGGCGGCAACTGCGCCGAGCAAAGTCCGTCTTGTGAACATGGTCTCCTCCTTGTTGTTCACGGATGGTTCATGCGATGAAGTGTCAGGCCTTGCCGCGCCGCCGCATCTGATCGGCGTAGACGGCGAAGATGATGATCACGCCGGTCACGACCGTCTGCCATTCCGGCGCGACCGACAGCACGCGCAAGCCATTGGTCAGCACCGACATGATCAGCGCCCCGATCAGCGTGCCGAGAATGGTGCCGCGCCCGCCTGAAAGGCTGGTGCCGCCGATGACCACCGCCGCGATGGCTTCCAGCTCGTAGCCGAGGCCGAGCGCCGGTTGCGCCGAATTCAGGCGGCTGGCGATCAGCAGGCCGGCAATGCCGCAGATGGCGCCGGACAGCGTGTAGATGGCGATCTTCCAGAAATCGGTATTGACGCCGGAGAGCCGCACCGCCTCCTCGTTCGAGCCGAGCGCGAAGGTGTAGCGGCCGAGCACGGTGCGCCCCAGCGTCCAGGCGGCGGCGCCGGCAACGATGAACAGCACCAGCACGCCATTCGGCACCGGGAAGGCCGGGACGATCTGGCCGATCAGCGACCCTTGCGCGATGGTGGTGAAGCCGGGCGTATCGTTGAAATAGATCGGCTTGGTGCCGGTGACGATCAGCGACATGCCCTTTAGCACCAGCATCATGCCGAGTGTGGCGATGAAAGGCGGGATGCGCATGCGCGCCACCAGACTGCCCGAGACCAGCCCGCATGCCGCCCCGGTGCCGAGCGCCGCCAGGACGCCGAACGGCAGCGGCAGGCCGCCCCAGGTCAGCACCACGCCGGTCATGACGGCGCAAAACGTCATCAGCGTGCCGATCGACAGGTCGATGCCGCCGGTGATGATGATCAGCGTCACGCCGACCGCCAGCACGCCATTGACCGAGGTCGCCTGCAGGATGGCCATGATGTTGGACACCTGGAAGAAATTCGGGCTCGCCAGCGAGAAGCCGATCACCAGCACGATCAGGCTGGCGAAGGCCAGCAGCTTCTGTTGCGCGCCGCCGCTCGGGGTCAGCCTTGCGCTTATCGTCTTGCCTTTCGCGGATATGTCCGTCGAAGCCATGCCCTTAACCCCTTCGTTTCCGCCCTCAAGCCGCCGCCTTGCTTTCACGCTGCGTCGCGAGCGCCATGATGTCTTCCTGGGCCGCGCCGCCCGGCAGGATGCCGGTCAGCCGCCCCTCGCACATGACCGCGATGCGATGCGACAGGCGCAGCACCTCGGGTAGCTCGCTGGAAATGACGATGATCGCCTTGCCCTGCGCTGCCAGTTCGTTGAGCAGCCGATAGATTTCCGCCTTGGCGCCGACATCGATGCCACGCGTCGGCTCATCGAAGATCAGCACGTCGCAATCGCGCAGCAGCCATTTGGCGATCACCACCTTCTGCTGGTTGCCGCCGGAAAGCAGCCGCACCTCTTGGCCGTCGCCCGGCGTGCGGATGTTCAGCTTGGCGATAAAATCCTCGGCGATGCGTTCGAGCGCCGGCTCGTCGATGCGGCCGATGGCATCGGCGTAGCGCGGCAGGCTCGCCATGGCGATATTGGCTCGCACATCCATGCCGAGCGCCAGCCCGAAATGTTTTCGATCCTCCGAGAGGTAACCGATGCCGGCCTTCACGGCATCTGCCGGGCTTGCGATGCGCACCGGCTTGCCCCGCACGAGGATTTCACCGGCATCGATGGGCTCCGCACCGAAAATGGCGCGGGCAAGCTCGGTGCGGCCGGCGCCCATCAGCCCGGCAAAGCCGAGGATCTCGCCCTTTTTCAGGCTGAAGCCGATATCCTTGAGTTCCTTGCCGCGCCGGATGCCGTGCACCTCCAGCGCCGTTTCGGCGGCGGAGAGATCGGGGATGACGACCGCCTCGTCCTGCAATTCGCGCCCGACCATCATCGAGATGATCTTCGAAATCGGCGTTTCCTCGGCCTGGACCGTTCCGACATAGGCCCCGTCGCGCATGACGGTGACGCGGTCGGAGATGCGTTTGATCTCGTCCATCTTGTGGCTGATATAGACGATGCCCACCCCTTCCGCCTTGAGGCGGCGGATGATGGTGAAGAGTTCAGCGATCTCGGCATCGTTCAGCGCCGCGGTCGGCTCGTCCATGATCAGCACCCGCGAGCGGTAGCTCAGCGCCTTGGCGATCTCGACCATCTGCTGTTTTGCGATGGTCAGCCCGCCGACGACGGTGCGCAGATCGATGGCGATGTTCATGCCGGCAAAGATCGCCGCCGCATCGGCATTCAGCTTCGCCTCGTCGAGGCGGCCGAAGGTGAGGCGCGGCTCGCGGCCGATAAAAATGTTCTGGGCGACCGTCAGGTCGCGCATCAGCGCCAGTTCTTGATGAATGATGCCGAGTCCGAGCGCCTGCGCCGCCCGCGGCGTCGGCAGCGTCACCTCCTGCCCCTCGACGAGGATGCGACCGCCATCCGGGTGATAGACGCCGGAGAGGATCTTCATCAGCGTCGACTTGCCGGCGCCGTTTTCGCCCATCAGCGCATGGACTTCGCCGGCCCGCAGGTCGAAGCCGACGGATTTCAGCGCATGCACGCCCGGGAAATGCTTGTCGATGGCTTCCATCCGTACCAGATCGGTCATGATGTCACCCCATAGAAGCGCGCGGCATTGCCGCTCATGATCGCCGCCTGTTCGGCGGGCGAAAGATCGCGCAAGGCCTCCGCCGTCAGGGCGCGCCAGCGGTCGTAATCCGCCGCCAGCGTCAGCACCGGCCAGTCGCTGCCCCAGATCAGCCGCTCCGGCCCGAACCAGTCGAGCAGCCGCGACAGGATCGCCCGCAGTTCGTCGGCCGGGCGGGCCAGCATCTTCAGCGAGAATTCGGTGAGCAGGCCGGAAAGCTTGCAAAAGGCATTGGTGTTTTCGCCAAGCCGCCTCAGCCCCGCCTCCCAGCCGGCGCGGCCTTCCGGCTGCGGCTTGGCGGCATGATCGATGACGACGGGCTGATCGGGGTGGCGCTCGACGAAGCGCAGCAGGTTCGGCAGGTGTCGCTGCGTCACCAGCGCATCGAAACGCAGGCCGAGCGAGGTAACGGCGACCGGCACCGCCGGCAAGGGCGCGGTCAGCAGCCAATCGGTATCGGCGATATCCTGCAGCATCGGGCGGATGCCCTTGAATTTTTGATCCGCCGCCAGACGCTGCAAGGTTTCGACCGCGCCGGGGTCGGTCAGGTCCACCCAGCCGACCACACCGGCAATCCGGGGTTCTTCGGCGGCAAGCGCCAGCAGGAATTCCGTTTCCGCCACGGTCGGCGCCGCCTGCACCGCGATCAGACGCGGTGCCTCCGCAGGATAGTCACCGGGCAAAAAATCGCGCCGGATCGGCGCCAGCGGCCCGCCTTCGCCGGCAAGCCAGCCATAATCGCCGCGCGCCAGCCGCCAGAAATGGCAATGTGCATCGATGATCTGCATCGCCACCCTCCCCGGTCGCGTTCAGAAGCTATGCTCAGATGGTGACCCCGCCATCGACCAGCATGGCTTGGCCGGAGACGAAACGGCTCTCATCCGACAAGAGGAAAACGACCATCGGCGTGATGTCGTCGACCGTCGCCAGCCGTCCCATCGGTTGGCGGGCGATAAAATCCTTTTCCGCCTGCACCGGATCGGCGGACGCGGCGATGCGGCCGCGCAGCGAGGGCGTATCAACCGTTCCTGGGCAGAGCGCATTGCAACGGATGCCCTGCTTGACGAAATCGGCGGCGATGCCCTTGGTCAGGCCGATCACCGCCGCCTTGCTGGCGCCATAGACGGTGCGGTTGACGAAGCCTTTGATCGACGAGGCCATCGAGGCCATGTTGAGGATCGAGGCCGTGCCGGTCACCGCCGCCCGCTCCAGCATGCCCGGCAGGCAGGCGCGCGTCAGGCGCATCATGGCGGTGACGTTGAGATCGAAGCTGAAGGCCCAGTCGGCATCGCTGACATCGAGAATGGTGCCGTGATGGACGAAGCCGGCGCAATTGAACAGCCCGTCGAGCGGCCCGATCTCGGCGGCGATAGCCTGGATCGCCAGCGGATCGGTGACGTCGAGCACTTTCGTGCGGATGCCGTCCAGCCCTGCCAGCAATGCCCCGTTCACATCGGTTGCGATGACGTTGGCGCCCTCGGCCTGGCAGGCCAGCGCGCTGGCGCGTCCGATACCCTGACCGGCGGCCGTTACCAGAATGGTTTTCCCTTGCAGTCGCACGAGGCCCTCCCGAACCGTCACGCTTTATTCTTATATGAACAAGCTATTCACATATAAAATTCTTTGCAACAGAAATCTTGCGCAGCCGCCGCGAGACCGCTAACTCGAAAAGAAACGCGAGGGGGAATGCCGATGAGCGACATATGGCCGGAGGAAGAAACCGAGGAAGACAGCGCCAGCAGCGCCAGCCGCTACCGCGCGCCCGCCCTCGACAAGGGGCTGGATATCCTTGAAATCCTTGCCGAACAGCGCGGCGGCCTGACCCGCACCGAGATCGTCCGCGAGATGGGGCTGAGCCCCTCGCAGATTTTCCGCATGCTCGAACGGCTGGTGGCGCGCGGCTATGTCATGCGCCTCGACGGCGGCGATCGCTATGCGCTGACGATGAAACTCTTCCTCGTCGCCAATCGCCATCCGCCGCTGAGGCGACTCGTCGCCCAGGCGCAGCCGCTGATGGACGATTTCGCCCGCGAGATGGGCCAGTCCTGCCATCTCGTCGTGCCGGAATTCGGCACAGGCGTCATCGTCGCCCAGGCCAGCCCCGGCGGCCACTGGGAATTCCGCGCCCGCATCGGCGGCCAGGTCGACCTGTTCACCACCGGCTCGGGGCTGGCGCTGCTCGCCTTCCAGCGCCCCGAACGGCTGACGGAAACGCTCGGCCTCTGGGGCATCGCCGATGCCGAAGCGCAGTTGAAGACACTCGGCCCCAAGCTGGAGGAAGCCCGCCGCGATGGCGTTCGCGCCGCCCCCTCCGGCCAGCTCGTCGGCGTCACCGATTTGAGCGCCCCGGTCTACGACCCCGGCGGCGAGGCCGTCGCGGTGCTGACTTGCGCCTATATCGAGCATCCCGGCGATGCCGGCGATGAGGACCGCTTGAAAACATTGGCGAAATTACGCCAGGTCACCGAAGCCCTGTCCTTCACCGATGCCGGCGAGGCACTAAGCCGAATTATCCGATAGGGAACAACTGCGCGCGCAGTCTGTTGGGATCCGGACCCACAAGGAGCCCGGATCATGCCCAAGCACCACCCCAACCCCAAAAACGACGCCCGCGGCCAGTTCGCTCCCTCGCAGGCCGACCGCAAGGCCGATGGCGTCGCCAGCGCCAAACCGACCGTCATCACCGGCTCGGAAGACGCCACCATCCACAAATATCCGCCTGGCACCAAAAAGCCGCCGAAGGACTGGGATCTGAATTACGACCCCGCCGACGAAAACGAAGGTGAATTTCGCGGCTGAGAGCGGTTTTCACATTCGGCAAGATTGGGGCTTGCAAGCCGCGGCCTTTCCGGTCTATCAAATGCGCATCACAGGGGTGCTCCGTAATGCCGGGGCTGAGATGCGGTCGACAAGATTGCGGACCCTTTAGCTGATCTGGATAATGCCAGCGGAGCGAGGTTGAGCGATGTTTTCCGGCGCGCAGATTTCCCTGTATCCCATGACCGACGATTTCGTCGGCGTCATCATGTCCGCGCTTGGCGCGCTCGATCCCTATCGCGAGCGGCTGCGCATCGAGACGGACGATATTTCGACGCTGCTGGTCGGCACGCCCGATGTGGTGTTCGCAGCGATGCGCGATCTGTTCGTCGCAGCGGCGAAGACCGGCAAGCATTGCGTGCTGCACGCGACGATCTCGCGCGGTTGCCCCGGCGAGCCGGACGATCCGATCTGCCAGACGCCCGAGCTTACCGGCCCGCTGGCGCCGATGGACGAGCGCAAGGCCGAGGCGCTCGCCGCGATTGCGGCGGCACCCGTGAGCGGCCAGATCGCGGCGGCACAGTTCTCGCTCTATACGCTCGGCATCGACCGGCACATGGACGAGATTTATGGCTGCATCGACGTCGTCAAATCCTCCGGCACCTTCGAGAAATCCAAGAATTTCTGCACGAAGCTGCGCGGCGATGCCAGCGCCGTCTTCGCGACGGTGGGCGAGGCCTTTTTGCGCTTCGGCCCGCCGGCCGGGCATGTGACGGTGGATCTGACCGTTTCGGGCAACAGTCCGAGCGCCGTCTGACGCCAACCCTTTCCTGAATCCGAGTTTTCGATGACCGAACCTTCGTCCGGCACGCGAGCGCGCGCGCCCTTGCGCCATGCCGTCCGCCAATATCTTCCCGCAACCATGGCCTTTGCGGCGCTGCTCGGGCTGTGGGAAGCCTATGCGCGGCTCTCCGGCATCGCGCCGATGACGCTGCCGCCGCCATCGCAGGTGCTGCTCTCGGGCTGGCGCAATCGCGAGGGGCTGTGGGACAATATCCTGCCGACGCTGCGCGCCACGCTGTTCGGCTTTGCCTTTTCGCTGGTCACGGCCTTTGTCCTGTCCGTGCTGGTTGATTTCTTCCAGCCGCTGCGCAGGGCGCTGTTTCCGCTGTTCATTGTCAGCCAGACGCTTCCGCTGGTGGCGATCGCGCCGCTCATCGTCCTCTGGTTCGGCTTCGGCCTCCTGCCGAAAATCCTGCTGGTGGCGCTGGTCACCTTCTTTCCGATGCTGGTAGCGCTGACCGAGGGCTATCGCTCGGTGCCGGAGGAAATCGAGGCGCTTCTGGCCTCGATGGGTGCCGGAAAGGCGAAACTTTTCTTGCTGGCGCGGCTGCCCTCGGCGCTGCCTTATTTCTTCGCGGGGCTTCGCATCTCCATCACCTATGCCGTCGTTGGAGCAATCTTTGCTGAATATGCCGGGGCGGCCAAGGGACTCGGCATCTATATCCTCAACGCCAAGAACAATTTTCGCGCCGATCTGGTGCTGGCCGCCGTCGTCGCCAGCGCGGTGCTGACGCTGGTGCTGTTCGGCGCGACGCTCGTCATTCAGCGCCTCGCCATGCCCTGGGCAAGGACTGGGGAAGGAAACAGGCCGTGACGCCGCCGCGCCTGCAACTTTCCGGCGTCTCCTGCGGTTACGACAGGCTGGCCGTGCTCGACGATCTCTCGCTCACTGTCAATCCCGGCGAATTCGTCTCGATTCTCGGCCCCTCCGGCGCCGGCAAGTCGACGCTTTTCCGGATGCTGACAGGGGCCTTGCAGCCGCAAAGCGGCACGATCTTCTTCGATGGCGCACCGCTGTCGCAGACCGCGCGCCCCTTCGCCTTCATGCCGCAGCGCGATGCGCTGATGCCGTGGCGGCGGATCATCGACAATGCCACGCTCGGGCTGGAGGTGCAGGGCATGAGCCGGCAGGCGGCACGAAGCAAGGTGCGGCCGCTGTTTGCCGAATTTGGTCTTGCCGGTTTCGAGGAACATTATCCAGCGGCACTTTCCGGCGGCATGCGCCAGCGAGCGGCGCTGCTGCGCACCGTCGTACAGGAGCGGCCGATGCTGCTGCTCGATGAACCCTTTGGCGCGCTCGATGCGTTGACCCGCAGCCGGATGCAGATCTGGCTTTCCGAGATGTGGCGGCGACATCGCTGGACGGTGCTGCTCGTCACCCATGACGTGCGCGAGGCCGTCCTCCTTTCGGATCGCATCCACCTGCTATCGCCGCGCCCGGCGCGGGTGATCCGCGACATCGATATCGATCTTCCCCGCCCCCGCTTCGATGGCGCGACCGTTGCGACCGCCGCCGCGCTTGAAACCGATATTCTCAAAACCCTGTTCCAGACCGAGGAGACATTCTGATGCAAATTTTCCTGTCGCGCCGGAGCCTGCTGACCGCGCTCGCCGCCCTGCCGATCACCGTCCTGCCGCTGCGCGCCGAGGAGCGGCAGAAGGTCAGCGTCGCGCTCGACTGGACGCCGAACACCAATCACATCGGCCTGTTCGTCGCCCGCGACAAAGGATTTTACCGCGAAACCGGCCTCGATGTGGATATCCTGCCCTATACCGATACCTCGGCCGCGACGCTGGTCGCCAATCATGTCGCCGATTTCGGCATTCTCGGCTCCATCGGCCTGTTGACGCAACGTAGCGCCGGGGCCGATCTGGTCGCCGCCTATGCCGTCACCCAGACGGAAACCGGCCGGCTCGTCTTCAAGGCGGATCGCAAGGACATCCAGCGCCCGCGCGATCTCGACGGCCTCACGTATGGCGGATTCGGCAGCGCCTGGGAAAACGCGCTGATCGGCTCGATCATCCGCCATGACGGCGGCAAGGGAGACTTCGAGACGATCACGCTCGGAACCTCCGCCTATCAGGCGCTCGACAGCGGCGCGGTGGATTTCACCCTCGAAGTCTATACCTGGGAAGGGGTGAAGGCGAAGCTCGACGGCCTCGCCCAACGCGCCTTCCGTTATGCCGACTACGGCGTGCCGGACGAGCATACGGCCCTGATCGGCTCCAGCAGCGCGTTTCTCGCCGAAAAACCGCAGGCGGCGAGCGCCTTCCTGCAGGCGACACGCCGGGGATACGATTTTGCCGTCGACCATCCCGACGAGGCGACCGACCTGCTGGTCGCGGCCAACAAGGATGCGCTGACCGACCGGAAACTGGTGCGCGCCTCGCTGCAGGCCCTCATCGACGGCCATTACCTGCGCACCGCTGAGGGTATTTCCGGCCGCTTCGACCCGCAAAAGATGACGGCTATCGGCAATTATCTGTTCGAGGCCGGCATCCTCAAGGATGGCAATGGCGAAAAGCTTGCCGCGCGGCCGGATTTTTCCGCCTATTTCACCAACGACCTGCTCGGGTGAACGCGCGGCAAACGGAACCATCGGCCCCCTTCCCGGTTGACCCTCATTCACACGGGAAATTGGAGGACGATCATGGATACGATCTGGTTGTTGACGACGGGCGGCGGCGCATTGCTGCTCGCCTGCGCCATCGCATATGCCATGCTGCGCCAGCGCCGCCTGACATCCGGCGAAAAGCAGGCGCAAGATGCCAGCGTGCATCAGCTTTATCGCGACGAACAAAAGGGGCCGCCGCGTCCACTGCGCTGAACCCCGCCGCCAGCGTGGAACGCGCCGTATTTGCATAACCCCGATGGAACTTTTCCGGCAGTTTTGCGTTGCAATTCGGCAGCGCCGACAGGCGTCCCGCCTGCTGTTCAATTCCTGGCCCAAAGAGACTTTAGAATTTTGCAGTAGTATTTTATAGAGTTATTTCAACTTATCGGCGAAAGGGCTCCGATATGGCGATCCGAGTAACGGCGGCACTCCTGGCATTGATCGGCCTCGTGCTGCTGGCCGGCGGCGGCTGGCTTCTCTCCCTGGGCGGTAGCGCCTATTATCTCCTGGCCGGTCTCGGCTTTCTCATCACCGCAATCCTGCTCTTCCAGAAAAACGCCCATGCGCTGAGCGTCTATGCGGTGATCATCGTCGCATCGCTTGCCTGGGCGCTGTGGGAGGTCGGGCTCGATTGGTGGCAGCTTGGCCCGCGCGGCGGCGTCATCATCCTGATCGGCATCTGGCTGCTGACGCCCTGGATCCGTGTGCCGCTCGGCTTCGCCAGCCCGACGGGCTATCGCTACGGCGTCCGTGCGACGCCGCTCGCCATCGCCGTCGTCCTCTCCATCGTCGTCGCCGTCGTATCGATGTTCTTCGATCCTTACGATCAGGCCGGCGAACTGCCGCAACAGCAGGCGGCCGCTGACCCGGCGTTCGGCGGCAATGTGCCGGCAGGCGAATGGCATCAATATGGCCGCACGCCCTATGGCCAGCGCTATTCGCCGCTCGACCAGATTTCAGTGAAGAACGTCAAGGATTTGCAGGAGGTCTGGCGGTATCAGACCGGCGACGTCAAACGTCCTGACGACGTCGGCGAAACCACGTACCAGGTGACGCCGTTGAAGGTCGGCAATTCGCTGTATCTCTGCACGCCGCACAATTGGGCGATTGCGCTGGATGCCGCCACCGGCAAGGAAAAATGGAAATACGACGCCAATGCCGGGATGAACCCCGACCGTCAGCACCAGACCTGCCGCGGCGTAAGCTATTACAAGGACGAGGCCGCGACGCCCGGAAGCGCCTGCGCCGAGCGCGTCTACCTGCCGACCTCGGATGCGCGGCTGATCGCGCTCGATGCCGCGAACGGCCAGGTTTGCACCTCCTTCGCCGACAAGGGCGTACTGCATCTGGAAACCGGTATGAAATACAATCCGGCCGGCTATTATTATTCGACCTCGCCGCCCGCAATCGCCGCCGGCAAGATCATCATCGGCGGCGCGGTGAACGACAATTATTCGACCGAGGAGCAGTCCGGCGTTATCCGCGCCTACGACGTCAATACCGGGCAATTGCTGTGGAACTGGGATTCCGGCAACCCGACCGCGACCGCCCCGCTGAAGCCCGGCGAGACCTATACGACCAATTCGCCGAACAGCTGGTCGGTCTTCAGCGTCGATGAAGCGCTCGGCCTCGTCTACGTGCCGCTCGGCAACCAGGTGCCAGACCAGCTCGGCATGGGCCGCAGCGAGAATGTCGAGAAATATTCCTCTTCGATCGTCGCACTCGACATCAATTCAGGCGCCGATCGCTGGGTGCGCCAGACGGTTCATCATGACCTCTGGGATATGGACGTTCCGGCGCAGCCGGTGCTGCTCGACATCACCAAGGCGGACAACACCACCGTGCCGGCGCTGGTCGGCGCCACCAAGCAGGGCGATATCTACGTGCTCGACCGGCGCACCGGCGAGCCGCTGCTGCCGGTGACCGAGGAGCCGGCGCCGGGCGGCGCCATACCCGAGGATTTCACCGCCCCGACCCAGCCGACCTCGGCACTCTCCTTCAAGCCGAAGCCGCTGCAGGAAAAGGACATGTGGGGTGTCTCCATGTTCGACCAGATGGCCTGCCGCATCCGCTTCCACGAGATGATGTACGAGGGGCGCTACACGCCGCCGTCGTTAAAGGGCAGCATCATCTATCCCGGCAACTTCGGCACCTTCAACTGGGGCAGCGTCGCCGTCGATCCCGAGCGGCAGGTGATGTTCGGCATGCCGACCTATCTCGCCTTCACCTCGCGGCTGGTGCCGCGCGCCGAAGTGCCGCCGAAGGGGCAGGACGAGAAGGGCAGCGAACAGGGCCTGAACCGCAATGACGGCGCACCCTACGGCGTGTTCATGGGGCCGTTCCTCGGGCCGCTGCAGATCCCCTGCCAGGCGCCGCCATGGGGCTATGTGGCCGCTGCCGACCTGCGCACCGGCAAGATCGCCTACAAACATCGCAACGGCACCGTCTACGACATGACGCCGCTGCCCCTGCCCTTCAAGGTCGGCGTGCCCGGCATCGGCGGCCCTATCATCACCAAGGGCGGCGTCGCTTTCCTCGGGGCCGCGGTGGACAATTATCTGCGCGCCTACGACCTGAACAATGGCAAGGAGCTGTGGAAGGCACGCCTGCCGGCTGGCGGCCAGGCGACGCCGATGACCTACACGACCGACGACGGCCGCCAGTTCGTGGTCATGGTCGCCGGCGGCCATGGCTCGGTGGGCACGAAACCGGGGGATTACGTTATCGCCTATGCCCTGCCGTCGGGGAAATGAGGCGGCTTGCCGTCAAGCGCCTCGGATTTCGGACGCCTGTGTCCCGCACTCGACGTCATCCTCGGGCTCGTCCCGAGGATCGGCCTCCGCTTTCCAAGCCATCGACGACAAAGAATTGTCTGGCGTGAGAAGATGCTCGGGGCAAGCCCGAGGATGACGATGGAGACGGGTGAAGAATTGTCACAAAACGAAAACGCCGGGCGGATCCGCCCGGCGTTTGCTTTGATGAATATTTGCTGAAAACCGCTCAGCCGCCTGCCTTGATGGCTGCGGTGCAGAGGCTCCAGTAGCCGCCGCCCTTCTGGATCCATTTCAGATCGTTGAGCGTGCCGGCCTCCTTGTTGGCGCGGTAGGAATCGACGCAAGTGTGCAGGCGACCCTTGCCGGGGGTTTCGCTGGCATATTTCTTGTCGACGGCCTTGGGGAAGGTCACGCCCTTGGGCGCCTTCATCGTCGGTTTGGCCGGCTCCTTGTTATCGGCGGTCGCCGTGATATCCTTTTCGTCGGCGGCATCGGCTGCGGCGGCGTCGGCGCCGCAGAACTTTGCGCGGAAGTCGTTCCACTTGACATCCTTGGCGCTGCCATCGGCCTTGGCGGCCTTATACTTTGCGCTGCATTCCTTCATGGTCAGCGCCGAGGCCGGCGCCGTGAAGGCCAGCGTGGCGAAAAGCGCACCGGTGACGGCAAAGATCAGTTTCTTGGACATGGCATGCCTCTGTGGGGGTGGGAAAATGCTGGGAGGGAACGTCAGGAGGACGGCAGAACGCCATCCGGGCTGGCCTGATCGACGGCCTGCGGAAGATGCTGCGCCAAGAGCGGCGCGAGCTGGTCAATATCGATGCCGAACCTCTGCGCGATCTGCTGAAGCTGCTCGGACGAAAGGGCACTTTTGATCTGCTCGGCCGAAATCGGCATGTTGGAGCCGGTGCCAATCCAGGATTTTACCTGATCGCCAAGCCCTGCCTGCTCAAGCTGGGCAAGAATGCCGTTCATACCGCCGACATTGTTGAAAATCTGCCCCGCCACCGCGAGGAAATCAACCTGCTTGCCGCTCATCACGTCGCCAAGCACATTTCCCAGTCCGTCGAGCAATCCCATCGGTCTCTCCGATTCCCGGCTGCGGTATTGGCAATATTATAACGCCAGGACCTGCCGCTGTCATCAGCCAAACGCCGCGAGGCCGGCCGCCGCGCAAGAAAATAATCGTCCGCGCCATTCGCACAGTTGCCTGGCGTCCATACGCTAAGTATTTATCTTGTCGACAAAGCAGGGAGAATTCAACCGCATGGACGACAACGCAGTTCCCGAACGCAAGCGCGGCTCCGGCGTCAAGATGGTCTACGACCTCTTGCGCGACGAGATCCTCGACCTGAAGCTTGCCCCCGGCAGCCCGATCGACGAGGTGCAACTGGCCGATCGCTTCAAGATGTCGCGCACTCCGATCCGCGAAGCGCTGGTGCGCCTTGCCGGCGAAGGCCTGATCGAGACGCTGCCGAACCGCTCGACCATGGTCTCGAACATCGATTTCCTCAACCTGCACACCTTCTTCGATGCGCTGGTCCTGATGTATCGTGTCACGACGCGGCTGGCGGCGCAATATCACCGCCCCGAGGATCTGGCGACGATCCGCACCTACCACGAGGAGTATGCGGCCGCGGTGAAGGCGCAGGATGCGCTGGCGATGATCGCCACCAACGCCGCTTTTCATTCTGCCATCGCCGATGCAGGGCGCAACCCCTATTTCTCCAGCCTGTTCCGCCGACTGCTTGACGAAGGGCGACGCATCCTGCGGCTCTACTACCAGTCCTATGAGGACCAGTTGCCGCAACGTTTCGTCGACGAGCACCAGGAGATGATCGACGTTATCGCCGCCCGCGACGTCGAGGCCGCAGACCGCATCGGCCGCGAACACGCGGAACAGATCGTCGCGCAGGTGCAGCGGCTTTTCACCCGCAACGAACGCCTCGATATTCAGCTTTGAGTTTTTGTATTTTTCTTGTCGACAAGAAAAATTCTATGTGTATTATAAAAATCAAGGACGCCGCCTGACGATCGTTCGGGACCGCGCCACCAGCCACACCAGATTGAGGAGCTAGACATGAAGGCCCAGATTTTCTCCGGCGTTATCCCGGCCCTGATGACCCCCTGCAAGGCAGACCGTACCCCCGATTTCGATGCGCTGGTGCGCAAGGGCAAGGAGCTGATCGAGAAGGGCATGTCTGCCGTCGTCTATTGCGGCTCGATGGGTGACTGGCCGCTGCTGACCGACGAACAGCGCATGGAAGGCGTCGAGCGCCTGGTCAAGGCCGGCGTTCCGGTCATCGTCGGCACCGGCGCCGTCAACACCGCTTCGGCCGTTGCCCACGCCGCCCATGCCGCCAAGGTCGGCGCGCAGGGCCTGATGGTCATCCCGCGCGTCCTGTCGCGCGGCTCGGTCGTCGCCGCCCAGAAGAACCACTTCAAGGCGATCCTCTCGGCCGCGCCGAACATTCCGGCCGTCATCTACAACAGCCCGTATTACGGATTCGCCACCCGCGCCGACCTGTTCTTCGCCCTGCGCGCCGAGCATCCGAACCTCGTCGGCTTCAAGGAATTCGGCGGCGCCGCCGACATGCGTTATGCGGCCGAGAACATCACCAGCCGCGACGATGACGTCACCTTGATGATCGGCGTCGATACCTGCGTCTTCACCGGCTTCGTCGATTGCGGCGCCGTCGGCGCGATCACCGGCATCGGCTGCGTGCTGCCGAAGGAAGTCATCCACATGTGCAACCTCGCCAAGGCGGCCGCCAAGGGCGACCCGGATGCCCGCGCCCGCGCGCTGGAACTGGAATCGGCGCTCGCCGTGCTCTCCTCCTTTGACGAAGGCCCGGATCTTGTCCTGTTCTTCAAGCACATGATGGTGCTGAAGGGTGACAAGGAATACACGCTGCACTTCAACGAAACCGATGCGCTCACCGACAGCCAGCGTGGCTATGTCGAAACCCAGCTCAAGCTGTTCGATACCTGGTACGAGCAGTGGAGCAAGCTGCCGGGCGCCGTGCAGTCCTGCAAGCCCTGATCGGCCCGGCCTAAGGACAATTCGCACATCACAAAAGGCCCTCCGCAAGGAAGGGCCTTTTGCCTGCCGCATGCCCGGTGGAGGCGGCCGGGACGGAGACCCGGAAGCTGGAGCACTTCCGGATCCCGCGAGCAAGGACTTAGTGGCGTTTCGACTTCTTGCAGCCGCAATCGCTGCCGCCGTTGGTATTGAGAATGCCGTTGCCGTTGAGGACGCCGTTCAGCGTGCCATTGAGGTTTCCGGTGAGGACACCGACGCCGTTGAGAATATTGTTACCGTTGTTGCCGCTGAGGACCGGGCCCAGGCCGATGCTCGGGGCAACGGTGATGTTGCCGTTCTGGCCGCCGATGCCGAGCAGACCGGCGGACGCATGGCCGGCGCCGGCGAAGGCGACGAGGGCAGCGATGCAGATGGCTTTGGTCTTGATCATGATCTCTCTCCTTGTGGTTGAGCGCCTCAGTGCGCACAATCAGAAGTAATATATCGAGCCATTTCTGCAACCGGAAAGCCCAACTATAGCAAATAGTTAACCATAACATCTACAATTTTAGCGATAGAACGGCACCCGCATCCAGAAATAGAACGAGCCGACAACGTCCCTTGTTTTTCTACCATAGGAAGAAAATTAACCATGTAAGCCCATGATCGCGCATCGTTGGAAGCAATGGGACGGGCGCGATGCGTTATCTTGGCGGGGTGATATCGGCGGTTCTGGCGCTCACAAGCCACGATCCGGCTTTCGGCGATTCAACCGTGGATTACAGTGCCGGCATCGGCCGAAGCTCGAACATTTTTCAGGACACGAGCGAACTTCCGGCAAGTTTCAGCGAAAGCCGGCTCGGCCTGCGCGGCAGTCTCGACCTGGAAAGCTCGCATCTGACCTACCGGCTGGCGGCGGGCGCACGGCGCGTCGGCGCCTATCGTTTCGCCGACCGCAAGAGCGTCGGCGGCGAGGTCGGTTATGCCATTGATCTTTCGCCGGCCGCAAAACTGACGCTCAAGGCAGGCGTCGAGGCCCAGCGCGACGGCGACCTGTTCCTTGCGCTGCCCGGCACGCTGATCGGTTACAGCAAGACCGATCTTGCCGCCAATGCCAGCGCCGGGCTCAGTATCGAGCACAATGGCGGCCGCAGCCACCTGACGGCAAGCCTCGCCGGCCTGCAGCATGGCAAGGCGCATTTCACCCTGCCCGGCCTCAACCCCACCCGCCTCGACGCCGACAACGCGCTGCTCGACCTGACGGGGGGCCATATCCGGCCGCTGTTCGGCGGCGAGGCGGGCCTTACCCTGCAATATCGCGACAATCAGGTGCCGGAGGAGGACCGGGAAACGCTGGAAAGCTTTCCGGCGCGAGCGCTGCGCGGCTCCGTCGCCTACGGAAGGCGCTTCGGAGACAGCGTGACGATGTTGGCGGAGCTTGGCCTCATCCATGTCGACAGCCCCTATCTCGGCGACCGCGTCCGCCGCTTTCGACCCTATATGAAGGGGCAACTTGCCTGGCAACCGCAGGACGGGCTGACGCTCACCGCCAGGCTGGCGCAGGATATCCGCCTTGCCGATATAGACGATCCCCTTGGCGAGGATGTGCGCACACTCGGCCTGTCGGTGGAAAAGGCGCTGACGGATCGCCTCAAGATCGGCTTTGGTTACGGGCAGGACTACAGCGACTGGCTGTACTACGATTACCGCACCCGCACCCATGCCCTGTCAGCCTCGATGACCGTCGGCATCAACCAGCGCCATGCCTTCGTTCTTGATTTCAGCCGGTTGCTGCGCCGCGAGAGTGATCCTGACGAGAATTTCTCGACCAGTGTCGTCGCCGCCCGGATCACCGGGGCTTTCTGATCGAGATGCGCGGCGGGCTTGCCCCGCGCATCTCGAAAAGCATCAGAGCGCGACGGCGTCGAGACCCTGGTCGAGAAGGCGATCGAGTTGCCCGATCTCGGCCGCGGTGAGCGCGATGCCCTCCGCCTTCGATTTTGTCCGCGCGGCAAAGCGGCGCTGCGAAGGCAGGCGCGCGCCCTGGCCGACGATGGTCTCGAACAGCACTTCGGCCCGCGCGAAGGGATCGCCGGGGCGGCCCTTCGAAAACGCTTCCGGCGAGAAAGCGAGGATCAGCTCGCCATGGAAGGGCGCGAGCGTCGTCGTGCCGAGGTAATCGAGCACTTCCGGGCTGGTCAGGTCGCCGATCATGATGCCGGCCAGAAGTTCGATCATCGTGCCGATCGCCGAACCCTTGTGACCGCCGAAGGGCAGCATGGCGCCGGCCAGCGCCGCTTCCGGATCGGTGGTCGGGTTGCCCTCGGCATCGATCGCCCAGCCCGGCGGTAATTGCTTGCCGGCGCGGCGATGCAGCTCGATCTCGCCGCGCGCGGCAACCGAGGTGGCGAAATCGAAGACGTAGGGAGCGCCGGTCTTGCGCGGCCAGCCGAAGGCGAAGGGGTTGGTGCCGAGCAGCGGCTTGTTGCCGCCTGTCGGCGCGACCGTGGCATAGCTGGGGCACATGACCATCGCCGCCAGCCCCTGGTCGGTGATCGCCTCGACTTCCGGCCACAGCGCCGAGAAATGGGTGCAGTCATTGATGACCAACGCGGCAAGGCCGAGTTTGCGGGCACGCTCGGCCAGCACCGGCACGCCGAGTTCGAAGGCCGGATTGGCAAATCCACCTTTTGCGTCCACCTTGACGATCGCCGAACCCTCGGTTTCCAGCAATTGCGGAATGGCGTCCGGCTTCACCTTGCCGGCCTTGACGGTGCGCAACGCGCCCTCGATGCGGTAAACGCCGTGCGACTTGCAGGCATCGCGTTCTCCGGCGACGATGACCCGTGCCAGCGCGCCCGCCTGCACATCGTTCAGCCCGCCTTTGCGAAAGATCGCGGCGACGCGCTCTTCCAAAGCGGCGACGGTCAGAATAGTGGTGTCGGTCATCGTCTATCTCTCCCTGCTGGGGCCGAACGGCATGGTAGGCGGTTGAAGTCCTGCATACATAGTGTATACAAATATTCGACAAGGGCAATTCGCCCGTATCGCTTTTGCCACGACATATCACGCTTCTTGAGAAAGGAACGTCACATGGCCTTTATCCCCAAGGGAAAACATCTCATCGCCGGCCAATGGCTGGATGGCGCGGGCACGTTTCCGTCGCAGGCGGCCTTGGCCCGGGCGCTTCATTCGCCCGCCGGCAGCGTTGCGCTGGCAACCCGCGCCTGCGAGGCCGCCGGGGAAGCCTTCTGGGTGTAGGGCTATGCCTCGCGCGCGGTTCGCGCCGCCTTTCGGCGCGCCAGCGCGGACGAGATCGGGGCCCGCGCCGAGGAGCCCCCCGAGATCGGCCCCCAGGAACCCGGCCTGCCGGTCGCCCGCCTGCAGGGCGAGCGCGGCCGCACCACCGGCCAGCTCCGCCTGTTCGCCGATCACATCGAGAAGGGCGAGTTCCTCGACCGTCGCTTCGACGCCGCCGTGCCGGATCGCCAGCCCGCGCCCCGCCCGGAAATCCGTCTGATCCAGCGCCCCATCGGCCCGGTCGCCGTCTTCGGCGCCTCGAACTTCCCGCTGGCCTTCTCGACCGCCGGCGGTGATACCGCCGCGGCCCTGGCCGCCGGCTGCCCCGTCGTCGTCAAGGGCCATTCCGCCCATCCCGGCACCGGCGAGATCATCGCCCAGGCGATCGACGCCGCCATCAAGAAGACCGGCATGCATCCCGGCGTCTTCTCGCTGATCCAGGGCGGCAACCGCCAGGTCGGCGAAGCCCTCGTTCAGCATCCGCTGATCAAGGCGGTCGGCTTCACCGGTTCGCTCGGCGGCGGCCGCGCTCTGTTCAACCTTTGCGCCGCCCGTCCCGAGCCGATCCCGTTCTTCGGCGAACTCGGCTCAGTCAACCCCATGTTCCTGCTGCCGGAAGCGCTCAAGGCCCGCGCCGAAGCGCTTGGTCAGGGCTGGGCCGGCTCACTGACCATGGGGGCCGGCCAATTCTGCACCAATCCCGGTATCGCCGTGGTGATCGAAGGCGGCGACGCCGACCGTTTCGTCGCCTCCGCGAAGGAAAACCTCGAAAAGGTCGCGCCGCAGACCATGCTGACCGACGGCATCGCCAAGGCCTATCGTGACGGCCAGGCCCGCTTTGAAAGCCGCAACGCCGTCAAGCCGGTTCTGGTGACCGAATCCAGCGCGCGCCAGGCCTCACCGAACCTGTTCGAGACCACGGGCGAGCAGTTCATGGGCGACCATGCGTTGTCAGAAGAAGTGTTTGGTCCGCTCGGCCTCGTTGTGCGCGTCAGCTCGCTGGACGAGATGCAGAGCCTTGCCCGCAGCTTCGAAGGCCAGCTCACCACCACCATCCATATGGATGCAAACGATCTCGACGCCGCCCGCAAGCTGCGCCCGGTGCTGGAACGCAAGGCCGGCCGCGTGCTGGTCAACGGCTTCCCGACCGGCGTCGAGGTAGTCGATTCCATCGTCCATGGCGGTCCTTATCCGGCGTCGACCAATTTCGGCGCCACCAGCGTCGGCACCATGTCGATTCGTCGCTTCCTGCGTCCGGTTTCCTACCAGAACATGCCGGAAGGCCTGCTGCCGGACGATTTTTTCGGCTAATATAGGCTTGGGGACAGGGAAAGGGCGCCGCGACAGATGCAAGGGCGCCTTTTTCCGGATAGCAGCGCGTCGCAGAATACTTTTTGTATATTCATTGTATTTTGCAATTGATTTCTGCCGCGCGCCGTGGAATAGCCAGCCAGGCTTGATTTTCACCGCCTACAAGGGAGAGAGAAATGACGAAATCTGCAGTCTTCGCCCTCGGCCTCGCCGCCGCGACCGCCCTCACCACCCCGGCCTTCGCCGACAAGCTCGACGACGTGATCGCTTCCGGCACGCTGCGTTGCGCGGTCGTGCTCGACTTCCCGCCGATGGGCTCGCGCGACGAGAACAACAACCCGATCGGCTTCGACGTCGACTACTGCAACGACCTGGCCAAGGCGCTGGGCGTTACCGCGGAAATCGTCGAAACGCCGTTCCCGGAACGCATCCCGGCCCTGATGTCCGGCCGCGTCGACGTCGGCGTCGCCTCGACCTCGGATACGCTGGAACGCGCCAAGACCGTCGGGATGACCATTCCCTACTTCGCCTTCGAAATGGCCGTCACCGCCAATGACAAGTCGGGCATCAAGTCCTTCGAAGACATGAAGGGCAAGACCGTCGGCGCCACCGCCGGCACCTTCGAGGCCATCGCGCTCGAAAAGTCGGTCAAGGAATGGGGCACCGGCGAGTTCCGTCCCTACCAGACGCAGGCGGACGTCTTCCTGGCGCTGAGCCAGGGCCAGATCGACGCCACCGTCTCGACCTCGACGGTTGCCCAGTCGAACGTCAAGAGCGGCAAGTTCGCCGGCATCTCGGTCGTCGGCAAGGCGCCCTACGACATCGACTACGTCGCCCTCTTCACCAACCGCGAAGAGTACGGCTTCATCAACTACCTGAATCTGTTCGTAAACCAGCAGGTTCGCACCGGTCGTTACAAGGAACTCTACGAAAAGTGGGTTGGCGGCCCGGCCCCCGACCTCTCGGTCCCCGGCGTCTATCGCTGATCTGACCGTTCTTTGACGGCGCGGAGCCAACGCTCCGCGCCGTTACTCCTTTTCGAGAGGTGAGACGGCAAATGTTCAATTACAGTTTTCACTGGAATCAGGCCTTCAAGGCCCTGCCGCAGATGCTGGACGGCGCGCTCGTCACGCTGCAGATCGCCATCCTGTCGATGATCATCGGCATGGGGCTCGCCATAGCGCTGACGCTGTTCCGGCTGTCGGGCAATCGCATCCTCGGCGGTCTGGCGACCGGCTGGGTCGAGATCGCGCGCAACACGCCGGCCCTGTTCCAGATTTATATGGCCCATTTCGGCCTTGGCAGTTTCGGCATCCACCTCAGTCCCTTCACGTCGCTGCTGGTCGGTATCGCCTTCAACAATGCCGGTTATCTCGCGGAAAACTTTCGTGGAGCGCTGAAAGCGATCCCGGAAACCCAGACCCGCGCCGCCCGCTCGCTCGGCATGAGCCCGATGCAGGCCTTCCGTTATGTCGTCATGCCGCAGATGCTGCGCATCGCTTTCCTGCCCGCCACCAACCAGATGGTCTGGGCGATCCTGATGACCTCGCTTGGCGTCACCGTCGGCATGAATACCGATCTCGCCGGCGTAACCCAGGCACTGAACGCGGTGTCCTTCCGCACCTTCGAATTCTTCGCGCTCGCTGCGGTGATCTATTACGTCATCGCCAAGGTCGTCACCCTGGCCGCCCGCTTGTTTGCGGCGCGTATGTTCCGTTACTGAGAGAGGGGCAAACATGTTCAACACCGCTCTCACCTGGCCAGACCTGCTGTTCCTCGCCCAGGGCGCGGCGATGACGCTGGCGGTCACCGCCGTCTCGGTCGCCTTCGGCACCGTGCTCGGCATCATCTTCGGCGTCGTCCGTTTCCAGCTCGGCGCCAAGTGGTCGATCCCGCTGACCTTCGTGCTCGACATCTTCCGCTCCGTGCCGCTGCTGATCCAGCTCGTGCTCGCCAACGCCTTCCAGTCGATCGCCCGTCTCGGCTGGCCGCCGTTCACCACCTCCTGCGTGGTGCTGTCGCTCTATACGGCAGCCTATTGCACCGAAATCGTGCGCGGCGGCATCGGCGCCGTGCCGCCGACTACCCGCCGCGCGGCGCGTTCGCTTGGCCTGACCTGGTGGCAGGACATGCGCTACATCGTCTTCCCGCTCGCCACCCGCGTGTCGCTGCCGGCCTGGATCGGCCTGACGCTCGGCGTGATGAAGGATTCGGCGCTGGTCCTCTGGCTCGGCCTCATCGAATTGCTCCGCGCCTCACAGATTCTCGTCACCCGCCTGCAGGAACCGCTGTTCATCCTGATGATCTGCGGTGCCTTCTACTTCATCATCAGCTTCCCCATCGCCCGGTTCGGCGGCTATCTCGAAAAACGGTGGTCCAATGATTGAGATCGAAAACGTCCGCAAATCCTTCGGCTCGCTCGAAGTCCTGAAGGGGATCGACCTCACCGTCCAGAAGGGCGAGGTACTGACCATCATCGGCGGCTCCGGTTCCGGCAAGTCGACGCTGCTGACCTGCATCAACGGGCTGGAACCCATCGACAGCGGCCGCATCGCCGTCGACGGCACCGATGTCCATGCCAAGGGCACCGACCTCAACAAGCTGCGCCGCAAGCTTGGCATCGTCTTCCAGCAGTTCAACGCCTTCCCACACCTGACGGTACTGGAAAACGTCATGCTCGCACCGGTCAAGGTTCTCCGCCGGTCCAAGGCCGAGGCAGAGGCAGAAGCGGTCAAGCAGCTCAGCCATGTCGGGCTCGGCGACAAGCTGAAGGTCTATCCGAACCGCATGTCCGGCGGCCAGCAGCAGCGCATGGCGATTGCCCGGGCGCTTGCCATGTCGCCGGCCTACATGCTGTTCGACGAAGTGACCTCGGCGCTCGATCCGCAGCTCGTCGGCGAAGTGCTGGATACGCTGCGGCTACTGGCCTCCGAAGGCATGACGATGATCTGCGTCACCCATGAAATGAAGTTCGCCCGCGAAGTCTCCGACCGCGTCGCTTTCTTCCACAAGGGCGTGATGGCCGAGATCGCTCCTCCGGAAGCCCTGTTCGGCGCACCGAAAGATCCGGAACTGCAGAAGTTCCTCGCCGCCACGCATTGAGGCCATGATGAAACCCGAAAACCAGCCCGACGTCGTCGTCATCGGCGCCGGCGTCGTCGGCCTGTCGGCGGCGATTGCCGCCCAGGCGCGCGGTCTTGCCGTCACCGTTCTCGACCGAGAAGGCCCGGCCGCCGGCGCATCCGCCGGCAATGCCGGCGCCTTCGCCTTCACCGACATCCTGCCGCTCGCTTCGCCCGGCATCCTGAAAAAGGCGCCGAAATGGCTGCTCGATCCGCTCGGGCCGTTGTCGGTGCCGCCGGCCTATGCGCTGAAGATCGCGCCCTGGATGTTTCGCTTCTGGCGGGCCTGCCAGCCCTCGCGCGTCGCCCATTCCACGGCGGCGCAGACGGCGCTGATGGACCTTTCCAAGGCCGAGCTGGAGCCTTTCCTTTCCGCCACCGGCACGCTGCCGATGCTGCGCAAGGACGGCAACCTGCAGGTCTATGAAAGCGAGGCGGAATTGCAGGCCTCGCTGCCCGGCTGGAAGGTGCGCGAAAAGCACGGCATCGAATTCCGCCATCTCGAAGCCGCCGACATGGCCGAAATCCAGCCCGGACTCGCGCCGCGCTTCACCCACGCCACCTTCACCCCCGGCTGGTATTCGATTGCCGATCCCAAGCTCTATACGCTGGCGCTTGCCGATCATTTTCGCACCATGGGCGGTGTCATCGAACGCGCCGAAGTGTCCGCAATACGCCCCGTCGAAGGCGGCGTCGAGATCGCCGTGAAGAACGGCCCTGCCCGGCGCGCGTCAAAAGTGGTGCTGGCGGCCGGCGCCTTCTCGCATCGCATCGCCCGCTCGCTCGGCGAAAGCATTCCGCTGGAGACCGAACGCGGCTACAATACCACGCTGCCATCCGATGCCTTCGACCTGCGCACGCAGGTCACCTTCGGCGGCCACGGCTTTGTCGTCACGCGGCTGTCGACCGGTATCCGCGTCGGCGGCGCGGTGGAACTGGGCGGGCTGGAATTGCCGCCGAATTTCCGCCGCTCCGAGGCGATGCTGAAGAAGGCGCAGGCCTTCCTGCCCGGCCTGAAATCGCAGGGCGGCCAGCAATGGATGGGTTTTCGCCCGTCCTTGCCGGATAGCCTGCCGGCCATCGGCCGGGCCAAGGCGACGGCGAGCGTCGTCTATGCCTTCGGCCACGGCCATCTCGGCCTGACGCAATCGGCCGGCACCGCGCGCATCGTCGCCGACCTGCTGACCGGCAAGGCGACGCCGATCGACATGGCGGCTTTCTCGCCGCAACGTTTCTGACGAAGGATTCTGGCTCATGACCGTCTCTCCTGCCGCACGCAGCATTCTTGCCGGATCGGCGAAAGGGCCGGTCATAGCCTCCCCGGAAGCGCTCAGCTTCTGGGGCGGGGTCGATCCCGTCACCGGCAAGGTCATCGACGTGCATCACCCGCTGCACGGGCGCTGTCTCACCGGCGGCATCCTGATGATGCCGTCAAGCCGTGGTTCCTGCACCGGTTCGGGCGTGTTGCTCGACCTCATCCTCACCGGCCGCGCGCCGGCGGCACTGGTGTTTTCCGAGGCCGAGGACGTGCTCACCCTCGGCGCACTGATCGCCGCCGAGATGTTCGGCAAGCCGCTGCCGGTGCTTCGCCTCTCCCCCGAAGCCTTTATCACGCTGTCGAAGGCGCAAACGCTTGAGATCGGCGAAACACAGATTATCGCCGATGGCGGCGCGCCGATCCCGGTCGCCCCGCCGGCAACCGCAGCCCTTGTCCTGACCGAAGCCGACCGGGCGATGCTATCGGGCGACAAGGGCATTGCCGTATCGCAGGCGATGCGCATCATCTCCGCCATGGCCGCCCAGCAGGGCGCGACGACGCTGGTCGACGTCACCCAAGGGCATATCGACGGCTGCATCTATGCCAGCCCCGCCAACCTGACCTTTGCCGAAAAGATGGCGGACATGGGCGCGACAGTCTGCGTGCCGACGACGATGAACGCCATTTCCGTCGACCGCGCCAATTGGGAAAAGCAGGGCATCCCCGCCGATTTCGGCGATCCCGCCGCAAGGCTTGCCGATGCCTATGTGCGTATGGGCTGTCGCCCGACCTTCACCTGTTCGCCCTATCTACTCGACAGCGCGCCGCGCATGGGCGAATCCATCGCCTGGGCGGAATCGAATGCGGTGATCTTCGCCAATACCGTGCTCGGCGCCCGCACCGCCAAGCACCCGGATTTCCTCGATCTCTGCATTGCGCTGACCGGCCGCGCACCGCTCTCCGGCGTCTATCTGGAAGAGAACCGCAAGGCCGAGCGCATCGTCGAAATCGAGATGCCGGAAAAGATCGACGATAGCTTCTGGCCGCTGATCGGCTACCTCGCCGGCAAGGCAGCACCGGATCGCATCCCGCTGCTCAAGGGCCTCGCCGACCGCAAGCCTGATCGTGACGACCTCAAGGCGCTGTGCGCCGCCTTCGGCACCACCTCGGCCGCCCCCATGCTGCATATTGAGGGCGTCACTCCCGAGGCGCATCTCGGCGCGAACGACGATGCCGACCGCGTGACGATCACCCGCGCCGACCTGAAAGACGGCTGGACGCTGCTCAACGAAGGGCCGGACGAGGTGGAGCTTGTCGCCATCGGCAGCCCGCATGCCTCGCTCTCGGAATGCCAGGCCTTTGCCGCAGCACTCGATGGCGGCAAGCGGCGCGACGACGTGGCGGTCATCGTCACCGCCGGCCATGACGTCATCACCGCCGCAAAGGACGACGGCACGCTGGCGGCATTACAGGCGAGCGGCGTGCAGGTTCTGCCCGATCTCTGCTGGTGCTCGATCAGCGAGCCGCTGTTTCCGACCCGCACCCGCGCCGTGATGACCAATTCCGGCAAATACGCCCATTACGGCCCGGGCCTTTCCGGCCGCGCCGTGCGCTTCGGCAGCCTCGCCGATTGCGTCACCCCCGCGCTGATGGGCCGCGTCCCGGCCCGCCTGCCCGACTGGCTGGCCTGATTGCAAAAAGGGGCGGCGCATCGAGCGCCGCCCCTTTCATCCTATGTCCAGAACCACATGCGGCTCGCCGTTCGAGGTTTTCTGCGGCGAGATGCCGGCGCGGTCCACCTTGCAGCGGATCTGCCGGCGCAGCGCCGAAAAGCTCGCGAAGGTGACGACGTCGACCGGTTCGTCGAAGCGGATCGTCAAATCGAAGAACCGGTCTCCCGCCGCCGAGACGGAGAGAAGCCGGCCGGTGAACCGCTGGCCGAGATAGCGGCCGCTCAAGGCTTGACCGACATGGAACAGCGGTTTTTCCGCTTTCGCCAGCATTGCATGCAGCGTGTTCCAGTCGCGCGCGCCGTTCTGCCGCGCCACCAGTTCAAGCGCCTGCGCATGGCTGATAGCATGGCCTTGCGTGGCGAGATCGGCCCGCAGGCTTTTTGCCCGGGCTTTTGCCTGAGGCAGGGTCAGTTCGGTCATGCCCGTACCTCCCGCATCGCGGGCGAAAAACCGAAGCCCGGTCTCGGCCCGCGCAATTTCAGGAACAGGAGAACGGCGATCACGGCGACGACCAGATCGGCCATCGGCACCGCGATCCAGATGCCCGGTTCGCCGAAGATCGTTGACAGCAGCACGATCAGGACCGGCTGCAGCAGGAAAGGCTTGGCGAGCGTCAGCAGGCTCGTGCGTTTCGGCTGGCCGATGGTCTGGAAATAGAGGGCGAAGATCAGCACCGGGCCGATGACGAGATAGAGCGCCGTCATGCGCGGCAGGATGCGCCCGACTTCCGCCGCCACCGCCGCATCCGACACGAACCAGCCGCCGATCACCGAAGCCCCGGCCAGGAACACGATCTCGACGCCGGCGCAATAGACCAGCACCGAGACGAGCGCGATGCGCAGCACGGCATCGGAGCGCTGCAACAGCCCGGCGCCGACATTGTTGCCGACGACGCTCTGCATCGCCAGCGCCATGCCCATCATCGGCAACCAGGCAAAGCCGATCAGCCGGATGACGATGCCATAGGCGGCGACCGTCTGCAGATAGGCTGGCCCGGCATAGGCCGAGAGCGCCGAAAGCACGCAGGTCGAAACGAAGGCGATGCCGATGAAGCTGAGGCTGACCGGCGCGCCGAGCCCGAGGATACGCCCCCAGCCGCCGACCCAGCTATGCCGCATCAGCGCCGAGAGCGGCACGCGCCCACCCCTTGCCCGCAAGCCGAGTACGATGGCGAAGGCCAGCACCTGCGCCATCGCCGTGCCCAGCGCCGAGCCGGCAACGCCGAGATCGGCCTGGACGATCAGCAGGTAGTTCAGGGCGATATTGGCCAGCGTCGTGCCGACCGACAGCGGTGCGAGGATCGCCGCCCGGCCCTCGTTGCGCAGGGCATCGATATGCAGGCCGAGCAGGAATTGCACCGGCGTCGCCAGCGCCGCGATGCGCAGGAAGGTCAGGGCCATAGCCGCGACCTCGTCATCGCCACCGGCGGCGAGCGTCACCAGAGGCTTTGCCAACAGGCCGATCAGCAGGATCACGATGACGGCAACCGTCAGCGCCAGCCCATGCGCCGAGGCGAAAACGGAAGCGGCAGCGGATACCTCCCCCGCCCCGAGGCGGCGGGCATAAAGGCTGGACATGCCGGAGCCGACCAGCGTCGACAGGGCAATGAACAGCATCAGCGCCGGAAAGATGAGCCCGATGGCGGCCACCGCGCGCGGGCCGACATAGAGGCCGAGAAAAGCCGCGTCGATGATGGACAGCAGCCCGGACATGACCATCACGAAGACGATCGGCGCGGCATTGGACAGGAACAACCGGCCGGGCGGCGCGGTCAGGAACGGATTGTCGGGCGTTTGCCTTGAAGGCATCGCTCACTCCTCTCAAGAGGCATTCCGGGTATGGATGGGGGCCTGCATTGCCCACCGCCGAAATGCTTCGAGGGTGAGGGTATTTTCTTTACGGGCTTCACCGTGACTTTCGTCCGCAGGCGGCAGGTGCCCGTCACCTTGGGCCCATCGATAATCGCCTGCGCTTTCCTTGTCAATCGTCAGGAATCGGGTGGCTGGCGGCCGGCGGTCCGAGCAGATTGCACCGCGAACCACAACCAAGGAGATATTTCATGGGACAACTCGACGGAAAGATCGCCATCGTTACCGGCGCAAGCTCGGGCATCGGCTATGAGGCGGCAAAGCTGTTCGCGGCCGAGGGCGCGAAACTCGTGCTCGTTGCCCGCCGGCGCATGGAACTGGAAAAACTGGCCGCCGAGATTGGCGGCGCAGCCGTCATCGACGGCGACGTAGCGGCGGAAGCGACGGCCATTGCCGCCGTCGAAGCGGCCCAAAGCCGGTTCGGCGGCCTCGACATCGCCTTCAACAATGCCGGCACCATGGGCGCGAGCGCGCCGGTGCCCGAACTCAGCGAGGAAAACTGGCGCGCCGTGCTCGACATCAACCTGACCAGCGGCTTCTTCGCAGCAAAACACCAGATCCCCGCCATGCTGGCGCGGGGCGGTGGGTCGCTGATCTTCACCTCCACCTTCGTCGGTCATACCGTCGGTTTTCCCGGCATGGGCGCCTATGCCGCCAGCAAGGCCGGGCTGATCGGACTGATGCAGGTGATATCAGCCGAATTCGGCGCGCGCGGCATCCGCGCCAATGCGCTGCTGCCGGGCGGCACCGATACGCCGATGGGCCGCGAAGCGGCCTCCACAGCAGAAGCGCGCCGCTTCGTCGAGGGCCTGCACGCGCTGAAGCGGCTGGCAACGCCGGCCGAAATCGCCCGCTCGGCGCTCTACCTCGCCTCGGATGCCTCCAGCTTCGTCACCGGCACGGCGCTGCGCGTCGATGGCGGCATCTCCGTCGTCCGCACCTAAGCCTGAAACTCACCGATGCCGCCGGGAGAGACGGCGGCATCGGCCAAAAGCCGACCTTACTTCATCAGCTGGTCGACATTGTCCTTAGTCACCCGGTCGAGGCCGGTATAGATGATCTCGTCGACCTTCTCGCCCTTCTTCAGCTTGAGCAGGGTCTGCATGGCGACGACGCCCATTTCATGCGGGCGCTGGCCGACCAGCACATGCACATAACCTGCCTTGAGAAGGTCGAGTTCCACAGGCAGCGTATCGGCAGCGACCAGCGCCAGCTTCTTGGAATCGACGTCTGCCTTGAGGGGCTCGACGAAATTCTTCCAGCCATCCGGGGCAAACAGCGGCCAGCCGCCGACCGGGACGATGGCGCCGATATCCGGGTTCGCCGTCTTCAGGTCGCCGGCCTGCTGCACGGCGAGCGCAATATCGTCGTTGCAGAAGGTGGGCGAGCCCTGCACTTCCGTCCATTTCGAGCCTTTCAGCGCCTCGCGCACGCCATCGACGCGCAATGCCAGGTTGGGCGCGGCCGCGCCGCCGGAGATCATGCCGTAGGTGCCGCCCTCCGGCTTGAGCTTCAGCAGTTCCTCGCCCAGCGCCTTGCCGAATTCCTTGTTGTCGGTGCCGACATAGGCGGAGCGCTTGGAATCGGGTGCATCCGAATCGAAGGTGATGACCGAAACGCCGGCGGCGACCGCCTTGTCGATCACCGTTGTCGCGGCTGCGGCATCGGAGACCGAGATCGCCAGCCCGTCCACCCCTTGCGTCAGCAGATCCTCGATGATCTGCGCCTGAGTGGCCGGCTCATGCTCCACCGGGCCTTGATAGATGCATTCGACATTGCCGAGCTTCTTGGCCTCTTCCATGCAGCCGTCACGCGTCAGGTCGAAGAAGGGATTGTTCATCGCCTTCGGCACGACGGCGAATTTGTAGCTGTCGGCGGCAGAAGCGCCGCCGACGAAGGCCGCGGACGCGAGCGCCGCGAGCATGAGCACTTTCAGAGATTTCATGTTGCATCCTCCACTTTATCTGCCTGGAAGAGCCGGGCTCCCCTTTCCGAGGCGGCCGAAAACCGCCCGTTTCGCTTCGCCAACGCTCCTCAGCCGTTGCGAAGGGATCTGAACCGGTCGACAAGGACGGCGGCGACGATGATGCAGCCCACCAGCGTCTGCTGCCAGTAGGGGTCGACGCGCGCCAGCACCAAGCCGTTGCGGATGACCTCGATCAGCACGCAGCCGATGATTGCGCCCGCCGCGCCGCCGATGCCGCCGGCAAGATTGGCCCCGCCGATGACGGCGGCGGCGATGATCGTCAGCTCGTAGCCGGTGGCGAGATTGGCCGGCGCCGAGCCGAGCCAGCCGGAAATGATGATGCCATTGAGGCCGGCGGCCATGGCGCAGAGCATGTAGACCTGGATTTTCACCCGGTCGACCGGCACGCCGGTCAGCCGTCCCGCCGCCTCGTTGCCGCCGATGGCATAGACATGCCGGCCCCAGGCGGTGTGGTTCAGCACCACCCAGACCAGCGCGGCGATGACGATGAGATAGATGAAGGCGACCGGAACGCCGCCGAGATGACCCGCGGTCAGCGCCATGAACAATTCCTTGTCCGGCCCCGCCGGCCCGGTGCCGCGCCCGTAGGTGGCGACATAGGTGAGGCCGCGCACGATGGAGAGCGTACCGAGCGTCGTCACGAAGGGTGAGAGCTTAAGTTTCGCCACCGCAAAGCCGTTGACGAAACCGACCAGCGCCGCCACCGCCAGTCCCGCCAGCACCGACAGGATCAGCGCAGAGCCCGGAAAGGGATGAAAGCCCGCCTTGTCGAGCCAGACCATGGTCAGCGACGTCATCGTCGCCGTCAGCGCGATGGTCGAGCCGACCGAGAGATCGATGCCGCCGGTGACGATGACCAGCGTGATGCCGATGGTGGCGATGGCGATGAACGAGAAATTGCGGACGATATTGCCGATATTGCCCGGCGTCAGGAAATTCGCCGAGGCGAAACTCATGACCAGGATGAGCACCAGCAGCGCCGCCAGCACGTAGGCCGACTGGCTGGAGAGAAAGCCGCGCTGCCAGAAGCGCGTGTGCCGCACATTGGAAAAACCCTGGACGGTGTTGGTCATCATGCTGCCTCCAGCGCGCCGGTGATCAAGGCGGTGACTTCTTCAGGCGAGGTCGCGGCGATGCGCTTGTCGGCGACCTTGGTGCCGCGCCGCATGACCACCACCCGCTCGCAGACCGCAAACACATCCGGCATGCGGTGGGAAATCAGGATGACGGCGATGCCGGAATCGCGCAGGCGATGGATGAGGTTCAGCACCTCCGCCACCTGGCGCACGGAGATCGCTGCCGTCGGCTCGTCCATCAGGATCAGCCTGGCATCGGAAAGGCGCGTGCGGGCGATCGCCACCGCCTGGCGCTGGCCACCCGACATCTGACGCACCAGATCGTCGGCGCGGGTTTCCGATTTCAGCTCCTGGAACAGCTCCACCGCCCGCGCCCGCATGGCGTTGTGGCGCAGGAAGCGGAACGGCCCGACCTTGAACTTCAGCTCGCGGCCGAGAAAGATATTGGCGGCGGCCGAAAGATTATCGGCCAGCGCCAGATCCTGATAGACGGTCTCAATGCCGAGCCGCCTCGCCTCGCCCGGCGAATGGATATGCGCGGTCTCTCCGCCGAAGCGCAGTTCTCCCTCCGTCGGCTGGTAAATGCCGGAGATGATCTTGACCAGCGTCGACTTGCCGGCGCCGTTGTCGCCCATCAGGCCAACGATCTCGCCGGGCTCGACGGTGAAGCTGACACGGTCCAGCGCGCGGATCGCGCCGAAATCCCGGGTCACGTTGTTGAGTTCGAGTAACGCCAATCCTTCCTCCCAATTGTCGTTCGTCGATGCAGTTTGAGGTACGTACCCGGAAATTGAACCGCGATGTACCTTCCTTCCAAACGCCTGCTTTTCTTCTCTTAAAGCCTGCCTTCGACTTATTTCGCCCGGGCCTCCGCCCGTTCGAAACCTTCCCAGATGACCGCTTGCATCGCCTCGCGGGCGGCCTGCGCATTCCCGTCGCGGATCGCCTGCGCGATCCTGCGGTGCCGTTCGACGGTCACTCGCTTCGATGCGGGATCTTCTACCGGCGAACTCATGGTGAAGGCCGCCGCAAGCGCCACCCGCACCAGGGCATTGATCGATGCCATGAACGGATTGGCCGAGGCATCGGCGACCAAGCTGTGGAATTCCAGGTCGGCGGCGGCGAACAATTCGGTCGTTTCCGCGCTTCCCATGTCCTCCACGGCCATCATCATGCGCTCGACCTGCTCGTCCGTCCGCCGTATAGCGGCCAGGGCCGCCGCCTCCAGCTCGACGCAGACGCGGATTTCCGCCAGGCTGCGCAGGAAAGCGGCATCCGGCCCGGCTGCGAAATGCCAGGCCAATACATCGGCATCGAACAGCGTCCAGTATTGGCGCGGCAGCACCCGCGTTCCCGTGCGGGCCCGCGCCTCCACCAGCCCCTTGGCCGCCAGCGCATTCACCGCCTCGCGGATGATCGTGCGCGAGGCGCCGAAGCGGGCGGGTATGTCCGTTTCCACCGGCAGGATCGCCTGTTCCGGATAGCGTCCCGAAACGATGTCCATGCCAAGCTCATGCAATATCCGGTCGCGCAATCCACGAAGAGGTGCGCGGCGCACCAGGGTGGCAACGCCGCCGGTGGCGCTTTTCCTCGCGTGTGCACGCATCGGCCTGCCTCCCTGACGTTGTGGTCATGAAACCACTCCTCGAAAAATAATACAATATGATTTTTCGAAATTTTTGCTATCAGGCCGCAGGCGGGCGCTTGACCTTTGAGAGCATAGCAAAAATCTGATTTACGTACATCAAAATTTCCGCTAGATCACCCGGCAGGGGAGAAATCATGCGGCCGACCGTTCACGATATCGCCGATCACGCGGGCGTCAGCCTCGCCACCGTCGACCGGGTTTTGAACCGGCGGCCTGGGGTGCGGGCCGCGACGCGGGCGCGTGTCGAGGCGGCCATCGAGACGCTGGGTTATGTCCGCGACGTCGCCGCCGCCAATCTCGCCAAGGGCCGGGTCTATCCCTTCACCTTCATCCTGCCCTCCAGCGACAATTCCTTCATGCACGGTCTGCATGACGAACTGCGCCATGCCATGGCCCGCAGCGCCAGCGAACGCACCAATATCCGCATCGTCGAAGTGCCCGCTTTCGAGCCTACCGCGCTGATTGCGACGCTTGCCGAAGCGCGGGACACGCAACCGGCCAGCATCGCGCTGGTCGCGGTGGAGGACGAGGGCGTGCGCGCGGCGATCGATGCCATCGCCGCCGAGGGCATTCCGGTGGTGACGCTGGTTTCGGACCTGCCGGGCTCACGCCGCGCCCATTATGCCGGCGTCGACAACATCGCCGCGGGGCGCACCGCCGGCGGGCTGATCGGCCGCTTCCTGCGCGGCCGCGCTGGAAAAATCGGCGTACTCGCCGGCTCGATGCTGGTGCGCGACCATCGCGAGCGGCTCGACGGTTTTTCGGCTGTTCTTACCGCCGATTATCCCGGTCTCGCCATCCTGCCAGTGCGCGAGGGGCGCGACGACCCGGAGGTGGCGCGCGCCGCCGTCGCCGGCTTGATGGCAGAGCATCCTGGCCTGCTCGGAATCTACAGCCTGGGCGCCGGCAATCGCGGGCTGATCGCGGCGCTGAAGGCGCGGCCGGATATCAGGCCGGTGGTGATCGCCCACGAACTGACCGCCTTTACCCGCGCCGCGCTGAGCGAGGGCCTGATCGACGCCGTGCTCAACCAGGATGCCGGCCATGAAATCCGCAGCGCCATCCGCGTGCTGAAGGCAAAGGCGGACGGCGTGCCGGTCATCGCCGCGCAGGAGCGTATCCGCATCGACATATTCCTGAAGGACAACCTGCCGTGACACGCGACGCGGCCAAGGAGGCATGAGCATGTATCTTGGGCTTGATCTGGGAACCTCGGGCGTCAAGGCCCTGCTGATCGATGGCGATCAGCGCATCATCGGCTCCGCCAATGGCGGGCTCGACGTCTCGCGGCCGCATGCCGGCTGGTCCGAGCAGAACCCGGCCGACTGGATCCGCGCCTGCGAGGATGCCATCGCCGGCCTGAAGGCCGCCCATCCGGCGGAGCTTGCCACCGTCAAGGGCATTGGCCTCTCCGGCCAGATGCATGGCGCGACGCTGGTCGATGCCGCCAACAAGGTGTTGCGCCCCTGCATCCTCTGGAACGACACCCGCAGTTTCGCGGAGGCCGCCGCTCTCGACGCCGATCCGCGTTTCCGGGCGATCACCGGCAACATCGTCTTTCCCGGCTTCACCGCGCCGAAACTCGTCTGGGTTGAGAAGAACGAGCCGGAAATCTTTGCGAAAGTCGCCAAGGTTCTGCTGCCCAAGGATTATCTGCGGCTGTGGCTGACCGGCGAGCATATTTCGGAAATGTCGGATTCGGCCGGCACCTCCTGGCTCGACACCGGCAAGCGCGCCTGGTCCACGGCTTTGCTGGACGCCACCGGGATGCGCGGCGAGCAGATGCCGTCGCTGGTCGAGGGCACGGAGCCCGGCGGCGAGCTGCGCCGCGAGTTGGCCGCCGCTTGGGGCATCTCCGCCGCTGTCACCGTTGCCGGCGGCGCCGGCGACAATGCCGCTTCGGCCTGCGGCATGGGCACGGTCTCGGAGGGCGCGGCCTTCGTGTCGCTCGGCACGTCCGGCGTACTGTTTGCCGCCAATGCCGCCTATCTGCCGAAGCCGGAAAGCGCCGTGCATGCCTTTTGCCATGCCCTGCCCGACACCTGGCACCAGATGGGTGTCATCCTCTCGGCGACCGATGCGCTCAACTGGCATAGCCACGTCACCGGCCGCTCGGCGGCGGAGCTGACGTCCGAACTCGGCGAAACGCTGAAAGCGCCCAGCGGCGTTACCTTCCTGCCTTATCTCTCCGGCGAGCGCACCCCGCACAACGACGCCGCCATTCGCGGCGCCTTTACCGGCCTTGCCCATAACAGCGACCGCCCGGCCCTGACCCAGGCCGTCCTCGAAGGCGTCAGCTTCGCTATCCGCGACAGCCTCGAAGCCCTGCGTTCCGCCGGCACGACGATCGAACGCGTCACCGCGATCGGCGGCGGCTCGCGCTCGCGCTACTGGCTGGCCTCGATCGCCACCGCGCTCGGCATTCCCGTCGATATTCCCGCCGACGGCGATTTCGGAGCCGCCTTCGGCGCCGCCCGCCTCGGCCTGATCGCCGCCACCGGCGCAGACCCGGTTTCCGTCTGCACCGCACCGGCGACGGCAGAGACGATCCAGCCGGTTGGCGCGCTGACGGCGGCTTATGACGATGCATATCAGCGCTATCGTGCGCTTTATCCGGCCCTGAAGGGGCTGGCCGGCTGAGGTAAAGTTTATTGGCCATTTGCAATAGGAGCAATGGAGGGAAAACGTTGCCCTAGAGCTCCTTCTCCCTCGGGGAGAAGGGCGTCGCAGCGGGATGAGGGGATGCCGAAGGCAAGAAAGCCAAGGTTTCCATCCGCCTCGCGCCCTCATCCGCCCCTTTTGCTGGGGAGAAGGGCGGCAGCACCGGTTTGCTTTGTACGATTGCCCCGCGATTTGCGGGGAGAAGTGGATGACGCCCTCATTGAGGTACGTAAATCAAAGCTCGATAAACAGGAGAAACACCATGAGCACAGGCTTTTTCGGCGATATCGCCAAGATCAAATATGAAGGACCGGACAGCGACAATCCTCTCGCCTTCCGCCACTATCAGCCCGACGAAATCGTGCTCGGCAAGCGCATGGAGGATCACCTGCGCTTCGCCGTCGCCTATTGGCATACGTTTACCTGGCCGGGCGGCGATCCCTTCGGCGGCCAGACCTTCCTCCGTCCCTGGTTTCAGGATGGCATGCAGGCGGCCAAGCTCAAGGCCGATGTCGCCTTCGAATTCTTCTCGCTGCTTGGCGCGCCCTTCTATTGCTTCCACGACGCCGACGTTCGCCCCGAAGGCAACAGCTTTGCCGAAAGCACCCGCAACCTGAACGACATCGTCGATTATTTCGCCGAAAAGCAGGCCGCGACCGGCGTGAAACTGCTCTGGGGCACGGCGAACCTGTTCTCGCATCGCCGCTTCATGGCGGGCGCTGCCACCAACCCGGACCCGGATGTCTTCGCCTACTCGGCCGCGACCGTCAAAACATGCCTCGACGCCACCCAAAAGCTCGGCGGCGAGAATTACGTGCTATGGGGCGGGCGCGAGGGTTACGAGACGCTGCTCAACACCGACCTGAAACGCGAGCTCGACCAGATGGGCCGCTTCCTCAACCTGGTGGTCGAATACAAGTACAAGATCGGTTACAAGGGCACGATCCTGATCGAGCCCAAGCCGCAGGAGCCGACCAAGCACCAGTACGACTACGACGTCGCCACCGTCTATGCCTTCCTCAAGAATCATGGGCTGGAAAACGAGGTAAAGCTCAACATCGAGCAGGGCCACGCCATCCTCGCCGGCCATACTTTCGAGCACGAACTGGCGCTCGCCAATGCGCTCGGCATCTTCGGCTCCATCGACATGAACCGCAATGACTACCAGTCCGGCTGGGACACCGACCAGTTCCCCAACAATGTACCGGAAATGGCGCTGGCCTATTACCAGGTGCTGCTTGCCGGCGGCTTCACCACCGGCGGGACGAACTTCGACGCCAAGCTGCGCCGCCAGTCGCTCGATCCGCAGGATCTGCTGATTGGCCATATTGGCGGCATGGACTGCTGCGCGCGCGGCCTGAAGGCCGCCGCCCGCATGCTGGAAGACGGAGCATTGTCGAAACCGCTGGAGGCACGTTATGCCGGCTGGGACTCTCCCGAAGCACAAAAGATGCTGCGCGGCGAATACAAGCTGGACGAGATCGCCGCTGCCGTCGAGCGCGACAACATCAATCCCGAACCGCGCTCGGGCCGCCAGGAACTTTTGGAAAACATCGTCAACCGCTACGTCTGATACCGGTCGACGCCGCCGCCTTGCGGCGGCGTCACCACTTGTTGCGGTTTCGTGGCGGCGGGCCAACGGAGTTGCGCACGATCAGATCGGGGCGCAACAGGATCTCGGTCTCCGCCGGCTGCCCGTCCGAGAGCAATTCCAGCAGCAGCGCCATGGCCTGCTTGCCGATGGCGGTGCGCGGCTGGCGGATGGTGGTCAGCGACGGCGACATGAAGCCGGCCTGCGGAATATCGTCGAAACCGGTCACCGAAAAATCGCGCGGGATATCGTAGCCGCGCGCGCCCAGCCCGATCATCACGCCGGTCGCCGTCTGGTCGTTGACGCACATGAAGGCACTCGGCAGCGTATCGCGCATGAAAAGCTGCTCGACCGCATGGCGCCCGCTCTCGATGGTGCCGTCGCCTTCGACGACAATGCGTTGATCGCGCGCAACGCCCGCCGCATCCAGCCCCGCCTCATAACCTTGCCGGCGGCGGGAATAGGCAAGCCGCGTGCGCGAATCGCCGATGAAGGCAATCTTGCGATGGCCTTCGGCGAGCAGCAGATCGACGGCTTTTCGCGCCCCTTCGGTATCGTCGACGCCGACATAGGAGATGCCGCCGTTGAAGACCGGCTCGAAGACGCCGACGCTGGGCGGCAGGCGCGCCGTCATCGTCTGGTGGCCGAAGGGCAGGATGCCGGTGAACAGGATCAGCCCGGCCGCCTGGTTCGAACTGAAGAATTTCAGATATTCGAGGCCGCGCTGGGCGTCATTCTGCGTATGGCCGATCAGCACGCCGTAACCATGTGCGCGAGCCTCGTTTTCCAGACCGATGAGAATATTGGAGAAATTCGGGTCGCCGATGTCAGGCGCCACCACCAGAATCATGTTGGAGCGGCCAAGCCGCAGGCTGCGCGCCATGGCATTGGTGGTGTAGCCGGTCATGGCGATCGCCTGGTTGACCTTCAGGCGCGTCGAATTGGCCACCTTCTCCGGCGTATGGATCGCGCGCGAAACGGTCGCGATGGAAACCTCGGCGATCCGGGCGACGTCTTCGATCGTTGCGGGCGTGGAATTCGACACGGGGGTCTCTGCCATGGGCTGTCTTCGCCGCGAAACTACACAGACTTGCCGATCCGTCAACGCGACCGTGCGACCAAATTGTGTATGTGACGAATGTAAACCTTTACATCATTCATGTAAAGGTTTACATCGTTGTTGAAGGCGGTGGAGGCCGCAGGGAGGGATCTGGATATGACGGTCGAGAGCGTCGACGCCGCGCCGGTGGTGTTGTCCGGCAGACGTATCTGCAAGTCGTTCAACGGCGTGCAGGTTTTGTTCAGCGTCGATTTCGATCTCCGGGCCGGTGAAGTGCATGCGCTCATGGGCGAGAATGGTGCCGGCAAATCCACGCTCGTCAAGGTTCTCTCCGGGTTCGAACAGCCGACATCGGGCGAGATCCTGCTCGACGGCAAGCCCATCGTGCTGCCCTCGAACGGCGGCGCCGAAGCGCTCGGCATTGTCATCATCCACCAGGAATTCAATCTCGCCGACCACCTGACGGTGACCGAAAGCCTGTTCCTCGGGCGTGAGGTGACGCATTTCGGCATTCTCGACCGCAAGTTCATGCGCGCCGAAACCCGGCGTGTGCTCGACATGCTGGGTTCGCATATCGACGAGAACGCGCTGATCAATACGCTCTCCGTTGCCGACAAGCAGATGGTCGAGATCGCCAAGGCGATCAGCCGTGATGCCCGCGTCGTCTTCATGGACGAGCCGACGGCCGTGCTGTCGCGTGATGAAACCGCCATTCTTTTCGAACAGGTGCGCCGGCTGCGCGACAAGGGCACCAGCTTCGTCTTCGTCTCGCACAAGCTGGACGAGGTGATGGAAATCACCGACCGCGTCACCGTGCTGCGCGACGGCCAGTGGATCAAGACGGCCCCGACCGCGATCCTCGACGGCGAATCCATCGCGCAATTGATGGTCGGACGCGAGTTGTCCAGCCTCTATCCGAAAAAGGTCGAGCCGGATGTGGACGAGGCGGTGGTGCTCTCCGTTTCCGGCCTGACGACCGGCTATGTCCGCGACGCCAGTTTCGATCTGCGCAAGGGGGAGGTTCTCGGCTTTTCCGGCCTGATCGGCTCCGGCCGCACCGAACTCATGGAAGCCATCGCCGGCCTGCGCGCCCGCGTCTCCGGCGACGTGACCATCAATGGCGAACACGCGCCCTCTGGCGACGTTCACACCGCCAATCGTCTTGGCCTCGCCTATATGACCAAGGACCGCAAGGGCAAGGGCCTGTTGCTGCGCTCAGACATGGCGACCAATCTGACGCTGCAATCGCTGGAGCGGCATGTCAGCCACGGCTACCTCAGCCCGGCCAGCGAGGCGCAGGCGCTGGCCAAAGCGCGGCGGCGTTTCGATATCCGCGTGCGCGACGCCAGCATCGTGGCGGGACGCATGTCGGGCGGCAACCAGCAAAAACTGCTGCTCGCCAAGGTGATGGAAACCGAGCCTCAGATCATCATCATCGACGAGCCGACGCGCGGCATCGATGTCGGCACCAAGCAGCAGATCTATCATTTCATCTCGGCGCTCGCCCGCGACGGGCGCTCGATCATCGTCGTTTCCTCGGAAATGCCCGAAGTCATCGGCCTCTGCACCCGCGTCGCGGTGATGCGCGAGGGCCGGATCGTCGGTGTTTTGGAAGGTGACGAAATCTCGGAACAGGAAATCGTGCGTTACGCGGCCGGCCTGAAGAACAAGGCCGCCTGAGCGCGAAACGACAAAACAAAATACCCGGAAACGGGCGGGGAGGCCGTGAAGTGGACACAAGCATGAACGAGGAGACAAAAGGCAGTCGCCGGCGCCTCTGGCGCGACATCGATCTCAGAGCCGTTGCGCCGTTCGCGGCGCTGATCCTGCTGCTGATCGTCGGCGCGCTGGTCAATCCGAATTTCATCGGCATCACCAATCTCGCCAATGTCGCGACGCGTTGCGCCTTCATCGCCATCATCGCGGTCGGCGCCACCTTTGTGATTTCGGCCGGCGATCTCGATCTTTCGGTCGGCTCGATGGTCGCCTTCGTCGCCAGCCTGATGATCCTGCTGATGAATTCCGGCGTGATCGCCGATCCGACCCTGATGCTGGTCGCAGCCGTGTTCTTAACCGTCATCGTCGGTGCGCTGTGCGGCCTTGCCAACGGGCTGATCACCACCGTCGGCAGAATCGAACCCTTCATCGCCACGCTCGGCACCATGGGCATCTTTCGCGGTTTGACGACCTGGCTGTCTCAGGGCGGCGCGATCACGCTGCGCTCGACGGAGATCCAGACGATCTATCGCCCGGCCTATTTCGGCTCGGTCTTCGGCGTTCCCGTGCCGATCCTCGTCATCCTGCTGGTGACTGCCGTCGCCGCCTTCGTCCTCTACCGCACCCGTTACGGACGGCATGTGGTCGCGGTCGGGTCGAACAGCGATGTCGCCCGCTATTCCGGCATCGCCGTCAACCGCGTGCGCGCCATCGCCTTCGTCATCCAGGGCCTGTGCGTGGCGATTGCCGTGCTGCTCTACGTGCCGCGCCTCGGCTCGACCTCTGCAACGACCGGCATTCTCTGGGAATTGCAGGCGATCACTGCGGTCGTCGTCGGCGGCACGGCGCTGAAAGGCGGCGCGGGGCGCGTCTGGGGCACGATCTGCGGCGCCTTCATTCTCGAGCTCGTCGGCAACATCATGCTCTTGTCGAATTTCATCAGCGAATACCTGATCGGCGCGATCCAAGGCGCGATCATCATCATCGCCATGCTGGTGCAGCGCTCGCTGGTCCGTAAAGGCTAGGAACTTAAAGTTTCGGCCGGGATGGCAGGGCGCCCGGCCCATACTGCAAGACCCTGAAAACGTTGGGAGGAAATCATGCGCAAACTCTTGCTCGGTCTTGCGACCGTCGCTCTTACCCTTGCCGGCACGGCCTATGCTCAGGACAAGAACTACACGATCGGCGTCTCGATCCCGGCCGCCGACCACGGCTGGACGTCCGGCGTCGTCTTCCATGCCGAGCGCGTCGCCAAGAAGCTGATGGCCGAGCATCCGGGCCTGAACGTCATCGTCAAGACCTCGCCGGATCCGGCCTCGCAGGCCAATGCCGTGCAGGATCTGGAAACGCAGGGGATCGACGCCCTCGTCATCCTGCCGACCGACCCCGATCCGCTGGTCAACGCCATCAAGGAAGTCAAGAGCAAGGGCAAGTTCGTCGCCCTCGTGGATCGCGCCCCGTCCAGCAACGACGATTCCGTGCGCGATCTCTATGTCGCCGGCAACAACCCGGCGCTCGGCGAAGTCGCCGGCAAATATATCGCCAAGGAAACGCCGGACGCCGAAGTGGTCATCATCCGCGGTCTGCCGATCCCGATCGACCAGCAGCGCCAGGACGGTTTCGACAAGGGTATCGCCGGCTCGAACGTCAAGGTCCTCGACCGCCAGTATGGCAACTGGAACCGTGACGACGCCTTCAAGGTCATGCAGGACTATCTGACGAAATATCCGAAGATCGACGTGGTCTGGTGCCAGGATGACGACATGGCCGTCGGCGTACTCCAGGCCATCGACCAGGCCAAGCGCACCGACATCAAGTATGTCGTCGCCGGCGCCGGCTCCAAGGACATGATCAAGAAGGTCATGGACGGCGACAAGATGATCCCGGTCGACGTGCTGTATCCGCCGGCAATGGTCGGCACCGCCATGGAACTGACGGCCGCCGGCCTCATCGACCAGGTTCCGGTTCACGGCAACTACATCCTCGACGCCACGCTCGTCACTAAGGACAATGCCCAGAACTTCTACTTCCCGGATTCGCCGTTCTGATCCATCGCATTTGCTTCAGCGCCCCTTCCCCGTGGAGGGGCGCTTTTTACCGCCTGTCGAGCATTTCACCTTGTTCCGGGCAAAAATTGCATGTTATCAAGACACCTGTAACGTTGCAGGAAGATCGCGAGGAGAGGTTTTCATGAAGACGATCAAGGGACCAGGCATTTTTCTCGGACAATTCGCGGGCGATGCCGCGCCATTTAATTCCTGGGACGCCATCACCAAATGGGCAGCCGAAAAGGGTTATGTCGGGGTACAGGTTCCGACCTGGGCCGGCCAGCTCATCGACCTGAGAAAAGCCGCCACCTCCAAGGATTACTGCGACGAACTCGCCGGTGTCGCGCGCCAGAACGGCGTCGAGATCACCGAACTTTCCACCCACCTCCAGGGCCAGCTCGTCGCCGTCAATCCGGTCTATGACGACGCCTTCGACGGCTTCGCCGCCCCCGAAGTGCGCGGCAATCCCAAGGCGAGACAGGAATGGGCAGTGGAGCAGGTGAAGATGGCGCTCAGCGCCTCGCGCCATCTCGGCCTCAAGGCGCACGCCACCTTTTCCGGCGCGCTCGCCTGGCCCTTCATCTATCCCTGGCCGCAGCGCCCGGCCGGTCTGGTCGAGACCGCCTTCGACGAGTTGGCGCGGCGCTGGACGCCGATCCTCGACCATGCCGATGCGTGCGGCGTCGACATTTGCTACGAGATCCATCCCGGCGAAGACCTGCATGACGGCGTCACCTTCGAGATGTTCCTGGAACGCGTCGGCAATCATGCCCGCGCCAACATGCTCTACGATCCCTCGCATTACGTGCTGCAATGCCTTGATTACCTCGACAACATCGACATCTACAAGGACCGGATCAAGATGTTCCACGTCAAGGACGCGGAATTCAACCCGACGGGCCGGCAGGGCGTCTACGGCGGCTATCAGGGCTGGGTGAACCGCGCCGGCCGCTTCCGCTCGCCGGGCGATGGGCAGGTGGATTTCGGCGCGGTGTTTTCCAAGCTGACGGCGAACGATTTCGATGGCTGGGCCGTTGTCGAATGGGAATGTGCGCTGAAGAATTCCGAGGACGGCGCACGCGAGGGAGCTGAATTCGTCAGCGCGCATATCATCCGCGTCACCGAAAAGGCCTTCGACGATTTCGCCGGCGCCGGCACCGACGATGCCGCCAACCGGCGCATGCTCGGGCTTTGAGACGACACGACAAGGGAGACTGACCTCATGGCCATCGAAGGCTCCAAGGACGAAAGCCGCAGCCCCCGCATCCGCATCGGCATGGTCGGCGGTGGCAGCGGCGCCTTTATCGGCGCGGTGCATCGCATCGCCATGCGCATCGACGACCAGTTCGATCTGGTCGCCGGCGCGCTGTCGTCGACGGCGGAAAAAGCGCAGGCCTCCGGCCGCGAGCTGGGACTCGACCCGTCGCGCACCTATGCCAGCTACAAGGAGATGGCGATCCGCGAGGCGAAGCTGAAGAACGGCATCGAAGCCGTCGCCATCGTCACGCCGAACCATGTGCATTACGACGCGGCCAAGGAATTCCTGAAACGTGGCATTCACGTCATCTGCGACAAGCCGCTGACCTCGAACCTCGCCGATGCCAATAAGCTGAAGAAGGTGGCCGACGAGAGCGGCGCGCTGTTCATCCTCACCCACAATTATACCGGCTATCCGATGATCCGGCAGGCGCGGGAAATGGTGGCGGAAGGACTGCTCGGCGATCTGCGTGTCGTCCAGGCAGAGTATCCGCAGGACTGGCTGACCGAGCCGGTGGAACAGACCGGCCAGAAACAGGCCGCTTGGCGCACCGATCCGGCCCGCTCCGGCGCCGGCGGCTCGACCGGCGATATCGGCACTCATGCCTTCAACCTCGCCTCCTTCGTCACCGGCTTGGAACTCGATAGCCTTGCCGCCGACCTCGACAGTTTCGTCGAGGGACGGGCGCTGGATGACAATGCCCATGTCATGCTGCGCTTCCAGCCGAAGAACGGCGGCAGGCCGGCCAAGGGAATGCTGTGGTGCAGCCAGGTGGCTCCCGGCCATGAAAACGGCCTGAAGCTGCGCGTCTACGGCTCCAAGGGCGGGCTGGAATGGGTGCAGGCCGATCCGAACTATCTGTGGTTCACGCCCTTCGGCGAGCAGAAGCGGCTAATCACCCGCGGCGGCGCGGGCGCAAACGCGGCGGCATCACGCGTCACGCGCATTCCCTCAGGCCACCCGGAAGGCTATCTCGAAGCCTTCGCCACCATCTATACCGAAGCTGCGCGTGCCATCAATGCCCGCAAGACGGGTGCAGATCTCGATCCGGCGGTCATCTATCCGACCGTCGATGACGGCGTGAAAGGCGTTGCCTTCGTCGAAGCCTGCGTTGCCTCCTCGAAACGCAACGGCGCCTGGGTCAAACTCGGCTGATCAGGCGAGTGTGAAAACAAAACCCCGGATCGTGTGGCGATCCGGGGTTTTTTAGTTGATGACGGGAACGGCTTGGCGTCAGGCGGCACGAACCCGCGGAGCGCCGTGGCGCCGGTTTCCAGCCTCGGCAGCGGCGGAGCCCGGCTCGCGGATCGCATTGCGCCGGTTGAGCTTGAAGCGCTTGACGAGGCTATCCAGAACACTCGCCTCCTCCGCCAGCGTATGGCTGATGGCAGTGGTTTCCTCGACCATGGCAGCATTCTTCTGGGTCATCTCGTCGATGCTGTTGACGGCAGCGCTGATCTGCTGCAGGCCTGCCGATTGCTCGGAGGCGGCGGTGGCGATGGCATCGACATTCTCATCGATGGCAGAGACGTAATCACCGATCTGTTCCAGCGCCTTGCCGGTGTCGCTGACGAGTTGCACACCGGCCGAGACCTGCGAGGCGGAATTGACAATCAGCTCCTTGATCTCCTTGGCCGCCTTGGCGGAGCGTTGCGCCAGTTCACGCACTTCCTGCGCCACGACGGCGAAGCCCTTGCCCGCCTCACCTGCACGCGCGGCCTCGACGCCGGCATTCAAGGCCAGCAGATTGGTCTGGAAGGCGATGGCATCGATAACGACGATGATCTGGTTGATCTCGTTGGAGGCGCTTTCGATGCGATGCATCGCCTTGACCGCATCACGCACGACATCGCCGGAAGACTGGGCGCAGCTTCGCGCTTCCCGCACGAGCTGGCGCGTCTGCTGGGTGCGCTCGGCCGAGGAATTGACGGTGGCCGCCACTTCGACCAGCGCCGCGGACGTCTGCTCCAGGGCGGCCGCCTGCTGTTCGGTGCGCCGGGCGAGATTGTCGGAAGCTTCGCGCATTTCGTCGCCATTGGCCTGCAGCGCCTGTGTCTGGTGCAGAACCTCGACCAGCGTTGCCTGGAAGGCGGCGATGGAGGTGTTGAAGTCCAGGCGCAGCGGCTCGAAGTCGCCGGGGAAAGGCTGGTCGATAGTCATGCGGATATTGCATTCCGCAAGCCGGGCGAGGCCAGCGCCCAGTTCGGTGATCACGGTCTGCAGGTTATCGGAATGAGCGGCGCGCAGGCGCTCGGCCTCAGCCTTTTCCGCATCCAGAAGCCGGCTCTGGGCTTCGGCATGGGCAAGCCGCATCTGCACACGGTCATTGACCGAATTGCGCAACGCATCCAATGTGCGTGCCATTTCGCCCACTTCGTCGGCGCGGCCGACATCCGGAACCTCGGCCGAAAAATCTTCTTCCGCGATAAGGCCCATCGCCCGACGCAGCCGACCGATCGGCCCGACGACGGAGCGGATGATCGACAGCGCCGCCCCCACCATGAACACGGTGCCAAACCCGCCGACGGCCAGCACCAGATATGCGCTCGACCAGAATTTTTCCGCGAGATCGTCGATATAGACGCCGTTGCCGACCACCCAGCCCCAAGGTTCGAACAGCACGACATGCGACAGCTTCGCCACAGGCTCCTCGACACCTGGCTTCGGCCACATGTAATCGACGAAACCGCTCTTTTCCGCCTTGGCAACGCGGGAAAACTCCACGAACAGGGCCTTGCCGTTCGGATCCTTGATGCCGCTTGCATCCTTGCCGTCAAGTTCCGGCTTCAGCGGATGCATCAGCACGACACTGTTGAGATCGTTGACCCAGACATAACCGTTTTCGCCGTAGCGAATGGCCGCCAATTCCTCGAGCGCGGCCGCCTTGGCTTGCTCTTCCGACAAGGCGCCGGATTGCAGCAGGGCATATTTCTGCGCGACGATCGTCAGCGCCACGTCGTCGACGGTCTGGAGAAGGGCCTTTCGTTCGTCGTTGAGCTGGCGGCTGCTGGACAGCAGGCTGACGGCCATGGAAGCCGTGAGAACCGCAAGAGACAGAAGAATGAGCAAATAGAGTTTGGTCGAAATGCGTAGGCGGAACATGAATGGCTCCGGGCGGGGCGGGAAAAAAATCGCCGCTCGGCACGGGCAAACCACCCGCAACCGGCGACACCAGATGACAGAGAACGTTTATTCAGAATATACTTAAGAAGGGTAAATACGCCCGAATTTCAAAGGCCTAGCTTCTAAAAAGCACGAAATGCCATTGAGATTTCCCACAATCCGGGATGGGGGCGCCCAGTGGTTGTACATGCCGCAATGGGACACGGAACCAATGAAGGCCCGGGGCATGCCCCGGGCCTTCGAATGCTTGGAACGGGTCGCCTCAGGCGATCTTCGGCGCCAGGGTGCCGGCGCGATAGCGCTTGGCCATCTCAGCAGTCGTGATCGGCTTCAGCTTGTCGGCATGACCGGCGGTGCCGAAGGCTTCGAAACGTTCGATGCAGAGCTTCTTCATCGCCGCCATGGCCGGGGCCAGATATTTGCGCGGGTCGAACTCCGAGGGGTTCTCCGTCAGCACCTTGCGGATCGCGCCGGTCATCGCCATGCGGTTGTCGGTGTCGATGTTGATCTTGCGTACGCCGTGGCGGATGCCGCGCTGGATCTCCTCCACCGGCACGCCCCAGGTCGGCTTCATCTGGCCACCATACTTGTTGATGATCTCCTGCAGTTCTTCCGGCACGGATGACGAGCCGTGCATGACCAGATGGGTATCGGGCAGACGGGCGTGGATTTTCTCGATGACGGCCATGGCCAGCACGTCGCCGTCCGGACGGCGGGTGAACTTGTATGCGCCATGGCTGGTGCCCATGGCGACGGCGAGCGCATCGACCTGCGTGGCGCGCACGAACTGGGCCGCCTGGTCCGGGTCGGTGAGCAGTTGGTCGTGGCTGAGAACGCCTTCGGCGCCGTGACCGTCTTCCTGCTCGCCCTCGCCCGATTCCAGCGAACCGAGGACGCCGATTTCGCCTTCAACCGACACCCCGCCCCAATGGGCCATGTCGACGACACGGCGGGTGATACCGGCATTGTAGTCGTAGTCGGCGGGCGTCTTGCCGTCTTCCTTGAGCGAGCCGTCCATCATGACAGAGGTGAAGCCATGCTGGATGGCGGTCATGCAGGTGGCTTCGTTGTTGCCGTGGTCGAGATGCATGCAGACGGGGATATCGGGATGCAGTTCGACAAGCGCATCGATCAGCTTGGCAAGAACGACGTCATTGGCATAGGCGCGGGCGCCGCGGCTGGCCTGAAGGATGACCGGCGAGCGTGTCGCGGCAGCGGCTTCCATGATGGCCAGCCCCTGCTCCATGTTGTTGATGTTGAATGCCGGAACGCCGTAGCTGTATTCAGCGGCGTGATCCAGCAATTGCCTGAGTGTGATGCGTGCCAATCAACTCTCCCTTGGTATCGTCAGGCGTATATCCGCCCCTGAGAGTGAGATAACCGCTTCTCGGCGATGCGCAAGTTGCTCAATCGGTTTAAAGATTGAAGCCTGTCATTTTTCTTTAGATCGATGCACACAAAGGCAAAAAATGCGAAAATCGGCGCCTTTCGACACCGATTTTTGCCAATCGAATGAATAATTGCTCGAATTCTTGTCCTGACAACCTCTCCGGGCGAAAAACCCGGCCATGCTGTCAGGCTGCCTTGACGACCGCATCCAGCGGGATCTCGACATCGATCTCGAGGACCGAGACCCGTTCGTCCCGCTCCATCTTCACCTGCACGCAATCATTGTCGAGTTGCACATGCTTGGCGATGACGGCGAGGATTTCCTCGCGCAGGATGCCGACGAGATCGCAACTGAGCGACGAGCGCTCATGGGCGAGAAGAACCTGCAGCCGTTCACGCGCGGTCGGCGCCGACTGCCGTTTTGCGAAAAAGCGGAATATGCTCACGCGGCCCTCCGTCCGAAGATTTTCCCGAACAAACCCTGCTTCTGCCCCGGAACGGTGACCGGGAAGGTTTCACCGTTCAGGCGGCGCGCAGCGTCGAAATAGGCCATGGCCGGGGCGCTGCGGGCATCGGCCAGCGTCACCGGGGCGCCGACGTTTGAGGCACGCAGCACGTCGGCGCTTTCCGGAATGATGCCGAGCAGCGGGATCGACAGAATTTCGAGAACGTCGTCCACTTTGAGCATGTCGCCGCGCTCGGCGCGCAAGGCGTCGTAGCGGGTCAGCAGCAAATGCTTCTCGACGCGTTCGCCGCGCTCGGCGCGCAGCGTCTTGGAGTCGAGCATGCCGATGATGCGATCGCTATCGCGCACCGACGAGACTTCCGGATTGGTGACGACGACGGCGATATCGGCATGGCGCATGGCCAGCGTCGCGCCGCGCTCGATGCCGGCCGGGCTGTCGCAGATGATCCAGTCGAAGTATTTCTTCAACTCGTTGATGACCTGATCGACGCCGTCCTGGGTCAGGCTGTCCTTGTCGCGGGTCTGCGAGGCCGGCAGCAGGAACAGGGTTTCCAGCCGCTTGTCGCGGATCAGTGCCTGCGGCAGCTTGGCATCGCCCTGGATGACGTTGACGATATCGTAGACCACACGCCGCTCGGCGCCCATCACCAGGTCGAGATTGCGCAACCCGACATCGAAATCCACGACGACGGTCTTTTCGTTCCGTTGCGCCAGCGCGGCGCCCAGAGCGGCGGTCGAGGTGGTCTTGCCAACCCCGCCCTTGCCGGATGTCACTACGATTACTTTAGCCATCTTGCCCTCTTTTGAAATCTGGCCCCGAACGGCTCAGGAAAGTATTTCCGCCATGATCACGTCGCCTTCCAGCCAAAGCTGCACGGCCTGCCCGCGAAAGCCGGGATCCATGTCCTCGGCCATGATGTAGATGCCGTCGATCGCCAGCATCTCCGCCTCCAGCTTGCGGCAGAAGATGCGCGCCGAGCGGTTGCCGAGCGAGCCCGCCAGCACGCGACCGCGCACCGTCCCGTAGATATGCACCGAGCCGCCGGCGACGACTTCCGCTCCGGACGCGACCGAGCCGATGACGGTGACATCGCCTTCCGGGAACATGATCGACTGTCCCGAGCGCACCGGCTCGTGAATGATCGTGCTTTGCAGCACGGGGCGGATTTCCGGCACTGGCAGCGCCTTGCGCTCCCCGGCGTCAGCACCTCCGTCCGACTGCTGCGTCTCGAACATCGGCTCTTTCGCCGTCACCTCGACATCGGAAGCCGGGCGGCCGCCCTTGAGGCCAGGCGGCATGCCGGGGCCGAGCAGCGAAGGACGCGCGCCTTCGACACCCATGATGCTGACCCTGCGCTTGCCGAGTTCCTCGATGAGATGCTGGAGATCTGCGCGGTCGATATCGAGATCGGCGACATCGAGCACGACCGGTCGGCCGAGAAAGAAGCCGGCGGAACGCGCCGCCAGATCGTCCAGCCGCGCCAGCCAATGGTCGAACGGCAGGTCCGGAGACAAAACGACCGCGAGGAAGGAGCGGCCCTTGATCCTGATCGAACGGGAGTCTGTTAGCACGTCGGTCATCTTCGTTAACAAATCGTTTATGATTTGTAGGGTTGAAATGGTTAACAAAGGGTTAACACCGGTGCCTTTCGCCGGCCTTGCGGTAAGGATCCGATACGGCGGAAATTGGCGGCAGGCGGACCGTCCACGTCTTGCGGTATCGGCATAAGATGCTGTTTTAGAAGGGAATTCTTCAGGCAGGAATTATTCCATGCGGAAATGGAATCGCCGATAGGCGCCTGCGATTGCTGTCGCACGCGAAGAAAGCGATCTTCGATGGTCGCGACAGGCAAACCAGCGGGATTTCTTAACAAATCCCATGGCCAGGCGCGTCAGGAGACGTTCGGCAGCGCGTGGGGGAAAAAGCTCTCGATGATCGGCAGAGCGGAACGGAGAACGAATTTCAGTTCGACATTTGAGACCGACGTCGACGCTTCGGCGACAGGCGCCCAGCGCATCCGGCGATGGCGCTCCATTTCGTCGGGCTCGCCCTGAACCTGGACCCGCAGCGCGTGGACATGCACCTCGTAGAGCCTTTCCGGCTCACCCTTACTGTAGAAATATCGGCCGATGCAGGCATTGGAGACCTGGCCGGTGACGCCGGCTTCCTCCTGCGCTTCGCGCAACGCAGCGGCCGCAGCCGATTCCCCCGCCTCGATCGTGCCTTTGGGGATGCCCCACAGGCCCGTCCGCCGGCTGGTGATCAACAGTATTTCGGGTACGAGACTCAGGGCATTCAGCCGAAAACAGACGGCGCCGGCCTGCTGGATCGACGAAACGCTACTCGTGCCAGAAATGACATCTCCGCACGGTACTGAACGCATAGGATTCTTCGATATGTCCGGGCGCGGGCCTTAGGCCCCGCGCTGCTTGAGCCTGTGCCTTTCATGACACATTTGTGACACGGCTTCAACCCGCGGCGTCTTGGACCAATGGCGGGCTTGCCTTCTCAGAAGGTCGGCGGAGTGCAGGCGCTGATGACCTCGCAGGGCACAGGCCCGACGCAGCGGAAACGGTGCGGACGGCGACTTTCGAAATAATAGGCGTCCCCGGGGCCGAGGATGCGCCGCTCGTCATCCACCGTCACCTCGATGCGGCCGGACAGCACGATGCCCCCCTCCTCGCCCTCATGCACCAGCGGCACCTTGCCGGTATCGGCGCCCGGCTGGTAGCATTCCTTCAGGATCTGCAGGCTGCGGCCGAACAGGCTGTCGCCGATCTGGCGGTAGGAAATCGGTCCCTTGCCGATCTCGACCAGTTCCTCGGCGGCATAGAAGGCCTTGCGCGGCTTTTCCGGCTCGAAGGCGAAGAATTCGGCAAGCCCGATGGGGATACCGTCGAGGATGCGCTTGAGCGCCCCGACGGAGGGATTGGAGGCATTCGATTCGATCAGCGAAATCGTCGAATTGGTCACTCCGGCGCGTTTTGCCAGCTCGCGCTGCGACAGGTTGTGCGCCATGCGAAGATGGCGCAGGCGACTGCCGATATCCACCGTCATCAGAACCTCTCTCGGACTGTTTCCGCTGTTCGAAATAACACAAACACTGGCATAGGCCTATAATGATTTCAATGGTTTAATTTCGCACAGAAAAGGACTTGTTCGGCACACGAAAATCGCTCACTCCATGCAGACCCAAAGGAGGCCGTCATGGACCAGATGAGCAAGACCAACACGCCCGTACTCGACAATTTCTGGATGCCGTTCACCGCGAACCGGCAATACAAGGCCGCACCGCGCCTGCTGGCAGCGGCGGAAGGCATGTATTACACCGATGTCGACGGCAAGAAGGTGCTGGACGGCACTGCCGGCCTCTGGTGCTGCAATGCCGGCCACGCGCGCCGCCGCATCACCCAGGCCGTGGAACGCCAGCTTTCGACGCTGGATTTCGCCCCGACCTTCCAGATGGGCCATCCGGTCGCCTTCGATTTCGCCGCCAAGCTCGCCGAAAATCCGCCGGGCGGCCCGGATGCCAAGCTCGACCGCGTGTTCTTTACCGGCTCCGGCTCGGAATCTGTCGATACGGCGCTGAAGATCGCCATCGCCTATCAGCGCGCCATCGGCCAGGGCACCCGCACCCGCATCATCGGCCGTGAAAAGGGCTATCACGGCGTCGGCTTCGGCGGCATTTCCGTCGGCGGCCTGGTCAACAACCGCCGCGTCTTCCCGCAGATCCCGGCCGACCACATGCGCCATACACTGGATCTCGACCGCAACGCCTTTTCGCGCGGCCTGCCGACGCATGGCGTCGAACTGGCCGAGGATCTGGAACGTCTCGTCGGCCTGCATGGCGCCGAAACCATCGCCGCCGTCATCGTCGAGCCGATGTCCGGTTCGGCCGGCGTCATCCTGCCGCCGAAGGGCTACCTGGAGCGCATCCGCGCCATTGCCGACAAATACGGCATCCTGGTCATCTTCGACGAAGTCATCACCGGTTTCGGCCGTCTCGGCACGCCGTTCGCGGTCGATTATTTCGGCGTCGTGCCCGATCTCGTCACCACAGCCAAGGGCCTGACCAACGGCGCCGTGCCGATGGGCGCGGTCTTTGCCAGCCGCAAGGTCTATGACGGGCTGATGACCGGGCCGGAAAACGCCATCGAGCTGTTCCACGGCTATACCTATTCCGGCCATCCGGTCGCCTGCGCCGCCGGCCTCGCCACCATGGAAATCTACGCGGAAGAGGGCCTGCTGACCCGCGCCGCCGATCTCGCCCAGGATTGGGAAGACGCGCTGCATTCGCTGAAAGGCCTGCCGCATGTCGCAGACGTCCGCAATCTCGGCCTCGTCGGCGCGGTGGAACTGACCTCGCGTGACGGCGCGCCCGGCACCCGCGCCTATGACGTCTTCGTCGATTGCTTCCAGAAGGGCCTGCTGATCCGCGTCACTGGCGACATCATCGCCCTGTCGCCGCCGCTGATCGTCGAACGCCAGCAGATCGGCGATATCGTTTCCATTCTCGGCGACGCGCTGAAGCGCGCCGCCTGATAAAGGCATCAAGCAACAAGGGAAACGGGCGCCTCGGGCGCCCGTTTCTGTTTAACGCCGTCCCTTCGGCCGCGTTGCCAGAACGTTGCGGATCGCGAAACTGGAATGGATGCGCGACACCCCTGGCATCGCCGACAGGATCTCCTTGTGGATGCGCTCGAACTCGCCGGCATTGGCGACCTCGACACGTAGCAGGTAATCCGAGCCGCCGGTCATCAGAAAACATTCGCGGATTTCCGGGTGCCGGCGCACCGCCGCCTCGAAGCGGTCGAGATGGTCTTCCGTCTGCCGCTCCAGCGTGATGTTGATGATCACGGCGATGGTCGCCTCGACGCCGGATGTATCCACCAGCGCCGTGTAACCGCGGATCACGCCCCCCTGCTCCATGATCTTTATACGCCTCAGACAGGCCGAGGGCGACAGCCCGACTTCGGCCGCCAGCGCTGCATTGCTCATCCGCGCATCAAGCCGCAGGAGACGTAAAATGTTGCGGTCGATCGCATCTAACGCGGCCATGGCAGATTATTCCAAAAAATTGTTGTTTCTTTCAAAAATCATAAATCGCCGCAACGATCAATCACTGATTGATGGGTAATTTCACGATCCTTTCAATAGGGTCGCGCTACCAAGGGAGACCGATATGGACAGCGCGATTTTGGATCACCAGCCCCGCCACGCAAGCGCTACGGACGGCGCTTCCGGCTATCTGACCATCGATCTCGGCGCTCTCGCCCGCAACTACGAAAAGCTCTCGGCGGAGGTGGCGCCGGCCCGCGCGGCGGCCGTCGTCAAGGCCGATGGCTATGGGCTTGGCGCCGACAAGGTCGCCGCCAAACTCTACGGCCATGGCTGCCGCCATTTCTTCGTCGCCCAGTTCGTCGAGGCGCAACGCCTGCGGCCACTGCTCGCCCGCGATGCGCAGGTCTTCGTTCTCAACGGCTTGCAGCCCGGCAACGAGATCGCCTGCGCCGAAGGCAACATCGTCCCGGTCATCAACTCGCTGAACCAGCTTCGCCAGTGGGCCGTTGCCGCCGAGCACCTGAAGCGCCGCCTGCCGGCCGTGCTGCAATTCGACACCGGCATGTCGCGCCTTGGCGTGCCGCCGGAAGAGCGCGCGGCGCTGGCCGAGCTGCTGAAGAGCTGCGGCATGGTCGAGGTGCTGTTCATCATGAGCCACCTCGCCTCCGCCGACGATGCCGAAAGCGAGCAGAATGGCGATCAGTTGGCCGAGATCGGCCACATTGCCGAGGAATTCTCCGAATTCGACGTTTGCTTCGCCAATTCCGGCGGCATTTTCCTAGGCGATGCCTATCACGGCGTGCTCGCCCGCCCCGGCATCGCGCTGTATGGCGGCGCGCCGACGGCCGGCCGGCCGAACCCGATGGAGCCGGTTGTGCGCCTCGATGTCGCCGTGGTGCAGACCCGCACCGTGCCGGCCGGCGCCCGCGTCGGCTATAGCGGCGCCCATGTGACCTCGGGCGAAACGCGTCTCGCCACCATCGCCACCGGTTATGCAGACGGCCTGCTGCGCAGCCTCAGCGGCAAGGGCTCGGTCTTCTGCGACGGCGTTCGCCTGCCGATCGTCGGCCGCGTCTCGATGGACAGCATCACAATCGACATCACCGCCTTGCCTGAGGGACGCCTGAGCCTCGGCAGCCTCGTCGAGGTCATCGGCCCGCACCAGACGCTCGAAGACATTGCCCAGGACGCCGGGACGATTTCCTATGAAATCCTGACGAGCCTCGGGAACCGTTACCAGCGGCATTATCGCTGAGATTTTTCGATTTGATTGACCTGCGATTCCGCTTAGCTTGGCCGGAATTGCCTTGAGAGGATATTATGAAAGTCATCGTTCTCGGCGCCGGCATTATCGGCGTAACGTCCGCTTACCAGCTTGCCAAGGCCGGACACGAGGTTACCGTCATCGATCGCCAGCAGGGCCCGGCACTGGAAACCAGCTTCGCCAATGCCGGCGAAGTGTCCTTCGGCTATTGCTCACCCTGGGCCGCGCCCGGCATTCCCATGAAGGCGATGAAGTGGCTGTTCATGGAACATGCGCCGCTGATCCTGCGCCCCAAGGTCGATGCCGCCATGCTCTCCTGGATGGTGAAGATGCTGTCGAACTGCACGTCCGAGCGCTATGCGATAAACAAGAGCCGCATGCTGCGCCTTGCCGATTACAGCCGCATCGCCATCGCCACTCTGCGCGAGGAAACCGGCATCGCCTATGACGAGCGCATGCAGGGCACGCTGCAGCTTTTTCGCACGCAGGCGCAGCTCGATGCCTCGGCCAAGGACGTGAAGGCGCTGGCAGCCGATGGCGTTCCCTACGAAGTGCTCGATCCCGCCGGCTGCATCCGCGTCGAACCGGCGCTCAAGCATGTGCGCGAAAAGATCGTCGGCGGTTTGTTGACGCCGAAGGACGAGACCGGCGACTGCTTCAAATTCTCAAATGCGCTGGCGAAGAAGGCCGAGGAAATCGGCGTCCGCTTCCAGTGGGGCACTGACATCAAGGGGCTGGATGTCGAGGGCGGCCGCGTGCGCGGCGTCGTCACCGGCAACGGAAAACTGTCGGCTGATGCCGTGGTCGTGGCGCTTGGCAGCTATTCGCCGCTGCTTCTGAAGCGTTACGGCTTCAAGCTGCCGGTCTATCCGGTCAAGGGTTATTCGCTGACCATCCCGATCACAGACGCCGCGCGCGCACCGGAATCGACCGTCATGGACGAGACCTACAAGATCGCCATCACCCGCCTCGGCGACCGCATCCGTGTCGGCGGCATGGCGGAGATTTCCGGCTATACCAACGATCTCGGCCAGGCGCGCCGCCGCACGCTGGAACATTCGGTGATGGACCTGTTTCCCGGCGGCGATGCCAGCAAGGGCTCGTTCTGGTCGGGCCTGCGTCCGATGACGCCGGACGGCACGCCGGTCATCGGCGCGACCAAGATCGCCGGCCTGTTCCTCAACACCGGCCACGGCACACTCGGCTGGACGATGAGCTCCGGCTCCGCCCGCGTCATCGCCGACCTCGTTTCCGGCAAGAAGGCGGAGATCGATGCGACGGATCTGGCAATCAGCCGCTACGCATAAGCAAAGCCTGTTCACGTAAAAACGGCGCGGAAGTCCCCTTCCGCGCCGTTTTCATTTTACGCCGTCCGATCAGCCGCGCGTGGTCGTCTTGACGTCGACGCTGGCCTTGATGGCGTTGGAATAGGGGCAAATGCCGTGGGTGACCTCCATCAGCTTGGCGGCCTCGTCCTGGGGCATGCCGGGCAGGTATACATCCAGCTCGGCGGTGATGCCGAAGCCGCCTTCGGAGCGCGGACCGATGCCGATCGTCGCCGTCACGGTCGATCCGTCCGGCACCTTGGTCTTCAACTGGCCGGCGGCGACGCGCATGGCGCCGAGGAAGCAGGCGGAATAACCGAGCGCAAACAGCTTTTCCGGGTTGGCGCCATCGCCGCCGGGGCCGCCGAGTTCCTTCGGCACCACGAGCTGAAGATCGAGCGTGCCGTCTGCAAGCGTCGTCCGGCCGTCACGGCCGCCGCCGCTGGCCGTTGCTGTCGTCTTGTATTTGGCTTCGGTAGGCATGGTGTTCTCCTGTTGGCTTGCTGAAAAATGAAATCTCTTCGGCGAATAAAACGAAACGGGCATGCGCCGGCGATGCCAGCCACAATATAGGCCAGAGCGCGGCGCTTCCAATGCCGCGGGCGCAACGACGCACCGATTTCGCGCCCCTTCGCCACTCCTTCCGGGGGAACAGAACCGGGTTCGGCTCGTTTGAACGTTTTCACGAAGGAGACGAACATGGCTGAATATGATGACGCAACCAAGACATGGGATCTGGTCGAAAAGATCGGCTTCTGCATGCTGACGACCCAGACCGGACGCGACCTGCGCGCCCGCCCGATGGCCGCCTATGTCGAGCGCATGGAAAACGCGGTCTATTTTCTCACCGATGTCGAAAGCCACAAGGACGACGAGATCGCCCGCAGCCCCAATGTCTGCCTCGCCTTCGCCGATCCCAAGGGGCAGAAATACGTCTCCCTCTCCGGTACGGCCGAGGTGCTGAACGATCGCGCCCGCATCAAGGAACTCTGGGGCACGCCGGCCAAGGCCTGGTGGGACAGCCCGGACGACCCCTCGATCCGCATTCTCAAGGTGACACCGTCGTTTGCCGAATACTGGGACAGCCCCGGCACGATCATCAGCTATGTGAAGATGGCGGCAGCGGCGGTTTCCAACGCCAAGCCCGACATGGGCGACAATGCCAAGGTCAAACTGTGAACGGAGGCCCCGAATGACCAATTATCCGAAACCGCCTTTCGACACGCCGAAGCAGCCTATGCCTGGCAAGACCGCCGCCATGTCGCCGGTGCCGGACCATGGCGAGCATAGCTATCGCGGCTCCGGCCGTCTCTCGGGCAAGAAGGCGATCATCACCGGCGGCGACAGCGGCATCGGCCGCGCCGTCGCCATCGCCTATGCCCGCGAGGGCGCCGACGTGCTGGTCGCCTATCTCGATGAGAATGAGGACGCCAAGGAAACGAAAAAATGGGTCGAGGAGGCCGGCCGCAAGGCCGTGCTGGTCGCCGGCGATCTCCAGAACCCGGAGCATTGCCGCCATATCGTCGATACGGCGCTTTCCGAACTTGGCGGCATCGACATCCTCGTCAACAATGCCGCCCATCAGGCAAGCTTCGACGATATTGCCGATATTTCCGACCGCGAATGGGAACTGACCTTCAAGGTCAATATCCACGCCATGTTCTACCTGTCGAAGGCGGCTGTGGCGCATATGAAGGCGGGCGCGGCCATCGTCAACACCGCCTCGATCAATGCCGATGCGCCGAGCCCGCATCTGCTGGCCTACGCCACCACCAAGGGCGCGATCCAGAATTTCACCGCCGGCCTGGCGCAGATGCTGGCGGAACGGGAAATCCGGGTCAATGCCGTCGCACCCGGCCCGATCTGGACGCCGCTCATCCCCTCGACCATGCCGGAGGAAGCGGTGCGCAATTTCGGCAAGCAGGTGCCGATGCAGCGCCCCGGCCAGCCGGCGGAATTGGCGACCGCCTATGTGATGCTCGCCGATCCGCTGTCGAGCTACGTTTCCGGCGCGACGATCGCCGTTACCGGCGGCAAACCGATGCTTTGAAAGCGGGGCCGCGCATTTGCGGCCCCTCCCCCTCAGTTAGGAACCACAAGCACGCGGATCTCACCCTTTCGCGGCGGATTGGCGATGACGTCGACGGCTTCATCCAGCGACACCGTGCGACTGATCAGCCTGTCGACGCGCACCGCGCCGGTGGCGATCAGGTCGGCGGCGCGGCGGTGGGTGAAGGGATTGACGAAGGAGCCAATGATTTTCAGTTCGCGGAACAGGATGTCGAAGGGCTCGATCTCGATGGTCTCGCCGGCCGCCATGACGCCGAGGATGACGACCGTGCCGCCGGCCTTGGCCAGCTTCGGCGCCTGACGCATGGTTTCGGCGACACCGGCACATTCGATGACCACGTCGGCGCCGCCCGGCAGCAGGCCGTCCGCGCCGGCGATGCCGGCAATCGCGTCACCCGTGGTCGGATCGAAGCTGTGGGTCGCGCCGATCTCTTCCGCCAAGGCTCGCTTCTCGCCCGGACGCGTCCCCATGCCCGCGCGCGTCGCGCCGGCGATACGGCAGAGCTGCCCCGTCAGCATGCCGATCCCGCCGCCGCCGGGGATCCCCCCCGAGGAACCCGCCTTGATCTCGGCCATGTCGACGCCGTGCAGGCAGCAGGCGAGTGGCTCGCAGAAGGCGCCATGCGTCGGCGGCAGCGAGGCCGGCAGCGGCTGCGCCTGTTGCTGCGGCACGATGACATATTCGGCAAAGCCGCCATCGCGATGCACGCCGATGGCCGAGAGGTTGCGGCAGAGATTGACCTTGCCCGACTGGCATTGCGGGCAGCGGCCGCAGGAAATATTCGGATCGCCGGTAATGCGATCTCCCACCGCAAAGCCCGAGACATCGCTGCCGACCGCCTCGACGATGCCGGAGAATTCATGGCCTGTTATCACCGGCGGCGTGCAGGGAAACTCGCCATGGAAGAGGTGCCGGTCGGTGCCGCAGACACCGCAAGCCTCAACCTGCACCAGAAGATCGCCCGGACCTGGAACGGGTTTTTCCACCTCGCGAACGAACAGGTGACCAGTGGATTCCAGACGCAGGGCCTTCATGTCAGCTCCTCCCAAAGCAGTGTCTGCGCCACCCTGCCAGTTTCCGGGAGAAGGTCAAGAATAAATGTGGAAACGTTACCGGATGGCAAAACCGGTGGATTTCAGGAAGAAATGCATCTTCGAGGTGTCGATCGGCACAGAAATGCTGTTCTCCGGCGCGACCGGCGCATGGGCCGGCACCTGCGCGGTGAAGCTTGCCGAGCCCACCTTGCCGAGCGCCAGCGTATGCGGCCCGAGCGGCTCGATATCGCGCACCTGCAGGGTCACAGTCGGGGCGTCCGGGTCCGTTGTCATCGTGTGCTCAGGACGGATGCCGAGCACGACAGGTTGATCGACCACGGCGGCGAGCGGGCCGGAACGCGCCGCCGGAATGGCGACCGCCACCTCGCCTTCGCCCCGGAAGACAAGGCCGCTTTCGCCACGCTCGATGCGGCCTTCGAGGAAATTCATGCTCGGCGCGCCGATGAAGGCGGCGACGAACAGGTTGGTCGGGGCTTCGTAGAGCGTGATCGGATCGGCGGCCTGCTCGATACGGCCCTGGTTCATGACGACGACGCGGTCGGCCATGGTCATGGCCTCGACCTGGTCGTGGGTGACGTAGACCGCAGTCGTTTGCAGACGGCGATGCAACAGCTTGATTTCGGTGCGCATCTCGACGCGCAGCTTGGCATCGAGGTTCGACAGCGGTTCGTCGAACAGGAAGACATCCGGCTGGCGCACGATGGCGCGGCCGATGGCGACGCGCTGGCGCTGGCCGCCCGAAAGCGCGCTGGGTTTGCGGGCGAGATAGCTGCCGAGGTTGAGGACACGCGCCGCTTCGGTCACCGCCCTGTCGATCTCCGCCTTCGGCGTACCGCGCACCTTCATGCCGTAGCCGATGTTTTCGGCCACCGTCATATGCGGATAAAGCGCATAGTTCTGGAAGACCATCGAGCAATTGCGCAGGCCGGGCCGCAGCTCGGTGACATCGCGGTCGCCGATGCGGACAGTGCCGGAGGAGGCGGTTTCGAGGCCGGCGATCATGCGCAGCGTCGTCGTCTTGCCGCAGCCGGACGGCCCGACCAGCACCACGAATTCCCGGTCCGCGATCTCCAGATCGAGCGGCGGGATGACGGTGACGGTCCCGAAGGACTTGGTGATCTGCTCCAAACGGACCTGGGACATGCGGCAACGCCTTCTCTGTGACGGTCTCCGGCCCGCCGGGCCGGAAAATACGGGAAGCGCCCGCCCTCCGTTATCGGAAGGCGGGCGGTCTGGCTTACTTCTTGGGCAGGCCCATCGAGGCGCGATAGGCAGCAAGCTGCTTGTCGCGGCCGAACTCGTCGGTCAGCTTGTTCCACTGCTCGGCGACGCTATCGAGCGCCTGCTGCGGGGTGCTTTCGCCTGCCAGCGCCTTCGAGAGCTCGATTTCCAGGATTTCCGTGTAGGAGAAATAGCCCGGCAGACGCATGTCGAGGGCGATGTTCTTCGCGGTCACGGCTTCCTTCTGGGCGCCGAGATATTCCTTCGCTTCACGCGGCGAGAAGATCTTCGACCACAGATCGAGATTGGTGGTGTGCGAGATGCGGTAGGGGTTAACGCCCGTGCCGCCGGTGATCGCCGCCTGACCGGAAACTTCCGGGCTGGTCAGGTACTGGATGTAGTTCCAGGCCGCTTCCTTCTTGGTGGAGGATTCCGGCACCGCCGCCTGCCAGCCGCCGAAGGCCATGAAGGAGGTCTGGACGACATGGTCGAACTTGTCCCACTTCTTGGTCTTGTAGTTCCAGATCTCGTCCGAACCCGGCAGCGAGGCCGAGCCGACATTGCCGGCCACCTTCGACTGCTTGGGATCGGCGCCGATGACGCCGGTATCGCCCCAGCCGATCGATTCCGCCACCTGGCCGCCGGCAAAGGCGGCGTTGACTTCGCCGAAAGAGAAGTTCAGCGCATTCGGCGGCGCCAGCTTCGAGGCGCGGATATATTCCTCCAGGCCGCGCACCCAGCCCGGATTGTTGACCTGCGCATCCATCGTGTCGGGGTCGAAGAACATGCCGCCCGGATTATCGGGATGGCTGGTATAGCCGGCGACATGGCTGAACAGGAACCAGAACTGCTGGCCGCCACGGCGGAAGGCTTCCGCCGTGCCCCACAGGTTCTTGGCCGGCTGGTTGAAGAATTCGGCGATATCGAGATACTGCTTCCAGGTCTTCGGCGGCGCCAGATCGTAGCCGTACTTGTCCTTGAAGGCCTTCTGGTTGTCGGCATTCTCGAACAGGTCGATGCGGTAGCTGTAGGTATGGGCGTCGCCATCCATGGTCTGCGACAGAACCTTGCCGTTCCAGACCATCAACTGTTCGCGGTAAACCGGGGCGATGTCTTCCCAGGCTTCGCCCTTCTGCATGGCGGCCGGCATTTCCGACAGGAAGTCGGTGAAGTCAGGCGCCCAGGCCGGGGCAAACGCGATGACGTCGAAGGCGTCTTCGCCCGAGGTCAGCGAGGTCACGATCTTCGGATAGAGTTCCGACCACGGAAACTCGACGACCTTGACCTTGCCGCAGGTCTTTTCTTCCCAGCCCTTGGCGGCCAGTTGCAGGGCGGATGCGATATAGGGGCCGGTCTGCGTCGTCGCCGTCAGTTCGACGCCGGTATAGTCCGGGTCGCAGGCGAAGGCATTGCCGGCGCCGAGCGCCGCGAGCATGGAAACGGATGCCAGTAGAAATTTCTTCATTCTTTCCTCCCGTGAAAAAATTCTGAATTACGACGTCTTACTTGATGGCGCCGAGCAGCAGGCCGGAGCGCATTAGCCGGCTGAGCACCCCGGCCATGACCATCATCGGAATGATGGCCACGAGGGCAGCGGCAGAAATCGACCACCATTCGTCGCCGCGCTGGCTGTTCTGGCCGGCGACGAGGATCGGCAGGGTCTGCCATTTGGAATTGGTCAGGAACAGCGCGAACAGGAACTCGTTCCAGACGAAGGCGAGCGTGATCATGAAGGTGGCGATCAGGCCCGGTTTCGACATCGGCAGGACGATGCCGAAGAAGATCCGCCAGGTGGGCACGTTATCGACCATCGCCGCTTCCTCGACCTCGACCGGCAGCGCCTCGAAGAAGTCGCGCATCAGCCAGATGACGATCGGCAACGAAAAGGCGATATAGGCGAAGGTCAGGCCGATATAGCTGTCGACCAGCTTGAAGCCGAGCTTGCCGACTTCCGTATACATCAGATAGAGCGCGAAGGCGGCGACGATCGGCGGGAACATGCGCTGGCTGACGAACCAGAAGACGATATCCTTGTTGCCCAGTTCCGGCCCCGGCAGGCGGAAGCGGCTGGAGATCACCGCCAGCGCCAGCGCGGCGATGAAGGCGTAGATCAGGGCGATGCCCTGGCCAAGGCCCATGACATTGCGCCCGAGCAGGAAGCCGCCAAAGGCGACCACGACGAAGATCAGCGCCGACAAGAGGCGAAAGCGGAAGGTGAAGCGCACCAGCGCATAGGCGGCCATGGAGCCGATGGCGGTCGCCGCCACCGAGGCCGAGAGGCCGACGATCATCGAGGCCGTGAAGGTATCGTAGAAGCCGCCGCGCTGGCCGGAAAACAGCTCGTACCAGGCGGTCATCGTCGGCTCGAAATCGACGAAGGGAATATAGGTGGCGCCGCCGACGACGCCGATCGGCGACTTGAACGAGGTGACCGCCGCCCAATAGAGCGGAAACAGGGTGAAGGCGAACCAGACGAGGCAGCCGGCAAGAGCAAGCCAGCGCCGGCTTCCCGTGAGTGCGCGCGCGCTCATTTGTGCTTCTCCAGATAGGGCCGCAGGATGGCGAGATAGACCATGCCGATGACGGTGATGACGATCAGGAACAGGAAGGACAGCGCCGATGTGTAGCCCAGATTGAACTTCTTGAAGCCTTCCTGATAGGCGAACAGCGTCAGCGTTTCGGTCGAGATGCCCGGCCCGCCGCCGGTCATGACGAAGACGGTATCGATGATCTTGTAGCTCTCGATCAGGCGGATGAAGACGACGGCAACCGAGACCGGCAGCAGCATCGGGAAGGTGATGTCGCGGAACTGCTGCCAGGCGGAGGCATTCTCCAGCGCCGCCGCCTCATAGACGTCTTCCGGCAGGGTCTGCAGGCCGGCGAGCAGCATCAGGATGACGAAGGGCGTCCATTGCCAGACCTCGACGACGATGATCGAGCCGAGCGCCCAGCTCGTCTGGGTCAGGAACGGCAGGTTGGGAAAGCCGAGGAAGGTCATGAACTCGTTGAGCGGCCCCATGGTCGGGTTCAGCACCTGGCGGGCGATCAGCGCCACCGCGACCGGCGCCACCAGCATCGGCAGCAGGAAGACGAAGCGGAACAGCCCCTCGCCCGGCACGCGCGCATTCAGCGCCAGGGCCACCGACAGGCCGATGACATATTGCAGCCCGACCGAGAGGAAGGCGATCAGCGTCGTCGTGCCGGCCACATGCCAGAAACGCGGATTGCTCAGCAATTCGACATAGTTGCCGAAGCCGACGAAACGGGCCGGCGTCGGCGGCACCAGCCGCATGCTCATGAAGCTGGTGGTCAATGAATAGACGAGCGGGAAGATCGAGATGATCAGGACGATCAGCAGCGCCGGCCAGATGAAGAAATGCTTGATAGGATCGTTGCGCGTCATGCCGGTCTCCCCCAACCATCCGCCGTTTTTGCAGCCGACGAGCCGCCGCCCGGCACTACTGCGCCGGACCGGGCCTGCCGATCCACGAAATTCCACGCAGCAGCCAGCGGGGCGAAGGCCACGCCGCCCGCGCGCTCGAACGAGCCAGACATCACGAAAATCCTCCCGGTTGCATGCTCCCACACGCGCCCCAAGCGCCGCCTCTCCAAGCGGCATTAGGTAGAATAATTACAGAATTTATATCCGTCAACATATAATCCAGCGGAAAATGACGAATAAAGCCGTTAAATCTCAGAGGCTTGGCAAGAAATTTCGACACTACGGCAGGCTTCTTGTAGTGTTCTTACAAGAAGCCTGCCGTAAGGCGTCAAACCATCAGGCATTCCCGGCCAGTAAGGCCTCGATTTCCTCGCGCCGCGGCATCGCCGGCGCAGTTCCCCGGCGGGTGACGGCGATGCCCGCCGTGGCGCAGCCGAAGCGCACCGCCTCGACCGGTTCCAACCCGCGCGCCAAGGCCGCCGAAAAGCCGCCGACGAAGGCATCGCCGGCCCCGGTCGTATCGATGACCGGGCCGCTGGCGATTGCCGGCACATGCACCGAGCGCTCACGCGTGTGATAGAGAACGCCGCGCTCGCCGAGCGTGATCAGCGCCGTGCGCGCGCCCTTGTCGAGCAGGATATCGCCGGCCCGGCGCGGCTCGTCGAGCGACGTAAGCGGGAAGCCGACGATGGCCGCCGCTTCCGTTTCGTTCGGCACGATATAGTCGCACAGCGGATAGAGGGCATCCGGGAAGGCTTCGGCCGGGGCCGGATTGAACACCGTCGTCACGCCGGCCGCATGGGCGATCTCCAGCGCCCGCTGTGCGGCTGCCGCCGGCTGTTCGAGCTGGGTGACGAAGATCAGCGAGGTTTCGATGGTCTCGCGCGCCGCCTCGACATCGTCGATGCCGATGGTGCCGGCGGCACCCGGATAGACGATGATGGCGTTTTCGCCGTTCTGGTCGTTGACATAGATGAAGGCGGCACCGGTCGGCATGTCGTCCATCTGCACGACTTTCGGCGTGACGCCGGCCTCGGCATAGGTTTTCAGCGCCATCTCGCCAAACGTATCCTTGCCGAGCTTGGAGATGAACGAGACCGGGCTGCCGGCCCGCGCCGCCGCCACCGCCTGGTTCGACCCCTTGCCGCCCGGCCCGACCGAAAAGCCGCTGCCGGTGATCGTCTCGCCGACGACCGGCATGCGTTTGGCCAGATAGGCGGTGTCCGCCACGAAAATTCCGAGAATCGATACGCCTGACTTCATCTCTTGCCTCTCCTCCCCCCTTCGGGCCCGCGCCACGCCGCTTATTTCGGCGGAATGACGCCCTTGGTCACCAGGAAGCAGCCGTAAAACCGGGTCTCGCCCGTGGTGATGACGCAATAGGCCTGCTTGGCCTTTTCATAGAAGGCGAAGCGCTCGATACCGTACATCGGCGCCGGCTGGCCCTCGGCGCGGTCGATTGCGCCCTGCACTTCCCTCTGCACCTCGGGCAGATCGTTCGGCGCGCCCATCACTTCCATGCGGCCGACCGAAGGCTGCAGCGGCGTATCCAGCGGCAGCACCGACAGCACCGCCTCGAAGGCGCGCGCCGCCGAGACATTGTCGATGCGCAGCAGCTTGCCGAGCACCGTCTGGCGGGCAATCGCATCCGAGGGGAAATTGGTATCGGCGATCACGAGCGTATCGCCATGGCCCATGGCGCGCAGCGCATACAGCACATCCGCATTCAAGGCCGGATCGATATTCTTGAGCATTGGTCCTCCCGGGCGCCTGCGCGCCCTCTCCTCTGTTTGTCGTCATCGGCTCGCCGGCCTCTCCAAGCCGGCGAGCCGATGTTTTTTTCACTCCCCGTAAGGGATCCAGATGTTCTTGACGTCGACGGCGCGGTTCAGGAACAGGCGCCCTTCGGCGGCGGCCGGGTTCATCCAGTCGATGGCCTTGCCGTAATCGACGAAAGTGCGCTTGAGATTGCCGACCGACAGCTTTTCGACCATGGTCGACAGCTCCGCCGAGCCGAAAGCCCAGACGGCATCGACATCGTTGTGGCTTGCCAGCGTCTTGCCGAGTTCCATGGCGGAACCGGTGACGATGTTGACGACGCCGGCGGGAACGTCGGAGGTTTCCAGCACGGTATAAAAATCCGTCGCCGCCAGCGGATGCGGCTCGCTCGGCACCACCACAACACGGTTGCCGACCGCGATCAACGGCGCGACGCTGCTGATCAGGCCCAGCAGCGGCGCTTCCGGCGGGCAGACGACACCGACGACGCCAATGGCTTCCGGCATGGCGAGCGCCACACCGCGCAACGGCGGCTGATGCACCGCGCCCTCGAACTTGTCGGCCCAGGCGCCATAGGTGAACAGGCGCGAGATCGAGGCCTCGACCTCGGCGCGCGCGGCGGAGGCCGACGCGCCGGTCATGGCGGCGATGCGCTCGGCGAATTCGCCGGCCCGGCCGCTGAGGTTCTCGGCGATGTAATAGAGGATCTGCGCGCGGTTATGCGTCGTGGCCGAGGTCCAGCCGGATGCGCCTTGCGCGGCGGCGACCGCATTGCGGATATCCTTGCGATTGCCCTCGCCGACCTCGCCCAGCACCTTGCCCTTGGGCGACAGTACGGGACGGGAATAATTGCCATCCGGCCGCGCTTGCTTGCCGCCGACATACAGCTTCGCCGTATGGTCGATGGCCGGCATCGCGAAATCGCCGGTCGTCGATTTCAACACGGGCGCGGTTGCCGCCGGGCGCGGCTTGCGGCCGACCCAGGCCTTGGGCTTCAGGTATTCATAGGCGCCTTCGCGGCCGCCCTCGCGGCCGAAGCCGGATTCGCGTTTGCCGCCGAAACCGGCCGCGGCATCGAAGAGATTGGTGGCATTGACCCAGACGACACCGGCGGCAAGCTTTGCCGCGACGTTCAGCGCGAGACCGATGGTTTCGCTCCAGATGCTGGCGGCGAGGCCGTAGCGCGTGTGGTTAGCAAGCTGGATCGCCTCTTCCGGGGTGCGGAAGGTCATGGAGACGGCGACCGGTCCGAAGATTTCCTCCGTCGCGACGATGGAGGTGGGTTGTACCTCGGTCAGCAGCGTCGGGCGATAGAAGGAGCCACCCTTGGGCAGCTCGATATCCGGCTGGAACAGGCTGGCGCCTTCGGCAACGCCTTGCGCCACAAGGCTTTCGATGCGGCTCAACTGCACCGGCGCGACGATGGCGGCCATGTCGATGGCCTTGTCGAGCGGCTGGCCGACGCGCAGCGTGCCCATGCGCCGCTTCAGGCGCCGGTGGAACAGCGGCGCGATGCCGGCCTGGACCAGCAGGCGCGAGCCGGCGCAGCAGACCTGGCCCTGGTTGAACCAGATGGCATCGACCACGCCTTCGACCGCGCCGTCGATATCGGCGTCATCGAAGACGATGAACGGCGACTTGCCGCCCAGTTCCAGCGTCAGCGACTTGCCGGAACCGGCGGTGCGCTCGCGGATGATGCGGCCGACATCGGTCGAGCCGGTAAACGCGATCTTGTCGACATCGCCGTGATCAACGATCAGCGCGCCTGTAGACCCGTCACCGGTGACGACGTTGAGCACACCTGCCGGCAGGCCGGCGGCAGCGGCGAGTTCCGCAAACAGCAGCGCCGTCAGCGGCGTGAATTCGGCCGGCTTCAGCACGACGGTATTGCCGAGCGCCAGTGCCGGCGCAACCTTCCAGGCGAGCATCAGGAAGGGGAAATTCCACGGAACAACCTGGCCGACGACGCCGACCGGCACCTGATCGGCAAATTCCGTTTCCTGCAGCTGCGCCCAGCCGGCATGATAATAGAAATGGCGGGCGGCGAGCGGCACGTCGATATCGCGCGTCTCGCGGATCGGCTTGCCGTTATCGAGCGCCTCGATGACGGCGATCAGGCGCGCATGGCGCTGGATCATGCGGGCCAGCGCATAGAGATGGCGGGCGCGGGCATGGCCGGGCAGCTTCGCCCAGGCGCCTTGCGCCTTGCGGGCGCTCGCAACCGCTGCATCGACGTCGGCGGCATTGCCCTGGGCGATCTTCGCCAGCAGCGCGCCGGTTGCCGGCTCCAGCGTCTCGAAATGCTGGCCGGACTGCGGCGCAACGAAGGCGCCGTTGATGAAATGGCCGAATTCGGCCTTATGGGAGGCCAGCCACTGGCGGGCCTCGCCATCGGCCTCCGGGGGGGGGGCACAGGGCAATTCGTCAAAAAACCCCGCGGCGGACATGGGGGGGACGGGCACCGGGGGCATCCTATCGCGGGACGGTTGAAGGCCGGGGAGGCGCCGGGGGCGAGATGTTCGGGCTGGGGCTCGGGATCGGCGGGCGGGGGCGGAGCGCCG
>Ga0066256_1000698_pt1 | contig 68836 bp, 61 predicted proteins | sample ThiBio_1000_biof_FD_87107 | JGI IMG/M metagenome (GOLD analysis project Ga0066256, IMG submission 87107) | Wastewater bioreactor microbial communities from Cape Town, South Africa - Thiocy_expt_1000_biof (version 2) | ecosystem: Engineered > Bioreactor > Thiocyanate-remediating >... | reverse complement strand
CGGCAGGGCGCGATGCCCCGCGGCCGGGGGGGGGGCATGGGTGATCGGGACCCCCGGCCGCGGCGGGGATCGGCCGTTCGCCGCGGCCGCGCCGCCATGGGGAGGGCGCTGCACGATCGACTCGAGGGAAATCTTCTGTTCGGCCGGGCGCGTGGCGATCGCCGCGGCGGTGCCGGCCAGATCGCGCGCCATCGGCGGGATGTAATAACCGCCGGCATGATGCTTCATCGGTGCCTTGGTGGTCTGCTTGAGCTTCGCCACCGGGCGGCCGAACGGCAGCGCGCGCACGCCGCGCGCGATATCGGCGATATCGGCCACCACGGCGGAGGCCGTCGCCGCGCCGCCCGCGCCGGGGCCGACCAGCGTGATGGGGGGAATGCCCTCGCCATCGATCGTCACCGCGTTGGTGACGCCCATCACCTGCGCGATCGACGATGTGCGCGGCACCATGGTCGGATGCACGCGCTGCTCGATACCGGTTTCGGTCTTCACCGCGACGCCGAGCAGCTTGACGCGATAGCCGAGTTCTTCGGCGGCGCGCAGGTCCTCCGGCGCGATCGAGGAGATGCCCTCGACGTAAACCGCCTTCTGATTGACCTTGGTGCCGAACGCGAGGCTGGCGAGGATCGCGAGCTTCTGCGCGGTGTCGTGGCCATCGACATCGAACGACGGATTGGCCTCGGCATAGCCGAGCCGCTGCGCATCCTTCAGGCATTCGGCGAAGGACAAACCCTCCTGCTCCATCCGCGTCAGGATGTAATTGCAGGTGCCGTTGAGAATGCCGTAGACGCGCTGGATGCCGGTGCCAGCAAGGCCCTCGCGCAGGGTCTTGATGATCGGGATCGCCGCGCCGACCGCGGCCTCGTAGTTCAGCGCGCCGCCATGCGCCTCGGCGAGCGCGGCGAGCTTCGATCCGTGCTTGGCGATCAGCGCCTTGTTGGCGGTGACCACCGACTTGCCGCGCGTCAGCGCCGCCTCGATCGCGGACAGCGCCGGATCGTCGGCACCGCCCATCAGTTCGACGAACACGTCGATGTCGGGATGACTGGCCAGCGCCAGCGGGCTTCTGGCCCATTCGACGCCGCGCAGGTCGAGCGCGCGCTTCTTGGCTTTCGAGCGGGCGCAGACCGCCACCACCCGCACGCCGCGGCCGCAACGCGCCGACAGCACCCGCGACTGCTGATCGATAAGACGCACCACCTCGGCACCCACCGTGCCGAGCCCCGCAATCCCCACTTTGAGCGGAGCCACCATGTCGATTTCAAACCTGCCGGAAAATTAGCGCCGATTGGCGAGAGGAACCACGTTGTGCAATGTTTCGAGGCCCGTATCAAGGAAACGGCGGATATTGCGCGCCGCCTGACGGATGCGCTGCTCGTTTTCCACCATCGCGATACGAACGAAGCCCTCGCCGTGCTCGCCGAAGCCGACGCCGGGCGAGACCACAACGCCCGACTTCTCGACCATGAGCGTGGCAAACTCCATGCTGCTGATGCCGCGGAATTTCTCCGGCAGCGGCGCCCAGGCGAACATCGAGGCCGCCGGCGGCGGAATGTCCCAGCCGGCGCGGCCGAACGACTCCACCATCGCGTCGCGACGCTTGCGATAGGTGTCGCGCATCTCCTGGATGCAGTCCTGCGGACCGTTCAGCGCCGCCGTCGCAGCCACCTGGATCGGCGTGAACGCGCCGTAGTCGAGATAGGATTTGACACGGGTCAGCGCGGCGATGATGCGCTCGTTGCCGACCGCAAAGCCCATGCGCCAGCCGGCCATCGAAAAGGTCTTCGACATCGAGGTGAACTCGACGGCGACGTCGATCGCGCCCGGCACCTGCAGCACCGACGGCGGCGGCTCGCCCTCGTAATACAGTTCGGCATAAGCAAGGTCCGACAGGATGAAGATCTCGTGCTTCTTCGCGAACGCAACGAGGTCCTTGTAGAATTCAAGCGGCGCCACATAGGAGGTCGGGTTCGACGGATAGCAGGTGATCAGCGCGATCGGCTTCGGGATCGAATGCACGATGGCGCGCTCCAGCGCGCTGAACAGCTCCGGCGTCGGCTCGGCCGGCACCGAGCGGATCACGCCGCCCGCCATCAGGAAGCCGAAGGCGTGGATCGGATAGCTGGGGTTGGGAACCAGCACCACATCGCCCGGCGCGGTGATCGCCTGCGCGACGTTGGCGAAGCCCTCCTTGGAGCCGAGCGTGGCGACGATCTGGGTTTCCGGGTTGAGCTTCACCCCGAAGCGGCGTTCGTAATAGGCCGCCTGGGCCCGGCGCAGGCCCGGAATGCCCTTGGACGCCGAATAACGGTCGGTTCGCGGCTTGCCGAGGGTTTCCTTGAGCTTCTCGAGGACATGCGGCGGGGTCGGCAGGTCCGGATTGCCCATGCCCAGATCGATGATATCCGCTCCGGCGTTGCGCGCGGCAGCCTTGGCCCGATTCACCTGCTCGAACACATAAGGCGGCAGTCGGCGAATGCGGTAAAATTCTTCCATGGAATCAAGGCTCCGGAGCCGGGAGGTCTGGTCTCAAGGCCGTCAGGCAAATCACTGGCGGGGTTGGGTCTTTTTATCACGAACCTCGGGCAGCGCCACCCGAAGTCACTGATAATCGGGCTTGTTATCGGCCCTCGTGCGAATTTTGCGTCGATGCGGCGCCTGGCGCCTGGCCGTGGGTCTGACGCTCCCGCGCCGCCGCCAGTTCCTTCTCGATCCTGACCTGCTCGTCCGGCGTCAGAATGACGGTATCGCGGGGGGCCGGAATGTCATGAACCGGCAGATAGGCCGCCGGCGTCTCCGGACGGGCCGGAGTATTCTCCGGCAGGCCGACCACGGGCAGATCGCCGATCGGCAGCGAGCAGCCGGCCAGAGGCGAGCCGAGCAACGCGGCGGCCATCAGCACGCGCGCCATGGAGCGCAGGCGCGACCGGCGCATCGGCGGTATCCGACTCCTCTGCCTCACATGTCCCCCACATCCCGTCCGTCAGGACGAAAAACTCTTACCGATCGAACGGAGCAGATATCGCGTGAAAGCGTTAAATTTTTCCGGTCACTCTGCCGCCTGTCGATGATGCCGGAATATGACCGATCCAAGACGTCGCGCGCGACATCGCATGCTGCGCTGCGACGACGAAGAATGAGCACCATTCACTCCGAATATGGCATGATCGAAGGTAACGGCAACTCGCCGGGCGATGTTTCATCAGCGGTCGATAGTCCCCATGAACGATTCCACCCCTGTCTCCGACACCACCAAAACTTTCGATCCGCACGCTTTCGCGCTGAACCTTGCGCGCGCGATGGAGAACACCGGCAAGGCCCTCTCCGCCTATCTGCAGCCGCGCACCAATGCCGATCGCTTTCCGGGCGAACTCGGCGAGATGGTCAAGACGCTGTATCTCGTCGCCGATTACTGGCTGTCGGACCCCAAGCGCACCGCCGACCTGCAGTCCAAGCTCGGCAAGACCTATCTCGATGTCTGGGCAAGCTCGGTGAAGCGGCTGGCCGGCGAAGAAGCCGAGCGCGTGATCAGCCCCGATCCGCGCGACAAGCGGTTTCAGGACCCGCAGTGGCAATCCAGCCCGTTCTTTGAATTCGTCATGCAGGTCTATCTCCTGACCGCGCGATGGGCGAAGGAGCTGGTGCGCGACGCCGAAGGCCTCGACCCCCATACGAGGCGCAAGGCCGAATTCTACATGGAGCAGATCTGCAACGCGATCGCGCCGTCGAATTTCGTGCTGACCAATCCGGAAGTGCTGCGCGAGACCTTCGCCAGCAGCGGCGAGAACCTCGTGCGCGGCATGCAGATGCTCGCCGAGGACATGGTGGCCGGCAAAGGCCGGCTGAAGATCCGCCAATCGAGCGTCGGTCTCGATGTCGGATCGCATCTCGCGCTGACGCCCGGCAAGGTGATCTTCCAGAACGAGATCATGCAGCTCATCCAGTACACGCCCAGCACCGAGACGGTGCTGCGCACGCCGTTGCTGATCGTGCCGCCCTGGATCAACAAATACTACATCCTCGATCTCAAGCCGGAAAAGTCCTTCATCAAATGGTGTGTCGATCAGGGCCTCACCGTGTTCGTGATCTCGTGGGTCAATCCGGATGCCTCGCTGGGCGAAAAGACCTTCGAGGACTACATGAAGCTCGGCCCGCTCACGGCGATGGACGTGATCGAGAAGGCCACCGGCGAGATGAAAGTGCATGCGCTCGGCTATTGCGTCGGCGGCACCCTGCTCTCCGCGACGCTGGCCTGGCTTGCCGAGAAACGCCGGGTGCGCGTGGCCTCGGCAAGCCTCCTGACCACACAGGTGGATTTCACCAACGCCGGCGATCTTCTGGTGTTCGTCGATGAAGAACAGATCTCCGCGATCGAAGAGGAAATGCAGCAGGCCGGCGTGCTCGAAGGCGTGCGCATGTCGATGGCGTTCAACATGCTGCGCTCCAACGATCTGATCTGGCCCTACGTCATCAACAACTACCTCAAGGGCAAATCGCCCTCGAGCTTCGATCTGCTGCACTGGAATTCGGATTCCACGCGCATGCCGGCGGCCAATCACTCCTATTACCTGCGCAACTGCTATCTGGAGAACCGCCTCTCCGCCGGCACCATGGTGCTCGACAACACCATCCTCGATCTGTCGAAGGTGAAGATCCCGATCTACAATCTCGCCACGCGCGAGGACCACATCGCGCCCGCGCAGTCGGTGCTGTACGGCTCGCAGTTCTTCGGCGGCCCGGTGCGCTACGTGCTGGCCGGTTCCGGTCACATCGCCGGCGTGATCAATCCGCCCGCGACCGGCAAATACCCGTACTGGATCAACGACAACATCAACTATCCGACCGTCGAGGACTGGTTGAAGGACGCCCGGGAGCACAAAGGCTCATGGTGGCCGGACTGGCACGCCTGGCTCAAGGCGATCGACGCGGAGACCGTCGCAGCGCGTCCGGTCGGCACCGGCGCCCTGCCGGCGATCGAGGATGCGCCGGGCAGCTATGTCCGCATGCGGGCGTAGCGCATGCGATCACGCCGCAGGCAAGCCCAGCCGGCGGCGTGGTCCGCGAGGCGTTGGCCTGCCCTTTCCAATACGTTATGAATTCAGCGACGGCTGCGCGCAGCCTGCGTCGATTCGATATCATCCGCCGAGGTTGCCGGCGCATCCGCACTGAGAGGACATTGCCATGACGCGAGAGTTATTCTGGCTGACACTGACGGTGATTTTGACCGGCGTGATGTGGATTCCCTACGTGCTGAATCGCTGTCAGGTCCGCGGTCTCGGCGGAGCGATGGCCAATCCGTCGCGCAACGACAAGCCGCATGCCGAATGGGCCAACCGCCTGATGTTCGCGCATGACAACGCGGTGGAGAACCTGATCATCTTCGCGCCGCTGGTTCTGATCCTCAACGCGGCCGACTATTCGAGCAAATGGACGGTGCTGGCTTGCGCGGTCTATTTCTGGTCGCGCGTCGCGCACCTCATCGTCTACGCGATGGGTATCCCGGTTCTGCGCACCCTCGCTTTCGCGGTCGGCTTCCTCGCCCAGGCGGTGCTGGCGCTGGCGATCTTCCGGGCGTTCTGAACCGGCGACATCGCGGTCGGTCAAAAAGAAAGGGACGGCGTCTGCCGTCCCTTTTTATTTGGCGTCAATATGACAGGAAAGGTGGAGTTAATACTGAGTTCACTGTGCCGCGAAGGTCACGGAAACATCGGCGCCTGATCGATGCCGGTGGTCTCGGGAAAACCCAGCATCGCATTCATGTTCTGCACCGCCTGCCCCGACGCGCCCTTGGTCAGATTGTCGAGCGTCGAGACGATGATGGCGCGTCCCGGCTGACGATCGTTGGCGACGCCGATGAACGTCATGTTCGAGCCACGCACATGCCGCGAGTGCGGCGTCTTGCCGAACGGCAGCACATAGACGAACGGCTCCTTCTCGTACTGCTTGACCAAAATCTCATGCAGGTCCTGAGCGGTCTTGCCGCGCCGGCCGCGCACATAGATGGTCGCGAAGATGCCGCGATTCATCGGCGCCAGATGCGGCGTGAAGGTTGCGATCACCTCCTTGCCGGCGGCCTTCGAGAATTCCTGATCGAGCTCCGACATGTGCCGGTGATGGCCGACACCGTAGGCGTTGAAGCCGTCCGATACTTCGGAGAACAGCATCTCCTCGCGCGCCGAGCGGCCAGCGCCGGTCATGCCGGACGCAGCGTCGATCACGATCTCGTCGGTCTCGATCGCCTTGGCTTTCAAAAGCGGGATCAACGGCAGTTGCGCGGTCGTGGTGTAACAGCCGGGATTGGCGACCAGCCGCGCCTTGCGGATATCGCGCCGATAGAATTCGACGAGACCGTAGACCGCCTCCTTCTGCAATTCGAGCGCGTGATGCTCGTGGCCGTACCACTTCGCATAGACCGCGGGATCCTCCAGCCGGAAGTCGGCCGACAGATCGACGATCTTGGTGTCCGGCGCTTTTTCCAGCACGTCCTTCAGAACCTTCTGCGTGGTCGCATGCGGCAGGGCGCAGAAGATCAGGTCGAGCTTTTCCGCCGCCCAGTCGACGTCGTCGATCGCGACGAGGCGCGGCAGATCGTAAGGTGCGAATTGCGGATAGACATCGCCCATCGCCTGCCCGGCGCGACGGTCGGCGGTCAGCAGCGCGATCTGGACGCGCGGATGGCGCAGCAGCAACCGCACCAGTTCGGCGCCGGTGTAACCGGATGCACCGAGGATGCCGACCCTCTTCTTCTCAGCCATGATATCGATCCTTACCCAAGCGAGCTAATTTTAGCGCGCCAGATCAGGTCATGCGGCAGTTTTTAAAGGGAAACAAGATGCCGCGGGCCCTCTCCGGCGGCATGGCAGGTGATCGTCAGACGCGACCGGCCGCACATGCCGTGACAATACGGCTGCGGCGCGTGGAGGTGCTGGTCGAAGTCTTGATCATGGCGCGGATATAAATCCGCATCGCGACAGGGTCAAGGATGATACGGCTGGCAAAGGCGGTCAGACGACGTTCCAGAACCACGCGATGAGGCGCGAAATTCCATCGCCGAACAGCAGCAGGGTCGCCGACCAAACGAATGCCGAGAAAAAATTGGCGAACTGAAAGCGCCAATAGTCCATCTCGAAAATGCCCGCCGCCAACGGCACGGCGGCACGCAACGGTCCGAAGAAACGTCCGATGACGATGCTGGGAACGCCCCAGTCCTCGACGAATTTTTCCGCACGCGGCAGGATTGTCGGGTAACGCGACAAGGGCCACATCCGCGCGACGTTGCCCTTGAACTTGAAGCCGAACCAATAGGACAGCCAGTCGCCAAACCCGGCCCCCAGCGCGCCGGCAATCCAGACCGGCCAGAAACTGAGGTCGCTCGCCCCCACCAGAGCGCCAATGCCGATCAGCGCTCCCCATGCCGGGATCAGCAGGGACACGAAAGCAAGCGATTCACAGAAAGCCAGCACAAAGACGATAGGAGCCGCCCAGGCATGGTGATCGCGGACAAAATTGATCAGTCCGCGAAAAAGCTCATCAAGACCCATGAGGCATCCCAGTTCCCTTCGGCTTTCCGGCCGATATCATCTCTTTCAGCGTCGGGACAAGCACACCGCTCCCGCCCGACAGGCCCCGCAGGATAGGCGTTCTACCACGCGCAGGGGGGCCCGGAATTCAACTTCGATCACGATCTTTCCAGCTATGGCACATTGACCGCGCCAGCACGTGGATACCGGAACCCAAGCCCGACCCCACCTTCAAACACCTTTCAGACGAAGACCGGCCAGAGCGGAAGCCAGGCACGGAATGCGGGCTCCATATTACTGAAGCTGTACAGCATGGCAGGCCAGTCCCAGGCCATCATCGACCAACGTCACCCCGATCATCGCAATTACGACATATTCCTGCCGCTGCAACTGTTGAAATCACGGCAAAAATCGAATTTCGCGGTCCCCTCACCGCCATTCATCTCACCGCGCCGCCATGACATAGTTTGTCGAAACGATTCGGCCTCACCGACCGACCTTTCCGAAATTCTTGTAACAGCGCCACCATCATGACCAGAACCGCCAAGAAGAAAAACGCCGCGGACGACCTCTTCGCGTCCGAGGCCTCCAAATCCCGTCCCACCGCGAAAGGCCCGGCGCGCTTGTCCGGCGCCGAGGCGGGCTATACCGCACGGGATATCGAGGTTCTGGAAGGGCTCGAGCCGGTCCGCCGCCGCCCCGGCATGTATATCGGCGGCACCGACGAGAAGGCGCTGCATCACCTGTTCGCCGAAGTCATCGACAACTCGATGGACGAGGCGCTGGCCGGCCATGCCACTTTCATCGAGGTGCATCTGGGCGCCGACGGCTTCCTCACCGTGACCGACAATGGACGCGGCATTCCGGTCGATCCGCATCCGAAGTACCCCAACAAGTCGGCGCTCGAAGTGATCCTGTGCACGCTGCATGCCGGCGGCAAATTCGACTCCAAGGTCTACGAGACGTCAGGCGGCCTGCACGGCGTCGGCGTGTCGGTGGTCAACGCACTGTCCTCCACGCTGGAGGTCGAGGTCGCGCGCAGCCAGAACCTCTACAAGATGACGTTCGAGCGCGGCAAACCGAAAGGCAAGCTGCAGGATCTCGGCAAGGTTCATAACCGCCGCGGCACCTTGGTGCGTTTCAAACCCGACACCGATATTTTCGGCGCCAAGGCGGCGTTCAAGCCGCAGCGTCTGTTCAAAATGACGCGCTCGAAAGCGTATCTGTTCGGCGGCGTTGAAATCCGCTGGCGCTGCGACCCGGAATTGCTCAAGGGCATCGACGACGTTCCGGCGGAAGACACTTTCCATTTCCCCGGCGGTCTCAAGGATTATCTGGCGGCGGCGATCCATGCCGACACGCTCGTGCATCCGGAGATTTTCTCCGGCAGATCCGGCCGCAACGGCGCACATGGCGCCTGCGAATGGGCGGTGGCGTGGACCGCCGATGCCGATGGCTTCATGTCGTCCTACACCAATACGGTGCCGACGCCCGATGGCGGCACGCACGAGGCCGGCATGCGCAGCGCGTTGCTGCGCGGCCTGAAGGATCACGCCGGCCGTGTCGGCCAGTCCAAGCGCGCGGCGTCGATCACGTCGGAAGACGTGATGACCGGCGCGGCGGTGATGTTGTCGGTGTTCGTGCGCGAACCGGAATTCCAGGGCCAGACCAAGGATCGCCTCGCGACCGCCGAAGCGCAGCGCATCGTCGAACAGGCGATCAAGGACCCGTTCGATCATTGGCTGTCGGGCAATCCGGTTCAGGCCAACAAGCTGCTCGAATTCGTCGCCGAACGCGCCGACGAGCGCCTGCGCCGCCGCGCGGAGAAGGAAGTCTCGCGCAAGACCGCGGTGAAGAAGCTACGGCTGCCGGGCAAGCTCGCCGACTGCACCAACACCGCGGCCGAAGGCTCCGAACTGTTCATCGTCGAAGGCGACTCCGCCGGCGGCAGCGCCAAGCAGGCGCGCGACCGCAAGACGCAGGCGATCCTGCCGCTGCGCGGCAAGATCCTCAACGTCGCCTCCGCCGGACGCGACAAGATCACCGCCAACGCGCAACTCGCCGATCTGATCCAGGCGCTGGGCTGTGGCACCGGTCCGCACTATCGCGAGGAGGATCTGCGCTACGCGCGGATCATCATCATGACCGACGCCGACGTCGACGGCGCGCATATCGCCTCGCTGCTGATCACCTTCTTCTACCGGCAAATGCCGCGCCTGATCGATGGCGGGCATCTGTATCTCGCCGTGCCGCCGCTCTATCGCCTGACCCACGGCAGCAAGACGGTCTATGCGCGCGACGAGCGGCATCGCGACGAACTGCTGAAAGCGGAATTCCACGCCAACGCCAAGGTCGATATCGGACGCTTCAAGGGCCTTGGCGAGATGATGCCCTCGCAGCTCAAGGAAACCACCATGGACCCCAGCAAGCGCATCCTGCTGCGCGTGATGCTGGTGCCCGACGACCGCGAGGGCACCGCGGATTCGGTGGAGCGGCTGATGGGCACCAAGGCCGAAGCGCGCTTCGCCTTCATCACCGAGAAAGCGGAATTCGCGCCGGAGGAATTGCTCGACGTTTAGGCCGCGCTACGTGAATGCACGTGCTCCGGGCGCGGGCCGATCGCGAGCAGCCGTGCCGTCATGCCCTGCAGCACGGGGCATCTACTGATCAGGCGGATCAGCAGCGGCGGCGTCAGATCGGCGCCCGACAGCGCGCGGTTGATGACGCGATTCTGAACCTGGACCTGAATGGCCTGAATGACACGGGTCGGAAACATCCGCCGTTGTTGGACGCGGTCGAGATCGGCGAGCGTCAACCTTTCGCCCGCCGCAAGTTGATCCGCCAGCAGATTGGCCGCCGCCACGGCGTCCTGCACCGCCAGATTGACGCCGACACCGCCGACCGGCGACATCGCATGCGCGGCATCGCCGATGCAGAGCAGTCCGGGCAACGCCCAACGCCTCAGACGGTCGATCTTAACCGACAGAAGCTTGACGTCATCCCAGCTTCGGACATCGCCGATGTGCTCGCGCAGGATCGGCGCCATCTCGGCGACATTGGCGCGAAAATGATCGAGCCCCCTCGCCTTGACCTGATCAATGCCATTCTTGGCGATAACATAGGCGCATTGCCAGTACTGATCGCGATCCAGCGTCACCATCATCTGTCCGGTGCTCAGACGCGCGAACACGCCATCGCTGGTGCCCTGCGCCTTGCCGACCCGAAACCACAGCACGTCGATCGGCGCGCCGATGTCCTCGATCTGAAGTCCCGCCTGGGTGCGCAGGATCGAATGCCGCCCGTCGCAGGCAATGGTGAGGTCGGCGGCAATCCGCACGCGCCCCTTCGGGCCGTTCGCGATCAGGCCGGTTACGCTATCGCCGTCGCGAATGAGTTCGACGGCTTCGGTGCTCTTGCGGACCGACAGGCTCGGAAACCGCCAGCCCTTCTCGTCGAGGAAGTTGAGGAAATCCCATTGCGGCATGAACGCGATGAAGGGACAGGGCGTGTCCAGCCGCGACAGGTCGGCGATGCGGACCGCCGTCGCGCCGAACAGCCCTTCGAGCTTGCTGATTCGCTGATGCGGGACCTTGAGGAAATCCTCAAGCAGGCCGAGCTCCTGCATCACCTTCATGGTCGAGGGATGCACGGTGTCGCCGCGGAAATCGCGAAAGAAATCGGCGTGCTTTTCGAGTACCACGGTGCTGACCCCGGCCCGTCCGAGCAGGTAGCCGAGCATCATCCCGGCCGGTCCGCCCCCGACGACGCAGCAGGTCACCTTGAGCGAAACGGACGGATTCGCGGCCGAAGCATCCATCGGAACCTCCAGACTGGGTCGAAGCGGGTTCTCGACAAACGCCGCGATGCACCTGAAAAGCCAGTGATATTAAGCCTTTCAGGCATTTTTTCTCGCAAATTCGTTGACTTTGGGCAAATCGGAATTATGTTCCGGCCACGCGGCCAGAGTCGAAACGCGACCATCTGATCAGCCGCTTGCCTGCGATTTGACCATCCCCGTGCATATAAGCTTGCCGTTCCGGGGCTGAGCGCAGCAGTTGTTTTCCGGGACGTCCGAACGGCACTCTCGTCTAGAGGCTCAATGTCCTTTTCCAATCTCGGCTTGTCCGACAAGGTGCTCGCTGCCGTGGCGGCGACTGGCTACACCACCCCGACCCCCATTCAAGAACAGGCCATCCCCCACGTTCTCGCCCGCCGCGATGTTCTCGGCATTGCCCAGACCGGCACCGGCAAGACGGCCGCGTTCACCCTTCCCATGATCACATTGCTCGAAAAGGGCCGCGCGCGCGCTTTGATGCCGCGCACGCTGATCCTCGAGCCGACGCGCGAACTCGCGGCGCAGGTGAAAGAGAACTTCGATCGCTACGGCGCCGGCCAGAAGCTCAACGTGGCGCTGCTGATCGGCGGCGTGTCGTTCGGCGATCAGGACATGAAACTGTCGCGAGGCGTCGACGTGCTGATCGCAACCCCCGGCCGCCTGCTCGATCACACCGAACGCGGCAAGCTCCTGCTGACCGGCATCGAGGTGCTGGTGATCGACGAAGCCGACCGCATGCTCGACATGGGCTTCATTCCGGATATCGAGCGCATCTGCAAACTGGTGCCGTTCACCCGGCAGACGCTGTTCTTCACCGCGACGATGCCGAATGAAATCCGTCGCATTACCGAGACCTTCCTGCACAATCCGGTGAAGGTCGAGGTTTCCAAGCCGGCCTCCACCGCCGTGACCGTGACGCAATCACAAGTGTCCGTCGGCCGCGAGGCGCACGAAAAGCGCGAGGTGCTGCGCCAACTCCTGCGCGATGCCAAGGACCTGCAGAACGCGATCATCTTCTGCAACCGCAAGCGTGACGTCGCGATTGTTTACAAGTCGCTGCAGAAGCACGGCTTCAGCGTCGGCGCATTGCATGGCGATATGGACCAGTCGGCGCGCATGGCCTCGCTGGAGCAATTCCGCAAGGGCGAACTGCCGCTGCTGGTCGCCTCTGACGTGGCCGCCCGCGGCCTCGACATCCCGGAAGTCAGCCACGTCTTCAACTTCGACGTCCCGCACCATCCCGACGACTACGTTCACCGTATCGGTCGTACTGGCCGCGCCGGGCGGCTCGGCACCGCAATGACGATCGTCTCGCCCGCCGATCAGAAGTCGGTCCTGGCGATTGAAAAGCTGATTGGTCAACCGATTCCGCGCGCAGAGGGGCCCGCCGTCTCTCCCGCGCTTCAACCCGCTGAACAGCTTGAAGAAACCGCTGATGCCGGGCCGGAACAACGCCGTCCCCGTCGCGAGCGGCAACGCACCCGCGGGGGCCGCGGCAAATCCAAGCAAGGCACGTCCACGCAAAGCACGCCCGTGTCTTCGCAAATCGCAGCCATCCAGCCTCCGTCGATCGGCCGCATTCCCGCAGCCGCGGTCGCGGCTTCGCATGAGCAACATGCGGAGCCCGCCGATCATTCGCATCTGCCGGCATTTCTGCTGCGCCCTGTCCGCGCGCGAAACTGACGCTACCTGTAACGCGCGAGATGTCTCGCGCGTTTACCCGTCCTTCATCCTCCTCCCTTAGCGTTCCCCCGTATTTTGGAACTTTTTATTATGGGCGAGCCGGCAGAATCCGGCTTTCAGGGACGCTGAACGTGACCGGATCGCTGGACGAGCATGAGCGCACCATGGCGTTCGCCGAAGTCGCGCTGGGCCAGATCAAGGCCCTGCGGCAGACGGCAGTCCCGCGGAATTACGAGATCTGGTACGTCTACGCGACCGGATACAATCCTGCCCTCAACAAGATCATCAACGAAACGCTGTCGCGCAACGGACAGTTGAGCGAAGCGGATCTCGATCAGATCTACGAAACTTACCTTTCGCAATTCAAGGCCTCGGAGCGGATCGACAAGGTCGGCTCCTGCGTCATCCACGAGATCGACGATGTGATGGTCCTCATCACCGATGTGCTCGGCATCTCGGCGAATTTCGGCAACAATCTCGAAGGCGCATCACAAAAGCTCGTTGCTGCGAAAAGTCTCGAGCAGGTGAGATCGGTCGTTGAGATGCTGCTGACCTCGACGCACGAGATGCGCGAAACCAACAAGGTCCTGGAGCAGCGGCTGACGCGATCGCGGCAGGAAATCGGCAATCTCCAGCAGAACCTCGAAGCCATTCGCGCCGAAAGCCTGACCGATCCGCTGACCGGACTCGGCAATCGAAAATCCTTCGACCGCGCCATCGAAACCGCCGTCGAGCACACCAGAGAAAATGGCCAGCCGCTATCCTTGCTGATGATCGATATCGATCACTTCAAGTCGTTCAACGACAATTTCGGACACTTGACCGGCGATCAGGTCCTTCGCCTGGTCGCCATGGCGTTGAAACACAGCGTCAAAGGACAGGACATCACCGCCCGTTACGGCGGCGAGGAGTTCGCCGTCATCTTACCGAACACCGCGCTCCGTCAGGCCCTGACGGTCGCCGACAATGTCCGGCGCTCGGTGATGTCCAAGCAGCTCAAGAAGAAATCGACCGGCGAAATTCTAGGGCGCGTCACGATTTCCGCTGGAGTCTCCATGCTCCAGCCCGGCGATAGCGCCCACTCTCTGATTGATCGCGCCGACGCCTGTCTCTATGCGGCAAAACGCAATGGCCGCAACCGCGTGATCTGTGAGGTCGACCCCGAATTCGTCCCCAACAGTCAGATTCACGTCGCCTGACCGATCCAGCAGCACATCGTCCGTGTCGAAATCCCCGGATCAGCCGTCGATCTTCGCAGGCGCCAGCTCAACCGATTCGCCGCAGCCGCATGAGCTGGTCTGGTTCGGATTGTTGAACACGAACTGAGCCGACATCCTGTCGACCTTGAAGTCCATCTCGGTGCCGAGCAGAAACAGCACGGCCTGCGGATCGACCAGCACCTTGACGCCCTTGTCCTCCACCACCTCATCGGTTGGCTGGATATCGCGCGCGTATTCGACGGTGTATTCCATTCCGGCGCAGCCACCCTTCTTGATGCCGACCCGCAGGCCGACGATCTCCGAATCGGCGCGCGCCGTCAGTTCGCGAACGCGATGAGCCGCAGCCTCGGTAAGTCGCATCACCTGCGGGCGGGGGCGAACACTGGCCATCCTGGTCATCTCCTTATGCCGGGCTCGACTCCCGACACTCCGCCAACTTAATCCTGATTTGCCGGATGTGAAGGGACGAAACCGTCGCGACCATGCCAAAACGGCCTCTTTTGACGGAACTTCATTCTAGAAAATAACCAAACAAAACCAAAATGTTGCAAATTAACCAGCCGCGACGTTTCAACGCTTGGCCTTGGCCCGGAATTGTCGTCCTTTGCATTTTTGCTGAGGAAAGCCACTGATGAAACGATACATCCTGACCATCGCCGCGGCCTTGATGCTTGCCGGTACCATCTCGGCCGCGAAAGCCAATGATGACTTCTCGCCCTACGGCACCTCTAAGGCTGACCTGCACGAATATCCGGTGATCGATGCCGTGTTCGATGCGAACTACACCAAGCCCGAGGACCTCAATCTGCTCTACGCCTTCGTCAAGAACACGATGAAGCCACTGAAGGGCAAGATGGTCGTGGTCACTCACGGGCCCGAACTGCGCGCGTTCGCCAAGGAGAACTACACGAAGTACCAGGGCATCATGGACAAGATGAAGGAACTGGCCGACGCCGGCGTGGAATTCCGGATGTGCCATAACGCGCTGCGCGCAGCGGGTTTCAAGGCCGACGACTTCCACGGTTTCGTCACGGTCGTGCCCGCTGGTTTCCCCGAGATCGCCTATCTGCAATCGAAGGGATTCCGCTACATCAATCCGACCCCGTATTCTCCGGCCAATGTTCGCTACATCGACCATCCGGAGTTGAAGAAGTCGAACTGATCGACCGCTCCGAGAGCGCGCCGTCATGAAACAACAAGCCTGATTCAGGAATGCTGAATCAGGCTTGTGTGATTTGCGTCCGGAAGATCGCCGGGCGAGCTCCGCCGAAGTCCGTCACCACATGTTCAGAACGAGACGCGCTTCATCCGACATGCGGTCCGGAGTCCAGATCGGCTCCCATACCACGTTCACACTGACTGGGCCGACGCCCGCTACACTCGCCACCGCGTTCTCGACCATGGTCGGCAACTCGCCCGCCGCAGGACAATTCGGCGTGGTCAACGTCATGTCGACGGTCACCGCCCGGTCGTCCTTGATATCGACCTTGTAGATCAGGCCGAGCTCGTAGATATCCGCCGGGATTTCCGGATCATAGGCCGTCTTCAGCGCCGCGACGATATCCCCGCCAAGGCGTTCGGTTTCCTCGGGCGGCAGCGCGGACTGCGTATCGACCTTGTTGGGGATCGGCGTCGCCTCGGCCGCAGCCGGTTCGGAATGCGTGGTGTCACTCATGAGAAAAGCTCCCGCGCCTTGATCAGCGCTTCCGCGAACTGGTCGACTTCCGCGCGCGTATTATACATTCCAAAGGATGCGCGGCAGGTCGCAGTGACGTTGAATCGTTCCAAAAGCGGCATGACACAATGGGTGCCGGCCCGCACCGCAATCCCGGCCCGGTCGATCACGGTTGCGATATCGTGCGGATGAGCACCCTTCATCTCGAATGAGATCACCGGCCCCTTACCCTGCGCGTTGCCAATGATGCGCAGCGAATTGATCTCGCGCAAACGATCGGTTGCGTAGGTCAAAAGATCATGCTCGTGCCGTGCGATGCGGTCCTTACCGATCGAATTGACATAGTCGATCGCGGCGCCAAGGCCGATCGATTCCACGATCGCCGGCGTTCCGGCCTCGAACTTGTGCGGCGGATCGCCATAAGTCACCCAGTCTCGCGCAACTTCGCGGATCATCTCACCGCCGCCATTGTAAGGGCGCATCGCGACCAGATGATCGTACTTCGCATACAGGACGCCGATGCCGGTCGGCCCGTAAACCTTGTGGCCGGTGAAGACGTAGAAATCGCAGTCGATGTCCTGCACGTCGACAGTCAGATGCACCGCACCCTGGCTGCCATCCACCAGCACCGGAATGCCGCGTCCATGCGCGATCTTAACCACGTCCTTGACCGGGACGATGGTGCCGAGCGCATTCGACATCTGCGTGATCGCGACCAGCTTCGTTTTCGGCGTCAGCAGCTTCTCGAACTCGTCGATCAGGAAATTGCCTTCGTCATCGATCGGCGCCCATTTGATCACCACGCCATGGCGCTCGCGCAGGAAATGCCACGGCACGATATTGGAGTGGTGCTCCATGATCGAGAGGACGATCTCGTCGCCCTCTTTCAGATTGGGCTCGCCCCATGACGAGGCGACCAGATTGATCGCCTCGGTCGCGTTGCGCGTGAAGATGATCTCCTCGGTGCGCTTCGCGTTGATGAATTGGGCTACGCGCGTACGTCCGCCTTCATAGGCGTCGGTCGCGGCATTGGCGAGATAATGCAGCCCGCGATGGACGTTGGCGTATTCGCTCTTGTAGGCCTGCGTCATCCGGTCGAGCACGGCGTTCGGCTTCTGCGCCGACGCCGCGTTGTCCAGATACACCAGCGGCTTGCCATAGACCTTGAGCGCGAGCGCAGGAAAGTCGGCGCGAACCCTGTCGACGTCATAGGTACCGTTGGCGACCGCGGGATGCATGTCAGCCTCGTGTCGCCAGCCATCGCTCCGCGGTGGCAACTGCAAACTCGCGCAGATCGTCGTTGACGATCGACTCGATCGCCTCGCCGACAAACGCCGTGATCAGAAGCGCCTGCGCTTCCTTTTCCGGAAGGCCGCGGGCCCGCAGATAGAACAGCAGGTCCTCGTCCAGCGCGCCGGTGGTGGCGCCATGACCGCAGCTCACATCGTCGGCGAAGATTTCCAGCTCGGGCTTGTTGTCCACCTCGGCTTCATCCGAGAGCAGCAATGCGCGCGTCATCATCTTGCCGTCGGTCTGCTGCGCGTCGGGACGCACGATGATGCGGCCCTGGAATACCGAATGGGCGCGCGCATCCAGCGCAGCGCGGAAGGTTTCGCGGCTCGTACAGCCGGGCACGGCATGATCGACCAGCAACGTGGTGTCGCCATGACGCTGGCCGCCGAGCAGATTGACGCCATTGGTCGTGAGCTCCGACCCCTCGCCCTTAAAGGTCACGAAGCCCTGATAGCGGCTCACCCTGGCGCCGTGCGTGAGGCAGAACGTGTTCAGCCTGGTCTTGGCGCCGAGCGTGAAGATCGCGGTCGTGATGTTCGCCGCATCGAGTGCGTCTTCCATCAGACGGACGTGCTGTACCTCGGCGTTGTCGCCGATCCAGACCACGATGGAATCGTGAGATTGATAGGTCTTTGCACCCTCGGCAGCAGCGAAGCTTTCGACCAGGGTCACGTTGGTGCCCTTTCCGATCTTCACCAGCGACCGGGTGACGGCAGAGGTGTCCGAACTTGTCGCGACATGAACGATGTGAAGCGGCTTGGTCAGCGAAACGCCGTCCGCCACATCGATCATCACGCCGTCGGTCGCAAGCGCGGTGTTCAGCGAGATCATCGCGTCGGACGCGACGCTGGTCTGCAGCAGGTCGGCGCGAACGGCGTTGTCCTTGTTCTCGAGCACGTCACGCAGGACGCGAAGGCTGACGCCCTTCTCCAGCCCGCTCACGTCCGACAGTTGCGGCACGAACGTGCCGTCGACCAGAACGAACTTCTGCGTTCCATTGATCCCGAGCGCCTTGACGGCCGCGCCGGCGCGCGCGAGCGCCGCCTGATCCGGGGCCGGCGCCAGCGGCGCGACCTCGCGCAGCAGCGCGCGCAGATCGGTGTATTTCCACTCCTCGATCCGTCGGTGAGGCAAGCCGCGACGCGCGAAATCGTCGAATGCGGCCCGGCGCATGGTGGCGACAGGTCCCACGCCCGGCAACCGTCCCTTCGCGGACGTGAATAGCTCGTCCTGCGCGGTGTTGGATGTGGCCAATGCAATATTCATCGATCAAGCCATTCTTTTGTTGGCGGACTTTGTCTCTGCGTATGCCGCGAGCGCGATCCGGTGTCGGACGCGCCGCATGCGCCTTACGCCGCCTTGTCTTCAAACTGCGCGTAGCCCGACTTCTCGAGCTCGAGCGCGAGATCCTTGCCGCCGCTTTTCACCACGCGGCCCTTCGACATCACATGCACGAAGTCCGGAATGATGTAGTTGAGCAGGCGCTGATAGTGGGTGATCACGACCATCGCGCGACCCTTCGAACGCAGCGAATTGACGCCATCCGCCGCGATGCGGAGCGCGTCGATGTCGAGGCCGGAATCCATCTCGTCGAGAATGCACAGGCTGGGCTCGAATAGCGCCATCTGCAGCACTTCGTTGCGTTTCTTCTCGCCGCCGGAGAAACCGACATTGACGCCGCGCTTGAGCATGTCCTGTGGAATGCTGAGACGCGCCGAGACTTCACGCACCTTCTTGAGAAAGTCCGGCGTGGAATACTCGCCCTCGCCACGCGCCTTACGCTGCGCGTTCAGCGCCGTGCGCAGGAACGTCATGGTCGCAACGCCGGGGATTTCCACCGGATACTGGAACGCGAGGAACACGCCCTTGGCGGCGCGCTCGTTGGGCTCCATTTCCAGCAGGTTCTCGCCCTTGAACAGGATTTCGCCGGCTGTGACCTCATAACCGGGCTTGCCGGCGATGACGTGGCTGAGGGTGGACTTGCCGGACCCGTTCGGACCCATGATGGCGTGAACTTCGCCTTCATTCACTGTGAGGTCGAGACCATGCAGAATCTCATTCTCCTCGACCTGAACCTTGAGGCCTTTAACTTCGAGCAACGCGGTCATCCCACACTTCCTTCCAGCGAGATCGAGATCAGCTTCTGCGCCTCGACTGCAAATTCCATCGGCAATTGCTGCAACACGTCCTTGACGAAACCGTTCACCACGAGACCGATGGCTTCTTCCTGCGAGAGGCCGCGCTGGATGCAGTAGAACAGCATGTCTTCGGAGATCTTCGACGTCGTCGCCTCATGTTCAAAATGAGCCGACGAATTCTTGGCCTCGATATACGGCACGGTGTGCGCACCGCATTTGTCGCCGATCAGCAGCGAGTCGCACGCGGTGAAGTTGCGCGTGTTGGCCGCCTTGCGATGGGCGGTGACGAGACCGCGATAGGTGTTCTGCGACTTGCCGGCGGCGATACCCTTCGAAATGATGCGGCTCGAAGTGTTGCTGCCGAGATGGATCATCTTGGTGCCGGAATCGACCTGCTGGAAGCCGTTCGAGATTGCGATCGAGTAGAACTCGCCCTGCGAATGATCGCCACGCAGGATGCAGCTCGGATACTTCCAGGTGATCGCCGAGCCGGTCTCGACCTGGGTCCACGAAATCTTGGAGCGCTTGCCGCGGCAGTCGCCACGCTTGGTGACGAAGTTGTAGATGCCGCCCTTGCCTTCCGAGTTGCCCGGATACCAGTTCTGCACCGTGGAGTACTTGATCTCGGCATCGTCGAGCGCGACGAGTTCGACCACGGCGGCGTGAAGCTGGTTCTCGTCGCGCTGCGGCGCGGTGCAACCTTCGAGGTAGCTTACATAGGCGCCCTTGTCGGCGATGATCAGCGTGCGCTCGAACTGGCCGGTGTTACGCTCGTTGATGCGGAAATAGGTCGACAGCTCCATCGGGCAGCGCACGCCCTCCGGCACATAGACGAACGAGCCGTCGGAGAACACCGCCGAATTCAGCGTCGCAAAGAAATTGTCGGAGGTCGGCACGACCGAACCGAGATACTTCTTCACCAGATCGGGATGCTCGCGGATCGCTTCCGAAATCGGCATGAAGATCACGCCGGCCTTCTTCAGCTCCGCTTGGAACGTGGTGGCGACAGACACCGAATCGAACACCGCATCGACCGCGACGCGGCGCTCACCTTCCGGCTTCACCACGCCTTCGAGCACCTCGACCTCACGCAGCGGAATGCCGAGCTTCTCATAGGTCTTGAGAATCTCGGGATCGATCTCGTCGAGCGAGCCGACCGACTTCTTCTGTTTCGGCGCCGCGTAATAATAGAGATCCTGATAGTCGATCTTCGGATACTCGACGCGCGCCCAGGTCGGCTCTTCCATGGTCAGCCAGCGGCGATAGGCCTCGAGCCGCCATTCCAGCATCCAGGCCGGCTCGTTCTTCTTGGCTGAAATGAATCGGATGGTGTCTTCGGTCAGACCGCGGGGGGCTTTTTCCGACTCGATCTGAGTCTCGAACCCATAACGATACTGATCGACGTCGATCTCGCGAACGCGATCGACCGTCTCTTGTACGGCTGGCATTTTAACTCTCCGCTCGCGGTTTCAAGGACCGCAGTGGGAACTTCTGGCATTTCGTTCGTTCTTGAAATAGCCCCTTTTTTAGAGCCATTCAAGCGACCGTCTGACGTTCCTTACCTAATACGCCAGCCAGCTTTCTCCAAGCCTTTAGAGCACCCTCGATATCCCCCTCGGTGGTGTCCCAGCCAAGGCTTAGCCGTAAAGCGCCTTGCGCAAGAGCAGGTTCAGCCCCCATTGCGGCCAGCACATGGGAGGCTTGCACCTTTCCGGACGAGCAGGCCGAACCGGAGGATACCGCAATCCCCTCCAGATCGAAGGCGATCACGGCGGTTTCGGCTTTCATTCCGGGCCGGGAAAACAGGGTTGTATTGGCGAGTCGCGGAGCCCCTTCGGAAAAGATCACGACGTCCCGATCCGCGGCCCGCAAGCCGCTCTCCAGGTGGCTCCGCAAGGCTTCCATACGGGACTGGGCCGCCTCGCGCGTCGCCAGCGCCGCCTTCACCGCCGCGCCAAATCCGGCAATTCCGGGAACATTCTCGGTTCCGGCCCGGCGCCGCTTTTCCTGGCCGCCGCCCGCAATCAGCGGCTCCAGCCCGGCTACGCCCTCCGCCATCACCAGAGCGCCGACGCCCTTCGGACCACCGATCTTGTGTGCAGAAACCGTAAGAAGATCGGCTCCTAACTCACTCAGATCAATAGCCATCCGACCAAACGCCTGAACCGCGTCGACATGCAGCAGGCCGCCCGCCGCATGGACAATCGGGGCAACACGGGAAATTGGCTGAATCGCTCCGGTCTCATTGTTGGCCAGCATGACCGAGACCAACGCGGGCGGTTCCCGGACCAACATCGCCTCGAGCCGCGCGATGTCCACCACGCCGGATTGATCGACCGGAACCCGAACGATCCCGGTCCCGGCGAACCGGCCACCGGCCAGCACCGACGGATGCTCGACCGCCGAGACCATAAGCCGCATCAGCGGCTCGCCGCCGCTTGGGTGCAACCCGGGCGCCAGCGCCAGCGCATTGGCTTCCGTTCCACCTGACGTGAAAATCACATTATGCGGCTTGGCTCCCGTAGCCGCCGCCAGCACGGCGCGGGCATCCTCGACCATCCTGCGGGCGGCGCGGCCCTCCGAATGCACGGACGAAGGATTCCCTGCCAGATCCCACGCCTCGGCCATCGCCGCCTTCGCCTCAGGCCGCAGCGGCGCGGTTGCATTCCAGTCGAGATAGATTCGCTTGCCCGTCATCACGGCAACATCAGATTTAAACTCGCCAACCACCGGGCCCGCCGGGCGCCGACGCCGGATTTTCCGAAATTGCCCCATTTTATAACAAGCTAACGCGGCGATAGCGCGCGCAAGATGCTTGCTTTTTGCCCCATGGCCTATGGTAGAACGCGGCCCTCAGCGGGTTCACGTTCGCCCTGCACCGGTTCTGGCCGATACCGTTCCACGTTGGCTGTCAGGATGCTCCGGCCGGCATAACGTCGATCGAACATATCAGGAAACTTTGATGCCTGAAGTCATTTTCACTGGCCCGGCGGGCCGTCTCGAAGGCCGCTATCACCCGGCAAAGCAGAAGAACGCTCCGATTGCGATGGTGCTGCATCCGCACCCGCAATTTCAGGGCAACATGAATCACCCGATCGTCTATCAGGTTTACTACTCCTTCGTGGCGCGCGGCTTCTCCGTGCTCCGGTTCAATTTCCGCGGCGTCGGCCGCAGCCAGGGCTCGTTCGACCACGGCACCGGTGAATTGTCCGATGCCGCCGCGGCGCTCGACTGGGCGCAGACCATCAATCCCGAGGCCCGCGCCTGCTGGGTGGCCGGCTTCTCCTTCGGCGCCTGGATCGGCATGCAGCTTCTGATGCGCCGTCCGGAGGTCGAGGGCTTTATTTCCATCGCGCCCGAGCCGAACCGCTACGATTTCTCGTTCCTCGCGCCCTGCCCGTCGTCCGGCCTGATCGTCCATGGCGACAAGGATATCGTGGCTCCCGCCAAGGACATCACCACGCTGGTCGAGAAGCTAAAGACGCAAAAAGGCATTGTGATCGAGCAGCAGATCATTCCCGGCGCGAACCACTTCTTCCAGGATCGGCTCGAACCGCTGATGGAAGCGGTGACCGGCTATCTCGACATGCGGCTTGCCAACGTCCGCTGACGTAGCGCTCTCAAAACATCACGGCTTCGCCAGCACGCCGCCGCTAAGCGGCGCGCTGACGCCTGTGGTGCCGGGGAATGTCAGCGGCAGCCCTTTGAGGCTGCGCACGGCGAGAAAAGCGAACGCCTGCGCCTCGATGGCATCGCCCGACCAGCCCAGATCGCGGCCGGTCAGAAGCCTGGCGGGCGCGACCTTCTCGCTTAGCATGCGCACCAAGGTCGGATTGTTGGCGCCGCCACCCACTACGATCCAGCTCTTGGGGCGCGCCGGAAGATGTTCGGCGATGCGCGCGATCGACACCGCCGTGAAAGCAGTGAGGGTCGCCGCGCCGTCCTCCACGGACATGCCTTCGACATCGAACGCGGCGAAATCGTTGCGATCGAGCGATTTCGGCGGCCTCGCCGCAAAAAATGGATGCGCCATGGCGCGTGCGATCCAGTCCCGGTCGGGCCGGCCGCGGGCCGCATATTCGCCGCCGCGATCGATCGCAACGCCCGTCCGGCGCAGCATGAAATCGTCGAGCAGCGCGTTGCCCGGCCCGGTATCGCAGGCGATCAACACATCGTTGTTGATGTAGGTGACATTGGCGACACCGCCAATATTGACGACCACGACCGGCTCGCCACATCCAGCCGTCCGAACCAGCGCGCAGTGATAGACCGGCACCAGCGGCGCGCCCTGCCCGCCAGCCGCGACATCGGCGGCCCGCAGGTCATGCACCACTGGCAGATCCAGCGCGCGCGCAAGCGCGCCGCCATCGCCGATCTGCACGGTCAATCGCGCCTCGGGCCGATGCAGAACAGTCTGGCCGTGAAAGCCGACAACCTCGACGCTATCGCGCAGCAGGTTCTGCTGACGCAGGAAATCCTCGACAGCCCCGGCATGCGCCTGCGTCACCAGCCTCTCCGCCTCGGCGATAACCCCGGGCCGTGCTTTGCGGTCCGTCATCGACCGGGCGGCCGCCAGAGCCTCGCGCAGGATCGCGCGCTCGGCATCGCTATAGGCGCGATAGCCGGTCGGCCCGAAAGCCGCGATCGTCTCGCCATCGGTTTCGATCAGCGCGATATCCACCCCGTCGAGGGAGGTGCCGCTCATCAAGCCGATTGCCCTGAAAACCATCGCCAATGCCCTGAAAACTTGTCCCGGTGGACGGCTTCCTATAATCCAGCGGGACCATGGCTGCTCCCGTCCCACAATGCGGCCGATCCGTTACCGTCCCGTCAAAGCCGCAGCCATGACCGCCTTCAAATCCGATTTTCTCAACGTCCTGCAACAACGCGGGCTGATCCACCAGATTTCGGACCCGGAGGGTCTGGACGCCGCCTGCTGCAAGGGACCGATCACCGGCTATGTCGGCTATGACGCGACCGCGACCAGCCTGCATATCGGCAACCTGATCTCGGTGACCATGCTGTACTGGCTGCAGCAGACCGGGCACCGGCCGATCACGCTGATGGGCGGCGGCACCTCGATGGTGGGCGATCCCTCGTTCCGCGACGAGCAGCGCAAGATGCTCAACGAGGAAACCATCGCCGCCAACATCGAAGGCATCAAGAAAATCTTTGCGCGCATCCTGCGCTATGGCGACGGTTCGACCGATGCCCTGATGATCAACAATGCCGACTGGCTGCTGAAGCTGAACTATGTCTCGTTCCTGCGCGAGGTCGGACGGCATTTTTCGGTGAACCGCATGCTGTCGTTCGACAGCGTGAAGCTGCGGCTCGACCGCGAGCAGTCGCTGTCGTTCCTTGAATTCAACTACATGATCATGCAGGGCTACGACTTCGTCGAGATCAACCGCCGTTACGGCTGCATCCTGCAGATGGGTGGCTCCGATCAATGGGGCAACATCATCAACGGCGTCGATCTCAGCCACCGCATGGGCGGCGCACAGCTCTACGCATTGACCACGCCGCTGCTCACCACCTCGTCCGGCGCCAAGATGGGCAAGACCGCAAAGGGCGCGGTGTGGCTCAATGGCGACCTCTTCAGCCCCTATGATTTCTGGCAGTACTTCCGCAATACCGAGGATGCCGATGTCGGCCGCTTCCTGAAAGTGTTCACCCGCCTACCGCTTGACGAGATCGCGTGGCTCGAAAAGCTCGGCGGCTCGGAAATCAACGAAGCCAAGAAGATTCTTGCGACCGAGGCCACAGCCGTGGTGCATGGACGCGAAGCCGCCGATCAGGCAGCCGAGACCGCGCGACGGACGTTCGAGGAAGGCTCCATCGCGCAGAACCTGCCGACACTGGAGATCGCGCGCGCCGAGCTGGACGCCGGGATCGGCGTGCCGGTGCTGTTCGTGAAGGCAGGGCTGGTGGCTTCGAACGGCGAAGCGCGGCGTCAGATCAAGGGTGGCGGCCTGCGCGTCAACGACGCTCCGGTCAACGACGAGAAGATGACGCTGACATCGCAAAACCTCACCGCCGAGGGCGTGATCAAGCTGTCGATGGGGCGCAAGCGCCATGTTCTGGTGAAGCCGGTCTGAGACCGGCTTTACGTCGATAGCCCCAACTTTGAGCTGACGTCAGTTCGCCGCACCGAAATCGTTCTGCGAATTCTGCCGCCCCGTGCCGAACTCGAAGATCTTGCGGAACACGCCCGGCGCCATCGCAGAGATCGGATTGACGCGCAGCACCGGAGCGCCCGGCGTGCCGACCACCTCGTAGGTGATGCCGATCAGACCTTCATTGCTGCCGCCGCCGAGCACGAGCCCGACGATCGGAATTTGCCCGAACATGTTGTTGAGGCCGTACATCGGCACAAAGGTGCCGCTCATGCGCACCTGGTTGGCCGGATAGTTGATGTCGCCCTCGATGGTGGCGCCGACGGCCGGACCGCGCACGACGCCATCCTTGATCCGAAGCTGCCCGGTCTGGCGGGTGAACTCGGCGCGCATGCGCTGGAAACTCACTCCGCTAGGGGTCCCGCCGCCGCCGTTGGACACCACGCGATCGAGCGCCGCCTCGCCCTTGACCGTGAAGTTGCTGACGTTGAGCAAGCCCTCCTGCGGCGCGCCATCCGGGGTTGGGGGATCCATCGCCACCCACATCTGTCCGCCGAACATCTTTGCGTAGGTGTCGGTGAAGCGGAAGAACGCGCCCGCGTCGTTGGTCTCGACATAAAGCAGTTCGCGACCTTGCGGCCTCGCGCGCAGGCTGCCGTTGATCGGCGTGTCGCGGCCGAGCTTGCCCGCGAGCGAGAAGGTCCGGATCGTTCCGTTGCGGCGCGACAGCTTGATATCCACGCCGCGGATCGCCTCGCCATAGAAACCGGCAACTGCACCCAGCTTGGCGTCGATATCGACGTCGCCAAGCTTCTGTTTCGATTTGCTGTCCGTGGTGTTGCCGGACATCGCACCCTTGATGAAGCCACGCCCGTCGAACACATCGCCGCGCAACGTCACCTTCAACGTACCATCGGCCACCCGCTCCGCCTTCAATGACGCCTTGTCGCCTTCCGAGGGATTGAAGGTCGGGAAGATCGCACTGACAAGATCGTTGTTCTGATCGACTTCGACGGCGCCGCGGATCAGCGCGCCGTTGCCTTCAATCAGCACATCCTCGAACCGCGTCCCTTGCGGTTTTTGCACGACATTGAGCGTCAGCCGGCTCGCCTTGCCGGACACCTTGGTCCAGCCCGGCAGGATGTTGTCGATCTTCGCCGCCGTGAGGTCGGCTTCCACACCAAAGCGGCTGTCATGCTCGCCGGTGCCAATCTTGCCGCTCAGCTTGACCGGGATCGCGCCGCTTACGCCCGGCCCCAGATCGACGCCCAGCTTGGCGCGCGCGGCATCGTCGAGCGTTGCAGCCAGGCGCACATCGGCGTCGCCATCGGCATTCTTGCGGTAGTCCAGCGCGGCCGGCTGTCCGGCGATCTTGACGTCGCCCTTGACCCGGTAGCCCTGATTATCGGCCATCACCTTGAGGGAGTTGGCTTCGAGCTTCTGGTTCAGCGCCAGCTTGTCGACCGCGAGCGCGCCGAGATCGACGTTGATGGCGTAGGACGTCTCTTCCTTGGTCAGCGCGTTCTTGAGCGGCATCTTGAGCGTGACCTGCGCGACGACATTGCCCTTGCTGGTGTTGGGATCGATCGCCGTCTGGTTGACATCGCTCAGACGCTCGGACTGCAACACCTCCGCCGCGGCCGGCACCGGCCCCTCGATACGGAAACGCACGCGCGCGGGCGCGGGCTTCGGCACCAGATCGGGTACTTCAAACACCACGTCGGACACATTGAGCTTGCGGCCGGCCGGCGTATCGACGCCGCCCTGACCGATGGTCACGGTCGCGGTGCGCCCGGTGATATGCCCCTTCATGTCGGCGTCGCGAACCGAGGGCAGCCCATCGAGCGGATGCAGCACGACATTGGTGGCGGCGAAGTTGACGGACAGCCCGCCATCCGGAATCGGCGGCCCGCCACGCGCCAGCGTGTGAACCGGCGCGTTCACCGCGATATCGAGCTGCTGCAACGACCCACTGGCGATACGCTGGATGGTCCATTCACGAACTTCAGGCACCACCAGAATGGGCCAGATATTCTTCAGCACGGTCGCCGACATCGGCGTGCCGGCAAGTCCCAGCGTGACGCGCGTCTCCGGCGTCGAATAATCGATGCTGCCGGACCCCGCAATTCCGACATCGCCATTGCTGATGTCGCATTGCGTCAGCAGCACCCGCCGCTTCTCGGTATCGAAGCGAACCCGGACGGAAACGCGATTGAAGATCACCGGATTGGCGTTGTTGACGTCGGTCAGCACGATGGTGCCGCCGCTGAGGCCGAGCTGCCAGTTCGGCACCCTGTCGTTCGGCGGCTCAAGGTGGGCGAGCAAGGTCAGGCGGTTCGAGCCCGATGTGATCTGGAACGGCGCGACCATTACGCGCCGGCCCGCATCCCATTCGATCTTCATGTCCATGCGATCGACATGCATCGGATATTCGGGCGTGTTGCGGTCGATCAGATCGCCTTTGCCGATCGAGACATCGCCGGCAAGATAGGTCGGCAGACCGTCGCGCCCGACCTCGCCGCGAACCATGCCGCTCAGCGCCATCCCGTCGGTGGTGAAGCTGAAATCCTTCAGACGCGCCGCGAGCAGCAGGTTTTTGCTCGGTACCTTGTCGGCCGCGATCTCGAACGAACGAACGCCATTGGATGGCGCGCCGACACCGACCTTCAGCGTCCAGGCGTTCGCTCCCTCCTCACCCACCGACATGGCGACCCCACCCGCGGCCGGCCGGCGCAGACTGAGGCTGATATTCTCAAACTTGAAACTGCTCTTGCTTTGCTGATCGTCGACCGACAGTACGCCGCTGCGCAGGCCGATCTCATTGAGGCTCTGGCCGTCGAGCCCCTTCGATCCGGCGGTATCGAGCCATTCCAGCAGGGCAAGGATACCGCTCGTCGCCGCCTGGGTCGCATCGGCCGGGAGCGGCGTCGGCAGAGGCGCGGAAGGCACGGACGCCTCTTGACCCGATACCGCAGCGCTGGTGCCGACCTGCTTGACTGGGACCTTGCCGGTCGCCAGCGGCTGGGTGGTGCCTGCGGTGGTGACGATGATTTCGCCGTCGGCGGTGATGCGGACCGACAATTCGGCCCCGACCAGCCGCAGGCTTTCCGCGCGCAACCGGCCGATCAGAAGCGCCATGCCCGACAGTCTGACCTCGGCCTTCGGCGCGGTGGCGACAATGGCGTGACTACGATCGCGCACCACGATGTCGCGCAGTCTCACCGCAATCCTGATGCGTCCGGCCCGCTCGATCTGGGTGCCACCGACTTCGACGGTATGATCGCGACCCAGATTTTCCTCGATGGCTGAGGCAAGCCAGGGCGTAAAGATGTCGAGATTGATCGGCCCGGCCCCGAGCCGCAGCCACACGCCGCCAAATGCAATTGCAGCCAGCACTGCCAGGCCGGCCAGAGTCAGCGTGAGATGACGAACCCACGGCGTGCCGAACAGACCATGGCTCAGCCGCCCAAGACGGTCGGTGATCGGATGAAACCCGATCCGCCGGCGCTTGAGCAGCTTGCGCGCCTGTTGGCACCGCTCGTCGTCCCAGGCGGCATCATCGCAATAATGATGCTGTCGCGCCGCCTTGGCGTGTGCGGGTTTTTGAGGCTTTGAATCTGGCATTGCCTCACAACGTTGGCGCTGGATATTCAGGCGCGACCTCCGCCGGACGTCCGAGCATGAAATACGGATAACGCTCCGACGGCGGCATCACTGCCAATCCTCATTGATCATGTATGGTGGCTCGTCCGACAACAGGCGTGGAAGAATCCCATGTCAGCATACCCCGCAGGCGGCAAATTTGCCCAGTTTAGAACCCGGCCGGTCCCTGGAACGGATACAAACCAAAATCGGAGCGAGCTCAGGTGTTCAGGTGATCGCTGCCTGCTCAGCCAATTGAACCGCTGAAAACGACGAAAGGAAGGCGTATGTCCCAGAAAACGCGCGAGAAATCGCCACACGCCAGCCCCGGAGCCACCCCCCCGCCGGTCGCGACCGGGCAGTCTGCCGGAAAGCTGGTGGAAGGCACCCGCGCCCCGCCATTCTCGGTGCCGCTCGCGGGTGGCGGAACAGCATCGCTGGTCGATTATGCCGGGCGAAAACTGGTGATCTTTTTCTATCCCCGCACCGGAACGGACGGCTGCACCCGTGAGACCCTCGATTTCAGCCGCCTCGCCAGCGCCTTTGCGGCCGAAGGGGCCGAATTGCTCGGGGTCTCGGCCGATTCGCTCAAAACACAGGAATCCTTTCATCGGAAGAATTTGCTGAAAATTCCTCTTGCATCGGATGAAGATCACCAGATGCTCGAGGCCTATGACGTCTGGCAGGAAAAATCCATGTACGGCAAAACCTTCATGGGGATCGTCCGAACCACCGTCCTGATGGACGCCCACGGCAGGATCGCGCGCGTCTGGTCGAAAGTGAAGGTCGACGGACATGCCGAGGAGGTCCTTTCCCACCTGCGCAAACGCTGATTTTTAACGAGTTCATTTTGTAAAAATTAACCATAGGCGGGCCAGATAACGACTGCATTCCAATGATCCGGAACCAGTGCTCCGGCGGATGCAGGAGTTATGATGTCCCCTCGTCCCGGCCAGCATTCCGACCACCCCCAGCGGCACGGACACGATCATGCGAGCCCGGTGCAGCGGCGGTTTGCGCCCGCCCCGCCTCACGCGCACCGGCAGCACCAGCACAGCTATACGATCGCGCATCACGGCAAGCAGATCCGGTTCGGGCCCGTGGTGTTCTGGATCGTCACCGGCTCGATCATTCTGATGGGCGCGTGGTCGGCGGCGACCGCGACCTATTTTGCTTTCCGCGACGACGTCCTGACCCGGCTGATCGCACGACAGGCGGAGATGCAGTACGCCTACGAAGACCGTATCGCCGAGTTGCGGGCCCGGATCGATCGCACCACCAGCCGCCAGATGCTGGACCAGGAACAATACGACCAGAAACTGACGCAGATCATGAAGCGTCAGGCGACGCTGGAAGCCCGGGCCAACGCGCTCGGCTCGCTGTCCGACCCGTCCATCACCGGATCGATCAAGCCGCCCCGCACCTCCTTGAACGACACACCCGCTTCGTCGGCGACGCCCAAGCCGTCCCCGATCAACAACACCGTGATCTTCGTCGCGCCGCCGGATCGCGAGGCCCGTCTTGAATCGCGCCGCCCGGCTGCCGATCCCCGCAATACCGAATTCGCCAAAGCCGGCGGCGCCGACGCCACGCTGGCCGGCCTGCAGAGCGCGCTCGACAAGATCGAGAACCGCCAGATCGCAACGCTGACCTCGGTGGAAGACAGCTACGAATCGCGCGTCCGCCGGATGCGCGGCCTGTTCAGCGATCTCGGATTGAACATGGCGCATATGGACGTCGCCGGACCGCGCAGCGGTCTCGGCGGGCCGTTCATTCCCGCCAAATCGCCGGGCGCGAACGCCTCACCGTTCGAACGTCAGATCTACCGCATTGCATTGACGCGGGCGCAGGCAGACAAAATGACCCGGACACTGGCGCTGGTGCCCTACCGCAAGCCGGTGGTCGGCCAGGTCGAGTTCTCCTCAGGTTTCGGCGTCCGCAGCGATCCCTTTCTCGGCCGGCCGGCGATGCATTCCGGTCTCGATTTTCGCGCAGCGACCGGCGATCCGGTTCGCGTCACGGCCAACGGCAAAGTGGTGTCGGCTGGCTGGATGGGCGGCTATGGCCGGATGATCGAAGTCGATCACGGCAACGGTCTTGCCACCCGCTATGGCCACTTGTCCGCAATCGGCGTCAAGGTCGGCGACTATGTGAAGATCGGTCAGGTGATCGGCGAAGTCGGCTCCACCGGACGCTCGACCGGCCCGCATCTGCACTACGAGACTCGCGTCCATGGCGAAGCCGTCGATCCGCAGAAATTCCTGCGCGCCGGTATCCGCTTCAGCCAGAGCTGATCGCAACCACAAACAGCCTAGTCGACGTCCTCGACCTGACCGGGCCCGGTGCCGAAGGCTTTCTGCGCCAGCGTCGCCGCCATGAACTCATCGAGATCGCCGTCGAGCACGCCTGCCGTGTCGGAGGTCTGCACGCCGGTGCGCAGGTCCTTCACCATCTGATAGGGCTGCAACACATACGATCTGATCTGATGGCCCCAACCGATATCGGTCTTGGCGGCCTGATCGGCGGCGGCGCGTTCCTCGCGCTTCTTCAGTTCAATCTCATAGAGCCGTGCACGCAGCATGTCCCATGCCTGCGCGCGGTTCTTGTGCTGGGAGCGTCCGGCCTGACAGACCACGGCAACGCCGGTGGGAATATGGGTCAGGCGCACGGCGGACTCGGTCTTGTTGACGTGCTGGCCGCCCGCGCCGCCCGAGCGCATCGTATCGACGCGCACATCCGATTCATTGATATCGATCTTGATGCTGTTGTCGACGACCGGAAAAATCTGAACGCTGGAAAACGAGGTGTGCCGCCGCGCGTTGGAGTCGAACGGCGAGATGCGAACCAGGCGGTGCACGCCGGCTTCGGTCTTCAGCCAGCCATAGGCGTTATGACCGCTGATCTGAAGCGTCGCCGACTTGATTCCGGCTTCTTCGCCCTGCGTCTCTTCCAGATACTCGACCTTGAAGCCGTGGGTTTCCGCCCAGCGCACATACATCCGCAGCAGCATCGAGGCCCAGTCCTGGCTCTCGGTGCCGCCGGCGCCGGCATGAACTTCAAGATAGGTGTCGAACTTGTCGGCCTCGCCGGAGAGCAGCGCTTCGAGCTCCTGCTTGGCGACTTCCTTTTTCAGAGCCTTGAGCGCGTTCTCGGCCTCGGTAATGACAGAGTCGTCATTCTCGGCTTCGCCAAGCTCGATCAGCCCGGTCTGGTCTTCAAGCTCGCGCTCGATCTTGCCGATGCCAGTGAGCTGGTTTTCGAGCGAGGTGCGCTCCTGCATCAGCTTCTGAGCTTTCTGCGGATCGTTCCACAGATCGGGGTCCTCGGCGAGCGCGTTCAGCTCGGCAAGACGCGCGGTTGAGGCATCGACGTCAAAGATGCCTCCTCAGCAGCCCGACTGACTGCTTGATCTCTTCGACAAGGCGTTCGATTTCAGGGCGCATAGGACTTCCGGGAAACTGCGAAGACCGCCTGCGGCGATCTGATAGCCGCAGGACTTAGCTTGAGAGGCGCATCAGCGCAATGCCGGATCAGTAGAGACCGCCGGTGCCGGAACGAATCACGGCGCGGTCCGCATCAGGCGAGACGATTAGCGAGCGACCATCCGCATCGGCCATACCGATCGCCGAATAATTGTCCGGCGGCGCGGTGCCCGGCTTGAAAGCCTCGAGGATCGTGCGTCCGCTGTCGCCCGGCCCCGCCCGCATGCCGCTCTTGAGATCGATGCGGATCAGCTTGATGCCGGCAGGCACACGGAACGGCACCGCGGGCTTGTCGGCCAGCGCCACCTTGAGGAAATCCTTGGCGACCGGTGCGGCGAGATGACCGCCGGTGCCGCCACGGCCGAGGGGCCTCGGCTTGTCGTAGCCGATATAGAGACCCACCACGATGTCCGGCGAGAAACCGATGAACCACGCATCCTTCTCGTCGTTGGTGGTGCCGGTCTTGCCGGCGATCGGCTTGCCGACCTCGCGCACGACGGTCGCGGTACCGCGCTGGACCACGCCCTCCATCATCGAGGTGATCTGATAGGCCGTCATCGGATCGAGCACCTGCTCGCGGCGGTCGATCAGCGTCGGCTCGGGCTGATTGTGCCAGCCGTCCGGCGCATCGCAGCCGCGACATTCGCGCTGGTCGTGCTTGAAGATGGTGTGACCGTAACGATCCTGAATGCGATCGATCAGCGTCGGCTTCACGCGCTTGCCGCCATTGGCGATCATCGAATAGGCGGTGACCATGCGCATCACCGTCGTCTCGCCGGCGCCGAGCGCGTAGGACAAATAGTTCGGCAGTTCGTCGTAGACACCGAAGCGCTTGGCGTATTCGCCGATAATCGGCATGCCGATATCCTGCGCCAGACGCACGGTCATGTTGTTGACCGACTTCTCAAGACCGAAGCGCAAGGTCTGCGGGCCATAATACTTGCCGGTCGAATAGTTTTCCGGACGCCAGACATTGCCGGAGCCCTGATCGATCTCGATCGGCGCGTCCACCACGATGCTGGCCGGCGTGTAGCCATTGTCGAGCGCGGTCGAATAGACGATCGGCTTGAACGAAGAACCGGGCTGGCGGTAGGCCTGCGTCGCGCGGTTGAACTGGCTCTGGTCGAACGAGAAGCCGCCGGCCATCGCCAGCACGCGGCCGGTGTTAGGGTCCATCACCACCAGGCCGCCGGAGACTTCCGGGATCTGCCGCAAGCGATACTGGCCGTCGACGACCTTGCCGTCCTTGGCGAGCAGCGGATCCACATAGACGACATCGCCCGGCGACAGCACCTGCGAGACATGCGTCGGTGCCTTGAAGCGCGTCGGCCCCGATGCCGCCTTCGCCCAGCGCACGCCGTCAAGCGTGATCAGGCCGGTTTCGCGGGTCTTGGAGACCGCGCCGCCAAGTTCGCGCGGCGGCTGGAAGCCGATCCGGGCCGACTGGTCGCTGGTCTCCAGCACCACCGCCATGCGCCAGGGCGAAATATCCGACAACGACTTGATATCGGCGAGCTTGACGCCCCAATCGCCGGCAAGATCGATCTTGTTGACCGGACCGCGCCAGCCCTGCGCCTCATCGTAATTCACCAGGCCCGTGACCATCGCGCGGCGTGCCATGACCTGCAGCTTCGGATCGAGCGAGGTGCGGACCGACAGCCCGCCTTCATAGAGCTTCTTTTCACCGTAACGCTCGAACACGTCGCGGCGGACCTCCTCGGCGAAATACTCGCCGGCAAAGATGTGCGCGGCGTTGCTGCGGCTGGTGACGGCGAGCGGTTCCTTGCGCGCCGCGGCCGCATCCGCCTGCTTGATCCAGCCGTTCTCGGCAAGGCGGTCGATCACGTAATTACGGCGCTCGATGGCGCGATCGCGGTTGCGCACCGGGTGCAGCGCCGCCGGAGCCTTCGGCAGCGCGGCGAGATAGGCCGCTTCCGCCAGGGTGAGTTCGTTCACCGACTTGTCGAAATAGACCAGCGAGGCCGCGGCAATGCCGTAAGCGCCAAGGCCAAGATAGATCTCGTTCAGATACAGCTCGAGGATCTTTTCCTTGCTGTAGGTGCGCTCGATGCGCATCGCCAGCAGTGCTTCCTTGATCTTGCGGGTGAACGACACCTCGTTGGTCAGAAGGAAGTTCTTCGCCACCTGCTGAGTGATGGTGGACGCGCCCTGCGGGCGGCGGTTGGAGCCGTAATTCTGCGCATACAAAATCGCGGCGCGTGCCATGCCGGTGAAATCGATGCCGCCGTGCTCGTAGAAATTCTTGTCCTCGGCGGCGAGGAAAGCGTTGATCACCGATTTCGGGATTGCCTGGATCGGCAGATAGAGCCGGCGCTCCTTGGAATATTCACCCAGCAGCGAGCCGTCCGAGGCGTGGACGCGCGTCATCACCGGCGGCTCGTAATCCTGGAGCTGCGAATAGTCAGGCAGATCCTTGGAATAATGCCAGATCAATCCGGCAACGGCGGCGACACCGACGAGAAACACGATGGTTCCGGCCGCAAAAAGGAACCCCATAAAGCGCAAGAGCAACCGCATTCGTCATCCGTCTCGTTATCTGCCGTCCGCCGGCGCCTTCGATCAGTCAGGCTCGTAAGGCCAATCATGCAAAGCCATCGCCGTTGTCGCGGCGGGCCGCTCCTGATCGGATTCTCCCCGAGCGGGAATCATAGCATTTTGGTCGCGGTTGCGCGCGCCCGGCTCCCGTCAGCCGGATTTTATAAAGCCGTTGCTGTGGCCAAACTAGGGCTGTCGCATCCATTCCGATCCGGATCAGCGCGACGCGCCGGCCGATACCACCCGCTTGCCGAAAAAGACATCGATGGCCTGAGCCACCGATCCGACGGTTCGCGAGCGCCAGCTCTCGGACACAAGGTGCTGCAGATCGCCCTTGTTCGACACGTAACCGAGCTCGATCAGGACCGAGGGAACATCGTGCGCCTTGAGCACACGGAACCCGGCCGATTTGAGCGGATGCTTGTGCATGCGGGCCACGCGCTTCATTTCGGCGACCAAAGTCTTGGCGAAACGGTTTGAAAACGCACGGGTTTCCCGCTGGGTCAGGTCGATCAGGATATCGGCGACCTCGGCTGGCTCTTCTGTCAGATCAAGACCGGCAATGGCGTCGGCCTTGTTTTCCAGCTCCGCAAGTTTTTCAGCCTCGGCATCCGAGGCCTTGTCGGAGAGCGTGTAGACCGTGGCGCCCTGCGCATCGCCTTCCCTCTTGGGCAAGGCATCGGCATGGATCGACACGAACAGGGCCGCGGCATGATTGCGTCCGATCCGCACGCGCTCGCCGAGCGGTACGAAGGTATCGTCGTCCCGCGTCATCACCACGCGGTATTTGCCGGACTTCTCGATCTGATCGCGCAGCGCCTTGGCGAAATCCAGTACGATGGTCTTTTCGTTCTCGCCGCTCGGCGCCGCCGTGCCGTTATCGATGCCACCGTGACCGGGATCGATCACGATCACCTGGCGGGCATCCGGTTTGGCCGCCGTGGAGCCGGTGCTTTCCGGATCGGCATCGGCAACGACGGTCGACCGCAACTGCATGTCTTGCGCGGCCGGCTGCGACGGTGCCGGCTGCGTTGGCGCCGGCGTGCTCGGCGGCGTCGCCTGGAACGCCGCCTTATCGACCGCGGCAAGCTCGACAATCAGGCGCGAAGGCTGACCGTTCTCCGGCTCCAGCACCTGGGACTGTTCGATCTTCGCCGGTCCGGCGAGATCAAAGACCAGACGGGACGCGCCGGGCATCACCATGCCAAAGCGATAGGAGCGGATCAGCCCGCGTCCGCTTTTGCCTGCGCCCTCCGGCAGATTGAATGCGATTTGCGGAAGATCGATCACCACACGGTACGGATTGGCCAGCACGAAAGCGCGAGCATCCACCTTCCGGTCCAGATCGAGAATGAATCGGGTCTGGCGTTCGTCTCCGGCCATCCGCGCGCCAGAGGCGACTGGAATGCTTTCTGCAACCACAGGACGTGGTGCAGCAGTTTCGACGGCGAAGGCGGCCGAGCCCCCCAAAGCGAGGGCCATGCTTCCGCCGATCAGGGCCGAAAGCGTCAGAAACCAGATTTTTGCTCGGTTTTTCAACGAATCCGAACCTCCGCACCGCCCTCTTAACCCAATAGAACTCCACGGTTAACCTGAGCTTACCGGTCTTGGGCGAATTCAAATGCAGTGTTGCAGGCGCGTGACGCTTCCCTTGCGCCGGCTCAACGATACACGTATGTTTTCAATGCTGATGGCTAAACTTCCGGTTGTGTCGTGTTCAGCCTCTCGGTGCAGCGCTCTTCCTCCTTTCTCCTGGGGGTCTGGCGTATCGACGGTCCCTCCCCAACCAGTGCTGTGCGCGGCTGGCATGGAGGAATACGTTTCAGGCCCGGGCGGCAATTCACAGCCGGCAATCGTCGCCGCAAGGCAGACACCCAGCGATGGTGGCGCGTGTTTCGCGCCGGGTCGAATCCATCGGCACAACAATGCTGGTTTACCAGCGAGAAACACCTTTTTCCGGCTCTGCCGGATACTGACGCGGCGGCATCGACCGCCACACAATCAACGGGCCGACGCTTGATGCGCCAGACTGTGATTCCGACGAGAGCCCTTTCGGCTCCTGTAACCCTGCCGACCATGCGAAGCGGACTTGATGCGCGCCGCGTGTCGCTGCGGTTGGAATCGGCACGGCACATCGGACGGCGTTTCGGCCTTCCCCTCACCCCCGAATCAGGTGGACCGTTGCAGCCTCCGGCCGCGCCTTGCGCGCAGGCCGCCTTGCGACCCGTCCGCCGCCAAGAGTTCCCAAATGCCCAACAAAATGTTGATCGACTCCACCCACCCGGAAGAGACCCGGGTCGTTGTGGTTCGCGGCAATCGCGTCGAAGAATTTGATTTCGAGTCCGCCCAGCGCAAGCAACTGCGCGGCAACATCTACCTCGCCAAGGTCACGCGCGTCGAACCTTCGCTGCAGGCCGCCTTCATCGAATATGGCGGCAACCGGCACGGCTTCCTGGCGTTCAGCGAAATCCATCCGGATTACTACCAGATCCCGGTTGCGGACCGTCAGGCGCTGATCGAAGCCGAGGAGCGCGCCCACCGCGAGGCCGAGGAAGAATCCGAGAACCGCTCGAGCCGCCGTCGCTCGCGCCATCGCAGCTCGCGCCGCCGCAACAATGGCGAGCGCGTTCAGAGCGAAATCGTCCAGGATGCGGCGAGCGAGGCCGCGCAGAACGAGCAGCCCGCCGCCGGCGATCACGACGCGGATTTTGCCCACGATCATACCGACGAACACACCCCGGTCGCGCATGACTCGGACGATCATGCTCACGAGGCGGCCGAACATGATCATCATGATCATGACGAGCAGGATCATGGCCATGAGACGCCGGCCGGCGACGAGCCGCAGCAGATCGAGGACAGCATTCCTGCTGCCGTGACGGCTGCGGAACAGGAAGCCCCGATTGCGGCTTCCGACGACGCCGATCACGACGATGACCATCATGACGCAGCCGAGCACGACGAGGATGGCGAGGCGGAGCATCATGCCGCCGATGACCAATCCGACGATGGCGACGATCACGACGACGGCGAGGAGGATGCCGAGGAGGATCAGGTCGAATCCGTCGGTGGCGACGACGTCCTCGAGGAAGTTCCCGAGCGCACCTATCGCCCGCGCCGCCAGTACAAAATTCAGGAAGTTATCAAGCGCCGCCAGGTAATGCTGGTGCAGGTGGTCAAGGAAGAGCGCGGCAACAAGGGCGCGGCGCTGACGACGTACCTGTCACTCGCCGGACGTTATGCCGTGTTGATGCCGAACACCGCGCGCGGCGGCGGCATCAGCCGCAAGATCACCTCGGCGCAGGATCGCAACCGCCTCAAGGACGTGGTGCAGGATCTCGACGTGCCGGAGGGCATGGGCATCATCCTGCGCACCGCCGGTGCCTCCCGCACCAAGCCGGAGATCAAGCGCGATTTCGAATACCTCATCCGCATGTGGGAAACCGTGCGCGACCTCACGCTGAAGTCGCAGGCCCCGACCCTCGTCTATGAGGAAGGCTCGCTGATCAAGCGCTCGCTACGCGACCTCTACAACAAGGAGATCGACGAAGTGCTGGTGGCCGGTGAAGCCGGCTACCACGAAGCACGCGATTTCATGAAGATGCTGATGCCCTCGAGCGTGCGGGCGGTGAAGCAGTATCGCGACGGCCAGCCGCTGTTCTCACGCATGGGCGTTGAAAGCCAGCTCGACGCGATGTTCTCGCCGACCGTCACCCTGAGGTCCGGCGGCTACATCGTCATCAACCAGACCGAGGCGCTGGTCTCGATCGACGTAAACTCGGGCCGCTCGACGCGCGAACATCACATCGAGGACACCGCACTCAAGACCAATCTCGAAGCCGCCGAGGAAGTCGCCCGGCAGTTGCGGCTGCGCGACCTTGCGGGCCTCATCGTCATCGACTTCATCGACATGGACGAGAAGCGCAACAACCGCGCGGTGGAGCGCAAGCTTAGCGACTGCCTGCGCCAGGATCGCGCCCGCATCCAGATCGGCCGCATCTCGCATTTCGGCCTGCTCGAAATGTCGCGCCAGCGCATCCGCGCCAGCGTGCTGGAAAGCTCGACCGAGCCCTGCCCGCATTGCGGCGGCACCGGGCATGTCCGCTCGGTCGCCTCGGTGGCGTTGCAGCTGCTGCGCGGTATCGAAGAGACGCTGATGAAGGGGCCGACGCACAATCTGTCGGTCCGCACCCGCACCGATGTCGCGCTCTACGTGCTCAATCACAAGCGCGGTCATCTGCGCGACCTCGAGAATGCATTCAAGGTCTCGCTTGCGGTGATCGCCGATCCGACCGTCAGCGGCCAGCAGTCGTTCGTCATCGACCGCGGCGAAGCGGTGCATACGCTGGAGGCTGCCAAGGCCATCCTCGCCGCCCAAGTCGCGGCGGCGCCGATCCCGTCCGACGACAGCGATGTTGCCGATGAGGAGGTTTTCGAGGACGAGACCAGCCTTGAGAACGAAGATGCTGAAGAAGGTTCCGCCGGGCAGAGCCTGCGCGGCGAAGACGACGATGGCGAGGAGGCTCCGCGCCGTCGCCGCCGCCGCCGCCGCCGTGGTCGTGGCAGTGAAGCCCGCGAAGCCGGCAATGGCGAACAGACCGCAGCTTCGGTCGCCGAGGAAAGCGCCGCCGCCGACACGGAAGACAACGGCGAGTCCGGCGACGACGAGCAGGACGAACAGAACGGCGAACTTCAGGCGGAGCCGGACAATGGCGAACGCCGTCCGCGTCGCCGCGGGCGTCGTGGCGGTCGCCGCCGCCGCGGTGCCGCCGGCCAGGATGGCGAGAACGCCGAAGAAGGACTGGCAGCGGCGATCGCCGACGACCTTGGTCCTCCGGCGCCGCCGGAAGCGGCCGAAGCCGCCGAGGATCTCAACGCCTCGCTACCTGTGGAGCCTGTCGCACCGACAGACGAGAACGAGCCAGCCGAAACACAGGCCGTTGAAGCGACCCCGGACGTCGAGCCAGCTTCCGACGAAGCCGGGAAGCCGCGCCGCCGCTCGACCGTGCGTGAAAAGGTGAGTTTCCTGTTCGGTGGCGATACGCCGGACGAGCAGCCGCCCGCCTCGCCCGGCATTGAAACGCCGGTCGTTACGCCCGCTCAGGAGCCCGAACCGACCTCGCCAACCGAAAGCGCCCCGCGCCGTTCCGGCTGGTGGTCGCGCCGCTCCGGCGAATAAACGATCGATTGTCCAGACAGCAAAACGCCCGGCTCTGCCGGGCGTTTTCATTGAGAGCCGAAGCTAGCGTCCGGACAGCCAGCGGGTGATGCGCGCCACCGCCTCCACCGTATCCGGCGTCGAGCCCGCGTAGGAAAAGCGGATGAAGGACCGGCCATGCACCGGATCGAAATCGGCCCCCGGTGTCGCGGCGACATATGCCTCCTCCAGCATGCGGCGGGCGAAATCGAAACTGTCGTCGGTGAATTTCGAGACATCCGCGTAGAGATAGAACGCGCCGTCCGCAGGCAGAAAGCGGTCGAGCCCGGCCTTCGGCAACCCTTCGATCAGCGCCCGGCGGTTGTCCTGATAGCCGTGCTTGATCACGTCCATTTCCGCGCAGCCCTCGAACGCCGCCTCCGCCGCAATCTGCGACAGCGTCGGCACCGAGATCGCCAGATTCTGTTGCAAGGTCTCGACCGAACGGACCAGCGCCTCCGGCACCACCATCCAGCCGACCCGCCAGCCGGTCATGCAGAAGTATTTCGAGAACGAATTGATGACGAGCGTCTCGTCCGACAGTGCGGTCGCCGTCACTGCGGGAAATGCATAATCGAGCCCGTGATAGATCTCGTCCGAAATGAAGCGAATGCCCTCGCTTTGCGCGGCGGCGATCAGGTCGGACAGCGCCTCGCGCGTCATCATGGTGCCGGTCGGATTGGCCGGGCTCGCCACTAGCACGCCCTTCAGCGGCGTCTTGGCATGCGCGGCCAGCAACATGTCGCCGGTCAGCGCGTGACGTGTCGCGGCGGTGGTTTCGATCAGCACCGGCTCGCAGCCCAGCGCCGTCAGGATATGACGATAGGGCGGATAGCCCGGCACCGTGACCGCAACCCGGTCGCCCGGCTCGAACAGCGACAGGAACGCCAGCACGAACGCGCCGGACGAGCCCGTAGTCACGACAATCCGGGCTGGATCGACGTCATGATTATGCGTGTCACGGTAATAGCGTGCGATTCGCTGACGCAATGACGGAATGCCAAGCGCGGAGGTATAATCGAGCCGCGTTACCCCAAGGGCAGCCCGTGCGGCGTCGATCGCGGTCTGCGGCGCGGATGCGGCAGGTTGCCCCACCTCCATGTGGATGACATGCCCGCCTGCCGCCTCGATCCGGGCGGCGGCCGCCATCACGTCCATCACCATGAAAGGCGGAACATTGCCGCGTTGGGACGGCGCCAGCAAACCTTTGGCTTTGTTCCTGAGCATGGCATCGAGCATGGACGGGCACTCTTGGGATTCGGCGATCATCTGCGCTAAGAGGCGGATTGCAGGCCGTGCCGCTCTCCCGCCGCATTCGGCGATTTGATAGAACCGGTTCTAACATGCAGCGCCGCAAGGCTCCATCCGCGGATCCGAGACTGAATCTAACCGAATGACCTCCACGGCCAGTTCCCCTCGCGCCTCAGCGCGGCTTGCGACGCGAATCGTTGCCTCGATCACCGCAGGCGCGATGCTGCTGGCAAGCTGGCCGGCAGCGGCGCAGCAGTCCGGCAAGGGACCTGCCCTGCTCCGCGATACCGAGACCGAGCAATTGCTGCGCGACTACACCCGCCCGATCCTGCGGGTCGCCGGGCTGGAAAAGCAGAACATCCAGGTCGTCATCATCAACGATCCGAGCTTCAACGCTTTCGTCGCCGACGGGCGGCGCATCTTCGTCAATTACGGCGCACTGCGGCAATCGGAGACGCCGAACCAGATCATCGGGGTGCTGGCGCACGAAACCGGCCATCTCGCAGGCGGACATCTGTCGAAGCTGCGCGAGGAAGTCGCCCGCGCGCAAACCCAGATGATCGTGGCGATGCTGCTCGGCATCGGTGCCGCGATCGCCGGCGGACGATCGGGTGCCGGTAGCGCAGGCGCGGCGGCGGTCGCCGCGCCGCAAACCGCGATCATGCGCACCCTTCTGTCCTATCAGCGCCAGCAGGAAGAAAACGCCGACAAAGCGGGCGTCAAATTCCTGTCCGCGACCGGACAATCCGCACGCGGCATGTACGAAACCTTCCAGCGCTTCGCCGCGGATTCGCTGTTTGCCGCGCACGGCTCGGATCCCTATATGCAGTCGCACCCGATGGCGCCGGAACGCGTGCGCGCGCTCGAGCAACTGGCGAAATCGAGTCCGTATTGGGACAAGAAGGACCCGCCGGCACTGCAGCACCGTCACGATATGATGCGCGCAAAAGTCTCCGGTTTCATGGAGCGGGCCGATACGGTCTACCGCCGCTATCCTCAATCGGACGGCAGCCTGCCGGCACGATATGCCCGCGCCATCGCAGCCTATCGGCATGGCGATCCTCGCGTGGCGATCGCGCAGATCGACGGCCTGATCAAGGCCGAACCCAACAATCCCTATTTCCACGAGCTGAAGGGTCAGGCCCTGCTCGAGGGCGGCCGGCCGGTTGAAGCCATTCCGCCGCTGCGCAAGGCCGTGCAGCTTTCCCAGCACGCCCCCCTCATCGAGATGTTACTTGGCCAGGCGCTGGTGGCATCGGATAACAAGGCTTACGCTCAGGAAGCCGTGACCATCCTGCGCGCGGCTGTGGCGCGCGAGCCGGAAGCCGCCGCTGGCTTTACCCAGCTTGCGATGGCCTACGGCCGCAAGGGCGACCTTGCGGAAGCCGATCTGGCGGCGGCGCAGGCAGCCTATCTGCGCGGCGACGGCAAGACCGCGCGCGATCTTGCCTCGCGGGCCAAGACGCGGTTCGCGGTCGGCACGCCGGGCTGGGTCAAGGCGGACGACATCGTTAACACCAAACCGATCAAGAACTGACGCCGGTCGCGTCTTCAGAGAGGATCACTCCATGCTTTCCTTCCGTTCCCTCGCGCCGATTGCGATCGCCTGTGCGATGGCGACTGCACCGCATGTCGCCGCGGCCCAGACCTTCAACGACGGCCAGCGCGGCGAGATTCAGAAGATCGTGAAGGACTATCTGCTCGCGCATCCGGAAATTCTGGAGGAGGTCTCGGCCGAGCTCTCGAAACGCCAGGCGGCGGCGGAAGCCGAGAAGCATCAGGTTGCGGTGAAAAAACACTCCGACCTGATCTTCAATTCGCCGCGCGGCGTCGTGCTCGGCAATCCCAAGGGCGACGTCAATTTCGTTGAGTTCTTCGATTATAACTGCGGCTACTGCAAGAAGGCGATGGCCGACATGCTCGATCTGATGAAATCGGATCCGAAGCTGCGCGTCGTCCTGAAGGAATTCCCGGTGCTCGGACCGGGCTCGGTGGATGCGGCTCGTGTCGCGATCGCGGTGCGGATGCAGGACCCCTCGGGTCAGAAATATCTCGACTTCCACCAGAAGCTGCTGAGCGGGCGCGGCCAGGCCGACAAGGCGCGCGCGATGGCGGCGGCGAAGGACGCAGGCCTCGACATGGCGCGGATTGAAAAGGACATCGCGAGCCCCGAGGTCAACGCGACATTGATGGAGAACTTCAAGATCGCCGAGGACATGGGCCTCAACGGCACGCCAAGCTACGTCATCGGCAACGATGTGGTGGTCGGCGCCATGGGACGTGAAATCCTGGGCAAGAAGATTTCCGAAGCACGCTGCGGCAAGGCCTCGTGCTGAACAGCCATCCCCTGAAAAGCCGGCCGGTGGTCTGAAACAGCCTCCGGCCGAGCCGTTTAACGAATTGGTTAACACGCAATTTCATCAGGTTATGTCGATATTTTGATAAATTGCCTGAATGGACCCCATTGACCGGCGCGGTCCGGCGGGCTTCCCTCCTGCCCCCTTGTTGCCTATAAACCCGCACATCGCCGTACCTGAATGTCATCTCCCTCATCGGCGGATTTGGAACTCGAATGGCTAAGACCATTTACGTGCTTAACGGGCCGAACCTTAACCTGCTCGGAACCCGTGAGCCGGACATCTATGGCCGCCAGACCCTCGCCGATGTCGAGAAACTGTGCCGCGACACCGCGGCCCGCTTCAGGCTGAGCGCCGAGTGCCGCCAGACCAACCGCGAGGGCGAGCTTGTCGATCTGATCCACGAGGCGGGCAGCAAGCAGGCTGCGGGCATCATCATCAATGCCGGCGCCTACTCCCACACCTCGATCGCAATCCATGACGCGCTTGTCGGCGTCCGGATTCCGACGGTTGAAGTTCACGTCTCGAACGTCTATGCACGCGAGAGTTTTCGTCATCAATCCTTCATCGCCAAGGCTGCCTTTGCCACCCTGTGCGGATTTGGCATCGAAGGATACGGCCTCGCCATCAACGGACTTGCCGCCAGGATCGGCGCCGTGGCGAAGGCCTGATACCAGTCGTCATTCAAGAAAGCTTCGGATTGAACATGGCCCGCCAGCCGCAAGACCCATCGCCCGAAAAAACAAAACAGAGCGATGAACGCGAGATGATCCGCGACCTCGCGGCACTGCTCGACGAAACCAATCTCACCGAGATCGAGATCGAGCGCGCCGGCCTGCGGGTGCGCGTCGCCCGCAACATCAGTGTCGCGGCCGCGGTGCCGGCCGCCGCCTATCAGGCCGCGCCCGCCGCACCGTCCGCTGCGGCGGCGCCCGCCGCGAGCGCGCCGGCGGATATCGCCAAGCATCCCGGCATGGTGCCCTCGCCGATGGTCGGCACCGCCTATCGCGCCTCCGAGCCCGGCGCCAAGCCGTTCATCGATGTCGGCAGCAAGGTGAAGGTCGGCGACACGCTGATCATCATCGAAGCGATGAAGACGATGAACCAGATTCCCTCGACGCGCGCGGGCACCGTGACGCAGATTCTCGTCGAGGACGGCCAGCCGGTCGAGTTCGGCGAACCGCTCGTCATCATTGAATAACCGTCCGTTCAATCTCCGCTCTCATCGTCAGGCGCTGCGATGTTCGACAAGATCCTCATAGCCAATCGCGGCGAGATCGCTCTTCGCATCCTGCGGGCCTGCAAGGAGCTCGGCATTGCGACCGTGGCCGTGCATTCGACCGCGGACGCCAACGCGATGCATGTGCGCCTCGCCGATGAAAGCGTCTGCATCGGCCCGCCGCCCGCCAAGGACAGCTATCTCAACATTCCGGCGCTGCTCGCGGCCTGCGAAATCACCGGGGCCGACGCCGTGCATCCCGGCTACGGATTCCTGTCGGAGAACGCGCGGTTCGCGGAAATCCTCGCCGACCACAATCTGCATTTCATCGGCCCCAAGGCCGAGCATATCCGCACCATGGGCGACAAGATCGAAGCCAAGAAGACCGCGAAGCGGCTTGGCATTCCGGTCGTTCCGGGGTCGGACGGCGGCGTCACGCCCGGCGAAGACGTCATGTCGATCGCCAAGCAGATCGGCTTTCCGGTTCTGGTGAAGGCGGCTGCCGGCGGCGGCGGGCGCGGCATGAAAGTCGCGCCGACCGAGGCCGACCTGATGCTCGCGCTGTCCACCGCAAGCAACGAGGCCAAAGCCGCCTTCGGCGACGGCGCGGTTTATCTCGAGAAGTATCTTGGCAAGCCGCGTCATATCGAAATCCAGATTCTCGGCGACGGCCGCGGCGGCGCCATCCATCTCGGCGAGCGCGACTGCTCACTGCAACGGCGGCATCAGAAAGTCTGGGAGGAAGGCCCCTCTCCGATTCTCAGCCCGCAGGCCCGCGCACGAATTGGCGAAGTCTGCGCGAATGCGATGCGCGAGATGCAGTATCTCGGCGTCGGCACCATCGAATTCCTCTACGAGGACGGCGAGTTCTATTTCATCGAGATGAACACCCGCATCCAGGTTGAACATCCGATCACCGAGATGATCACCGGCATCGATCTCGTGCTGGAGCAGATCCGGGTGGCCGCTGGCGGCGACCTGCCCTGTCTGCAGGACGGCATTTCCATCAACGGCCACGCCATCGAATGCCGTATCAATGCGGAAACCCCCGTCACCTTCCGTCCGTCACCGGGAAAGATCCTGCAGTATCACCCGCCGGGCGGTCTCGGAGTACGGATCGATTCCGCCGTCTATCAGGGCTACACGATCCCGCCTTACTATGACTCGCTGGTCGGCAAGCTGATCGTCCACGGCAAGACACGCGGCGAGTGCCTGATGCGGCTGCGCCGGGCGCTGGACGAGATCGTGGTCGATGGCGTCGAAACCACGCTTCCCCTGTTCCGCGCTCTGGCGCGAGAACCCAGCATCATCGACGGCGACTACCACATCCACTGGTTGGAACAGTATCTGGCACGCGGCGACCAGAAGACCGCCTGACGCCTTATATCTTGGATTTCCAAAGACTTCCGGCTACAACCACTGAGCGAAGGTACTCTGGGGTATGGGCAGGCCGGATTTGAAATCCCGCATCACCGTGAGAGAGAACATTTGACCAGGGACGCCGCCCGGCGACGGACCTTGCGACAGGTCGGTCTCCTGTCGGCTGCCTTCGCCGTGCTCGTAGCAATCAGCGCAACGTCGATCTATCTGGTCAACCGAGCTCGCGGGGAGTGGGTTGGAGCCTGCCAACCGACAGAGCTCGGAGACGATAACCCCCCCGCCCAGTTGCCGAGGGGGCGGGGGGAGCGCGGCGTGCGCGGCTACCCGCACACCAGGGAAAACCACTACCGCCACGACTTCGAGGAAGCCGATCAACAGATCGTCCCGACGCTGACGAAGCTGCGGACTCTGACAAGCGACAGCGCGTTGCAGCAACGCAATCTCGACATCATCCGGCCACTCACCATCCAGCGCTTCGAAATTTTCCGTAAAGCCGTCGCCACCGCGCAAGCCGGCCAATGGGACGAAGCCAGGAAACTCCTCATTGAGACCTCCGCCGAGGATGTGATGGGGCAGATCCGCGATGTGGCAGGCGCGATGCGCGCCGAGGAGGATCGGCTTTTTAGACTCCGCAGGCAGGCCGCCGATGACAGTCAGTCGCTGTCCGCCATCGTGACGATCGCCGGCTCGGCACTCATCGTCGTGTTGGCCGGATTCTCCATATTCCTGGTCCGGCAATCATCGCGCGCACGCAACGACGCCGAGCAGAAGCTGCGCGACGCCAACCTCGATCTGGAAGCCGCCGTTGACGAACGCACGGCCGATCTTCGCGAAGCCAATCAGGAAATCCAGCGCTTCGCCTACATCGTCAGCCACGATCTGCGTTCTCCGCTCGTCAACATCATGGGCTTCACCAGCGAACTCGAGGAGCTACGCGACGACATCTTCGGACGGATCGCGCGCTACAGCCGCGCCGCGGCGGCGCTTCCCGAGCCCCTTCCCGATTCCGACGGAAATCAGGAGAGCGGCCTGACCGAGGAAGACAAGCAACTGTCCGAAGACTTCACCGAAGCCCTCGGCTTCATCAAATCCTCGATCGGCAAGATGGACCGACTGATCGGCGCCATCCTCAATCTGACCCGCGAGGGGCGGCGAGAATTCGATCCGGTCCAGATCGAAACCCGCGCTTTGATTGAAGAAATCGTAGGCACGGTGGCTCACCAAGCCTCTGAAGCCAATGCGCAAATTCGCGTGGAGCCGCTTCCCGACATCGTCAGCGACCGTCTCTCGCTGGAACAAATCTTCTCCAATTTGATTGAGAATGCGTTGAAGTATCTGAGGCCCGGCGTGCCGGGCGATATTGCCATCAAAGGCCGCAATAAGCTGGGGTTTGTCATCTTCGACATTACCGACAACGGGCGCGGCATCGACCCCAAAGATCATCAGCGCATTTTCGAGCTGTTCCGGCGCGCGGGCGTGCAGGACAAGCCCGGTCAGGGCATCGGACTTGCGCATGTTCGGGCGCTGGTGCGCCGCATGGGTGGCACGATCACAGTGTCTTCCGAACCGGGAAAGGGAAGCACATTCACCATCACACTGCCTGCGCGGTGGACTATGTCACGACAAGGAAAGAGCTATGGGTAATCCCGTCAAAATCATCATGGTCGAGGACGACGAAGGACATGCGCGCCTGATCGAGCGCAACATCCGTCGCTCGGGCGTGAACAACGACATCATGCCTTTCACCAACGGCACCGAAGCGCTCAATTTTCTGCTCGGCGCAGACGGCACCGGCGCCGCGCACAAGGATCAGGCTCTACTGATTCTACTCGATCTAAATCTGCCCGATATGACGGGTATCGACATACTTAAGCAGGTCAAAGAGAATAGTTATTTGAAGTACGCGCCGGTCGTGGTGCTGACGACAACCGATGATGCCGAGGAAATCAAGCGCTGCTACGCCCTCGGCTGCAACGTCTACATCACCAAGCCGGTGAACTACGAAAATTTCGCCAACGCCATCCGCCAGCTTGGTCTGTTCTTCTCCGTGATCCAGGTCCCGCAAGCAAAAGCATGACGTCAACCGCGCCCACCCTGCTCTATATCGACGACGACGCCGGGCTGGCGCGGCTGGTGGAGCGTGGGCTGAGACGGCACGGCTTCGAGGTCGAGCACGCCAGAGATGGAGACAGCGGTATCGCGCGGCTGCGTCAGGGCGGCATCGACGTGGTGGCGCTGGATCAACACATGCCGGGATTGGACGGGCTCGAGACACTCGAGCAGATCTACAACCTGCCCCACGCCCCGCCGGTCATCTTCGTCACCGCATCGCAGGACAGCCAGATCGCCATCACCGCACTGAAGGCCGGCGCAGCCGATTATCTGGTGAAGGACACGCAGGGTGAATTCGTCGCCCAGCTTCATACGGCCGTTAAGGGCGCGATGGAAACCGCGCGCATGCGCAAAGCGCGCGACGACGCGGAAGCCGAGGTACACGCTGCGCGCGACCGTTATGCCGCGCTCGCCGCCGAGCGCGAGGTGCTGCTGCGCGAGGTCAACCACCGCGTCGGCAACAGTTTGCAGATCATCGCCTCGCTGCTGCATCTGCAGGCCAATTCGAGCAGCGACGACGACGTCAAAGCCGCGCTGACCAACGCCATGGGCCGTGTCGCCGCGGTCGCGCAAGTCCACCGCAGGCTCTATACCTCGCACGATCTGAACAGCGTGATGCTCAATCAATATCTCGATGCGCTGCTCGAAGATCTGCGACGGTCCGCCGAGGGCAACCGAATGTCGCGGCTGACGCTGAAGGCCGAACCGATCGAGATCGATCCGGACCGAGCCGTGGCGATCGGCATCATCGTCAACGAGCTTGTCATGAACGCGGTGAAATACGCCTATCCTGACGGCGCGGGTCCGATACATGTCGAGCTGCACAGCAGGCAGAACGACATGGAGCTTGCGATCACCGACAATGGCGTCGGTTTCCAGGCCAAGCAGGACCCGCGATCGACCGGCATGGGCCAGCGCATCGTCGGTGCCATGGCCAACAAGCTCGAGGCCAGTATCGAGCGCGACCCGGCGCATTCCGGCACCCGCATGGTGCTGCGTTTTCAGGGCAAGGATATCTCGTCCAAACCGCAGGCCGCGGCGGGCGCCTGACCGGAACGGTCGCGCCGCTCGCTTCGAACGGCTATCATTGCATCATGAGCTCGCGCGACTCCGCCACATCCGAAATCACGCCGGAAGTTCTGTTGCGGGCCTACGCCTGCGGCATCTTTCCGATGGCCGAAAGCGCCGACGATCCAACGCTGTTCTGGGTCGAACCGGAGTTGCGCGGCGTCATTCCCCTCGCCGGCTTTCGCGTCTCGTCGCGTCTTGCCCGCACCGTCCGCTCGAATCTGTTCCGCGTCACCGTGGACACCGCCTTCAGTCAGGTGATCGACGGCTGCGCCGCGCCGCAGCCGGGCCGCGAGGATACCTGGATCAACCGCCGCATCCGCGAGCTCTACGCGGCGCTCTACCGGATCGGGCATTGCCATAGCGTCGAGGTTTGGAAGGACAGCGATCTTGTCGGCGGTCTTTATGGCGTGACGCTCGGGTCCGCCTTTTTCGGCGAGAGCATGTTTCATCGCGCCACGGACGCCTCCAAGGTGGCGCTCGTGCACCTCGTCGCGCGGCTGATCGCGGGCGGCTTTACCCTGCTCGATACCCAGTTCGTGACGGATCATCTGCGCAGCTTCGGCGCCGTCGAAGTGCCGCGTCGTCGCTACCGCGTCATGCTCGATCAGGCGGTCGCGCAGAACGCCGACTTCATGGCGCTGCCGACCAATCCCGCGCCAGACGGAGCAAGGGTCATGGAGATCATCGCGGGCCGGCCCGCGACATCTGCCTGAGCGTTACCGGAATCCGGAAAGGTTGTTGGTCGCCGGGGGGCGCGGCGCAGCGGCCGGCTGACGCGGGGCCGGCGAACGGCGCTGTTGCGGCGGCGACGCGGGCGGCGGGGTCGGTTTGGCGGCATTGCCCTGCGCCGCGACGGTCGCTTCCGGCGACTTACAATCGGTCAGCCAGATATCGTAGATCGGGTGCTCGACGCCGTGCAGACCGGGGCTGGCGGCGAACATCCAGCCCGAAAAAATTCGCTTCACCTCGTTCTGCAAGGTGATCTCTTCGACCTCGACAAAGGCGTCCGTATTGGCGGCTTCGGTCGCCGGCCGTGTATAGCAGGCGTCGGTCTTGATCCGCAGCGCGCCGAACTGGACGGTCTCACCGATCTCCGCATCGAAGCTGATGATGCGGCCGGTGATCTTGTCGAGGCCCGAGAACACCGCGCGCTTGTTGACGATCTTCACCGCGGGCGGCTCGGTCACGATCTCATCGCCCGGCTGCAAGGTCGCTGGAGCCGGCGGCGCATTCCGCGGCTGCTTCTGGCCCGGTGGCAGACCCGGCAGCGGATTGGCGCCGGGCGGCGTTGAAGCGACACCCGGTGGCCGTCCACCCGGCTGCTGGGCGGCGGGCGGATTTTCCGCAGCGCCAGGCGGCGGCAAGGGCTGCGACTGCACGGCGCCCGGCAACGGCGCGCGATATCCCGGCGGCGGCTGGGTCGGTGCCGGCAGCAGACGGCCCTGGTTCGGAAGATCCGGAACGTCCTCTTCGTCGGGCTCCTGCATCGGATCGCTGCGCGGAACGCCGGCCGGAGGACGGGGGCGATCGGAGAAGATGTTGCCGATCTGGGCCTGCGCGATCGTCGGCGCAAACGCGCTCGCCGATGCTGCGATCAACGCTGCAAGCAGGACAAAAACAGGAGTTCGAAGCATTGCGCGGCTACTCGGCGAATCGGGCTCGCGACATCCTACAGGCAACGGACCGCGCGCGGACCATCGGTTAACACGGCCATTGAGGCGGAGAAAGGGCGCAACCCGCAGAACGTGTTGCAGTTCGCTCGCCATACGGCTACGGCCGGGACCGCAGCTCCGGCAATCTCCGACCGGCGTCCGAGCTTATACCGGCGTCCAGGGCTGATAGTCGCCTGTTGCCTTGGGACGGCGACCCGTCGACAACGTCGATCCGACCGGGCGCAACGCCGCCGGTGTGCCGGTCGGGTTGGGACGATGCGGCTTCTCCCACTCGCGCGACTGATAGTTTTCAGCGGTCGGCGGCGTGTCCACCGTGTGATGGAGCCAGCCGTGCCACTCGGGCGGCACCTTGGAGGCTTCCGCCTCGCCTTCGTAGAGCACCCAGCGCCGTTCGAAGCCGAGCGTCGGATCGATCTTGCCGCCGCGGGTCCGGAAATAGCGATTGCCCTGCGCGTCGGTGCCGACCAGTTCGCCGAACCGCCAGGTCCAAAGCTGGGTTCCGAAGGTGAACCCGCTCCACCAGGTAAAAAACCGCAAGAAAAACAGTTTCATGGCGAACATCCCGATCGCGCCGAAAGGCTCGGCGAACGACTCTAGATGCCATTGACTCCCCCGCTTGTCTAGGACTTGCCGCAACGCGGCGAATGAGCAGCGCCGCGCGACCCCGCCACCTTCCCGCGTTGTAATGTTCCTGAACGGGAACCGCCCCAGAACTGCCCGAATTCACTCGACAATAATTTGGAACCTATTGGGAACGCGTCCGTATCCCGCGCGTTGCCGCTGTGAGTCCGATATTGGAATGGGATCTGGAGTACCGCCAATGATGACCTTCCCAAAAGGTTTTGCTGTCGCCGCTGTTGCCTTGGCGCTGCCTCTCGCAGCGGCTTCCACAGCTAACGCCCTGCCCGCATCGTCTTCCCTCGCGTTGTCAGGGCCGACCGCACATGCAACCAGCGCTGAAAACGTCATGCCGGTGCGTTGGCGCGGACGCGGCGGTGGCTGGGGCCATCGCGGTGGCTGGGGTTGGGGCGGCGTCGGCGCCGGCCTTGCCGCTGGCGCCTTGCTTGGCGGTGCCATCGCTTCCAGCTCGTATCCCTACGGCTATTACGGCTACGGCCCCGGTCCCGGCTATTACGCGGCCCCGGCATATGCCGACGATGATGGCGTCGCTTACTGCATGCGCCGCTATCGCTCTTACGATCCCCGCAGCGGCACCTATCTGAATTACGACGGCAACCGTTATCCTTGCCCGTAACGTAAGACCGTATTCATTCATCAAGCGGCGGCGTACGATGTGCGCCGCCGTTTCATTTGGTCAACCCGTCAGGCTGGTCACGACCGCAACGCGATCGCCACGCTGGCGACCGTCAGCACCAGCGCGCCGATCTGGCTGGCGCCGAGCGGCTCGCCGAGAGAGGCAGCGCTGGCGAGCACGCCGATCACCGGCGTCAGAAGCGTGCCAAGCGCGGCGGAGGAAGCCGGCAGGCGCTCCAGCGCGGCATACCAGCAGGCATAGCCGATACAGACCTGCACGATCATGGCAAAGGCGAACAGCGCCCAGCCGAGATGGCTCATTTCCGAGAAGTGCGGCTCCTCGAAGATCAGACCGGCAAGGGTCACGGCGAAGCAGCCGATGGCGAGTTGCCAGACCGCCGCCGTGAGCGGTGGCAGAACCAGCGGCCGCCGTTTCGACAGCACCGCCCCCAGCGCGAAGCCGAACGCCGCCATCAGCACGAAGGCGATGCCCGGCAATTTGGCTCCGGTCGCGGCGACGCCATTGCCTCCCATCAGCACAACGATGCCGGCAAAGGCCATCGCCATGGCAATGACCCGCGTGAGCGTGATCCGCTCTCCGAGCACCGGCCAGGCCAGACCTGCCGCCCAGACCGGGATCGTGGCGCCGACCACTGCAGTTTCGCTGGCGGAAAGATAAACCAGTCCCAACCCGACAAACGCCATCCAGCAACTGACGCTGAGCAGCCCGTAGAGCACCAGACGCGGCCATTGTTCGCGCGGCACCCGCAGCGACTGCCCTTTCATCAACGCGAAGAGCGCAAGCAGGACCACTCCCGGCAACCCCGGCGCGCCGCGCATCACCAAGGGCGGCAGTTCCTGGATGAGCTGCTTCTGCACCGGCCAGTTGGTTCCCCAGCACAGCGCGGTGATGGTCACCAGGACAAAGCCCACCAATCGGCTCTTGCGGGCCGAGGCCGGCGTCGGCGCCATGGCGGGCTCCGTAATGTCCTCAGGCGTGCGTTTATCCAAAAACCTGGTCCCTGAATTTGATTCCACCGCATTGTGGAAGACGGGGAGAAAGCCACGCGCGGCGCACGTGGTCCACCCGAATTGAGCGTTTTTGGCGCATACCCAATCGGCATTTCCGCACGGCTTGGGCACGTCGGCGGAGAACCGTCGCAAAGGCCGGATTCGCCTTTGGATTCCGCAGGGACTCACGCATAGTTGCCCCCGGCGAGCCTCTCCCAGCGTTGAGCTTTTCCGCTGGAAAATCGCGTTTTCCACCATATTTAGGGTTTGATTCAGGATTACATACTAGTCCTTGACGGACTTGTTGGAGTCGGCCTAGCTTTGGAGCGTTCGGAGCAAGGGTTAGAGTTCGCACCGGACGTTTCCGAAAAGACGATGAAAACCCACTCTGTCAGGCCGGTCGAGGCCGCGGATGGTGGCTTTGTCCGCCCTTTTGAAAAGGGCGCGCCAGGCCACGCCGGCGGGCGCGGAAAAGGAAGCAGTTTGGGGCGTTGAACAGCGAGGGGCGGCGCGGCCGAACGGGCCAGTCACTCCGAATTCGCTGTTCATCGGGATGAGAAACCGGTCCACCGGCGGTTGAACGGGTGGTGCGAACCCCGGGTTCGCAAATTTGAAATCTCCGGCGTAACCTCTGGGCGGGGTGCGCGCCGGCAAATGACGGGGCACGAAGACGATGCACATCGAACGCCGCTACACCACGGACGGTCAGTCACCCTATGCCGAGATCAACTTCCGGCTGACCACGAGCGAAATCCGAAATCCGGACGGCTCGGTGGTGTTCCGGCTCGAGAACGTCGAGGTGCCGGAGTTCTGGTCGCAGGTCGCCTCCGACGTGCTGGCGCAGAAATATTTCCGCAAGGCGGGCGTCGCCAAGATCCTCAAGAAGGTCGAGGAAGAGACCGTGCCGTCTTGGCTGTGGCGCTCGGTCCCCGACACCGAAGCCCTCGCCGCTTTGCCCGAAGCCGAACGTTTCGGCAGTGAACTGTCCTGCAAGCAGGTGTTCGATCGTCTCGCCGGCTGCTGGACCTATTGGGGCTGGAAGGGCGGCTACTTCACCTCCGAGGAAGACGCCCGCTCCTTCCATGACGAACTGCGCTACATGCTTGCCAAGCAGATGGTCGCGCCGAACTCGCCGCAGTGGTTCAACACCGGCCTGCACTGGGCCTACGGCGTTGATGGCCCCGGCCAGGGCCACTATTACGTCGACTGGAAGACCGGCAAGCTCACCAAGTCGAAATCGTCCTACGAGCATCCGCAGCCGCATGCCTGCTTCATTCAGGGCGTCGGCGACGATCTCGTCAACGAAGGCGGCATCATGGATCTGTGGGTGCGCGAGGCGCGCCTGTTCAAATACGGCTCCGGTACCGGCTCGAACTTCTCGCGCCTGCGCGGCGAAGGCGAAAAGCTGTCCGGCGGCGGCCGCTCCTCGGGCCTGATGAGCTTCCTCAAGATCGGCGACCGCGCCGCAGGCGCGATCAAGTCGGGCGGCACCACCCGCCGCGCGGCAAAGATGGTGGTGGTCGATGCCGACCATCCGGATATCGAATCCTACATCGACTGGAAGGTCCGCGAGGAGCAGAAGGTCGCGGCGCTCGTCACCGGCTCCAAGCTCAACCAGAAGCACCTCAAGGCCATCATGAAGGCCTGCGTGAACTGCGAGGGCTCGGGCGACGACTGCTTCGATCCGGAGAAAAACCCGGCGCTCCGCCGCGAGATCAAGCTGGCGCGCCGCGCCCTCGTCACCGACAACATGATCAAACGGGTGATCCAGTTCGCCAAGCAGGGCTACAAGGACGTCACCTTCGACACCTACGACACCGACTGGGATTCGGAAGCCTATCTCACCGTCTCGGGGCAGAATTCGAACAACTCGGTCTCGCTGAAGGACGACTTCTTGCGCGCGGTGGAGACCGACGGCGACTGGAATCTGGTCGGCCGCACCAACGGCAAGATCACCAAGACGCTGAAGGCGCGCGAGCTGTGGGAGAAGATCGGCTACGCCGCCTGGGCCAGCGCCGATCCCGGCCTGCACTTCAACACCACGATGAACGACTGGCACACCTGCAAGGCGTCCGGCGATATCCGCGCGTCCAACCCGTGCTCGGAATACATGTTCCTCGACGACACGGCCTGCAACCTCGCCTCGGCCAATCTGCTGACCTTCTACGATCCGCAGACCCGTCGCTTCGACGTCGATGCCTACGAGCATCTGTGCCGGCTGTGGACCATCGTGCTCGAAATCTCGGTGATGATGGCGCAGTTCCCCTCCAAGGCGATCGCGGAGCTGTCCTACGAATTCCGCACGCTCGGCCTCGGCTACGCCAATATCGGCGGCCTCCTGATGACCATGGGCCTGCCCTACGATTCCAAGGAAGGCCGCGCACTATGCGGCGCGCTGTCGGCGATCATGACCGGCACCGCCTACGCCACCTCCTCCGAAATGGCGCGGGAGCTCGGCACCTTCCCCGGCTACAAGAAGAACGCCGCGCACATGCTGCGCGTGATCCGCAACCATCGCCGCGCCGCGCACGGGCAGACGGCCGGCTATGAGAAGCTCGCGGTCAACCCGGTGCCACTCGACCATGCCTCCTGCCCGCAGGCCGACATCATCGCGCATGCGCAGGCCGCATGGGACAAGGCGCTGGAGCTTGGCGAGCAGCACGGTTTCCGCAACGCGCAGACCACGGTGGTAGCGCCGACCGGCACCATCGGCCTCGTAATGGACTGCGACACCACGGGCATCGAGCCGGATTTCGCGCTGGTGAAGTTCAAGAAGCTCGCCGGCGGCGGCTACTGGAAGATCATCAACCGCGCCGTGCCAGAGGCGCTGCGCGCGCTCGGCTATCGCGAGAGCGAGATCGCCGAGATCGAGGCCTACGCAGTGGGTCACGGCTCGCTTTCCAACGCGCCGGGCATCAACGCATCGACCCTCAAGGCCAAGGGCTTCACCGACGAGGCGCTGGCGAAGGTCGAGGCGATGCTGCCGACCGCGTTCGACATCAAGTTCGCCTTCAACAAGTGGACGTTCGGCGAGGACTTCCTGCGCACCACGCTCGGCCTCGACGCCGAGGCGATTGCCGCGCCCGGCTTCGACCTGCTCGCCGCGATCGGTTTTTCCAAGCGCGAGATCGAAGCCGCCAACGTGCACATCTGCGGCGCGATGACGGTGGAAGGCGCGCCGCACCTCAAGCCCGAGCACTATCCGGTGTTCGATTGCGCCAATCCGTGCGGCAAGATCGGCAAGCGCTATCTGTCGGTGGAAAGCCACATCCGCATGATGGCGGCCTCGCAGCCCTTCATCTCGGGCGCGATCTCCAAGACCATCAACATGCCGAACGACGCCACGGTGGAGGACTGCAAGTCCGCTTACCTGTTGTCGTGGAAGCTGGCGCTGAAGGCCAACGCGCTCTATCGCGACGGCTCCAAGCTCTCGCAGCCGTTGAACGCGCAGCTCATCTCCGATGACGAGGATGAGGACGACGCGCTGGACGCCTATCACGACAAGCCGATGGCGGCGCGCGCCGCTCAGATCTCGGAAAAGATCGTCGAGAAGATCGTCGAACGCGTCACCGTGATCCGCGCCCGCGAGAAAATGCCGGACCGTCGCAAGGGCTACACCCAGAAGGCGGTGGTCGGCGGCCACAAGGTCTATGTTCGCACCGGCGAATACGATGACGGCCGTCTCGGTGAGATCTTCATCGACATGCACAAGGAAGGCGCGGCGCTGCGCTCCTTCATCAACAACTTCGCCATCGCGGTGTCGCTCGGCCTGCAATACGGCGTGCCGCTGGAGGAGTATGTCGACGCCTTCACCTTCACCCGGTTCGAGCCGTCGGGTCCGGTGCAGGGCAACGACACCATCAAGTTCGCGACATCGATCCTCGACTACGTGTTCCGCGAACTCGCGGTCAGCTATCTGTCACGCTTCGACCTCGCCCATGTCGATCCGGCCGAAGGCGGCTTCGATGCGCTCGGCAAGGGCGTCGCCGAAGGCCGCGCCCCGGACGAGCAGAGCCCCGCGGCGCGCTATCTGTCGAAGGGCCTCACCCGCTCGCGCACCGACAATCTTGTGGTGATGCGTGGCGGTGCCGACACCGACGCGCGCGCAGCGAACAACGTCACGGCGATCGCCTCCGGCGGCGCAACGGCCCGGCATAACGACGCCGCATCGACCGAAGGCGCCGTCGCGCTGAAGACCGAGCCGGAGCGCGACCTGTCGCCGACCGAGAAGCTGGAAGCCCAGACCTGGAGCAAACCCGGCGCCGCGCAGGCCGCAGCGGCTCCCGCCGCACCGAGCAAGGCCGAGCGCCGCGCCGAAGCCAAGGCGCGCGGTTATGAAGGCGAGATGTGCAGCGAATGCGGCAACTTCACCCTCGTACGCAACGGTACTTGCATGAAGTGCGATACGTGCGGTTCGACGACGGGGTGCTCGTAATAGCAGCACGATGTCGCTTACCCCATAAAGGTGCATTTCACCCCAAATTGACGTCGCGGCGCACCCTATAAAGACGTCGCATTTCGAAAGAAGCCCGCCGAAAACGGCGCCAGCCCCTAGCTTAAGTGTGGAATCGAAAATTTCGTGATTTCACGCTCAAATGCGTAACGTAGAAGGCCCCGTCAGATGGCGGGGCCTTCCTTCTTATAGGCCAATAATCGAAGTGAATTCATCTGTTGAGTCCCCACATAGATCTGCACTTCATCGCAAATGGCGGTCGCGTTACCCCACATAAGACAGACACGTTTGGTTGGCTGACGCATAACTCGCGGCGTCGAATCTTGACCTTGAAGTGTTCTCGAATCTGAGAGATGTCTAGGTACCGCCATCTGCGAGAAACGTTGATGTCTGAGAAGCGTGTCCGGATAAACCATCCCGATATTCCGAGCGATTGCGAGATCTACGAAATTTTCGTCGACGGGATATCTGTCGGCTTCATGGTGATTGGTCCGAATGGTGAGGAGTATCCCGCAGATTCGCTCGAAGACGCGATCAGAACTGCTGAGCGGATTCCGCGAGGGCCAAAACCTTAATGCCGTCTCGATACTGTCGGGCGTTTGCAAGCTCGTCAGTACTGATCAGCCCAAGTTTGAAATCTCTAGGAATCAACGGATGGTCAAGGTTCAATAAGGACCCCGCCCCGTATTCGCTCTCGACCTTTATCCAGGCGTCGCTGACGGCCCTGAGGCGGCTCAACTCGCACTGTGTGGCGGGATCAGATGATCGAGCTAAAGACTGGTAACGTGCTAAACCCGAATCCAAGGACTTTGCGTCCCCCATGGCTTCGGCGAGTTGCAAAGCGCCCAAAAAGTGCCGTTCCTCAATCATTTTTATCCCTCCGACGCTGGGCTGTTCCTGATGTCTGGATTCAATGATGACGCAGCAGACGCCGAAACCTGGCCCTTAGCTTTATCGTTGTGCCTGCGAGCATTTTCAATTTCTGTGGTGCTGATGATACCGTCGGCGGCGTGCTTCAAAACCAACAAGTGGTCGAGATTAAGCAAGCTCCCGGGACCTTCTTCGTTCTCGACCCTAACCCAAGCGTCCCTGACGCCTCGAAGGCGTTGCAGTTCTTGTTGTACAGCGGGATCGGACGATTTCGCCAACCGTCGGTAGTTCTCCAGGCCGTAGGTTAGCGTTCGCGCATGTCCCATTTCTTCTGCGAGTTGCAAAGCTTCCAAAAAGTCCCGTTCGTCAAGCATTGTGATCCTTCCGGTGTTGAACCGTTCCTAGTGTCTGAATTCCAATGATGAACCTGGAAATCACCGGCGGAAAGGAATCGTTCAGAAGAGTTGTTTGAAGAACGATTGAGATTCCGCCTTATCATTTCAGGCAACGGCTCAATGCCAGGGTGAACTAAATGCGACTGAATTCCCGCTCGTTGCTTGCAAGAAGCCTAGCTAGATTCCTTGCAAACAAGGAGCGCGCCAATGAACCACGCTTTCGACTTGAACCAGGTTATTGAAATCTCGGGGGACCTCGCCGAGGTCATTAAGGCGTATCTGACGGAAGACACCACGGATGAGGTTCTCGACCTCGAAATCCACGAGAATCATCTGGGCGAACGCTGTGTCGCAGTTGCCATCCAAACAGAATCCTTGGGAAAGCCTGTAGTCCAAGGCGCGATCGTCTTGGTTCAGCCGAAGCCCCAGGAAGGCACGAAGGCGTATTTGGTCAGCGCCATCGCCGAGGACGAGGGTCCCTACGCCAGCTTTTGCCCGCAACGCATCCTTGATCTGCTGTCACCGACCGATAACGAGCTTGCCCTCGATTGGCGGGAGCGCTGCAGAGAGCGCCTGAGCGACCAGATGGACGAAGCACCTTCGTCGTCGATGAATTAGTTCGGTGCCGTTAATTCTCACAATCCGCATCCAAGTAAACATGCACGGTTGCCAACGAAAACATGTCGCCACGCCCCATGATCTCTGCGGGCGAGCGACCGCCGAACACCTCGTTTGGCCGGTTGATCCAGGCATAGCCGCGTTCTGGATTTGAAAAGAGAAGACGCAATCGTTTGTGAATGCCCATCAACAATGCGAGCCTCGTCGCAAGGTCTCGGTCGATTTGTCCGGAACTACCAACCTTCCATCGCTCGTAGATTTCCGCACTCAAACCGCCAAGTACCTCGCGTGCGACGCTGTCGCCAAGCTTCCATTTCTTAAACAGATTGACCACGGCGCGCGCCATCGCTTCCGCTTCGACGGAAGTGATGTGAAATGTCTTTGGCAACGCGGTGGCTCGTGCAATGTTTTGGACCATCGTGATGAGCTATCCGAAATCATAGGGTCTGCGACGGCTCAATCGTTTCGCCGTCTTGCCCTTATACCACTTGCTCCAATGTGAGCCCCGTCCTTTGTCGCGCGGGTCGAACCATTCGCCGTTGAACTGCTCAATGCACTTTTCCGCATCCGACATCGTCGAAAAGAAGAACACGACGTACGAACAGTGCTCCCAATAGACGGAGTGATTATACCGTGCGAGTTCGCCGCCGAAAAACGTCTCGACGTCCTTGACTATGTCTTCGTCTCCCGGAACGGCGATCGAGAACCTTCCGCCTTCCGGATACTGCCAAGCCATTCAAGTTGCCCTCGTTTACTCGAAAGCAGGAGTTCGACTGCGGCGGTGTCGAGATCGTTCTTGCGAAGCTGAGCAAGCGCCGATCCGAGGTCTGAAATCTCAGCCCGGAGAATGTCGGCTCGCCATCGCATCCTGTTTCTCCAGGTAGAGTTTCAAATCATTCTGAAGGTGCATGAGGACACGCGCCGCTCCCGTACAATCGAGGTCTGCGTCGATGAGCGTTTGCATCTCGCGTGCAGTCGTGCGGATGTCTCGGCGGATCCGGGCGACGTTGTGTTTCAATCGGGTGCTGTTCGCGTCCATGGGTCAACCTGCCATAGGAATGAAGCCTTATAAGAACAAAGAGCGAACTTAAATCAAGCCACTAGGTTTTGTGCTGTGTTGAGGTTCCCGCCATACTCGGCAGATGAAGTTGGTCCATCTGCACGAGATTCCCGGAAAGCCGGGAAAGGAGCCGTGGAAAATCAGCGGCTACATTTTTGCATGAGGTTTCTCATTGCTCTCCTGGGCAACGCTGTTGCTTGTCGTGATTGGCCAATTGCATCCCTTCGTCGGGGGCCGTTAGCCGACGTAACCCCATGATGTCTATGCCATCCGTGCGGTCGTCTCTCTGAAGTCAAACTTCACTGGCAGCAATCAACCAGAACGAACCTGCTTCTCATGGGTAGCGCAGCGCGCATTTCTGGTTGTCGGCATCGGTATCAACAACAACGCCCCGAATGCCACCAGACTCAAGATCGACGAGACAACCACGACACCGCCGCCCAACGGATCAATCAGCAGGCTGAATCCCAACGGGGCTAATGCCTGACAAACGCGCGACGGCGCGCCCAATAATCCGAGCCGATAGCCGTAATTTTCGGGGCCGAAGATCGCCAGCGGCAACGTCCCCCGGGCGATCGTGAGCAGTCCGTTGCCTGCTCCGTGGAGCAGAGCAAATGCCGCGGCCGCAGGCCCACCAAACAGGCCGATGACACAGGCACCGACAGGATGCGTGAGGCAGGCAAGCCGCGTCGAGAACAGCGGATGAAATTTGCCGAGCGTCCTTGCTTCAAGGACACGCGCCGCGACCTGAGCGGGGCCAATCATCATCCCGGCAAAGACGGCCTGCGCCGGAGTTGCCCCGAACGCCTCGACGATGCGCGGCAGATGCGCTGCCATCGCCGACGTGACGGTCCAAGCCGCCGCGAACGCCAACGAAAGCAAGACCATCATCCGGTCCATCGGAATGTGCGGTTTGGCGGCTCGCCCCTCGACGTGTCGTGCGGTCGCAGGCGTCCTTGGCAGGAAGAACAGATTGAGGGGAAGTCCGATCAAGATGTGCGCGACGGCCCACGCGTAGCACGTTGATCGCCATCCGATCGTTTCCAGCCCCCATGAACTGAGGGGCCACCCGACCGTGCTGGCAAATCCGGCAATCAGGGTAATTCCCGTGATCGCCCGCCTTGCGTTGTCGCCGTAGATGCGTCCCAGCGCCCCGAACGCGGCGTCGTAGAGCCCCGCTCCCATTCCGATGCCGAGCAGGAACCAGGCCGCCCCGAGCATCCATGCCGAGGTCGATGCCCCGAGCAACGCCAGCCCCGCCGCGAAGATCACGTTCGATCCGGACAGGACCGGCCGCCCGCCGAACAGGTCAATCTGACGTCCGACACGCGGCCCCAGCAATCCGGAGATGACCAAAGCGGCCGAGAACGCCGCGAAGAACCAGTTGCTGGAGATGCCGAGATCCTTGGCGATCGGATCGGCGAGAATCGCCGGGAGATAGTAGCTCGACGCCCACGCAAGCGTTTGCGTGGTGCCGAGGGCAAGAATGATTGGAAGTTGACGCTGGCTCACGCGGCGCCCCTCACGAGCAGCCACATCCGGATTTTCCGGTCGCCTTGGCGTTGGCATCCTCCACACAGCAAGCATTCACGTCGGCGGGCGCCGGGCCGCCACAGCATCCGGATGACGCAGCGCCGGACTCAACGCCACCCCGCGTACACACGCCTGTTTCCGGAAGCTCCAGTTCGACACGAGCTGCGGCTTCGTGGTCGCCTGCGATCTCCGCCGCGATGGAGCGAACCTGTTCGTAGCCCGTGATCATCAGGAACGTCGGTGCCCGCCCGTAGGACTTCATGCCAGCGAGATAAAGACCCGGCTCATCCTGCCGAAGCTCGCGAGCGCCATGGGGGCGCACCGTCCCGCAACTGTGTTCGTTCGGATCGATCAAGGGTGCCAGATCGACGGGGGCCTCGATCGCGGAATCCAGACGCAACCGCATTTCGCTCAGGAACGAGAGATCGGGTCGAAATCCCGTTGCCACGATCAACTCATCGACGATGACATGGCGTCCGCAGCAGGCCGACCCTGCCCCGATGCGCAATTTCTCCCCCACGGCGGAAACATGTGTGACGCTGAAAGCGGATTCCACCTTGATCTTGCCGTTGGCAACGAGGTCGGCAAACGCCGCACCCAGTTCGCCGCGGGCGACCAGCTTGTCGTTGGCGCCTCCGCCGAATGCCTTCGACGGATCGGTGCCGCGGAGAAGCCAGATGACCTTCGTTGCCGGGTCCTGGCCTCGAAGGCGCGTCAGATCGGTCAACGTACCGATCGCGGAGTGGCCCGCGCCAAGAACGGCGACGGTCTTGCCCTTGTAGCGCTCCCGGTCGTTTCCAGAGACGTCGGGTATTCCATAGGCGATGCGGTTTGCACAATCACGCTCCCCGATCGCTGGAAGCCCGTTCGCGCCTGCCGGATTGGGCGACGACCACGTTCCCGACACGTCGATCACGGCGTCGGCCCGCAACACCTCCGACCCTTTGCCGTTTTGAAAGCGGATCTCGAACGGCGCGTTCTCACGGCCTCTCGTCTTCGCCTTGTCGAATCCCACACGGCTGATCGCGGTGACGCGACTGGACATCCGGATGACGTCCTTCAGCGGCGTCCTGGTGGCAAGCGGATCAAGATAGTGGTCGAGCAACTCGCCACCTGTCGGATAGATTTCCGGATCGGGTGAATTCCATCCCGTTGAAGCCAGCAAGCGGGCCGCCGCCCCGTCGATGTTGTATTTCCACGGCGAGAACAGTTGGACATGCCGCCATTGCCTGACCGCGTGCCCGGCGCGTTCTCCCGCCTCCAGCACGATCGGCGTAAAGCCGCGTTCCATGAGGTAAGCGGCGGCGGCAAGACCGACTGGCCCCCCGCCAATGACGGCTACGGTTTTCGACGTCATTTCCACTCTCCATATTTCTAGAATGATCGAAGTTTAAGGTCTGAAAAATCTAGGCAGCCGTCTTTGTCGCGTTACATCCGGAAGTCGCCTCGTCGGCACAGCATTCGGCGACGAGAAAATCCACCAGGCCGCGCATGGTGTCGTATTCCGCGTGGCACACGAGCGTTGTTCCCTCGCGGTCCTGTCGGATCAGGCCGACGCTGACCAGCGATTTGACGTGGTGTGACAAGGTGGACGGAGCAACCTTCAGCTTTTCCTGCAAGCGGCCGACGGGCATTCCGGACTGCCCCGCCCGCACGAGGGTCCGATAAATCCGGAGCCTGGTTGGATTGCCAAGGGCTTCGAGGCGTGATGCGGCGTCGGTGAGTTTCATGGCCAGAGCATGGGGTATCTCATCTTCAGAAGTCAAACTATATTTCGATAATATTCGAAATAGTGAACGTCCGATTTGGCCGACAGGAGTTGACAATTTTCCATATATCCATAAATCTGGATATATGGAAAACGAACAAGCCGTCCTGGCGCTTGCCGCCCTCGCCCAACAAACCCGCCTTCAAGCGTTCCGGATGCTGGTGCAGCACGAGCCCGATGGATTGGCCGCCGGCGATCTCGCCCGACTACTCGAAGTGCCGCAGAACACGCTTTCCGCGCACCTTGCCGTGCTGACCCGGGCCGATCTCGTGACGTCCGAGCGGCACAGCCGCTCGATCGTGTATCGCGCGAACCTCGCGGCGTTTCAGGCCATCGCCGTCTTTCTCCTCCAAGACTGCTGCGGCGGACGACAGGAGATTTGCTCTCCCATTTTCGAAAGCCTGACACCTTGCTGTCCTCCTCCGCGAAAGAAGGAAAAGCCCCGTGCCTGACCGCGTCTATAACGTCCTGTTTCTCTGCACGGGTAATTCCGCGCGCTCGATTCTCGCCGAATCCATCCTTCAAAGGGACGGAAGCGGCCGTTTCCGCGCATTCTCCGCGGGTAGCCAGCCAAAGGGAGAGGTCAACCCGGTTGCGCTCCGCGTTCTCGAAAGCATGAATTATCCGACAGATGGTTTGCGCTCGAAGAGCTGGGCGGAGTTTGCCGTTCCGGATGCGCCCGTCATGGATTTCGTCTTCACCGTCTGCGACAACGCGGCAGGCGAAAGCTGTCCGATCTGGCCAGGACAGCCGATGACCGCACACTGGGGCATCGAAGACCCTGCGGCGGTTGAAGGGACCGACATCCAGAAGGAAGCCGCGTTCGTTTCCGCCTTTCGCTTCATGAAGAACCGTATCGGGCTGTTCACGGCTCTGCGGCTTGGCTCGATCGATGCGATGGCGCTCGGCACCAAGCTTCGTGACATTGGAAACTCCGAAGGCTCAACGTCGGGCCGACCGCATGTGGCCTGATCATGAGTACGTTTGAACGTTATCTCTCGATATGGGTGGCCCTCTGCATCGTGGTCGGCGTCGCCTTGGGGCATTTGATGCCGGGCTTCTTTGCCGCCGTTTCAAGCGCGGAAATTGCGAAGGTGAACCTGCCGATCGCAGTACTGATCTGGCTGATGATCATCCCCATGCTGCTGAAGATCGACTTCGCGGCCATGGGGAAGGTCACGGAGCATGCGCGCGGCGTCGGCGTGACCCTTTTCATCAACTGGGCGGTCAAGCCGTTCTCCATGGCTTTGCTCGGGACGCTGTTGATCGGTCATGTGTTCGCACCCATGCTCCCGGCCGACCAAATTCAGTCCTACGTCGCCGGGCTGATCCTGTTGGCGGCGGCGCCTTGCACGGCGATGGTTTTCGTATGGTCGAATCTTGTCGGCGGTGAACCTCACTACACGTTGGGTCAGGTGGCGCTCAATGACGTGTTGATGGTGTTCCTGTTCGCGCCGTTGGTCGGCTTGCTCCTCGGCGTCGCCTCCATCACGGTGCCTTGGGAAACGCTACTGCTGTCTGTGGCGCTCTACATCGTGGTGCCTGTCATCCTCGCACAAGCGTGGCGGCGCGCCCTGCTCAAGAGCGGTCCCCCGGCGTTCAACCGAACCCTCAGCCGTCTTCAGCCACTATCCCTGACCGCCCTGCTCGCCACCTTGGTCCTGTTGTTTGCCTTCCAGGGCGAACAGATCGTCGCACAGCCCGCCGTCATTGCGATCCTCGCCGTTCCAATCCTGATCCAGGTCTACTTCAACGCTGGTCTCGCCTACCTGCTCAATCGACGCTTCGGGGTGGCTTGGTGTGTCGCCGCACCCGCGGCGCTGATCGGGGCCAGCAACTTCTTCGAACTCGCCGTGGCGGCAGCCATCAGCCTGTTTGGAGTCAATTCGGGAGCAGCCCTCGCTACAGTCGTCGGCGTTCTCGTAGAGGTGCCAGTCATGCTCTCCGTCGTGAAGATCGTGCAGATATCTCGTGGTTGGTATGAATCCCGGCATCCGAACGAAGTCAAAAATGTCGAGGTTCGCTCATGAGCGCCATCATCTATCACAATCCCGATTGCGGAACGTCCCGCAATACGTTGGCGATGATCCGCCAAAGCGGTGTCGAACCGGAAGTGATCGAATATCTGAAACAACCGCCGTCGCGCGAGAAGCTGGTGGAATTGATCGCCCGCATGGGCACATCCCCTCGCGACCTGCTTCGCCAGAAAGGCACTCCGTACGACGCCCTTGGATTGGCGGATTCCAAATGGAGCGATGACGAACTCATCGACTTCATGATCGCGCACCCGATCTTGATCAACCGCCCCATCGTGGTGACGTCGAAGGGCGTCAAGCTATGCCGTCCTTCCGAAGACGTACTGTCCATTCTTCCGAACCCGCATATCGGGCGGTTCGTGAAGGAAGACGGTGAAATCATCAATGCGGACTGAAATGCAAGATTTGCCGAACATCCACGACGACGCATTCGCCCTTCCCGATCCCGGATTGCTGCAGCGTCCGATGCCAACCCATCGGCCAAGGATTCTTCTGCTGTACGGGTCATTGCGCGAACGTTCGTTCAGTCGTTTCGCCACGGTGGAAGCCGCCCGCCTTCTGCAAACCTTCGGCGCGGAAACAAGGATATTCGATCCCTCCGGCCTTCCGCTCCCGGACGACGCTCCGGCGACGCACGAGAAAGTCGAGGAGCTTCGCGATCTGTCAGCCTGGTCGGAAGGCCAGGTCTGGTGCAGTCCGGAACGCCATGGCGCGATGACCGGGATTATGAAGGCCCAGATCGACTGGATTCCATTGTCGATCGGTGCGGTGCGACCGACGCAGGGCAAGACGTTGGCCGTGATGCAAGTGTGTGGCGGATCTCAGTCGTTCAATGCCGTGAACCAAATGCGCGTCCTCGGCCGATGGATGCGGATGATCACGATTCCCAACCAGTCTTCGGTCGCCAAAGCCTATGAACAGTTCGACGAGAGCGGGCGAATGAAACCGTCGCCCTACTACGACCGGATCGTCGACGTCATGGAAGAACTGATGAAGTTCACGTTGTTGACGCGCGGCACATCCGGGTATCTCACGGACCGTTACAGCGAGCGGAAGGAAGCGGCCGAAGAACTCGCGAAACGGATGCAACTCGATCGGGCGACGTGAATCCAACGAGCATTTTGGTTGACACCTGCAAGGTCGGCGCGAACCCTCATTATCGACAGGGAGCCGAGCCTGAGAAATGCATAATGAACACGACGCCAGCTATCGAGGGATCTACGATTGCGATCTCGTTCGCTTGAATGAGATCGATGATCCCTCTTCTCCGTTCAAAGCCTACTCGGGATTCACCGGGGGTTTTCAGCACGCGGGTATCTATCTCGTGCCTGCCCTGGACTCCCTACCACGCGTGATGGAGATCGAACTCTGTCACGATCCGGACGATACGATCGTCACCCTTCTTCTGGAAGGTCGCAGGCGTTACTGTCTTGAGCGGCAGCACGTGTTATTTTTTAATTTCCTGAAAGAGCTTCGAAAAGCTTTGATCATCATCCGATGGAAGGATGGTCCAGCAGAAGAGTATCTCGTTCCCGTAACGTTAGCGAAAACTTGAAATTTGCACCGTAGGTAGAGCCATGGAGGTATGCCATGGCAAAAGGTCTGCGGATGTATCGGGCTCGCGACGCCATTGGCAATGTTGTGCCAATCTCAAAAATCGAGCGCCATGACCTCGTGTGGTGTGAATGTTGTCACGTGAAACTGGTGTACAATTCCGGATATAACCGAGGAGCCGGGGCCTCAGGCCCCATCTGGGTCCAGAGCTATCTTCGTCTACCCCTGGGTCCGAGCATGATCCCGATTGCAAATACGCTGTAGAGTCCGCGATTAGATTTGTCGCAGATCTTGGTCAGAATCTCGATGACAGTCACAAGCCGCTTGCGATTCTGCGAAACGGCAACTACCAACTCCGCCTCGGAATACTCAATGAAGCGTTGAAGAATCTTCCTGAAGAAGAAAAGTCTCTCAATTCAGCGACTTTTCGTACCAGGGTATCACAAATCTGGTCAGGACGTTCACTGGCACCATATTGCCGGACAGCTGCTGCACTGGCGCGAACTGCGGCTATGTCTGATCAGGACGAATGTCTGCATGAGATGGTCACGATCACGCACGGTGGTCACGAGATCAAATGGAGCCATTTCTTTTTTGGAGAGTATCAGGGGCAGAAGCTGGTAAATGTCCTGAACAGTGCGGGGTATCGGAAAATCAGATATCCAGTTGCCGTCCTCGTTCGACCTATCAGGTTCAATAGAAACCAGAATAACACTATGCATTTACAATGTGCCGCATGACCTGCACCCCTGATTGCCCTCGTTTATAAGTAGACTCTGTTCTGGTTTTCGTCCCTGTTTGAACGGTTGGCAAACTCGCTTGGTGTGAGCCCGTTGAGGCTCGTATGCGGTCGGTTGGTGTTGT
>Ga0066256_1000579_pt2 | contig 68977 bp, 61 predicted proteins | sample ThiBio_1000_biof_FD_87107 | JGI IMG/M metagenome (GOLD analysis project Ga0066256, IMG submission 87107) | Wastewater bioreactor microbial communities from Cape Town, South Africa - Thiocy_expt_1000_biof (version 2) | ecosystem: Engineered > Bioreactor > Thiocyanate-remediating >... | reverse complement strand
GTGAGAGAGAGGGGGTCTCACCAGGAGCCAGGCTGTATGAGGGCGGAGTCAGTTTGCGGTGGGCAGGGGGGCCGTGGCGCTGGGTGGGTTCGGCCTGGCGCGTGCGCAGGGCGAGGGGCGGATCGTGCTGGGGCAGTCGGCCGCCTTCACCGGGCCGGCGGCCCAGCTGGGCGTGCAGTTCAACCAGGGTGCCAAACTCTTTTTTGACCAACTCAACGCCCAGGGCGGCGTGGGCAAGCGCATGGTGGAGATCCGCACCATGGACGACGGCTACGAGCCCGACCGCTGCGCCGAGAACACCCGCAAGCTGATTGCCGACGAGGTGTTTGCCCTGTTTGGCTACATCGGCACCCCCACCAGCCTGGCCGCGCTGCCGCTGTTCACCAAGGAGAAGGTGCCGTTTTTTGGCCCCTTCACCGGCGCTGAGGCGCTGCGCCAGCCGTTCAACCGGCTGATCTTCCACGTGCGCGCGTCCTACTACGACGAAACCGCGCTCATCGTGCGCCAGCTCACCAACCTGGGGCTCAAGAAGATTGCGGTGTTCTACCAGAACGACGCCTACGGCAAGGCGGGGCTCGATGGCGTGACCCGTGCGCTGGCCGAGCTGAAGCTGGCCCCCGTGGCGACCGCCACCGTGGAGCGCAATTCCACCGACGTGAAAGCGGCCGTGGACAAGCTGGTGCCCGCCACGCCCGATGCGGTGGTGCAGATTGCCGCCTACGCCGGCAGCGCTGCCTTTGTGCGCGCGGCGCGCAAGGCGGGTTTTGGCGGCACGTTCTACAACGTGTCGTTTGTGGGCACGCAGGCGCTGGCCGACGAGCTGGGCAAGGACGGTGCGGGCGTGGTGGTGTCGCAGGTGGTGCCATCGCCCTACCAGCCTTCGCGCCAGATCACGCGCGAGTTTCTGGAGGCCATCAAGAAGGGCGGCGACAAGGTGCAGCCCAACTACTCCAGCATGGAGGGCTACCTGGCTGCCCGCGTCTTCACCGAGGGCCTGCGCCAGGCCCAGGCCGGCGGCAAGATCACACGCGAGAGCTTCATCACCGGCACCGAGTCCATCGGCAACCAGGTGATCTCGGGCTTTCCGGTGTCGTTCAGCGCCACCAGCCATGCGGCGTCGAAGTTTGTCGAGATGTCGATGCTGACCGGGGACGGGCGGGTCAGGACCTGATCTCTGTCGGGCGGGGGCACGCGCAGGCCCCGTCGCCCTGAAGCGATCAGCCCAGCGCGCGCGTGCGCGCCAGCCCCTGCATGAACGCTTCGCAGCGGCCCAGCTGTTCCAGGCTCACGTACTCATCTGGCTGGTGCGCCTGCTGGATGCTGCCGGGGCCGCACACCACGGTGGAGATGCCCGCGTTCTTGAACAGTCCCGCCTCGGTGCCAAAGGCCACCAGCGTGGTGCCTTTTTCGCCCGACAGCTCCTGCGCCAGGCGCGTCACCGGGTCGTCCTTGCTGCCCAGAAAACTCGGGATCTCGCAGATGGTTTCGAACTCGAAGCCGGCGGCGGGCGCCACCTTCTTCATGCCCGGTTCCAGCGATTTGGCGTAGGCCACCACTTCGGACTGCATCTGCGCGGCGTTGGCTGTGGGCAGGTCGCGGAACTCGTAGCGGAACTCGGCGTCGCGCGGCACCACGTTGTCGGCAATGCCGCCGTGGAACTGACCCACGCTGCTGGTCGAAAAGGGCACGTCAAAGCCCTCGAAACGGGGCTCGTTCTTTTCAAAGTCTTCCGCCATGTCGCGCACCCGGCCCACCACGCGGGCGGCCATCTCGATGGCGTTGACCGAATGCGGCGTGAGGGACGAATGCGCCTCCTTGCCGCGCACGCAGCACTTGTAGCGGTACACGCCCTTGTGCGCGATGGCGGGGATCATGCTGGTGGGCTCGCCCACGATGCAGGCCAGGGGCTTGATGTTGGCATCGCGCAGGTCGGCGATGAGTTCCTTCACGCCAAAGCAGCCGATCTCCTCCTCGTAGCTGAAGGCGTAGTGAAGGGCGAACGGCGCATCGCTGTTCAGGAACTGCTCGGCCTGCGACACGGCCACGCCGATGAAGGCCTTCATGTCGGCACTGCCACGCCCGTACAGGTTGCCGTCCTTGACCAGCGCACTCAGCGGGTCCATGGTCCAGTCCTGCCCGTCCCAGGGCACCGTGTCGGTGTGGCCCGAGAGGATGATGCCCGCGGGCTTGCCCTCGCCCAGCGTGGCGAACAGGTTGGCTTTGGTCTTGTCTTCGTTGAAGGTCAGGCGGCTTTTCACGCCCAGCCTGGCCAGGTGGTCGCGGATGAAGTGGATCAGCTCCAGATTGGAGTTGTGGCTGACGGTGTTCATGCGCACCAGGGTTTGCGCAAGTTCGAGGGCGTGGGCAGAAATCATGGGTGGCTAGCGAATAACCCGGGTTGGCACGTGTGTTGCTCCCGGGCTAGACTGTGAGATCGTAAGGACACATATCATGAACGTTATTGACTCCATCGTCACCCAGGCGGCCAGTATTGCAGCGGTGCGCCGGGACATTCACGCCCACCCCGAGCTGTGCTTCGAAGAGGTGCGCACCGCCGACGTGGTGGCGCAAAAGCTCACCGAGTGGGGCATTCCCATCCACCGGGGCCTGGGCAAGACGGGCGTGGTGGGCATCGTCAAGGGGCGCGATGGGGGCGCCAACGGCCGCGCCATCGGCCTGCGCGCCGACATGGACGCCCTGCCCATGCAGGAGTTCAACACCTTCGCCCACGCCAGCAAGCACCAGGGCAAGATGCACGCCTGCGGTCACGACGGTCACGTGGCCATGCTGCTGGCGGCCGCGCAGCACTTTGCCAAGCACCGCAACTTTGACGGCACCGTGTACCTGATCTTCCAGCCGGCCGAAGAAGGCGGTGGCGGTGCCCGCGTGATGATCGAGGACGGCCTGTTCGAGCAGTTCCCCATGGAAGCCGTGTACGGCATGCACAACTGGCCTGGCATGCCGGTGGGCACCTTTGCCGTGAGCCCCGGCCCAGTGATGGCATCGACCAGCGAGTTCAAGATCACCCTGCGTGGCAAGGGCGGCCATGCGGCGCTGCCGCACACCGGCATCGACCCGGTGCCGATTGCCTGCGGCATGGTGCAGTCCTTCCAAACCATCATCAGCCGCAACAAGAAGCCCGTGGACGCCGGCGTGATCTCGGTCACCATGATCCACGCGGGCGAGGCCACCAACGTGATTCCAGACAGCGTCGAGCTGCAGGGCACGGTGCGCACCTTCACCACCGAAGTGACGGACCTCATTGAAAAGCGCATGCGCCAGATCGCCGAGAACCACTGCGCTGCGCACGATGCCACCTGCGAGTTCGAGTTCGTGCGCAACTACCCGCCCACCGTCAACTCGCCCGCCGAGGCCGAATTTGCCCGCAAGGTCATGACCGGCATCGTGGGGGAAGAGCGTGTGGTGGTTCAGGAGCCCACCATGGGCGCTGAAGACTTTGCCTACATGCTGCAGGCCAAGCCCGGTGCGTACTGCTTCATTGCCAACGGCGACGGCGCCCACCGCGAGATGGGCCACGGCGGCGGCCCCTGCATGCTGCACAACCCCAGCTACGACTTCAACGACGACCTGATCCCGCTGGGCGCGACCTACTGGGTCAAGCTGGCCGAGGAATGGCTGGCCCAGCCTGCCAAAGCGGCCTGAAGCAGCTTGGCGCGCCGTTGATCCTCCTCCACCCGGGCGTGCGCAGCGCGCGTGCCCGGGTTTTCTTTTTGTCTTCCCACTGACTCCTGAAAGCCCTGCCCATGACCGGAATCGTTGAAGCCTTCTCGCCCAGCTACGCCCAGGCGCGCACAAAGTTTCTGGAGGCCGCCGCAGCCGCCGGCCTGTCCATCGAGTCGCACGTCCACCCGCTCAAGGGCCGCGACGGCGAAGACCTGGCCATGGACGTGGTGCGCGACGGCCCGGCCGATGCCAAAAAGCTGCTCATCGTGAGCAGCGCCTGCCATGGCGTCGAGGGCTACTGCGGCAGCGGCGTGCAGGTGTTTGCGCTGCACGATGCCGAGTGGCGCGCCAAGGCACGCGATGCGGGGGTAGCGACGCTCTACATCCACGCGCTCAACCCGTATGGCTTCTCGCACGTGCGCCGCTTCACACACGAGAACGTGGACCTGAACCGCAACTTCCAGGACTTCAGCAAGCCCCTGCCCGTGAACACGGCCTACCGCGAGGTGCAGCCCCTGCTGCTGCCCGAGCAGTGGCCACCCGGCCCTGAGAACCAGGCAGCGGTGGCGGAGTACATCGCCACCAAGGGCGAGGCCGCGTGGCAGGCCGCCATCTCGCAAGGCCAGCACGAGTTTCCGCAGGGCGTGTTCTTTGGCGGCACCGAGCCCACCTGGAGCAACCGCACGCTGCGCCAGGTGCTGCGCCAGCACGGTGCGGCCGCGTCGAAGATCGCCTGGATCGACCTGCACACGGGCCTGGGCCCCAGCGGCCATGGCGAGCGCATCTACGCGGGCAATGACAACGCCGTGGCCGTGGCCCGCGCGCGCGCCTGGTGGGACGGCGGCGGCGCCACGCCGGTCACGTCGATCTACGACGGCTCGTCCACCTCGGCCTTCCTCACCGGCCTGATGTGGACCTCGATCTACGACGAGTGCCCCCATGCCGAATACACCGGCATTGCCATGGAGTACGGCACCGTGCCCGTGCTCGATGTGATGAACGCCATCCGTGCCGAGCAATGGCTCCAACTGCACCCCGAAACTCCGGCTGACAAGGCCGCCCAGATCAAGGCGCAAATGCTGGCGGCCTTCTACACCGACACGGACGCGTGGAAGGGCCAGATCATCAGCCAGGCACGGCAGTCGATGTTTCAGGCGGTGAACGGGTTGACGGCCTGATTTTGTGTTCCAGAGGCCTCAGGCGCTAGTGCTATATGCCTGAGATGCTATCAATAGAGTAGTTTGTGCGCGGGGGTTTGGCGGGTAGTACGGGTTCAGGAGCGTTGGGGTTGCCACTGTGGGGCGGCTACCATCGCCCCAAAAACCAGGAGACACCATGGCCTCTGACCCTCTGCGCGCGCTGAGCCGCAGCCTGCTCCGGCTGTCGGAGCAAGCCCAGCAGGTGGCCCCGCAGGACTTGCTGCACCAGGCCATGCAGACCTTGCAGGGGCTGGTGCCTTTTGATTCCGCCTGGTGGGGCGAGGTCTCGGCGGGCGCTGTGCCGGTGGCAACCCGCAACTGGCTGCACGGCAGCATTGGCCTGAGCCGCAGCTTTGCCGAGGAGGGGAATGCGCTGGCGGCGGTGGACCTGTTTGGGCTGCAGTCCATGCAGCAGCTGGGGGTGGTGATCCGTGAGCGTGACGTGGTGGGCCCGTTACCCGAGCACCCGGAGGTGGCCGCCTTCAGCCAGCGCCACGGCCTGTACCACTGCATGGCCCTCACGGCCGAGCTGCCCGACAGCGGGCTCATGTTTTTTGTCTCCATCTACCGCCCGCCAACGCGGCCGGAATTCTCGGACGGAGAGACCGTGCTGTTCGGCGAATTCGTCCTGCACCTGCTGCAGCAATGGCACCACCGTCTGCAGCGCCTGCAAAGCGACACGCCCGGCCGCCCCTGGGACCGCTTTGCCCTGGCCCGGCCGTCGGGCGAGCTGCTGTTTGCCGGGCTGCGCATCAGCCGGGCGCTGGGCGAGGCGTGTCCCGGCTGGAACGGCACCCACCTGCCACCGGCGGTGGCGCAGGCGCTGGCGGGCGCGCCCTGCACCCTGTCGGTGGGCAAGGCCTGCCGCCTGCGGCTGGAGCCCTGCGGGCCGCTGGTGGCGGTGAGCCTGGCCTCGCGCCAGCACAAGCAGGCGCTGGCCCCGCGCGAGCTGAGCGCCGCCATGCTCTACGCCCAGGGCCGCTCGCACAAAGACATTGCGGCCACGCTGGGCCTCACCCCCGCCACGGTGCGCACCTATCTGCGCACGGCCTATGCCGCGCTGGGCGTGAGCAACAAGCTGGAGTTGGTGGCCGCGCTTCGCCACCAGTAGGGGGTGGTTACGGGGTACCGCAGGTGGACCCTGCGGTGCTCGGTAGTTTCCCGCTCCCTCTGCATTTGCAGAGGCTGCAACCGCGCCGCCTTTTCCTATCGTCCGCACCGGAGTCCAGACACCGGTGCGGGCCACACCGTCGCCCGGCCTGGGCTCCTGAAGAACCGTCATAACAGGAGACCCTCGCATGTTCCCCCATCCTCACTCCCTCACTGCGGCGCCCCGGCGCCACGCCCTGGCACACGCAGGGCGATGGACTGCCGCCTGCACCCTGGGTGCCGTGGCCACGTTGGCCCTGACCGCCTGCGGCGGCGGCGACGCCAATCCCCCACTGGCCAGTAAGCCCCTGGCAGAAGCCTGTGCCGCGTACACCTCTGCCGCGCTTCCCCACGGCGCCAAAGTCACCCGCACCGAGCTGCGCAAGGCCGACGCCACCTTGCCCGATGCCTGCATCGTGCGCGGGCAGATCGTCTCCTCGTCCGAGTCCACCATCAACTGGGCGGTGGAGTTGCCCACGCTGGCGCAGTGGAACGGCAAGACGCTGACCATTGGCGGTGGCGGCTTTGACGGTTTCATCCCCACCAACGACCCGTGGTACCAGCAACTGGTGGGCCCCTCGGCCAACCCGTACGTAAAGATCAGCTCCGACTCCGGCCACCAGGTGCGCGGCTTTGCCTGGGGCCGCAGCGACGTGGCGCTGCGCAACCATGCGTTCGACCCCAACCACTTCGTGCTGGAGGTGGGCACCGCCATCGCTACCGAGTTCTACGGCAAGCGTCCCACCCGGCGCTACCACATGGGCCATTCCAACGGTGGGCGCTCGGGGCTCATCTCCACGCAGAAGTACCCCAAGGACTACGACGGCGTAGTCGCCATGGAGCCCGCCATCGCCCAGCAGGCGCACCAGGTCAACCTGGGCCCCACGGTGCTGCGCCACATCTTCAAGAGCCGCGATAACTGGATGAGCCCCGCCAAGATCGCGCTGTATGCCAAGGCCGAGGTGGCGGCGTGCGACGGCCTGGACGGCCTCAAGGACGGCATCATCAGCAACATCGAGGCCTGCAACTACGTGCCCACCGAGCTGCTGTGCCAGGGGGCGGACAACGACAGCTGCCTCACGGCCGGCCAGATCGAATCCATCCGCCTCATCTACAGCGACCACAAGACACCCGTGACCCTGTCGCGCGGCGCCGTGGGCTACCCGCGCTATGGCCGGGGCGGATCGTCCACCTCGGACTGGCAGTCGTACATGTTCGGCACCAGCTTTGACGCGCCCGATTCGTTCAACCACATGGCCGTGACCGAAGCTGCGCGCCTGGTGGAGGGCAACCCCAACGCCAACATCCTGACCCACGACCCCACGCAGTACCAGGCGCAGTACAGCCGGCTGGCCGAGATGATCGACGGCACGGACCCAGACATTGCGGCCTTTGCCGACAATGGCGGCAAGCTGCTGATCTGGTACGGCGTGGGCGACACCTGCGTATCGCTGTACCGCACGGCGGAATACTTCGACACGGTGAAACAGCGCCTGGGCGCCAGCAAGGTACAGACCTTTGCACGCATGGTCACCTCGCCTTCCAACGGACATGACCTGGACGGCGTGGGCACCGAGCCCCGCTCCATTGACCTGCTCGCCGCCATGGACGCCTGGGTGGAGAAGGGCACGGCGCCTGACAAGCTGGTGGCCACCAAATTCGCGCCTGGCACCACCACGCCGGTGGCCCAGCGCCCGGTGTGCGAGTACCCCCAATTCCCGCGCTACAACGGCACGGGTGACCCGGCCAAGGCCGAGAGCTTTACCTGCTCTGCCACCTGAGCGCGGTGGGCACAGCAAGGGCTTGCCACCGGGGCGGGCCTTCTGCCCGCTGCACGCGGCCTGGGGGCTTACAGCCCCAGGTCGCTCAGCCCCGGATGCTCGTCCGGCCGGCGTCCCAGGGGCCAGAAGAACAGCCGGTCGGTGGCCTGGATCGGGCGGTCGTTGATGCTGGCGTGGCGCACGGCCATCAGGCCATCGTCGTTGAACTCCCAGTTCTCATTGCCGTAGCTGCGGTACCACTGGCCTGCGTCGTCATGCCATTCGTAGGCGAACCGCACGGCGATGCGGTGGCCGCTGAACGCCCACAGCTCCTTGATGAGGCGGTAGTCCAGTTCGCGCGCCCACTTGCGCTCCAGCAGCTGCCGGGCGGCCTCGCGGCCCACGGGGAACTCAGCGCGGTTGCGCCAGCGTGTGTCTTCGGTGTAGGCCAGGGCCACGCGGGCAGGGTCGCGCGAGTTCCAGCCGTCTTCGGCCAGGCGCACCTTCTGGATGGCGGTGTGTTGTGTAAAGGGGGGCAAGGGCGGGCGTGTTTCCATGGGGACCTCGAAGGTGAAGGGTTAATGTAGACAGATCTGTCTACTCTCCATCATAAGACCATGTAGACAGGTTTGTCTACAATGGACGAATGACCTTTGATCCCCTCCCTCCTGGCTGGCAAGACCTGCCCGCCCGAGACCGCCTGCTGCACACGGCCCATGCGCTGTTCTACCGGGACGGCATCCGTGCCACGGGCATCGACCGCGTGATCGCGGAGTCCGGCGTGACGAAGGTGACCTTCTACCGGCATTTCCCGAGCAAGAACGACCTGATCTGCGCGTACCTGGAGTACCGGCATGCGGGCTGGATGGGCTGGTTCGCCGACGCGCTGCAGCGCCATGCGCACGCGCTGCCCTCAGGGGCGGATCGCACGCGGGCCTTGGCGCCTGCCCTGGCGGAATGGTTGGGCAGCCAGCACTTTCGGGGCTGCGCCTTCATCAACAGCGTGAGCGAGCTGGGAGACACCGTGCCCGAGGTGCTGGCGATTGCACAGCGCCACAAGCGCGACATGACGGCGTTGCTGGCGGGCTTGCTGCCTGCGTCTGCCCAGCGTGCGCAGATTGCACAGGCACTCACCCTGGTGGTGGAGGGGGCCATCGTGCGCGTGCAGATGGGCGAGCCCGTGGCCGAGGTGGTGGCCGCGGTGTCCCGCCTGACGGATGGGCTGGTGGCAGCGCCTCTACAACGCAAGCGCTAAGACCGCTGCTGGCCTGAGCCTGTGTGATCAGTCCAGCCGCGCGCCTTGTGTGGCACCGTGGCGGGTGCGCTGGTCGTATTGCTTTTCTCGTGCCACATGGTCTTGCAGCAGCCGGTGGCCCAGGGCATTGGCCTCGCGCTCCAACGTGGCGCAATCGGACGCTGCAGGCATCTGCCGGATGCCCTGGTCGATGGCTTGCGCGGCATCGCGGCCGATCTGCACATGGCCCTGCTCGTGGTCGGACAGGGCCCAAAGGTACCGGTCAAAAGCCGCTTGTTGCTCGGGGCTTGCGGCTTGCAGTGCGGGCAGTTGCACCTCGGTGTGCAACCGGGTGGTGACCTCGGTGATCGCGCAGCGGCCCGAGGCTTCGCGCCACCAACGGAAGGTCCAGCGCACGTTCCAGCGGGTATAGCCATGAAAGCGCTGCCCACCCACCGTAATGGGGGTGGCGGCATGCAGGGCTGCGCGCAGGCTCTCACCTGGCTGGGCGCGCACCACGTAGGGCCGCTGGGTGTTTTCTTCCTGCACCTCCGCGTGTACGCCGCAGGCGCCCAGCAGCCAAGCGATTGCACACGCCCGGCGTGCCCAGGCGCGGAGCGGCAGGGGGGGCAAGCCGGTCACTCGCCCCACGGCAGCATCAGCGTGAGCAGCGACAGCTGGTCAAACTCGGGCGCAAAGGCGTCGATGATCTGCTGCGGCTCGGGGCACAAGGTGGTGTCGGTGATCACGCCAAACTGCACGCCACCGCCGTAGCTGAGGATGGAGACCCCCAGGCCAATGTCGCCCGACTGCGGCACCCAGAACATGCACTGCGTGACGCGCGATCCGCACAGCGTGAGCTGTTCCTTGGGGCCGGGCACGTTGGTCATCACCGCCGTGGTCTTGCGACCGAACAGATTGAGCAGTGCGTCCTGTGCGGGCTTGATCATCAGCCCCGCCACAGCCAGCATCGCAAACGCCAGGATGGGTTGGGTGCTGCCCTTGAGCGCATTCATGCGCTTGCGCACTTCGTACACGCGCTCGATGGGGTTGGCCACGCCAATCGGTAGCACCAGAGGCACCAGGCCAAAGCGGTTGCCCAGCTTCCAGGCCTCCTCCATGGGGCGCAGGTTCACCGGGATCATGGCGCGGATCTCCTGGCCCGTCGGGTCATCGCCCTGGCTGCGCAAGTAGCCGCCGATGGCGCCCGCCACGCACGACAACAGCACATCGTTGATGGAGCAGTTGAGCGCCTTGCCGATGGCCTTGACCTCTTCGAGCGGGATCGGCGGGCACCAGGCCACGCGTTTGGCGCTACCGGGTTGGCCCTTGAGGCGGGTGGAGGAGTCGTCGGGCATCAATGCCAGCGCGGCCGCATCGCTGACGAGCTGGTAGGCCACGCGGGCCATGTCGGCCGTGCCTGAGAGCCCATGCTGCATGGCCTTCTCCGGATCGCCCAGCATTTGCAACGACTTGGCCGCGCTGTCGCCTGCCAAGTCCAGCGCCTTCACGGTGAGGCCAGTGAAGGGCTTGATCAGGGCATCCGCAATCCAGTCCTCGGCGGTGGCGGCTTCCTTGCCCGTTCGCGCCTTGCGCTTGGGGGGCTCCGAGCCGCCATCCACCAGCGACATGGTCACCGAGATGAGGGCAATGCCGTCGGCAATGCAGTGGTGGATGCGCACGATGAGCGCGCTGCCTTGGGTGCCGTCGTCGCCCACAAAGTCTTCGATCAGGTGCATCTGCCACAGCGGGCGGCGGGTATCGAGCGGCTGCATGGCCAGTTCACCCACGCGGTCTTGCAGCGCACGCTGCATGCTGTGGCCTTTGCGGTGGGGCAGCTTTTCGCGCAGCACATGCGCAGCAATGTCGAAGTTGCGGTCCTCCACCCAGGTGGCGCCCGCCGCGTCTTCCACCACCCGCTGGCGAAAGCGCGGGTACTGCAGCAGGCGCTGCTGCACGCGTTCGCAGAGCGCCTCCCAGGTGATGCCGGGCGACAGGGTCCACACGCCGTTGATCATCATCAGGTTGCTGTGGGAGTCCATGCGCAGCCAGGCGGTATCGACCTTGCTCATGCGCTCGCCCGACAGGCCCAGCATGCCGGTGGCGGCGCGGCGCACGTTCTTCTGAACCACGGTGGCGGCTTTGCGGGCGGCGGGGGGCAGGGCCTGGGCCGCCTTGCGCGCCACGTCAGGCCCTTGGTCGCGCAGGGTGCGCAGGGGGCTTGTGCTGTGGCCGGGTGTGGCTTTGCGGGGGGCAGGAATGCGGGTCACCATCAGATGTACACCTATTGTTTGATTTTTGGGGGCTTGCCTCTATGGATTGAGCGGCCCCAGGCCATGCTCAGCCCGTAAGATACAACGCAGCAAACCCTTGCCGACACCGTTCTTTCCCTCCCCCATACAAACCCAAGGAGCACCGACATGGCCGACCTGAACGCCACCTTCGAAGCCGCTGTGGCCAATTCCAAGAACCTGAGCGAGCGCCCCGACAACGCCACGCTGCTCAAGATCTACGCGCTGTACAAGCAGGCCACCGCTGGCGACAACACCGAGAAGAAGCCCAGCTTCTCCGACATGGTGGGCCGTGCCAAGTGGGACGCCTGGGAAAAGCTCAAGGGCACCAGCGCCGACGAGGCCAAACAGCAGTATGTGGACCTGATTACCTCGCTGAGCTGATACGGCGTACTCCCAAAGAAAAAGGCGACCAAGGTCGCCTTTTTCTTTGGGTGCAACGGCGGTCTAACGCTGAACCCACCCCTTGGGCAATCCCGCCTCCGGCGTCATCCCATAGACCGGCTCGCCCGGCAGCCCCGCGTGCAGCGGCGCGCGCGCGGCCATCAGGCGCTCCAGGTCCACCCCCGTGGTGATGCCCATGGCCTCAAACATGAACACCAGGTCTTCGGTCACCACATTGCCCGACGCGCCCGGCGCATAGGGGCAACCGCCCAGGCCGCCCAGTGATGCGTCAAACGTGCGCACCCCCACGTCGTAGGCCGCCAGGCAATTGGCCAGGCCCAGGCCGCGCGTGTTGTGCATGTGGGCGGCCCCCGCCTTGGCGCCCAGCTCGGCGCGCAGGCGCGTGAACAGGCGGCGCACCTGGGCCGGGTTGGCCATGCCGGTGGTGTCCGACAAGCCCACCTCATCGGCGCCCGCCTCCGCACACAGGCCGGCGAGCCAGATCACATCGTCCTCGGGCACCGCGCCTTGCAGCGTGCAGCCAAAGGCGGTGGACAGCCCCACCTCCACCAGCACGCCAGGCGCCTGCGCGTCGCGCAGCTGTGCCACGGCGCGCACCTCTTCGACCATGGCCTCGCGCGTCTTGCGCACGTTGGCCAGCGAATGCGCGGCGCTGGCCGACACCGGCAGCGTGACCTTGTGCACGCCCGCCGCCAGCGCGGCTTCGGCCCCACGCAGGTTGGGCGCCAGCGCCATCACGGTGATGCCGGGGTGGGTGAGCGCGTGGCGCACCACCTCGGCCACATCGGCCATCTGGGGTAGCAGGCGGGCGGGCACGAACGAGCCGACCTCGATCTCCCGCAGGCCCGCCGCCACCAGCGCGTCGATCCAGCGCAGCTTGTGGGTGGTGGGCATGGTGGCCTGGACGGACTGCAGGCCGTCGCGCGGGCCGACTTCGCTGATGAGGATTTCTGGGGACGTCATGGTGCGGGGCAAATCAAGCGGCAGAGGATAGCGCGTGGGCTGCGCCAAACGCAGCCCTGGGCTTTTGAGCAAAGTGGCAATTTTGGCTGGCATACCGGCAAACCGCCCTGCAATAGGCGGCAGTTTGGGCGATTCCCATTGTTTTTGCGCTTCGGGACACTGGCTGCAGACGCATACATCGGCACCCGGAGACCCACACCATGGCTACCCCCCAGCACTTTTCCACCCTGTACCTCAGCGCCCCTGATGTGATCGCGCTGGTGCAGCGCAAGGGCATCGAGGCCTGCTTGCGCGGCATCTCCGACTACATCCATGTCGACTTCTTGCGCTGGGGCGCCTTCGACAAGTCCGCACGGGTAGCCAGCCACTCGCGCGACGGCGTGATCGAACTCATGCCCATTGCAGATGGGCAGACCTATGCATTCAAGTACGTCAACGGCCACCCCAAGAACACGCGCTGGGGCCTGTCCACGGTGATGGCGTTTGGCGTGCTGGCCGATGTGGCCACGGGCGCGCCGCTGCTGTTGAGCGAACTCACGCTCACCACTGCCTTGCGCACCGCCGCCATGTCGGCCGTGGCCGCCCGCGCCCTGGCGCGGCCTGGCAGCCGCACCATGGCGCTGATTGGCAACGGCGCACAGAGCGAGTTCCAGGCGCTGGCGTTTCACCACCTTTTGGGCATCACCACCCTGCGCCTGTTTGATACCGACCCGGCCGCCACCGCCAAGCTGCGGGCCAACCTGCAAGGCACAGGTCTGCATACCGTGGCCTGCAGCAGCACGGCCGAGGCCGTGCGCGGTGCCGACATCGTGACCACGGTGACGGCCGACAAGACCAACGCCACCATCCTCACGACCGACCTGCTGGCGCCCGGCATGCACATCAACGCGGTGGGCGGCGACTGCCCCGGCAAGACCGAGCTGCATGCCGACGTGCTGCGCCAGGCCCAGGTGTTTGTGGAATACGCGCCACAGACGCGCATCGAAGGCGACATCCAGCAGCTGCCGCCTGACTTTGCGGTGACCGAGCTGTGGGAGGTGCTGGCGGGCCAGCACGGCGGGCGCGCCAGCGATGCGGCGGTGACGGTGTTCGACTCGGTAGGCTTTGCGCTGGAGGACTTTTCTGCGCTGCGCTTCTTGCGCGACGCGGCGGCCAAGCTGAGCATGGGCCAGCCCATCGAACTCATCCCTCAGCTGTCAGACCCCAAGAACCTGTTTGGGTTGCTGCATGCACGCAGTCCCCTGCTGCGTGTTGTGGCCTGACGCCTTCTCAATCACGCCACACCACACTGCTGGCCGGATCGGCGCGGGTGGTACGGAAATGGTTGGCCGGGTGGGCGGGGTCTGCCATGCCGAACGAGATGCCGCAGACAATGCTGCGGTCCTCGCCAATACCCAGCACCTCACGCAGCACGCCGGGGTAGGAGGCCAGCGCGGCCTGCGCGATGGAGCCCACGCCCAGGCTGTGCGCGGCCAGCATGAAGTTGCTCACATACGCACCGCAGTCCACCGCGCCGTACACGCCCAGGGCCTCGTCGCTGGTGACGATGGCCACATGCGGCGCACCAAACATGGTGAAGTTCTGCGCCGCCTGGCGCGCCGAAGCTTCGCGGTCGCCCTTGGCAATGCCCAGGGATTCGTACAGGCCCCAGCCGCATTCGCGCCGCCGCTCCTGGTACACGCCCCGGTATTCGCGGGGCCAGGGCAGGTCGGGCTGGGGTGCCGCGGCGAGCATGTGGGATTGCAGGGCGCTGCGCAGACGCGCCAGCGCAGCGCCGCTGGCAATGGTGAGTTGCCAGGGCTGCGCGTTGCACCACGAGGCCGTGCGCTGCGCGGCGGCCAGGATGGCTTCGATGGTGCTGCGCGGCAGCGGCTCGGGCAGAAAGGCGCGGCAGCTGTAGCGGGTGTGCAGCAGCGTGGAGAGGGTGTCAAACGCCGGGCTGTGGGCGCTGGCCTCGTTGGCGGTGGATGTCATTGCGGGGCCCGGACGATTAGGCCTTCTTGGCCTTGGCGGCTGTCTTGGGGGCTGGCTTACCAGCATCCGTGTCTGCCGCCGCTTTTTTCTTGTCGGCCGCTGGCTTCTTGGCGCCGGGGTGCGGCGCATTGAGCAGGGCGTCGAGCTGTTCGCCAATCTCGGCCTCGATGCGGTCCTTGAAGGCGCCCAGCAAGAAGCCCAGCTGGGCCTTCATCTCGAACTGGTGGGCATCCACCAGCAGCGTACCTTTGACGCCGGTGCGGGTGAACGTGAGCAGGTCTTCCTTCTCGCCCTCTTCGTAGGTGCATTCCATGTCGAATTTTTCTTCGGCCTTCTCGGCCCAGGAGAAGGCGACCTTGCGGGCTTCCTTGAAACCCAGATGGTGTTCGCGGTGGATATGAATGTCAGGCACCGGCTGTCTCCTTGAGGTGTTGCGGGTCAGGTAAAAGGGCGCGCAGGGCCTCGTGCCGCTCGGGCTGGGGCTGCTGCGTCAGTTGTCGTACGGCATCATAAAACCGGGGCCAGTGGCGGCCCTCGCGTTCAAACAAGGCCTCGAATGCAGGCACCAGTTCGTCGTAGGCGGCCTGGGCCGCAAAGCTGGCGTTGTTGGCCTGGGCCACCCAGCGGTCGTAGCCGGCCACCTGGGCGGTTGTGGCCCGGGGCGGCGTGCCGCCCGGCGCGTCCAGCCAGCGTGCGCGCAGCGCGGCATAGTCGTCTCGGAAAGCCTTCATTGCTTCTGTTTTCATAGCATTCAGCGCATGATCCTCTAGCGCTTGAAGCTCTTTTTGCTCATAAATGGCCGCCAGGCGGGTGCGTGTGGCCCGGGTGAGCGCGCGGAAGGCGCTGCGCCGCGCCTCGCTGGTGGCATAGGCTTCGCGCGCGGCGGGGGTGGATTGCGTAGCCAGCCACTGCGCCACGCCGAGGCGCTCCACCGCCGTGGCAAAGGACTCGTTGAACAAGGTGTCGTTTTGGGCGTAGATCACTTGGTGCGCCAGCTCATGGAACAGCAGGCGCACAAAGTCGCCCTCGGGCCAGGCGATGAAGGTGGACAGCAGCGGGTCGCCCCCCGCCCAGTTCATGTAGCCCAGCGTGGAGTACGCGGGCACGCCGTACACCTCCACCTCCAGGCCCTGTGCGGCCAGCTCGGCGGCCTCGGCCTGCGCTGCGGCCTCGGTGAAATAGCCCCGGTAGCCGATGCAGCCCGTGACCGGAAAGCACCAGGTGTGCAGCGTCAGCGAATAGGGCGGAGCGGCGACTACGTTCCACACGGCGGCGGAGCGCTTCAGGTCAGCATAGCGGCGGTAGCTGGCGTTGTCGGGCAGGCCGAGTTCGGTGACCGCAAAGGCCCGCGCACGTTGCGCCAGCTGCAGCCGCTCGCGCAGGGCGGGCGAGATGTCCTTGCGCACTACCCAGTCGTCAATGGGTTCTGCGGCATGCATGATCTGCATGTGCCCGCGCAGCGATTGCCAGTAGTAGCCCCAAGCGTTGGAGGGGCCGGTGGTGCTGGCGCAGCCGCCCAGCACCAGGCAAAACATCAGGCTGACAGTGGCCCGCAGGCGGTTAAGTGGCTCGCGCATGCAGTGCAGTTTATGGGCAGATCGAGTCCTGTGTGCTTGCCCTGTCAGCAGCCTGGCTGCGGTGGTTTCTAGAATGCCGCGCATGACCCCCCCGACTGCTCAAGATCCTGCTCGCCCACCCGCACTGGCCGACGGCCTGTTTGCCGACGAATCCGGTTGCCCGCGTTGCACCTGGTGCCAGGCCACGCCGCTGTACCGCCACTACCACGATACCGAGTGGGGCTTCCCGGTGGCGGACGACCGCCGGCTGTTCGAGAAGATCTGCCTAGAGGGTTTTCAGTCGGGCCTGAGCTGGCTCACCATCCTGAACAAGCGCGAGGGCTTTCGCGCAGCGTTCGCGAACTTCGACGCCGAGCAGGTCGCGGCCTTCGGACCGGCCGAGGTTGAGCGCCTGGTGCAGGACGCGGCCATCGTGCGCCACCGGGGCAAGATCGAGTCCACCATCAACAACGCGCGCCGTGTGCTGGAGCTGCGGCGCGAGTTCGGCTCGCTGGCGCACTACGCCTGGCGCTACGAGCCCGCCGACACCGACCGGCCCGAGCGCCTCACGCGCGAAGTGGCGCGCACCCTGTCCACTTCGGCCGCATCCATCGCCATGTCCAAGGACCTGAAAAAGCGCGGCTGGAGTTTTGTGGGACCGACCACGGTGTACGCCTTTATGCAGGCCATGGGGCTGGTGAACGACCACCTGGAAGGTTGCCATTCGCGCCCCGCAGCGCTCGCTGCGCGCGAGGCGTTTGTGGTGCCGCGCGCCTGATCGTTCAGGACCGCGCCATAGGCCGCAACAGCCACAGCGCTGCCAGTGCGGCCAGGCCCAGCAGCGTGGTGAGCCACAGGGCGGCGGCGCCAGCGCGGTCCAGCGCCATGCCGAACAGCACCGGTGCAAACGCCTGCGCCACACGGGCGGGCACCATCATCAGGCCCTGGCGCGCGCCGTAGCCTGCGGGGCCAAACAGCACCAGCGGCAGCGTGCCCTTGGCAATGGTCAGGATGCCGTTGCCCGCGCCATGCAGCAGGGTGAACACCGCCGCCGCAGGCCCGCCCAGCACCATCAGCAGGCCCGCGCCCACGGGGTGTGCAGCGGCGGCCAGCTGGGCCGACAGCAGCGGGTGCAGGCGGCGCAGCAAGCCAAACTCCAGCAGGCGCGCCGCCACCTGGGCCGGGCCTACCAGCGCGGCCATGGCCACAGCCGCTTGCAGCGACGTACCGCTGGCCTGCAGCAGGCGCGGCAGGTGGGCCGCCATGGCGGTGCTGGTGAACCAGGTGACGGCAAATACAAAGGACAGCAGCACAGTGGTGCGCAGCGGGTGGGCGGCAGTGGACGGGGAGGGTTCAGCCGGTTCCGAGGCTGCCGCCACAGGCTCATCCGCCGAAGGTGGGGGCGGTTTCTTTGCAGTGTCGGCACGGGGCAGCCAGCCGTTGAGCGGAACGCCCACCAGCAGGTGCAACGCCGCCCAGCCCGCACACGCGCCACGCCAGCCCCACTGCGTCTCCATCCATGCCGACAGCGGCCACCCCACGGTGCTCGCAAACCCCGCGATCAACGTGATGCCGGTGATCGCGCCGCGTGCGCCCTGGCCGTACAGCCGCACCAGCGTTGCAAACGCTGCTTCGTACAGGCCCGAGCCCATGGCCACACCCATCAACACCCAGGCGGCAAACAGACCCACCGGGCCTTGCGCCAGCGCCATGCCCACCAGGGCAACTGCAAACAATAGGTTGGTGCCCACCAGCACCGGGCGGCCGCCGTGGCGGTCAATGGCCCGGCCCGCGAAAGGCCCGAGCAGCGCCGACACGATGAGCGCCACCGAAAACGCCGCGAACACGGTGGGTGTGGCCACGCCCAGGTCGCGCGCCATGGGCGCGGCCAGCATGGCGGGCAGGGAGTAGGACGAGGCCCAGGCCAGCGTCTGGGCTGTGCCTAGGCGCGCCACGGTCCAGCGTTGCGAGGCGGCGCTCATGCCGCGCGGTGCGCTACGGCATCGGGGTGTGCGGTGGCCTCAGGCACGCTGGCCCTGCGCGTTGATGACGACTTCGCCATCCTCCTTGGTGAAGGCACCTTGCTGCGGTGCAGGCAGGATGTCCAGCACCTTCTCAGACGGGCGGCACAGCCGTGTGCCCAGGGGCGTGACCACGATGGGGCGGTTGATGAGGATGGGGTGCTGCAGCATCGCGTCGATGAGCTGGGCGTCGGTGACGCCCGGTGCGTCCAGCTGCAGCTCGGTGAAGACCGCTTCCTTGGTGCGCACGGCGTTGATCACCGGCTCCCCCGTCGCCGCAATCAGCGCCACCAGTGTGACGCGGTCGGGCGGGGTTTTCAGGTATTCAATGACCTCGGGCTCCACGCCACTGTTGCGGATCATGGCGAGGGTGTTGCGGGACGTGCCGCACTTCGGGTTGTGATAGATCGTGATGCTGGTCATGAGGTGCTGGAAAGGATGGGAGCGATGGGCGAAAGTTTGCCACCGCGCCGGGGCCAGCCCGGCAAATTTTCCAGCGCGTTCAGTAGCCGCTGGCCCGCATCGCCCAGCGCGCCGTCGTTGTGCACCTCCAGGCTGGCGGCTCCCTGGGGCGGGGTGTAGGCCAGCGCGCGCTGCACCCGGGCCTCCACCTCTTCGCGCGTCTCGCGGCCCCGCGCGAGCAGACGATCGCGCAGCACCTGCGGGCTGGCGGTGATGTGCACGGCCACCAGGTCTGGGAACCGTGCCAGCGCCTCGGGTAGATAAGCGCGCGAACCATTGAGCAGCACCCAGTGGCCCTGCGCCAGCGGCGCCAGTTGCGCATGCCGCACACCGTAGCTCAGGCCGTTGGCCTGCCAATGCAGGGCAAAGGCATGTTCGCTGCACAGCGCCACAAACGCTTGGGGCGAAACGCTGTCATGCGCTTCACCGCCGGATGTCGCGGCACGGCTGATGGTGCGCTGCGCCCAGTGCACGGGGCAGGGCTGTGGCAGGTGCGCGCGCAGCCAGTCCAGCAGGCTGTCCTTGCCCGCGCCCGAGGGGCCCATGCAGTAGACCAGCCGACCGGTGGTCATGCGCCCATCTCCAGATGGTCCAGCAGCACAAAATCCGCGCCGGGCGTGGGCTCTGCGAACAAGGCGAGGCTGTTGAACTTCAGGATGGGAAGGTCCGAGAAGAACTCCTGCGCGGCCTCGAACACCAGCGACTGCGTGGGTGCGTCTATCTCCGCCAGGCTACCGGTGAGCGACATGTGGAATCGGAACTCGTCCAGCACAAACGGGTAGCCCCATTGCTGCAGCAGTGCGTCCTGTCGGGTGGTAAGCCCCGCAGCACGGCGCCGGGCCAGGTCGGTGTCGGATAGGGGGGCGGCCAGGGGCTGCAGCGCCGTCACGCAGGTGGCGGCGGTCTCCTGAATCTGCGCATTGGCGGGGTGCAGCGCCGGGGGCACCAGCGCCAGAAAGTCGTCGATGCGTTGCACCTGCAGGGGCGGCAGCACAAAGGGTTGCAGCCCGCGTGCCACCTCCTGCACGGCCTGGTGCAGCGTGATCCAGTCGGCGTCGATGGCGAGCTGCTGCAGCGGCTGCAGCAGCGCGGCGCAGCGCCCCAGCCAGTGGCTGCCGGCGAGCCAGCCCAGGCTGCCCGGGTTGGGTGCGAAATAGACCGCATAGCGGTGGTGGGTGGGTGGCATGTCAGGCGTGTTCATTGTGGTCAATCGTCAGTTTCACGCGGTCGCCCGCAAACCAGGCACGGGCCCATTCGATGGGTGTTCCTGCCAGGTCCACGTTCAGGCTCTCTACCTGCAGCACGGGGCGTGACGTGGGTTGGCGCAGTTGGGCGGCCACTTCGGCGCTGGGCAGCTCGGCGGTGATGCGGGTTTCGCGGCGCGTGTAGTCGGCCACGCCGTGGGCGGTGAAGCCTGCAGTGATGGAGCCGGTCTCGCGCACCACGGCCGCCAGGTTCTCGAAGCGCGGCAGGGGAAAGTAGCGCTCGCTGATGTGCAGGGGCTGGCCTTCGGCGTCGCCGCGCACGCGCAGCGCCAGCAGCGGGCTGCGCGCGGGCACCTGCAACGCCTTGGCCAGCGCCGCTGTGGCGCGCGTGGTCTGCGCCTGCAGCACCACCAGGCTGCCGCGCAGTCCCGCCTGCGCCAGGCCCTGCTGGTGCCGCGTGCGCTTGCCCAGCACCAGGTCCACCGCAAAGTCTTCCACATAGGTGCCGCTGCCCTGCGTGATGCGCACCAGGCCCTGGCTGCACAGGCTGGCGAGCGAGCGGCGGATGGTGTGCCGGTTCACGCCGAACTGCTCGGCCAGCGCGTGCTCCGAGGGCAGGCGCTGGCCCGGCGGGTAGACGCCGCTGCCGATGGCCTCCGCCAGCTCGGCGGCAATGCGCGTCCAGAAGCTGTCGCGCGTGGAGCGCGGTAGTGCTTGCGGGGCCTGTAACGAGGTCGTGAGAGAGGTGGTGCTGGCTGTCATGAAACCTACATGCGCGCTCTTTAAGCTGGCGCCAGTTGTTCAATTTGTCTATACAACTTTCAGGGTACCACTTCCATGTTTCAAGCCTTTGACAACCCGGGGCCGGGCCGCCCCCTGGGCCGCGCGCAGTGGATGGCGCTGCTGGCCCGGGCGCCGATGGGGCTGCTCGAATCTGCCTTGCACGAGCATGCCACGCGCCCCGCGCGCTGGCTGCGTGCGCCAGAGACCGGCCTGATGATGGTGCAGGGCCGCGCCGGTGGCACGGGTGAGCGCTTCAACCTGGGTGAGGTCACCGTCACCCGCTGCGCGCTGCGCGTGGCTGATGCATCGGACGCTACCGAGGCCACCGTGGGCGTGGCCTATGTGCTCGGCCGCTCGCACCGCCAGGTGCAACTCGCGGCCCTGGCCGATGCGCTGCTGCAAGACCCCGCACAACAACCGGTGCTGGACGCCCAGCTGCTGGAACCCATCCGCGCCCACCTGCGAACCACCCAGGCCGAGCGCCAGGCCCGTGCCGCCAGCACCAAGGTGGACTTTTTCACCGTGGCGCGCGAGAGCGGTACCGACAACGATGAGGACACCGAATGAGCGCGACCCCGATGACCCCCTTGGCATCCCTGGGTGCCGGATTCTCGAACGAAGCTTTTGGCAGCCAGGCGGTGTTCCGCGCGGTGCTGCATGCGCTTTCGCACCCCGGTCGCACGGTGGCCGTGGAACACGACGCGCAGACGCCCGCCGTGGGGCACGCTGCCTCGGCGGCCGTGCTGCTGGCGCTGCTCGACAGCGACTGCACGCTGTGGCTTTCGCCGCGCCTGGCGGCCGGTGATGCGGGTGCCTGGCTGCGCTTTCACACGGGCTGTACCTTGGTGAGCGATCCGGCGCTGGCCCGCTTTGTGTGGGTGGCGCAGGGCGACGAATGGCCCGCGCTGGGCAGCATGGCCTTGGGCACCGACATCTACCCCGACCAGTCGGCGACTTGTGTGGTCGATGTATCGCATGCAGAAGCCATCACGGCTGACGCCATCGATGCGTGGCAATTGTGCGGCCCCGGCATCCAGAACGTGGCGGCCTTGCAGTTGGACGGCTTGCCCGACGACTTCGAGACCCAGTGGGCGGCCAACCATGGCATGTTTCCGCGCGGCGTGGATCTGTTGCTGGCCACTGCAGACCACATCGTGGGCCTGCCACGCACCACGCGGGCAACCCGCGGTGCCCCAGCCCTTCAGGAGGCCTGAGCATGTACGTAGCCGTAAAAGGCGGTGAAGCCGCCATTCTCAACAGCTACCAGTTGCTGGCGCGCCAGCGCCGGGGTGATGCCGCACAGCCCGAACTCTCGGTGCCGCAGATCCGCCAGCAGCTTAAGCTGGCCGTGGACCGGGTGATGACCGAGGGCTCGGTGTACGACCCCGAACTCGCGGCCCTTGCCATCAAGCAGGCTGCGGGCGACCTGGTGGAAGCCATCTTTCTGCTGCGCGCCTACCGCGCCACGCTGCCGCGCCTGGGTACCACCTGCCCGCTGGACACTAGCCGCATGGCACTGGACCGGCGCATTTCCGCCACCTTCAAGGACCTGCCGGGCGGCCAGGTGCTGGGCCCCACCTACGACTACACACAGCGCCTGCTGGACTTCAAGCTGCTGGCCGAAGGTGCGGTGACGCCGCCTGCCGCTGCGGTCGCCGCTGTGCCACCCGGCCCTACACCGCGTGTGGTGGACCTGCTCAACCAGGAAGGCCTGATCGAAACCCGCCCCGTCCCCCCAGGCGACCCCGCGCCCACCGACCTGACCCGCGAGCCGCTGCGCTTCCCTGCCAACCGCGCCACACGCCTGCAAAACCTGGCGCGCGGCGACGAGGGCTTTCTGCTGGCCATGGCGTATTCCACGCAACGCGGCTATTCGCACTCGCACCCCTTTGTGGGCGAGGTGCGCCTGGGCACGGTGGCGGTGGAGATCGTGCCCGAAGAACTGGGCTTTGCCATCGACATCGGTGACATCGAGATCACCGAGTGCGAGATGGTGAACCAGTTTGCCGGTAGCAAGAGCCAGCCGCCGCAGTTCACGCGCGGCTACGGCCTGGCGTTTGGCCACAGCGAGCGCAAGGCCATGGCCATGAGTCTGGTGGACCGCGCCCTGCGTGCCGACGAGCTGGGCGAGCCCGTCGAGTCCCCCGCGCAGATGCAGGAGTTCGTGCTGGGCCACAGCGACAGCATGGAGGCCTCCGGCTTCGTACAGCACTTGAAGCTGCCGCACTACGTGGACTTTCAGTCCGAACTGGAGCTGGTGCGCAAGATGCGCGCTGCTGCCGCCCACCCCACAACACCCGCCGAGGAGGACGCCGCATGAACGCGCCCATGGAACCCGCTGTGATGGGCCTGCCCGCCGACGCCGCTCCGGTGGACGGCCACTTCAACTTTGCCTACCTGGACGAGCGCACCAAGCGCATGATCCGCCGCGCCATCCTCAAGGCCGTGGCCATCCCCGGCTACCAGGTGCCTTTTGGCTCGCGCGAGATGCCGCTGCCCTATGGCTGGGGCACGGGCGGCATCCAGGTCACCGCGTCCATCATCGGCCCGCAGGACTGCCTCAAGGTCATCGACCAGGGTTCGGACGACACGGTCAATGCGGTCAACATCCGCCGCTTCTTCGAGCGCACCACAGCCGTGGCCACCACCACCCGCACGCGCGAAGCCACGCTGATCCAGACGCGCCACCGCATCCCCGAGACGCCGTTGACCGAAGGCCAGGTCATCGTCTACCAGGTGCCCGTGCCCGAGCCCATGCAGCGCCTGGAGCCGCGCGAGACCGAAACGCGCACTCTGCACGGCCTGGCCGAGTACGGGCTCATGCACGTCAAGCTCTACGAAGACATCGCGCGCTATGGCCACATAGCCACCACGTACGACTACCCGGTGCTGGTCAATGGCCGCTATGTGATGGCGCCGTCGCCCATCCCGAAGTTCGACAACCCCAAGATGCACTTGAACCCCGCGCTGCAGCTGTTTGGCGCGGGCCGCGAAAAGCGCATTTACGCCGTGCCGCCCTACACGCCGGTGGAGAGCCTGGGTTTTGAGGACCACCCGTTCGAGGTGCAGCGCTGGGATGCTGCCTGTGCGCTGTGTGGCGCCGCCGACAGCTTTCTGGACGAGGTCATCACCGACGACCAGGGCGGGCGCATGCATGTCTGTTCTGACTCGGACTACTGCCACGAGCGCCAGGCGCAGCAGGCTGAAACTGCGCAGGTGGAAGGCGGCGCGGCATGAGCACCGTGCACATCCGCGAAGCCCGGCAGGCAGACCTGGAGAGCGTGCTGGCGCTGTATGCCGCCATTGAAGACGGCCCGGCCGACGTGCTGCCCCTGGAAGAAGCCCAGGCCGTGTGGGCCCAGTTCGCCCGCTACCCCAGCTACCGCCTGTGGGTGGCCTGCGACCCCGCGCAGCACGGCGCCGTGGTGGGCACCTATGCGCTGCTCGTCATGCACAACCTGGCGCACCGGGGCGCGCCCTCGGCCATCGTGGAAGACGTGGTGGTGGCGCAGGACCAGCAGGGCCGTGGCATTGGCCGCCAGATGATGGCCCACGCCATGCAGCAGGCGCGTGAGGCGGGCTGCTACAAGCTCGCGCTCTCGTCCAACGCCCGCCGCAAGGGCGCGCATGCCTTTTATGAATCCCTGGGCTTTGCACAGCACGGCCTGAGCTTTGTCGTCGAGAACCTCCCATGAACCACCCCGAACCTTCTGCGCCGCTGCTCAGCGTGCGCAACGTCAGCAAGCGCTATGGCGACCGCGTGGCGCTGCACGGCGCGTCCTTTGACCTGTGGCCCGGCGAGGTGCTGGCCGTGGTGGGCGAGTCGGGCTCCGGAAAGTCCACGCTGCTCAACGCCATCGCCGCACGCAGTGCCCCGGATGAAGGCACGGTGCAGTTCCGCCAGCGCAGCGGCGAGCTGCAGGACATCTATGCCATGACCGAAGCGCAGCAGCGCCTGCTGGCCCGCACCGACTGGGGCTTTGTGCACCAGAACGCGGCAGACGGCCTGCGCATGGACGTATCTGCCGGTGCCAACGTGGGCGAGCGCCTGATGGGCCTGGGCGAGCGTCACTACGGCCGCCTGCGCGCCACGGCCACGGAATGGCTGCAGCGCGTGGAGATTGATGCCGCACGCATCGACGATGCACCGCGCACCTTTTCAGGCGGCATGCGCCAGCGCCTGCAGATTGCGCGCAACCTCGTCACGCAGCCTCGCCTGGTGTTCATGGACGAACCCACCTCGGGCCTCGATGTGTCGGTGCAGGCGCGCCTGCTGGACCTGCTGCGCCAGCTCACGCGGCAGATGCAGCTGGCGGCCATTGTGGTCACACATGACCTGGCCGTGGCGCGCCTGCTGGCCCACCGCATGGTGGTCATGCAACGCGGCCGCGTGGTCGAGGCGGGCCTGACCGACCAGGTGCTCGACGACCCGCAACACCCCTACACCCAGCTCCTCGTTTCTTCGGTACTGCAGCCATGAACCCACCTTCCATTGCGCCCATTCTCCAGATGCAGGGAGTGGCCAAGCGCTTCACCCTGCACCACCAGAACGGCATTGAACTGCCCGTGCTCGCCCACGTGGACCTGGCCGTGCAGCCCGGTGAATGTGTGGTGCTGGACGGCCCCTCAGGCATGGGCAAGAGCACGCTGCTCAAGATGATCTACGCCAATTACCGGGTCAATGCAGGGAGCATCACCGTGCGCTCGGCCGATGGCGCAGTGGTGGATGTGACGCAGGCCACGCCGCGTTCGCTGGTGCAGCTGCGGCGCGACACCGTGGGCTATGTGAGCCAGTTCCTGCGGGTCATCCCGCGCGTGTCGGCGCTGGACGTGGTGGCCGAACCACTGGCAGAAGACGCCGGAGACGACCCTGCGGGCATTGAGGCCGCGCGCGAGGCAGCCAGCCAGTGGCTGACCCGCCTGCGCATTCCCGAGCGGCTGTGGCACCTGCCGCCCGCCACGTTCTCCGGCGGGGAGCAGCAGCGCATCAACATTGCCCGCAACATGATCAAGCCCAAGCCGCTGTTGCTGCTGGACGAGCCCACCGCATCGCTCGACGCGGCCAATACCGAGACCGTGATCACCATGATCCGTGAGGCCGTGGCGCGCGGCGCGGCCCTGGTGGGCATTTTTCACGACGCGCAGGTGGGGGCCGCCGTGGCCACACGCCGTGTGAATGTGGGTGACTTCCGGGGGGTATTGGCATGACCGCGACCGTGTTCAAAAACGCCCGCATGGTGCTGCCGGGCGAAGTGGTGTTGGGCAGCCTGCAGGTGGACGCTGGGCGCATCGCGTCGGTGGACGGCGGCGGCACATCGGCGTTGCAGGGCATTGACCTGGGTGGCGACTACCTGCTGCCGGGCCTGGTCGAAATCCACACCGACAACTTCGAGCGCCACCTCATGCCGCGCCCCAAGGTGCAGTGGGCCGAGATGCCCGCACTGCTGGCGCACGACGCCGAGATTGCCGCCGCAGGCATCACCACCGTGCTCGACGCGTTGGGCGTGGGCGAGGCCGACGCGGACAGCCTGCGCGGCAGCGCCTGGAACCGCGTGCTCGACACCATCGACACCTGCACCGACCGCAACCTTCTGCGTGCCGACCACCACCTGCATGTGCGCTGCGAGCTGCCGGCGCCCAACACCATCGACCTGTTCGAGCCGTTTCACGGCCACCCGCGCCTGTCGCTAATCTCGCTGATGGACCACACACCGGGCCAGCGCCAGTGGGAGAACATCGAGCAGGCACGCACCTACTACACCGGCAAGAAGGGCTGGAGCGCCGAGAAGTTCGAGCGCCAGGTGGCGCACGCCGCCACGCTGCAGGCGCAGTATGCCGAGCCGCACCGCGCGTATTTTGTGGATTACTGCCGCACACACGGCATCTCGCTGGCCAGCCACGACGACACCACGGTGGCGCACGTGGAGCAGGCCCATGCCGAAGGGGCTGCGATGTCGGAGTTCCCGACCACGCTGGCCGCGGCCCAGGCTGCACATGAGCGTGGCTTGCTCACCGTGATGGGTGGGCCCAATGTGGTCCGTGGTGGCTCCCACTCGGGCAACGTGGCGGCGGCCGATCTGGCACGCCGGGGGCTGCTGGACATCCTCTCGTCCGACTACGTACCCGGCAGCCTGCTGAGCGCGGTGATGCGGCTGGTGCAGGACGACATCCTGCCCCTGCCGAAGGCCGTGGCCACCATCACCCGCAACCCAGCCCGGGCTGCGGGCATGGCGGACCGGGGTGCGCTCGCGCCTGGCCTGCGCGCCGACCTGGTGCAGGTGCACATGGCCGAGCTGCCCGATGGCGGCCGCCAGGCCGTGGTGCGTGGCGTGTGGCGCGAAGGGCAGCGCGTGCTGTAAGAGCGGCTAAAAAACTCCCCTGGCGTCGTTGTCTCGCCTTGTCGTACTACTTGTACTGCCTGCGGCGAAACGCCTAGCCAGGGCCGCTTCGCTGAGTTTTGTTAGCCGCTCTAAATCGGCCTCTGACATCCAAACTTCTCCCAACTGTCAAAGCACTGTCATGCCCCACAACCACACTTCGGTTGTCTAGACGACTTAACCCTCAGGAGGCTGCCATGACCGCCGCACTGCACATCCACCAACTGAACAAGCATTTCGCCAACGGCAAACACGCCCTGCGCGACATCAACCTCACCGTGCAGCGCGGCGAGATGGTGGCGCTGATTGGTGCCTCGGGCTCGGGCAAGTCCACCCTGCTGCGTCATGTGGCGGGCCTGGTGGTGGCCGATGCGTCCAGCGATTCGCTGATCGAGGTGGATGGCCGCTGCGTGCAGCAGGCGGGGCGCATTCACAGTGACATCCGCAAGGTGCGTTCGCAGGTGGGCTTTGTGTTTCAGCAGTTCAACCTGGTGGACCGCTTGCCCGTGCTGATGAACGTGCTGGTGGGCCTGCTGCACCGCACGCCCTGGTGGCGTGGCTGGCTGCGCATGTTCAAGCCGCAGGAGCGCGCGCTGGCGCTGGAAGCGCTCAACCGCGTGGGCATTGCCGAATGCCATGCACAGCGTGCGTCCACCTTGTCCGGCGGGCAGCAGCAACGCGCGGCCATTGCACGCACGCTGGTGCAGGGCGCCAAGGTGGTGCTGGCCGACGAGCCCATCGCCTCGCTGGACCCCGAATCCTCGCGCAAGGTCATGGACATTCTGGCCCGCATCAACCGCGAGGACCGCTGCACCGTCATCGTGTCGCTGCACCAGGTGGATGTGGCCATCAAATACTGCCCCCGCGTGGTGGCGTTGCACCACGGCCAGGTGGTGTACGACGGCCCTTCGGCGGCCCTTACGCCCGCGTTGCTGCGTGGCCTGTACGGCGTGCAGGCCGATGAAATCCTCTCGGATGCATCCGGGGCCCACCCTGCACCGGCGCATGCACCCATGCCTGCGCCGCAATGGTCGCCCGCCATGGTGCAGGCCGCTTGATCGGTGATTCGGTTCCCTTCATTTCCTTTCTCTGGAGCTTTCAACATGTTCAAGAAACTGTGTGCTGCCCTGACACTCGGGCTGGGATTGACCACGGGCGCGCTGGCCCAGGACATCAACTTCGGCATGATCTCGACCGAGGCCACGCAAAACCTCAAGGCCGACTGGCAGCCGCTGCTGGACGACATGGCCAAGCAGACGGGCCTGAAGATCAACGCCTTCTTTGCGTCCGACTACGCGGGCCTGATCGAAGCCATGCGCTTCAACAAGATGCAGGTGGCCTGGCTAGGCAACAAGTCGGCCATGGAAGCCGTGGACCGCGCCAACGGCGAAGTCTTTGCACAGATGGTGAATGCCGACGGCACCCAGGGCTACTACTCGCACCTCATCGTGCACAAGGACAGCCCCCTGGCCAGCCTGGACGACGTGCTCAAGAACGGCAAGTCGCTGAGCTTTGGCAATGGCGACCCCAACTCCACCTCGGGCTTCCTGGTGCCGGGCTACTACGCGTTTGCACAGAACAAGATCGACGCGAAGACGCACTTCAAGATCACGCGCAGCGCCAACCACGAGACCAACGCGCTGGCCGTGGCCAACAAGCAGGTGGATGTGGCCACCAACAACAGCGAAAACCTGGAAAAGATCAAGGAACGCCAGCCCGAGAAGTTCAAGGACATCAAGATCGTCTGGACCTCGCCCCTGATTCCGCTGGACCCGCTGGTCATGCGCAAGGACCTGCCCGAGGCCACCAAGACCAAGATCCGCAACTTCTTCTACAACTACGCCAAGACCGATGCGCGTGAGAAGGAGATCGTGATGAAGATCTCCAAGCTATCGGGCTTCAAGCCATCAACGAACGCACAGCTCACCCCCATCCGCCAGCTGGACCTCTTCGGCAAGCGCAACAAGATCGAGGCCGACGCGACGCTGGCCGATGCTGACAAGAAGACCCGCCTGGCCGAGATCGACCAGCAGCTGGCGTCGTTGAAGTAATCCGTAGGTTTCTTGTTGCGGCCCGGGTGTCTCCATGTCCTCTGCTTTGAATCCCTCGCTGGCCACACTGGCCGGCACCTCGTCGCCCAAGCGCAGCCTGGCCTGGTACCTGTCGTGGGGCATCCTGCTGGTGTTGCTGGCGGCGTCCTGGAAGGGCGCCGACATGCGCCCGTTTGATCTATGGAACGACTCGGGCAACATGGTCAGCTATGCGGCGGAGTTCTTTCCGCCCAATTTTGCGCAGTGGCAGATCTATGTGCAGGAGATGCTGGTCACACTGCAGATCGCGCTGTGGGGCACGGCGCTGGCGGTGGTCACCGCCGTTCCGCTGGCACTGCTGGCCTCGTCCAACATCGTGCCCTGGTGGGTCTACCAGCCGGTGCGCCGCGTGCTGGACGCGTGCCGCGCCATCAACGAAATGGTGTTTGCCATGCTGTTCGTGGTGGCCGTGGGCCTGGGGCCGTTTGCGGGCGTGCTGGCGCTGTGGATTCACACCTCGGGCACGCTGGCCAAGCTGTTTTCTGAAGCCGTGGAGGCGATTGACCCGCAGCCCGTGGAGGGCATCCGCTCCACCGGCGCGAGCGCGCTGCACGAGATCATCTACGGCGTGATCCCGCAGGTGATGCCGCTGTGGATCTCTTACACGCTGTACCGCTTTGAAGCCAACGTGCGTTCGGCCTCGGTCGTGGGGATGGTCGGCGCAGGCGGCATTGGCGTGGTGCTGTGGGAAATCATTCGCGGCTTTCAGTACGCCGAGACCTGCGCGGTGATGCTCATCATCGTGGTGACGGTGAGCGTGATTGACCTGGTCTCTGCGCGTATTCGTAAAGCGTTGGTCTGACAAGGAAAGACGATGGCATTGAGCCTGGAAGACATTGCCCACCTGCTCGCCACCCGGGGCGTGAATCAATATGGCCGCGAGGCGGTCAGCCAGCTGGAGCATGCCTTGCAGTGCGCGCAGTGGGCCGAAAAGTCGGGCGAGACCCCCGCGACGGTCGCAGCGGCTTTGCTGCACGACCTGGGCCACCTGCTGGCACCCGGTGGCGACACGGCCGAGCAGGACGACCTGCACCAGTACATGGCCCTCCCGTTCCTGCGGGGCCTGCTGCCCGACGCGGTGCTGGAGCCCATCCGCCTGCATGTGGATGCCAAGCGCTACCTGTGCACCATGGAGCCGGGGTACTGGGAGACGCTGTCACCCGCATCGCAGCACAGCCTGGTGCTGCAGGGCGGGCCCTTCATGCCCAAAGAGGCGATGCAGTTTGCGGCCCAGCCCTTTGCACAGGAGGCCATCCGCCTGCGCCGGTACGACGATCATGCCAAGGTGCCGGGGCTCGCCACCCAGCCGCTTCGCTACTACATGGCCGGGTTGGAGCGGCTGGCCCTCGGTCCCGAGGCGGCCTTGGTGCATTGAACGCGCACCCTCAACGGGGGGGAACGTCCGCTTCGGTTTCTGAGCGCGTGCGGCTAGCGCTCAGGTCGGCTTGTTCGCAGGACGGCATTGCGCTGGCTCCAGCCCCAGGTGCTGCTGCATCGCACGGATCATGGTATCCACAGAGCCAAAACCGCTGCGCGCTGCGATCTTCTCCTGAGGCCAGTCGGTCTGGCGCAGCAGCGCCGCAGCGTGCTGCGCACGCACCTGGGCCACGAAGCGGGCAGGCGTGCAATGGGCCTGCGCCGCAAACGCACGAGCGAAGTTGCGGGGGCTCATGTGTGCACGCTGGGCCAAGGCATCTACCGACAGATCCTGGGTCAGATGCCCCTGAATCCAGGCCATCAGCTCGCGCATGCGGACCGATGCATCGGTCTGCGCCAGCAGTGCCGGGCTCAGCTGCGGTGTGGTGTCTGTGCGCAGCGCGAACACCGCCAGATCCCGGGCGATCTGCATGGCGACGGCGCGGCCCAGGTCTTCTTCGATAAGGGCCAGAGCCATGTCCAGCCCTGTGGTCACACCGGCCGATGTCCAGAGCGCGCCGTCGCGCACAAAAATTCGGTCACGCTGTACCTGTGTGCCAGGGCATAACTGGGCGAGCAGATCGCAGGCATTGATATGGGTCGTCGCCTTGCACCCTTCCAGCAGCCCTGCAGCGGCCAGCGCAAAGGCGCCCGTGCAGACGCTGGCCACCCGCCGTGACCGCTGCGCAGCCTGGGCCAGCCACGCCCCCGCGCCGTCCTCGTAGATCGCGTGGCGCAGAGCATCTTCCTCACCACCCGCCACGATCAGCGTGTCGATCAAGCCGTCCATGGCCTGCATGGGGACGGTGTCGGCCACCGCAAATCCCGCACTGGTGCGCACAGGGCCCCCACGTGGTGAAGCCATGTGCACCCGGTAGGCCCCCGGAGCCGCGAGGGTGGCCTTGCTGAATGCGCTTGCGGGTGCTGCAATGTCGATGGCCTCCACCCCTTCAAAGGCCAGCAGGACCACTTCGCGGCAAGGGGCGTGGGCAGCGGCCTTGGCAGGAACTGCGGTGGATTTGGCATGGCGCGACATCGTGATGCAACCTAAGCTGGGGCTGGTGAACGTGGTGAATAGTGGATGTCAACAGGAGGCGGGGTGTGCCGATATTGTGGCGTTGGATGAAGGTGGTGAGCATGGGGCTGATAGCCATGGCGGCGTGGACCGTAGGTGCCGCCTCGGGGTTCGCACAGCCTATGGATGCGCACCAGGGTGCCCGGGCCGCTGCGCCTTTCGCGCTGGCCCTGCGCCCCCCGCCGGCCGGGGGCACCGCCCCTGTGATTGCCGTGCTTGCATTGAACGAGGGGACGGAAACCACAGACTTCCTGGTTCCCCATGCCGTGCTGCAGCTGGCCCAGGTGGGCGTGGTGGAGGCCGTGGCCCCACGCGCAGGCGCGGTCACCTTGATGCCCGCGCTGCAAGTGGAGGTGCCACGCAGCTTCGCGGCCTTTGATTCCGTGTATCCGCAGGGGGCAGACATCGTGGTGGTGCCTGCTCTGCACACCGAAGACGACCCGGCGGTACTGGCGTGGCTACAGGCCCAGGCGGCCAAAGGGGCTGTGGTGGTCGGTATCTGCAGCGGGGCCAGGGTGTTGGGCCGGGCGGGCTTGCTGGAGGGACGCCGCTTTGCGGGGCACTGGTATGACCGCAGCACTTTGCTGCGGCGCCACGCGAGCGCAGTGCATGTACCCGGGCAGCGCTATCTGGCCGATGGACCGGTGGTGACCACTACGGGGGTGTCCGCGTCTTTGCCCGTGTCGCTGGCTTTGGTCGAGACGCTGGCGGGTGCCGAGCGAGCGCGTGCTGTTGCGAGCGCGCTGGGCATGCCATCCTGGGGCCCTGCACACCGCAGCGAACGGTTTGGACTCTCGCTTGCGCATGTGGGGACCCTCTCGGTCAACACCCTGCTGTTCTGGCGGCATGAGCGCATCGACATCTCCGTGGTGGATGGGGTGGACGATGTGGCGCTGGCCCTGGCGGCAGATGCTTGGTCGCGCACCTACCGCTCTCGCGCTGAGGCGGTGAACGCCCTCGCCAGCCCCGTGCACCTGCGCAGCGGCTTGGTGCTGCGGGCTGCGCCGCCTGATACGTCGGCGACCACGGTCTTGCTGGACAGTGGCATGCACCCTGCCTGTGTGCTGGACCACAGCCTGCAGATGATCGGTCAGCGTTACGGGGCGGCTACGCGCCAGTGGGTCGCTACACAACTGGAATACGAAGACCCCGAGGTGCGCTGTGGGGCAGCGGGCCCGTCTCCGTGATTGACTACTCTCTACGCGCCTGGGGCTGGGGTACCCAGGCTACTGCGGTCGTTATCCGCCTTTGTCGGCGTTGACCCACCCCAGGTCCAGCGGCCGGTCCTCGAATTCGGTGTTCAGGACCACGGTGCTCGTGGTGCGCGCGACGCCGGGAATCGCCTTGATCTGGTAGAGCACGTCCTCCAGACCGCGTGCGTGCGTGGTGCGGATCTTGGCCAGGAAGTCGTGCTCGCCAGCCACGCTGTGCAACTCCTCCACCTGAGGGATAGCGCGCAGGCGCGGCGCAATGTCGCGGCAGTGCGCGCCGCCATCGTTGCGGATCGCCACAAACGCGGTGAAGTTCAGCCCCACGCGTTCCGGGTCCACGCTGATCGAAAACCGGCGAATCACGCCCTTGTCCAGCAGCTTCTTCACGCGCTCGTGCACTGCGGCGGTGGACAGTCCCACTTCGGCCCCCACATCGGCATAGGAACGTCGGCCATCGGCGCCTAGCGCCGAAATAATTCTGGCGTCCATGTCATCTGTCTGAATATTTGCTTGCATAGCCGCTCGATTTTGGTAAAAATTCCGAAGACCTTGCGGTTTCCATAAATTATTCGGTCAGGTGAAGAATATGCTGGCAATTTTCAATGCGCAAGCCCGCGCACAGCGCAAAGGGGCGGTAGCCATGGCACTGCTGTTGGTCTACATCGTCTGGGGCACTACCTATTTCGCCATTGGTATTGCGCTGCAGAGCATGCCGCCGCTGCTGATGAATGCGATCCGCTTTCTGTGTGCAGGGGGGGTGATGCTGCTGATTGCGCTGTGGCAAGGCCATGCATTGCCCACGTGGGTGCAATGGCGCAACTCGGCGGTGGTGGGCGGCTGCATGGTGTTTCTGGCCATGAACCTCATGGGCTTTGCGCAAAAGCTGGGCATTGGCTCGGGCCTGATGGCCACGGTGGTCACCACCATGCCGATGTGGCTGGCGCTGTGGTCGCGCTGGGGCGGCGAGCGCGTGCCGTTCACCAGCTGGATCGGTCTGGCCCTGGGCGTGGTGGGTGCGCTGCTGCTGGCGCTGGAGGGCGATTTCTCGGCTACCTGGCTCGGTGCGCTGCTGGCCTTTGGTGCGCCGCTGTGCTGGAGCGTGGGCTCGTATGCATCGCGCAAGCTGTCGCTACCTGCGCCCGCCACGGCATCGGCCGCGCAATGGTTTGCGGGGGGCGCCATGGGGCTGGTGGTGGCGTTGTGGTTTGAGCCGTTGAGCGCCCTGGGCCAGGTCACTGCCAAGTCGTGGGCAGCGTGGGTCTACCTGCTGGTATTTGGCACTTTGGTAGCGCTCAATGCGTACCTGTGGCTGCTGCAGAACACGTCGGCCGCGCTGGCGGGCAGCTATTCGTTTGTGAACCCTGCGGTGGCTTTGCTGGTGGGCGTGGCGCTGGGGGGCGAGTTGCTCACGGGCTGGGTGTTTGCCGCGCTGCCGTTGATTGGGGCGGCGCTGGCGTTCATTCTGTACGGGCAAGCGCTGCAGCGGTGGCTGGAAAAGCTCAGTCCGGGATTACAGCGGTTGCTTCAATCTCGATCTTCGCGCGCTCTTCCATGAGCCCCGCCACCTGCACACAGGCCATCGCCGGAAAGTTCTTGCCCAGCACCTCGCGGTAGACCGCCCCCAGCTCCTTCAGGCGGCTGTTGTATTCGTTGCGGTCCGTCACGTACCAGGTCAGCCGCACCAGATGCTCGGGGCCTGCGCCGCCGGCTTCGAGCACCGCGCGTACGTTCAGCAGTGTCTGCTTGGTCTGGGCAATGAAGTCGTCGCTCTCAAACTGCTGCTGCGCGTTCCAGCCGATCTGGCCGCCGGTAAAGACCATGGTGCCGCGTGCGGCCACGCCGTTGGCGTAGCCCTTGGGGGTGACCCAGCCTTCGGGCTGCAAAAGGGTGTTTTTCATCGTCATGTCGTTGTTTTTGTGGGGGAGGGCGATGGCGAGGCGCCTGCACCCTGGCGCAGCTTGAAGCGCTGCAGCTTGCCGGTTTCGGTGCGGGGCAGGGCCGCTACAAACTCCACCACGCGTGGGTATTTGAACGGGGCGATGGTGGCCTTCACGTGGTCCTGCAAGGTCTTGACCATGGCGGCATCGCCCGTGTGCCCGGGCTTCAAGACGCAGATGGCCTTGACCACCATGCCGCGCTCTTCGTCGGGAACGCCGATCACGCCGCACTCGGCCACGGCCGGGTGGCGCAGCAGGGCGTCTTCGACCTCGGGGCCGCCCACGTTGTAGCCCGCGGTGATGATCATGTCGTCGTCGCGCGCCTGGTAGAAGAAGTAGCCGTCGGCGTCTTGCGTGAAGGCGTCGCCGGGGTAGTTCCAGCCGTCCTTCACGTACTTGGCCTGGCGGGGGTCGTCGAGGTACTTGCAACCCGTGGGGCCGATCACGGCCAGTTTGCCCACGGTGCCGCGCGGCAGCTCGTTGCCGTCGTCGTCTACTACCTTCGCGGTGTAGCCGGGCACCACCTTGCCGATGGCGCCGCGCCGGCTCTCACCGCCGGGCGAGGAAATGAAGATGTGGAACATCTCGGTCGCGCCAATGCCGTCCGTCATGTCGAGGCCGGTCGCCTCCTTCCACAGCTGGCGTGTGGCGTCCGGAAGGCCTTCGCCCGCACTCACGCTGGTGCGCAGCTGCGGCAGGCCGATCTGCCTGGCGAACGGCGCCATCTGCCGGTAGAACGTGGGGGCGGTGTAGCAGATGGTCACGCCAGCTTCGCGCATCAGCCGCACCATGGTTTCGGGCGTGTAGGGCTGGTCGTGGAAGTACACGCTGGCACCCGCCCACATGGGGAACACGAGCAAGCCGCCGAGGCCAAAGGTGAACGCCAGCGGTGGCGAGCCCGCCACGATGTCGTCGGGCGTGGCGCGCAGCACATGGCGCGGCCAGGCCTCGCAGCCTGCCAGCACATCGCGGTGCGTGTGCACGGCGGCCTTGGGGGCGCCGGTGGTGCCTGAGGTGAAGGCCATCAGCGCGATGTCGTCTGCGGAGGTGGGGCAGGGCGGCGTGGCGCCGGGCTTGCCCTGTGCGCGCTGGAGCAGGTCGGCCGCATCCGGCGCGGTGTGGAAGGGCACGATGGTGGCCAGCACCGGGTGCTGTGTTTGTGCCGTCTGCAGCTCCGCCAGCAGGCGGCCGTCGCACAGCGCCAGCGTGGGCTGGGCGCGGTCGATGATGCTGCCAAGCTCCACCGCGCGCAGCAGGGGCATGGTGGCCACCGCAATCAGACCGGCGTAGACCGTGCCCAGCCAGGCCAGCGCCATCTCCACCGTGTTGCCGCCGCGCAGCAGCACGCGGTTGCCGGGCACCAGGCCGTGGTCCTGCGTGAGCACCTCGGCAATGCGCGCGGCTTCGGTGCGGGCGTCGCGGTAGGTGTAGGTGCGGTGCGGGCCGCGCAGCAGGGGGCGGTCGATGTGGCCAGCACGCTCGGCCTGGTCGAACAGCGCTTGCACCAGATTGGCCTGGTCTGCGATCTGTAGCTCGGGCAGGTCGTAGCGCAGCGTGGGCCAGGCCTCGGGCGGTGGCAGACGGTCGTGCACGAAATGGTCGGGCTGGGCGGAGGGGGCTTTCATGCGTTTACTCCTGCAGAACGGCCTTGCCGATGATCAGTTGCTGCACCTCGGTCGCGCCTTCGTAGATGCGCAGCGAGCGGATGTCGCGGTACAGCGACTCGACCTTGCTACCCACCTCCACACCGCGCCCGCCGTGCAGCTGCAGCGCCATGTCGATCACACGCTGGGCGTTTTCGGTGGCGGTCATCTTGGCCATCGCGGCTTCTGCGGTGACGCGCGCCTGGCCGGCGTCGCGCAACCAGGCCGCGCGCTAGGTGAGCAGCGCGGCGCTGTCCACCAGCGCGGCCATCTCGCCGATCTTGGCCTGCGTGAGCTGGAAGTCTGCCAGCGTCTGGCCGAACATGCGGCGCTGGCGGGCGTGGTGCACGGCCTCGGCCAGTGCGCGGCGGGCCATGCCCAGGGCGGCAGCGGCGACCGATGCGCGGAAGATGTCGAGCGTGCGCATGGCCAGCTTGAAGCCGCCGTTCTCCTCGCCCAGCAGCGCAGTGGCAGGCACTTTGCAGTTGGAGAACTCCAGCGTGGCCAGCGGGTGGGGCGCCATCACATGGATATGGCGCGAGGCGTCCAGACCCGGCGTGTTCGCATCGACGATGAAGGCGCTGATGCCGCGCGTGCCGCCGCTCGGGTTGGTCTTGGCGAACACGCAGTAGAAGTCGGCAATTCCGCCGTTGCTGATCCAGGTTTTGGTGCCGTTCAAGCAAAAAGTGCCTGTGGCGCTAGTCGGATCTGCGCTGACAGCTATGGTTTGCATAGCGCCCACGTCTGAGCCTGCCTCGGGCTCGCTCAGCGCGAACGCCGCAATCAGCTCGCCACGCGCCACACCTTGCAGGTAGTGCGCCTGCTGCGCAGGGCTGCCCGCCAGCGTGATCGCACCGCTGCCCAGCCCCTGCATCGCAAACGCAAAGTCCGCCAGCGGCGAGTGGTAGGCCAGGGTCTCGCGCAGCAGCACCAGCGCGCGCGAGTCCAGTGCGGGCAGCGCGCCACCGTTTGCTGCCGGCACGCAGTAGCGCAGCCAGCCGCCCGCGCCCAGGCGCTTCACCCAGTCGCGGCAAGCGGCGCGGTCGTCGGTTTCATCGACCTCTTGCGCGGCCGCCCAGGGCACCAGGCCCTCGGCCAGCGTGCGGTGCGCGTCGTCGAAGAAGGGCAGGGCCAGGTGCGCCGTGGAGGGCGGGCAAGGGGCGGGGGGCGTGGCGACATGCATGGGTTCAATCCCCCTGGAACACGGGCTTTTGCTTGGCGGCGAAGGCTTCGTAGGCGCGGCGGAAGTCTTCGGTCTGCATGCAGATGGCCTGGGCCTGCGCCTCGGCCTCGATGGCCTGTTCGATGGTCATGCTCCACTCCTGGCTCAGCATGGTCTTGGTCATGCCGTGGGCAAAGGTGGGGCCGTCGGCTAGCGCGCGCGCGGTGGCCTGCACGTTCGCCAGCAGGTCGGCGCTTTCATACAGGTCGTTGAAGAAGCCCCAGGCCAGGCCCTCGTGCGCGGTCATCGCGCGGCCAGTGAACAGCAGCTCGCTGGCACGACCCTGGCCGATCATGCGGGGCAGCAGCGCGCAGGCGCCCATGTCGGCACCGGCCAGGCCCACGCGGGTGAACAGGAACGCGGTCTTGGTGGCCTCGGTGCCGTAGCGCATGTCGCAGGCCAGCGCCATCATTGCGCCCGCACCGGCGCAGATGCCGTCGATGGCGCCCAGCACGGGCTGTGGGCAGGCGCGCATGGCCTTGACCAGGTCGCCCGTCATGCGCGTGAACTCCAGCAGTTCGGGCATGGTCATGGTGGTCAGCGGGCCGATGATCTCGTGCACGTCGCCGCCCGAGCAGAAGTTGCCGCCCGCGCCGGTGACCACGATGGCCTTCACGTCGGTGGCGAACCGCAGCGCGTAGAAAAAGTCGCGCAGCTCGGCATAGCTCTGGAAAGTCAGCGGGTTCTTGCGGTCCGGCCGGTTGAGTGTGACAGTGCCCACGCCATCGGCAAAGCTCCATGCGAAGTGCTCAGCCACGTAGCTGGCCTGCGGGTTGAACTGCTCGCGCATGGGGTTGCTCGCCCCGATGTAGTGCTTCATTCGGTTGTCTCCAAAGAGTTGTTTTGTGTGTGTTCTTTGACCTTGCCCAGCAGGCGGTACAAGGTGGCGATGTCGCGCTCGCCCAGCGTGGCGAAGGCCTCGACGATCCATTGCTCGTGCTGGCGCGCCATGGTGTTGAACTGCTCGCGGCCTTGGGGTGTGAGGCGCACGCAGTAGGCGCGCCGGTCGCCCTCCACGTCCATGCGCTCGACCAGCCCTTCAGCCACGAGCTGGTCGGTGATGCCGGTGATATTGCCGCTCGTCACCATCATGCGGCGCGAGAGTTCTTTCATCTTCATGCCCTCGGGCGCACGCTCCAGCTGCGCCATCAGGTCAAAACGCGGCAAGGTGGTGTCGAACTGCGCGCGCAGGTGGCTGCGCACCTGCTTTTCGATGAGCTGGGTGCAAGTGAGCAGGCGCAGCCACAGGCGCAGGGCCTCGGGGTGTTCGCTGGGGGCGGCGCCGTGCAGGCGGGCTTCGAGGTCCATGGGGGTTTACTCGATGGCCGCGGGTTTGCTGGATTCCTGCGCCGGTGCGGCCAGTGCAGCCATCTGCTTTTGCTTGGCAATCTCGCGCAGCATCTGGTCGCGGCCGCTGTGGTACTGCACAGGCCAGTCGGTGTGCGCTGCGGCCACGGGGCTCAATTGCGCGGCGGCGTGCAGCGTCCAGGCCGGGTCGGCCAGGTGCGGGCGGGCAATGGCGCACAGGTCGGCGCGGCCTGCCGCGACGATGCTGTTGGCGTGGTCGGCCTCGGTGATCGCGCCCACGGCCATGGTGGCAATACCCACCTCGTTGCGGATGCGGTCGGCAAACGGCGTCTGGTACATGCGGCCGTACACCGGGCGTGAGTTGCGCGTAGTCTGCCCGGAGGACACGTCGATCAGGTCCGCGCCAGCGGCCTTGAACAGGCGCGCGATGGCAATGGCGTCGTCGGCAGTGTTGCCATCGGGGAGCCAGTCGTGCGCCGAGATGCGCACGGAGAGCGGCTTGTCGGCGGGCCACACGGCGCGCAGCGCGGTCAATACCTCCAGTGGGTATCGGCAGCGGTTGTCCAGGCTGCCGCCGTATTCGTCCGTGCGCTGGTTGGTGGCGGGACTCAAGAAGCTGGCCAGCAGGTAGCCGTGTGCGCAGTGCAGCTCCAGCCAGTCAAAGCCGCAGGCCACGGCGCGGCGGGCGCTGTCCACAAACGCGGTGGTCACGCGGGCCATGTCGGCGCGGGTCATGGCGGCAGGGGTCTGGTTCTGCGCGCCGTGCGGCGTGGGGTTGGCCGCCAGCCGCGGCCAGGGCCCCGGCTCCAGCGGCGCGCCCGTGCCTTCCCAGCCCCCGCGCGTGGAGCCCTTGGGCCCGCTGTGGCCCAGCTGCAGGCCGCTCTTGGCTGTGCTGCTGCCGTGCACAAAGTTCACGATGCGCGCGAAGGCGCTTTGCTGCGCATCGTTCCACAGGCCGGGGCAAGCGGGTGTGATGCGGCCTTCGGGTGTGGGGCTGGTCATCTCCACCATCACCAGCGCTGCGCCACCCAGGGCGCGCGCACCCAGGTGCACCAGGTGGAAGTCCTGTGGCACGCCCTCGACCGCGCTGTAGGTGGCCATGGGCGAGACGACGATGCGGTTCTTGAGCGTGAGGTCTTTCAGGGTGAAAGGCGTGAGCATGGGCGGAATCGCCGCTTTGCCGCCTGCGAGCCAGGCCTCGTAGCCCTCCAGCCATGCCGCATCGCGCAGCCGCAGGTTCTCGTGGCTGATGCGCTGGCTGCGCGTGAGCAGCGAATACGTGAACTGCTCGATGGGCATGCCGGTGTAGCGCGCCACGTTTTCAAACCATTCGGTGCTGTTGCGTGCGGCGTTCTGGATCTTGAGCACCTCCACGCTGCGGCGCGCCTCGTAGTGCTGCAGCACCTCATCGATGGGCAAGCCGGTCGCAAACTCATTGGCCAGGTCGATGGCATCTTCCAGCGCCAGCTTGGTGCCGCTGCCGATGGAGAAATGCGCCGTGTGCGCGGCATCGCCCATCAGCACGATAGGCACCTGCTTGCCGCCAACCGCTTCGCGGTGCACCCAGGTATTGCAGATCACACGCGGAAAACGAATCCAGTTGGCAGAGCCGCGCAGGTGCGTGGCGTTGCTGATGAGGGCGTTGCCGTCCAGGTACTTCGCGAAGAGCTTTTCGCAAAACGCAATCGCCTCGGGCTGCTCCATGGCGTCCAGGCCATGGGCCTTCCACACGGCCTCGGGCGTCTCGACGATGAAGGTGGAGGTGTCGGCGTCGAACTGGTAGGCGTGGGCTTGGAACCAGCCATTCTCGGTCTGTTCGAACGCGAAGGTGAAGGCGTCGAACTTCTTCTTGGTGCCCAGCCACACGAAGCGGCACTGGCGCAGGTCGATGTCGGGTTGGTAAACGCTGGCGTAACGGGTGCGGATGCGGCTGTTGAGGCCGTCGCTGGCGATGACCAGGTCGGCGTGGTACTGCGCGGCGAGCGCCTGGTCGTCGGCCACGTCGGTCTCAAACACCAGCTCCACGCCCAGCTCCAGGCACCGGTCCTGCAGGATGTTGAGCAGCCGCTTGCGGCCAATGCCGCAAAAGCCGTGGCCGGTGGAGCGCACGCTGCGGCCCTTGAAAAACACCTCGATGTCGTCCCAGTGGTTGAACGCATCGCCGATGAGCGCGGCCGTGGGCGCGTCGGCGGCCTGCAGGTTGGCCAGCGTCTGGTCGGACAGCACCACGCCCCAGCCGAAGGTGTCGAACGGTCGGTTGCGCTCGACCACCGTGATGCGGTGGGCGGGATTCTGCTGCTTCATCAGCAGGGCGAAATAGAGACCGGCGGGCCCGCCGCCAATGCAGAGGATGTTCATGTCAAAATAGTTTAGACCTAAACAAAATGCTGTCAATGGGGTTGCTCCCTGCCGCCAGAGCGTGCCGCCGCTGTAGGACAGACTCTGAAAAGCCGGGCTGCGTGTTGACGCGCTGCAGCATGACTTCAAGAATCCTTGGCATGAAGCACTTGCTGCATACCCTGGAGGGGCGGCTGGCGACCCTGCCGGTGCCCATGGCGGTGGAGCTGCCGACGGGTCAGCACCTGGGCGCGCCCGACCCGGCGGTGGTGCTGCGCTTTCGGGACCGCATGGCGCTGGTCGCGCTGGCCTCCGGCGATATCGGCCATGTCGGGGCCGCCATCGTCGAGGGGCGCGTGGCGCTGGAGGGCGGCATGCGTGACCTGATGGCCGCAGCCACTGGCCTGCTGACGCGCGACCCCGCGCGCGACCAGCACCATGGCTGGTGGCAGCGGGTGCTGGGGCGAGCGCGGTCCATGGCAGCGCACACGCTGGCGCATGACGCACGGCAGGTGCAGTTCCACTACGACCTGTCGGATGACTTCTATGCGCTGTGGCTGGACCCGCGCCGCGTGTATTCGTGCGCCTACTACCGGTCACCCGAACTTACCCTGGCCCAGGCGCAGGAGGCCAAGCTCGACCACATCTGCCGCAAGCTGCAGCTGCAGCCGGGCGACCGGTTTCTGGACATTGGGGCGGGCTGGGGCGGCCTGCTGCTGTGGGCGGCCGAACACTACGGGGTGGATGCAACCGGCATCACGTTATCGCGCAACCAGCATGCGCATGTGCCGCGGCTCATCCACGAGCGAGGGCTAGAGGGACGGGTGCGCATGCAGTTGGTGGACTATCGCGAGTTGCACGTGGACCAGCCCTTTGACAAGATCGCCTCGGTGGGCATGTTCGAGCACGTGGGGCGTGCGCAGATGGGCCGCTACTTCAACACCGTGGCGCGTCTGCTGCGCCCGGGCGGGCTGGTGCTGAACCATGGCATCACCGCCGGGGGCGTCGACAACGCGCAGTTGGGCGCCGGCATGGGCGACTTCATCGACCAGTACTTCTTCCCGGGGGGTGAGCTACTGCATGTGAGCACGGTGCTGCAGGACCTGGCCCGCGCGGGCCTGGAGATGGTGGATACCGAGAACCTGCGCCCGCATTACGCGCGCACGCTGTGGGCATGGTCCGATGGCCTCGAAGCCCGATTGCCGGCAGCCCGTGGGGTGCTGTCCGCACAAGCGGGCGCCGAGCAGGCGGATAAGGTCTTGCGTGCCTACCGCTTGTATCTCGCAGGCAGCGCCCTGGGCTTTGAACGGGGCTGGATGGCGCTGCACCAGATGCTGGCCATCAAGCCGGATGGCGACACCGCCAGGGGCGCTTTACCCGGCGCACAATCGAGTTATCCCTTCACCCGCGACCATATGTACGCAGCCCGTAAGACCCGCTTTGAAGCTCTCTCTAAAACCCTCTCTGACAACCTTTCTGACAGGCCTTTGACCATGCTCTACAAGTTCAAATCCCGCGCCACTGCCGACCTCATCATGCTCGAACCCCAGGGGCGCCAGATCGTGACCCTCATCGGCAAGACCCCTGGCAGCAGCGGCATCGTGACCGCTGCGCAAATCCCTGCCGCCATCGCTGCGCTGGAAGCCGCCGTCATCGCCGACGAGGCCCAGCCCGAAGCCCAGGAAAACGATGAATCTGCCGCAGAGGAGCGCCACGATGTGGTGCGCCTGCGCCAACGCGCAGCGCCCTTCATCGAGATGCTCAAGCGCAGTGCGGCGGCAGATGTGGACGTGGTGTGGGGCGTATGACTTGAGGGCAGGCGGGTTCGCAACTCACACAACGCGCAATGCGCACTTTGCGACGAAAGTGCGTTGCCAGTCCCATCCACCCACCCTGAGCAATCCGTCGCAGGCCACGCTGCGATCTTCGCCGTTGCAGTGGTGTCTGCCGTCAGTCCACCTTGGCGCCCGAGGTCTTTACCACCTGCGCCCACTTCTTGTGCTCGTTGTCGATGTGCTTGGCAAATTCTGCGGGCGTGTTGCCGCCGGGGATCGCACCCTGGGCCAGCAGCCGCTCCTTCATGGCAGGGGTGGCCAGTGACTTGGCGACTTCCTGCTGAATGCGGTTCACGATGTCGGGGGGCGTACCCGCTGGGGCCAGCAGGCCGAACCACGAACTGGCCTCGTAGCCCTTGAGCGTGGGGCCGCCTGCCTGTTCCACCGTAGGCACATCGGGCAGGGCACCCGAGCGCTCAGAGCTGGTCACGGCCAGCGCGGTGAGTTTGCCGGCCTTGATCTGCGCCATGGACGAGGGCAGGTTGTCGAACATGACATCCGCGTTGCCCGCCACCATGTCCATCAGTGCCGGACCTGAGCCCCGGTAGGGCAGGTGCAGCATGAAGGTGCCGGTCATGCTCTTGAACAGCTCGCCGGCCAGATGGATCGACGTGCCGTTGCCGCTGGAGGCCATGTTCATCTTGCCGGGGTTGGCCTTGGCCACGCGGATGAAGTCCTGCACGTTGTGAATGCCCTGGGCCTTGGCCTTGTCGGCGTTCATCACCATCACGTTGGGTACGGCGGCTACCAGGGGGGTGGGCACAAAGTCCTTGATGGGGGCGTAGGGCAGCTTGGCGTACAGCGCGCGGTTGATGCCGTGGGTGGCCACGGTGCCCATCAGCAGGGTGTAGCCGTCGCCGGGGGACTTGGCCACCATCTCGGCACCCACGTTGCCGCCCGCGCCCGCGCGGTTGTCCACGATGAACTGCTGCCCGAACGCTTTGGACAGCTCGGGCGCCATGGCCCGGGCCAGGATGTCGGTGGTGCCACCGGGCGCAAAGGGCACCACGATGCGTACCGGCTTGGTGGGCCATGCGCCCTGGGCGTGCGCCATGGTGGGCAGCAGCGCCGCCGCGCAGGCCAGCGCAACGGCGCTGGCGGCCAGGGCCATCACCTGGCGACGGCGCGCGTGGAGTGGATGCGCAGCGGTTGCGGCATCCGATGAGCCGGATGAGCGAGTGGGTGCGTGGAGGGGAGTGCGTGCCATGGAGATCAATCCTTGATGTCGGGGAGAAGAGAAAGGTCTGCTGGGGTTCTACGCGCGTTGGCGCAGTGGGGGCAGATGGATAACCCCAATCCTGGTGGCGCAGGGCATCTGCAGCCCGCAATATCGCGCGCACGGTCCGTTCAACAGCCCACCCGCGCCCATGAAAAAAAGCCGCAACACGTCGTGCGACGCAGCGGCTTTGGGGAGGTGCTGGCAGGGCTGCGTTCAGAGCCCTGCCGGGTGCGGGAGGATCAGTCCGCGTAGGTGCCTGCGGCCTTGATGACGGCGCCCCACTTGTCGATCTCGGCGGCCACGAACTTCTTGTGCTCAGGGCCTTCAATGCGCTTGTCGGTGATGACCACGGCGCCCAGGGCTTCCTGCTTCTTGATGAACTCTGGGTCCTTCAGAGCGGCCTTGAGCGCTTCGTTGATCTTCTTTTGCACATCGGCTGGCGTGCCCTTGGGGGCGTACAGGCCGTGCCAGATGCTCACGTTGAAGTCCTTCAGACCCGATTCCGCCAGGGTGGGCAGGTCTTTGAGCGCAGGGGTGGTCAGGCGCTTGGAGGTGGTCACGGCATAGGCCTTGACCTTCTTGCCTTCGATCTGGCTGGTGGTGTTGGTGGTCTGGTCGCACAGCAGGTCGATCTGGCCGCCGATCAGGTCGGTGATGGCAGGGGCCGTGCCTTTGTAGGGCACATCGGTCATATCGGTCTGCAGCGCTGCCTTGAACATCAGGCCGCACAGGTGCGAGGCAGCGCCCAGGCCGGCGTTGCCCAGGTTGATCTTGCCCTTGTTCTGCTGAATCCAGGCCGTCAACTCCTTGAAGTTGTTGGCTGGCATGGTGGGGCGAGCTATCAGCGTCATGGGCACTTCGTTGACCATGCCCAGGTATTCAAAGTCGTTGGGCACGCTGAACGACAGCTTGCGGTACAGCGCGGGCATGGTGGACATGCCGATGTGGTTGAGCAGCAGTGTGTAGCCATCGGGCGTTGCACGGGCCACGCGGGCGGCGCCAATGGAGCTGCCGGCCCCGGCGGTGTTGTCCACCACCACGGTGGCGCCCAAAGGCTTGCGCAGCGCTTCGGCCAGGTCGCGGGCCACGCGGTCGGTGGGGCCACCGGCGGCGAAGGGCACCACGATGGTGACCGTCTTGTCCTTGGCGGGGAAGTCCTGCGCGTGGGCGCCAAAGGCAAGCACTGCAGCGGCAGCGACGAGGGCGAGTTTCAGCATTGTTTTCATGGGTGCTCCTGTAAATGACGGGCCATGATAGCGAGGGGCATTTCTGCCAACATTGCGGATAGTACGTAGCACACAGGCCGCATGGTCTTTAAGCCAAATGGCCCGGTAGCGCTGGTGTTTATTGCCTTGAATGCTATTTAATGAATAGCAAATGTTAGGGTAAACACTGCGGTGCCCCCGTGTGCGAAATGGCCTTGTTTTGCGCTGTCGCAAGGCCGGATGCCCTGTCTGATCGATTGATGTGCACACACATCTTTTGCATGCCGCACGCACTCCGCCTTCGCAGTCCAGCGTGGCGCCTTGGCCTGCGCAGCGAGATCTTCAACAGGCGCCCAGGTCGCCTGCCAGTGCGCGCGTGCGCACTGGCAGGCGGGCGCAACTGCTGAAAGAGCTATTTGTAGCTGCGTGCGGCTTCGATCACCTTGCCACCGTTGGGCAGTGTGCCGGGCGGCACCATCTGCACCTCGCCGCGCAGCTTGGTCACTTCGCGGATCGCGTCGCTGAGTTGGTGGGCCAGGCCCTCAGCGGTCTCGGTGGTTTCGACCTGCAGCACCATCTGGTCGTTGGCCATTTCGCCGCTGACCACAAGCCGGGCGCGCTGAACCTGCGGAAAGCGACGCGCAATGGTGGCGATCTGCCCAGGGTGCACAAACATGCCGCGCACCTTGGTCGTCTGGTCGGCCCGGCCCATCCAGCCCTTGATGCGCGTATTGGTGCGACCGGTGGGGCACTGGCCGGGCAGCACGGCGGACAGGTCGCCGGTGCCAAAGCGGACCAGCGGGTAGTCGGGGTTGAGCGTGGTGATGACCAGCTCGCCCACTTCGCCCTCGGGCACCGGGTCACCGGTGCCGGGGCGCACGATCTCTACAATCACGCCTTCATCCAGCACAAGGCCTTCGCGTGCCGAGGTTTCATAGGCAATCAGGCCCAGGTCTGCTGTGGCATAGCACTGGTAGCCCGCGATGCCGCGCTCGGCAAACCAGTCGCGCAGCGAGGGCGGAAACGCCTCGCCCGACACCAGCGCTTTGGTGACGGTGGGCAGGGCCACGCCCATCTCGGCGGCCTTCTCGACAATGATTTTCAGAAAGCTGGGCGTGCCGATGTAGCCCGCCGGTTTCAGCTCGGCCATGGCCTGCACCTGCTGCTCGGTCTGGCCGGTGCCGCCGGGGAACACGGTGCAGCCCAGCGCGTGGGCGCCGGTCTCCATCATCGAACCCGCAGGCACAAAGTGGTAGCTGAAGCTGTTGTGGATCAGCTCGCCGCTGCGAAAGCCCGCCGCGTGGATCGCGCGCGCCATGCGCCAGTAGTCACGCCGTGTGCCCTCGGGCTCGTAGATGGTGCCGGGGCTGGCGAACACGCGGGTCATGCCGGGTCCGAAGTTCAGCGCGCTGAAGCCGCCAAACACATTGGCAGCGCGGCCCGCCTGCTGCCGCTCCAGCAGCTCGTACTTGCGCGTGACGGGCAGTTGCGCCAGCGCCGCGCGGCTGGTGACGGCCGATGCATCCACGCCCGCCAGGATGCTGGCAAATGCGGGCGACGCCTTCTGGGCATGGGCGATCTGCTGCGGCAGCGCCGCCATCAAGGCCGCTTCACGCTCGGCGGGGCTGCGCGTTTCCAGGGCGTCATAGAACGTGCTCATGCCTGGGTTCCTTGTGAGAAGGTGGTTTTGAATGAAATCAGCCTCTAGCGCTTATCCATAAAGCGCAAGCAGCTATGAAATTAAGAGTGAATTCGTTCAGCGTCTGAAAAGGATTACTGCCCTGGTCGCCCGCGCTGCCGAAGGCCAGCGCACCCGTGAAACTGGCTTTGCCAGACCGCCGGGTGCCTCCCCCTGAGGGGGAAGGCGCGCAGCGCCACAGGGGACATGTCAGGCCAACCAGCGCTTGCGCCGCTTGTAGCTCTTTACGTCCTTGAAACTCTTGCGCTCGCCGCCGCCCACGCCCAGGTAGAACTCCTTGACGTCCTCGTTGTTGGCCAGGTCGCTGGCAGCGCCGTCCATCACCACGCGGCCACTTTCCATGATGTAGCCGTAGTCCGAATACTTCAGCGCCATGTTGGTGTTCTGCTCGGCCAGCAGGAAGGTGACCTTCTCCTTGGTGTTCAGGTCCTTCACGATGTTGAACACCTCCTCCACGATCTGCGGCGCGAGGCCCATCGAAGGCTCGTCCAGCAACACCATGCTGGGGTTGGCCATGAGTGCGCGGCCGATGGCGCACATCTGCTGCTCGCCGCCCGAGGTGTAGGCGGCCTGCGAGGTGCGGCGCGTCTTGAGGCGCGGGAAGTAGTTGTAGACCTTCTCCAGATTGGCCGCGATCTCTGCCTTGCTGGTGCGGGTGTAGCTGCCGGTCATCAGGTTCTCTTCGATGGTCAGGTGGGCAAAGCAGTGCCGCCCCTCCATCACCTGCACCACACCGCGCTGCACCAGGTCGGCGGGCGAGAGGTTCTCGATGCGCTCGCCACGCAGCTCGATGCTGCCCTTGGTCACCTCGCCCCGCTCACCCTGCAGCAGGTTGGAGATGGCGCGCAAGGTCGTCGTCTTGCCCGCCCCGTTGCCCCCCAGGATGGCCACGATGGAGCCCTCGCGCACCTGCAGCGAGACGCCCTTGAGCACCAGGATCACGTGGTTGTAGATGACTTCGATGCCGTTGACGTTGAGAACGATGTTGCTGTTGGAGTCCATGGTCTTGCCTTCCTGTACCAATCCAAAAGGCTGTGGGTCAACCCTTTGGATTGGCGGCTGCCAAAAAAAGCAACCGCTGTTCACTGGCCGTAAAAACTGTCGCGGCCTTAGCGAGGAACGCCGCGCAAGGGCCGCCCCGCCGCGCTGGCGTTGTCCCCCTTCCCGCAGCGCGAAGCGCTGAGAGAGAAGGGGGAAGCGGCAAAGCCGCTCAGGGGGATGTACTTAGCTCTGGCAGTCCGCTGCGTCGCGGCGCGTCATCTTCTTGTCGGCCAGGTACTTGTCCGCACCGGCCTTGACCATGGGCTTCAGGATCTGCTCATCGGCCTGGTACCAGTCGGACGAGAAGTTCCACTTGCTGCCATCCCAGGTGTGCACGCGCGCCCAGGTGGAGCCCATGTGGTCGGCGCAGCTGGTGGACAGCGGACGCATCACGCCGCCAAAGCCCAGCGCGTCCAGCTTCTTCTGGTCCAGGGCCAGGTTTTCCATGCCCCAGCGCACTTGCTCGCCGGTCATGACCTTGCCCTTGCCAAAACGCTCCTGGGCGCGGCGCACCGACTCGACGGCCAGCATCTGGATGATCACGCCGCGCGTGTACAGCACCGAGCCCACTTCGTCCTTGGGACCCGTGCCCTGGCCCTTGTCGTGCACGTGCTTCAGGATGTCCTGGATCACCTTGGGCTGCTGGCCCGAGGTGTTCAGCGCCAGTGAGTTGTAGCCCTTGGCACCTTCGCCCACGTCACGCACATCGGGCTCGGCACCGGCCCACCACACGCCGTACATCTTGTCGCGGGGGTAGCCCGTGGCTTGGGCTTCCTTCAGGGCGGTGGAGTTCATCACGCCCCAGCCCCACAGCAGCACGTAGTCGGGACGGCTCTGGCGTACTTGCAGCCAGGTGGCTTTTTGTTCCACGCCGGGGGCGGTCACGGGCAGCATCTGCAGCTCAAAGCCGTGCATCTTGGCGCGCTCCTGCAGCAGCGGGATGGGCTCCTTGCCGAAGGGGCTGTCGTGGTACACCAGCGCGATCTTTTTGCCCTTGAGCTTGTCCAGACCGCCATTGGCCTTGCCGATGTGCTGGATCAGGATGTCAGCGCCGGTCCAGTAGCTGCCCATGAAGGGGAAGTTCCACTTGAACGCCTGGCCGTCCTGCGCCACCGACAGGCCGTAGCCCAGCGTCATCAGCGGGATCTTGTCCACGGGGGCTTTTTCGGTCAGCGCAAACGTGATGCCGGTGGCCTGGGGGTCGAACAGCGAGACGCCGGGACGGCTCTTCAGGCGCTCGTAGCATTCCACGCCACGGTCGGTGGCGTAGCCCGTTTCGCATTCTTCAAAAGTGAGCTTCACACCGTTGATGCCGCCGTCGCGGGCGTTGATCATCTTGATGTAGTCCTGCTTGCCGTTGGCCCATGGCACACCGTTGGGTGCGTAGGGGCCCGTGCGGTACGACAGCAGCGGGAAGAACTGCTCCTTGGCTTGTGCGAAGGCGCTCGTCGCGATGGACGAGGCACCGGCAGCAACCACCGCAGCGGCGATCACGATTTTCGAAAGCTTCATGGATGTCTCCTTTGGATGAATGTGTTGAAGCACGGGAAAAAACACGACAGACAGACAGTTAACGCGGCAATGCAGCAGGCTCGTATCGGGACTTGCGAGTAAGGGGTTTCCTGCAGCGCGGTCTGATCAGTGCGGGAAGGGCCACAGGCGCAGCTTCTGCTTGGCGGTGGACCAGAGCTTGGCCAGGCCATGGGGCTCCACGATCAGGAACCACACGATCAGCGCACCGAAGATCATCAGCTCGGCATGCGACACGCCCGCCGTGGACACCTCGATGCCAAACAGCCCCAGCAAGGCGGGCAGCGCCATCTTGAGCCGGAGGGGCCGCCCCCCGAGGAGGCCCGCCCAAAAGAGCCCGCCAATGAGGACCCCCTGCCCGCCGATGATCACCATGAACAGCAGGCGGCAGGACACTTCCACCGAGAACGCCGCAGGCTCCCACGCGCCCAGGTGCACAAAGGCCCACAGCGCACCGGCCATACCCACGATGAAGGAGCTGACGGCAAAGGCGCTGAGCTTGGCGTACATGGGACGGATGCCGATGACGGCGGCGGCCACGTCCATGTCGCGGATGGCCATCCACTCGCGGCCAATCGCCCCGCGCACCAGGTTCTTGGCCAGCAGGGCCACCACCACCAGGATGGCCAGGCAGAAGAGGTATTTGCTGGTGGCGCTTTCGATGGGCATGCCCAGCACCTGCAGGTTGGTCACCGACACCGAGCCCGAGTCGGAGTTGTTGGTGAACCACTTGATGCGCAGGAACATCCAGTCGCTGAAAAACTGCGCGGCCAGCGTCGCCACTGCCAGGTACAGGCCCTTGACGCGCAGGCTGGGCAGCCCGAACAGGATGCCGAAGAACGTGGCGCACAGCCCGCCCAGGATGAGCGCCGGAATCAGCGGCATGCCCGGAAAGCGCACGAAGAAGTTGTAGGCCCCATAGGCTCCCACGGCCATGAAGGCGCCCGAGCCCAGCGAGATCTGGCCGCAGTAGCCCACCAGGATGTTCACCCCCAGGGCCGCCAGCGCCATGATGACGAAGGGGATCAGGATGGCGCGGAAGATGTAGTCGCTGGCCAGCATGGGCACGGCGATGAAGGCGATGGCCAGGATGATGCCGATGGCAATGCGGTCCTGCGCGATCGGGAAGATCTGCTGGTCGGCGCGGTAGCTCGTCTTGAACTGGCCGTTTTCGCGGTAGAGCATGGAAGTCTCCTGTTGTTCTTATGGGTTACACGCGATCGATGATCTTCTCTCCGAACAACCCCTGAGGGCGGAACAGCAAGAACACCAGCGCCAGCACATACGCAAACCAGATCTCGATGCCCCCGCCCACGTACGGGCCAAGGTACACCTCCGACAGCTTCTCGCCCACGCCGATGATCAGCCCGCCGATGATGGCGCCGGGCACCGAAGTCAGGCCGCCCAGGATCACCACGGGCAGGGCTCGCAGGGCCACGGTCGTCAGCGAGAACTGCACGCCCAGCTTGCTGCCCCAGATCATCCCGGCCACCAGGGCGACGACGCCCGCCACGCACCACACGATCACCCAGATGCGGTTGAGCGGGATGCCGATGGACTGGGCCGCCTGGTGGTCGTCGGCCACAGCGCGCAGGGCGCGGCCGGTGGAGGTCTTCTGGAAAAACACCGACAGCAGGGCCACCAGCGCGGCGGCGATGGCAGCGGCAATGACGTCTTCCTTGTTGATCAGAATGCCGCCCTGGAACATGGACTCCAGCGCAAAGATCGGGTCCTTGGGCATGCCCACGTCGATCTTGTAGATGTTGCTGCCGAACAGCGTCTGGCCCAGGCCTTCCATGAAGTAGGTGATGCCCAGCGTGGCCATGAGCAGCGTGGCGCCCTCCTGGTTCACCAGATGGCGCAGCACCAGCTTTTCAATCAGCCAGGCCACGACGAACATGATGGCGCCGGCAATCACAAAGGCGGCCAGGTTGGCCACGATGGGGTTTGTGATGCCGGTCCACTGCGGAATCCACTCGGCAAAGCGGGCCATGGCCAGGGCTGCGAACAGCACCATGGCGCCCTGCGCAAAGTTGAACACGCCCGAGGCCTTGTAGATCAGCACAAAGCCCAGCGCCACCAGCGAATACAGCATGCCGGCCATGAGGCCGCCGATCAGTGTTTCGAGAAAGAATGCCATGAGTTGTTCTCCTGATCAGTGCGAGGTGCCGAGGTAGGCACTGATCACGTCTTCGTTGCTGCGCACTTCGTCGGGCGTGCCGTCGCCGATCTTCTTGCCGTAGTCCAGCACCACCACGCGGTCGCTGATGTCCATCACCACGCCCATGTCGTGCTCGATGAGCACGATGGTGGTGCCGAACTCGTCGTTCACGTCCAGGATGAAGCGGCACATGTCCTGCTTCTCTTCCACGTTCATGCCGGCCATGGGTTCATCGAGCAGCAGCACCTGCGGCTCCATGGCCAGGGCGCGGCCCAGGTCCACGCGCTTTTGCAGGCCGTAGGGCAGCTGGCCCACAGGGGTCTTGCGGTAGGCCTGGATTTCGAGGAAGTCGATGATGTGCTCGACGTATTCGCGGTGGCGGATTTCCTCGCGCTCGGCCGGGCCGATGCGCAGCGCCTGCATCAGCAGGCTGCTTTTGAGCTTGAGATTGCGGCCGGTCATGATGTTGTCGATCACGCTCATGCCTTTGAACAACGCCAGGTTCTGGAAGGTGCGCGCCACGCCCATCTCGGCCACCTGGCGGGAGTTCATGTGGTCAAAGGTCTTGCCCCGGAAGGTGATGGAGCCTTCGGACGGTGTGTACACGCCGTTGATGCAGTTGAGCATGGAGCTTTTGCCCGCACCATTGGGGCCGATGATGGCGCGGATCTCGTGCTCTTTCACATTGAAAGAGATGTCGGTGAGTGCCTTCACCCCGCCAAACCGGAGGCTGATGTTCTTGACGTCGAGGATGACGTCGCCGATCTTTTTGGTGGTCATGGTGGGGGGCTTCTCCAGCGGGTAGAGCGCGGGTTTCATGCGGCGGTCTTGACGGGTGTGAAGGTCTTGGCGTCCGAGATCTTGAGCGTGGCGCTCACGCTGCCGGTGCGGCCGTCCTCGAACTTGACCTGGGTCTCGATGTACTGCTCGGTGCGGCCGGCGTACAGCGCATCGACCAGCACGCCGTACTTCTCGGCGATGAAGCCCCGGCGGACCTTGTTGGTGCGGGTGAGTTCGCCGTCGTCGGCGTCCAGCTCCTTGTGCAGCACCAGGAAGCGGCTCACTTGGCTACCAGCCAGCATGCTGTCGCCCGCCAGGTCGGCGTTCACCTTCTCGATGCATTCGCGGATCAGCTCGTAGACCTCGGGCTTTTGCGCCAGGTCGGTGTAGCCGGCGTAGGGCAAGTTGCGGCGCTCGGCCCAGTTGCCCACGGCGTCGAAGTCGATGTTGACCATCACGCACACCTTCTCGCGCTTGTCGCCCAGGGCCACCACTTCCTTGATGTGTGGGAAGAACTTGAGCTTGTTCTCCACGTACTTGGGCGCAAACATGGCACCGTCGTTGGCACCACCCATGATGCGGCCCACGTCCTTCACGCGGTCGATGATCTTGAGGTGGCCGTGCGCGTCCAGAAAGCCTGCGTCGCTGGTGTGGTACCAGCCGTCCGCCGTCAGCACCTCGGCCGTGGCTGCGGGGTTCTTGTAGTACTCCTTGAGCAACCCGGCGGACTTGACCATGATCTCGCCGTTGTCGGCCACCTTGATCTGCACCCCGCGGATGGGCACGCCCACGGTGTCTGCCCGCGCCTGGTTGTCGGGCTGCAGGCATACGAACACGGCGGTCTCGGTGGAGCCGTACAGCTGCTTGAGGTTGATACCGATGGAGCGGTAGAAGGTGAACAGGTCCGGGCCAATGGCCTCGCCCGCCGTGTAGGCCACGCGCACGCGGCTGAAACCCAGGTTGTTGCGCAGCGGGCCGTACACCAGCACGTTGCCCAGCGCGTACTTGATGCGGTCCAGCGTCCCCACGGGTTCGCCGTCCATGAGGGCCGGGCCCACGCGCTTGGCTAAGCGCATGCAGGCCTCGAACATCTTGCGCTTCAAGGCGCCCGCGTCTTCCATGCGGATCATCACGCTGGTCAGCAGGCCTTCAAAAATGCGCGGCGGTGCAAAGTAGTAGGTGGGGCCCACTTCCTTGAGGTCGATGGTCACGGTGCTGGCCGACTCGGGGCAGTTGACCACGTAGCCGCAGGCCAGCCACTGCGCATAGCTGAAGATGTTCTGGCCGATCCAGGCGGGCGGCAGGTAGGCCAGCACCTCTTCGCTGCTGGTGAGCTTGTCAAATTCGGCGCCCGCGCTGGCGCGGTCCAGCAGCGTGCTGTGGGTGTGCACCACGCCCTTGGGGTTGCCCGTGGTGCCCGAGGTGAAGAACATCGCGGCCACGTCGCTGGGCTGGGCCTTGGCCACCTCGGCCTTGAACCAGCCGGGGTTCTTTGCCGCAAAGGCCTTGCCAGATTCGATCAGGGCGTCCAGCGAAGCCAGGCCGGGCTCCGAGTAATTGCGCAGCCCACGCGGGTCGTCAAAGTAGATGTTGGAAATCTGCGGGCACTGCTCGCGGATTTCGAGCAGCTTGTCCACCTGCTCCTGATCTTCCACCAGGCAAAAGCGCACTTCGGCGTTGTTCAGCGGGAAGATGCATTCGGCGGCCACCGCATCCTGGTACAGCGGCACGGGGATGGCGCCCAGCGACTGCGCGGCCAGCATGGTGGCGTACAGGCGGGGGCGGTTAGCTCCCACCACCACCATGTGCTCATGGCGCTTCAGGCCCGCCAGGTGCAGGCCGGCGGCCACCTGTTCCACCAGGCGCACCAGGTCTGCCCAGCTGTGGGTTTGCCAGATGCCATATTCTTTTTCGCGCAGGGCCGGGGCCTCGGGGCGCTCGGCGGCGTGCTTGAGCAGCAGTTGCGGGAACGTGGTCAACATTGCAGGTTCCTGAAAGTGAGAAGGTGTCAGCCCGGTGACTGCCGGGCGCGCAAGCTTGTGATTGCGCGATGGGGGAATGCTAGGACCCACTTGGCCCCATTTTGGTCTGGCCGCGGACATTTAGGGGGTATCCCGGGGGTGGGTAAACCCCCCCCCGGGGCCGGGCGGTACCCCCGGGGCCTGGCCCGCCCGGTTTTTGGGCCTCCAGCCCCCGCCGTTCTCCATCGCCCCCGACCCCCGCTACCTGTTCATGAGCGAGCGGCACCGCGAGGCGCTGGCGCACCTGCTGTACGGCCTGGATGCGGGCGGCGGTTTTGTGCTGCTGACGGGCGAGGTGGGTGCGGGCAAGACCACGGTGTGCCGCTGCTTTCTGGAGCAGATCCCGTCGCACTGCGATGTGGCCTACATCTTCAACCCCAAGCTCACGGTGGGCGAGCTGCTGCGCTCCATCTGCGATGAGTTTGGTGTGCCGCACCAGCCCTCGGTGGCCGGGGTGGAAACGGTCAAGGATTACATCGACCCGCTCAATGCATCGCTGCTCGCGGCGCATGGCGCCGGGCGCAACACGGTGCTCATCATTGACGAGGCGCAGAACCTCTCGGCCGATGTGCTGGAGCAACTGCGCCTCTTGACCAACCTGGAAACCAGCGAGCGCAAGCTGCTGCAGATCATCCTTATCGGCCAGCCCGAGCTGCGCACCATGGTGGCCAGCCCAGCGCTGGAGCAACTGGCCCAGCGCGTGATTGCGCGCTTTCACCTCGATGCGCTGAGCGCGCAAGAGACCCAGCAATACATCGCCCACCGCCTGGCCGTGGCGGGCTTGCAAGGGCCACTGCCCTTCAGCCGCAGCGCCCTGCGGCGGGTGCATGCGCTGTCGCGCGGCATTCCCCGGCGCATCAACCTGCTGTGCGACCGGGCGCTGCTGGGCGCCTACGCGGCCGGGGTGCGCGAGGTCAGCGCCCGCATCGTGCAGCGTGCGGCGGCTGAGGTGTTTGATGCACCCGCGTCGGCTGCTGCGGCGCGCAGCGCCCGGGGCCAGTGGCCCCGCTGGGCGGTGGCGGGCCTGGGCGTGGCGGCGGGTGCCGCGCTGGTGGCGGGCGGCTGGGCACTGGGGACCTGGCCGCAATGGTCTCGGCAGGGCGTCGTGTCATCCACCGCGCCTGCGGGCGCCACGGCCAGCCAAACATCTGCCAGCGCGCCATTCAGCGCCCCGCCCAGCAGTGCTGCCAGCACTACAGCGGTTACAACACCCACGGCGCCCGCGGCAGGGGCTTCGGCCCCGCGCGTCGCGGCGCCGGTGGCCATGTCGGACCTGCAGCAGTTTGTGGCCGCACTGCCCGCCAGCGACAACGCGGCCTGGCAGGCGCTGGCCTCGGCCTGGGGGGGCAGCGTGGCCGACGGGGCCGATGCCTGCGCCACCTTGCCGCGCGACGGCCTGCGTTGCTACCGCAACCGCCGCGCGGGCCTGAACCTGGTGCGGCAGATCGACCGCCCGGTGCTGCTCACGCTGTTTCCGTCCGAAGAGGGCGATGTGGCGGTGTCGGCCGTGCTGCGCCGTCTGGACGGCGACATGGCCACGCTCGAAGGCGCGGGCCGTACGGTGCGCGTGCCGGTGGCCGAGCTGGCGCAGGTGTGGCGTGGCGACATGGCCACGCTGTGGCGCACGCCGCCCGACATGCCCGACAAGGGCGACCTGGCGGAGACCCCCGCCGGCGCCGCCTGGCTGGACCAGCAGCTGGCGACGGCTGGGGCCGGGGGCTCGCGCGCTGGCGCACCGGCGGCGGGCCGCGCGGCCACGCTGGCCCAGCGCCAGGCACGCATCCAGCGCTTCCAGCTGGCCCAGGGGGTGACCCCGGACGGCCGGGCGGGGCCTTTGACCCTCATGCTGCTCAACCGTGTCAACGGCGTGAGCGAACCGCGCTTGCGCACCGGAGGCTGAACCCAGTGTCTTACATCCTTGATGCGCTGCGGCGCGCAGAAGCTGAGCGCGGCCGTGGCGCCGTGCCCGGCATCCATACCCCGGCGGTGCCCGTGCCGGGTGCCATGCCGGTGGCAGGGCGGTCGGCCATCAGCCCGGTGCTGGTGGCTGTGGCGGTGGTTGCTGTGGCCGCCGTGGCGGCCGGCGGCACCTGGTGGTTCTTGCAGCGGCCGGTGCCTGCGGGCGCCGTCGTGGTGGCTGCAGCGCCTGCTACTTCTGCTGCTGTGGCTCCGTCCATGCCGGCGGTAGCGTCCACGGCGCCACCCGCTGCCGTCGCCTCCCCGGAACCGGCCCCAGCCGTGGCGCCAGCGGGGACACCCCCTCCGGCACCCGCGCCGCGCGCGGCGGCACCTCAGCGGGAGCGGCCCGCGCCCGCGCCCAGCTCCTCCGTGGCGCCGCGCTCTCCCGCCGCAGACCCCGAGCGGGCCCGCCCTGCAGCGCCCGCCCCGCGCGAGCGCACGTCCCAAGCCCCAGCCCCTGCGCCGCGTGCCGCGGACATGGCAGAGGCCAATACCGCTCCTGCCGCAGCCCCGGCCGCCACGGGCACCGTGTTTGCGCAGGCCGATCTGCCCGAGGCCGTGCGGGCACAGCTGCCGTCACTCAAGATTTCTGGGGTCACCTATTCCAGCAACCCGGTGTACCGCATGGCCATCGTCAACGGCCAGGTGCTGCACGAGGGCGACCCGGCCGGGCCGGGCCTGCTGCTGGAGAAGATCGAGCCCGGCCGCACCATCTGGTCGTTCAAGGGCTACCGGTACGGGCTGGCGTCGCAATAGCAGTATTTGGGCGAAATCGGCCGGTAGCGCTAGTGCAATATGCGCTGATAGCTATCTGATTTATAGCAATTGAATGGGCGGCCCCGCCGCAGCGCGCCCCTGTCATCAGCGTGCCAGCGGCGGGCCCTTCGGGCTATCGCAGGAACCGCCCATCGCGTCCCACCAGCGTGAGTTCGACAAAGCGCGAGGCGTTGCGGTCCGGGGTGCTGGCGCTGATCTCGAACCCGCCCAGGTCCCACTTTTTCAGGTTCCAGGTGGCGTCGATGAAGGCTGCGCGGGTGGGGTTGCGGCCTGCGCGCTGCAAGGCCTCGGCAAACACGCGGGCATTGATGTAGCCCTCCAGCGCCAGGTGCGAGGGCTCGGCCGTGGCGCCCGAGGCTTTCCAGGCCGCCTGGAACTCGCGCACCACGGGCATCACCACGTTGGAGGGCAGGGGCACCACCTGCGAAATCGCCATGCCCGTGGCGTCCGCGCCCAGGGCCTTGACGGTGGCCGGGGTGCCCATGACCGACAGCGCGTACAGCGTCACGCCCCGCTTGAGCGCGCGGAACGCCTTCACGAACTCCAGTGTGGGCTTGCCTGCGAGGCCAATCACGATGGCCTCCAGGTTGCCGCCAGCCAGCTTGGCTGCCGCGCTGCCCGCGTCCGAGGCGTTGTTCTCCACCGTCACCGTGGTGGCTTCGGGCAGTTTCAGCCGGTCCATCGACTGCTTGGCGGCGTTGAACACCTCTTTGCCGAAAGAGTTGTTCTGGTAGACGATGCCAATGCGCTGGATGCCGATGGTGGACAGGTGCTGCACCAGCTTCTCGGCCTCGTCGGCATAGCTGGCGCGGATGTTGAACACGTTGCGGGCGTTCTTGGTGCGGCTGAGCTGCGCGCCGGTGAAGGGTGCAAAAAACGGGATGCCGCTCTCGATCACCTTGGGCAGCATGGCGTCGATCATGGGCGTGCCCATGCAGTTGAACAGCGCAAAGTACCCAGGGTCGGCCAGAAACTGCTCCACATTGGCCAGTGCCTTGGGCACGTCGTAGGTGTCGTCCTGGGTGACGAGTTCAATGGCCTTGCCGTGCACGCCACCGCGCGCGTTGATGCCCGCAAATGCGGCCTTGGCGCCCTGGTGCATGGCCGAGCCCAGGTCGCCCAGCGGGCCGGTGAGGGCGGTGGACTGCGCGATCTTGATGGCGCCCTCCTGCGCGCGGGCCGCGCCGCTCCAGCCCAGCCCGGGCAGGCCGACGGCCGCTGCGGTGGCGGCTGCGGCGGCCAGCACCTGGCGGCGGGCCAGGGGGCGCGGCGCGGTGGGCGCGGGTGGGACGGTGCGTGCGGTGATGGAAGGGTGTTGGGTCATGGTGCTTGTCTCCTCGGGGCGCCCTCCGTAGGTGGCAGGGGCGCGAGGCGACATCATCCCGTCACGATTGACATTTTTTTGTCGGTCTGGCGACAATTGGGATCGTGATATTCCCGCATGCCCAGGCGGCTGCGGGGCGCCCTTTTTCGTGAGAACCTTTGCGCCATGGACCCACGCACCCACCAGGACTTGTCGCTGCACCAGCGGCGCCGTTCGCCCACGCCGCAGGAGCTGGAAGGCATTCCCTGGCTCCCTCTGCTGCTGCCCGCCGAGCGGGAGCGCGCGGTGGCCTCGCTGCTGGTGGGGGATGCCAAACCGGGCGACTATGTGTGCCGCGTCGGGCGCCCGGTGACCTACTGGTTTGGGGTGGTGGAGGGCCTGCTCAAGATGAGCACCGACAACGCCCAGGGGCAGACCATGACCTATGCGGGCCTGCCGCCCGGCGGCTGGTTTGGCGAGGGCACGACCATCAAGCGCGAGCCCTACCGCTACAACATCCAGGCCCTGCGCAAGAGCGTGGTGGCGGGGCTGCCCATCGACAGCTTTCACTGGCTGCTGGACCACTCCATCGGCTTCAACCGGTTCGTGATGAACCAGCTGAACGAGCGCCTGGGCCAGTTCATCGCCGCCCGCGAAATCGACCGCCTGAACAACCCCGATGTGCGCGTGGCGCGCAGTCTCGCCTCGCTGTTCAACCCGGTGCTGTACCCGGGCGTGGGCGAGGTGCTGCGCATCACGCAGCAGGAACTGGCCTATTTGGTGGGACTGTCACGCCAGAGGGTGAACGAGGCGCTGTCCGCGCTGGAGGCGCAAGGGGCCATTCGTGTGGAGTACGGCGGCCTGCGCGTGCTGGACCTGGCCGCGCTGCGGTCCAGCGTGACCGCCCCCTGAGGCGCTGTGCGCTTTCCCTCCGGGAGCGTACGCCCGTGGGAGAGTCCCGTCAGCTGCGCGGCAGTGCAGGAGCGCGTGACGGGGCCGAGGCCAGTGGGCGTGGGGCTGTGGTGCGTGTGGGCGCCGGCACCGCCGCCGGTGCTGCGGCGGGGCTGGCGGTACCCCAGCTGTCTTCGTCGCCGCCGTCGTTGCGCGAGAGGCGGAAGGTGCCCACCATCTGCGTCAGGCGCCCCGCCTGGTCCTTGAGGCTGTCGGCAGCGGCCGCGCCTTCTTCCACCAGCGCCGCGTTCTGCTGGGTCATTTCTTCCAGTGCGCCCACCGACTGGCTCACATGGCCGATGCGCTGGCTTTGCTCCTGCGTGGCAGCCGTGATCTCGCCCATGATGTCGGACACACGGCGCACCGACTGCACCAGTTCTTCAATGGTCTTGCCGGCGTGGTTGACGAGCGTGCTGCCTTCTTGCACCTGGTCCACGCTGGTGCCGATCAGGGCCTTGATCTCGCGCGCCGCCTGGGCCGAGCGGCCCGCGAGGTTGCGCACCTCGCCCGCCACCACCGCAAAGCCTCGGCCCTGCTCACCGGCACGGGCGGCTTCCACGGCGGCGTTCAGCGCCAGGATGTTGGTCTGGAACGCGATACCGTCGATCACGCTGATGATGTCGGCGATCTTGCGCGAGCTGGCGCTGATGGTGTCCATGGTGCGCACCACCTGGCCCACCACTTCGCCGCCGCGTGTGGCCGCATCGGATGCGGTGGACGCGAGCTGGTTGGCCTGGCGGGCCGAGTCGGCGCTTTGCGACACCGTGCCGGTCAGGTCCACCAGCGAGCTGGCTGCACTTTGCAGGTTGTGCGAGGTCTGCTCGGTGCGCTGGCTCAGGTCCAGGTTGCCCGAGGCGACCTCGGAGCTGGCCACCAGGATGGAGTCGGCGGTCTGCCCGATTTCGCCCACCAGGGTGCGCAGGCGCTCCTGCATGGCGGCAATGGCTTCGAGCAGTCGGCCGGTTTCGTCGTGGATACGCACCTCGACCTGCGAGGTGAGGTCGCCGCGCGCAATGCGCTCGGCCACCACTACCGCTCGGCCAATGGGGGCGGTGATGCTGGCTGTGATGCGCCAGGCGATCAGCGCGCCCAGGCCAATGGCCAGCAGCACCAGCAGCCCGCCCACCACGCGGGCGCTGCTCTGGGTTTGTTCTGCCGAGGCCGTGGCTTCAGCATTCAGGGTGTTTTGCAGTTCGATCAGCTCGCGCAGCTTGGCGCGCCAGGCGGTTTCTGCGGGGGCCACGCGGGTCATCAGCGCCAGCGTGGCGCTCACGGTGTCGCCGTCGTCAGCGGCCTTGATGGCGCTGTCCAGTTCGGGGCGGGTCTTGCCGCCCAGGGCCTGCACCTCGCCCAGCAGCTTGAGCTCTGCAGGGGTGGCCTTGGCGGGGGTGAGCAGTTCGGACAGAGCGGCTTCTTGCGCGGCGTATTCCTTGAGCGTCTTGCCCACTGCCACGATCTGCTCGCGCGCCTGCTTGGGGTCGATGTCGTTGAGCATGGCGGCGGAGCGGCTCTGGATGCCGATGGCGCTCACGCTCTCCAGCATGCCGTTGACCAGCTTGGCCTTGTTGGCGCCCACGCCGGTGATCTGGGTCATCTGGTCGTGCACCTTGCCCACGGACAGCTGCCCCACCGCTGCCACGGCCACCAGCAGCACCAGCATGCAGCCAAATCCCAGGCTCAGCCGGCTGGAGATCGACAGGGATTTGAGGGTGGAAGCAGCCGACATGGGGGTCCTTGGGTATCGAAAAGATCAAAGCGTGATCAAGCGGGGGCTTTGGTGCAAAAGCAATAACGGTGCCCACCGGCCCCGGGGCGCCCGATGGGTGGGGCCGAGGTCGGTGCAGTGTAGGCAATAACAACAAAATGTGTCATGAGTGTTGAGGATGCTCCCATGCCCGATCTGCATAGCCGTTTTGTTACAAATGCAGTCGTGCACAGCCTTGGTGCACTGGCGTCAAAGTGCAACAGAAGATGTCGGTGAAATCATTGGTAAAAACGCTATGGGCGCAAATAAATCATGCCTTCGGTGCTATTAAAAACATAGTTGATGGAGACTCGGGGTTTGCCCTTGTCCCCGCCGCGGGTGCAGCCGATCAGGTATAAACCTGTAACACTTGCGAGGCGTTCCATGCATCCGTTTTTTCCCTCCTCCACGCTGCGTGCGGCGGTTGCTGCGATGGCCTTGGCCGTGCTGGCTGGCTGTGCGGCGCCCCGGCCCGATACCGGCTTGCGCGAAACGCTGGTGGCCGTGACGGCCTCGCACGAACTCATCACCTTCCAGGCTGCACAGCCCGATCGCATCCTGGAGCGGCGCCCGGTGACGGGCCTGGCGCCTGGCGAGCGGCTGGTGGGCATCGACTTCCGCGTGGCCAAGGGCGTGCTCTATGCGCTGTCGCAAGCGGGCCGCCTGTATACGCTCGACATTCCCACGGGTGCGCTGCGCCCGGTCGGCCCCGCGCCTGCTGCGCTGGCACTGCAGGGCACGGTGTTCGGCTTTGACTTCAACCCGGCGGCCGACCGCATCCGGGTGGTGTCCAACACGGGCCAGAACCTGCGCCTGCACCCCGACACCGGGGCGGTGGTGGATGGCGACGCTACTGTGGAAGGTGTGCAGCCCGACCCCAGCCTGCGCTACGCCTGGGGCGATGTAAACGCCCGCCGCCGGCCCGACATTGCCGGTGCTGCCTATACCTACAACCCCAACGACAGCAAGATCACCACCAACTACGCGATCGACCGCGCGCTGGGTGTGCTGGTGATGCAGGGCTCGCGCGAGGGGACTCAGCCGATGGTGTCGCCCAACGCCGGGCAGCTGCGCGCGGGGGGCCCGGGGGGGGGGGGCCCCCCCGGGGGTGGGGGTTTGCACCTGCCGCCGGGGGCCCCCCCCCCCTGGTCCGCCGCGCCCCCCGCCCCCGCCCCCGAGCCCCGCCTGCACCAGGTGGACCTGGCCACTGGCGCCACCCGCCCCCTGGGTGTGGTGGGCGATGGCGCGCCCCTGGTGGGCCTGGCGATCGAACCATGAGGCTGGCCGGCCCGCCGACGCTGCAGCCCGCCAGGTTGGCCCGGTTGGCAGCGCTTGCTGCGCTGGTACTGCTGGCTGGCGGCGCGCAGGCGGGCACGGCGCAGGTCGATGTGTCCGACGCTGCGGGCAAGCCGCTGGCCGATGCCGTGGTCTTTCTGGATTCGGCCGAGGCCCGCAAGCAGGTCAAGCCGCTCGCTGGCGTGGAGATGGCGCAGGAGAAGCGGCAGTTCGTGCCCGGTGTGCTGGTGGTACCGGTGGGCACCGAGGTGCGGTTTCCCAACCACGACACCGTGCGGCACCACGTGTATTCCTTCTCGCCCGCCAAGAAGTTTGAGCTCAAGCTCTACAGCGGCACGCCGTCCAACCCCGTGCTTTTTGACAAATCCGGCGTGGTCACGCTGGGCTGCAACATTCACGACCAGATGGTGGGCTGGGTGCTGGTGGTGGATACACCGTACTACGCCCGCACCCCTGCGGCCACGGGCAAGGCACAACTCGACAACGTGCCGCCTGGCACCTATACGCTGCGCACCTGGCACGCCCGCCTGCCGGTGGGCGCCCCGGCCCTGGAGCAGGCACTGACCGTGCCGGCCACAGGAGCGGCCACGGCGGCGGTGCGCATGACGGGGTTGCAACCTTGATGCGGCTGCGCCTGGCCCGGCGCAGCCTGATCCTGCGGTTGGTGGGGTTGTCGTTGCTGCTGCTGCTCATCGTGCAGGCGGCGGGGTTTGCCGTGGTGCGGGCCTCCATCGACCGCAATGCGCGCGCCCAGATCGCGCGCGCCCTGGACCTGGATGAAAACATCTGGCGCCGCCTGCTGGACCAGAACGCGGAGCAACTGCGCCAGGGCTCGGCCCTGCTGGCGGCGGACTACGGGTTTCGTTCGGCGGTCAACTCGGGCGACGAGGAAACCATCCAGTCGGTGCTCGAAAACCACGGCAGCCGCATCGGCGCGGCCGTGACGGCGCTGCTGAGCACCGACCTCACGCTGCGTGCGGTCAGCCTCACGGGCAGCATGGACCAGTTTCCGGCCACGCTGCAGCAGGTGGTGCCGCGCCTCGCGCAGCAGCCCCAGGGCAGCCAGATCGCGGTGATGGAAGGCATTCCCTACCAGTTCGTGATGGTGCCCATGCGGGCGCCGGTGGTCATTGGTTGGGTGTTGATGGGCTTTCGCATCGACCAGTCGCGTGCCGACGAAATGCGCCAGCTCCTGTCGGTGCATGTGGCCCTGATGGTCAAGGCCCCCGGGGGCGCAATGACCCTGCCGGTCAGCACCCTGCCCAAGGACGCACAGGCCTTGCTGCTGGCCAGCGGTGGTGCGGCGGGCGAGCTGCAGACGGCCGAGGGCACCTTGCTGGCGCGCTCCAGCCCGCTCGATAGCGTGGGGGGCGAGGTGCACTCGCTGCTGCTGCGGTCGGTGGACGAGGTGGTAGCCCCCTACCGGCAGCTGCAGGTGTTGCTGGCCATCATCACCGTGGCGGGTGTGCTGCTGTTTGCCGTGGGTACGGGCCTGGTGGCGCAACGGCTCGCCACGCCGCTGCGCTCCTTGCTGGCGGCCACGCAGCGGCTGTCGCGTGGTGAATACGACGTACCGCTGGAGCACACCGACCGCACGGACGAGATCGGCAACCTGGCGCGCTCGTTCGACCACATGCGCGTGGACATTGGCGCCCAGCAGACCGAGATCCGCCGCCTGGCCTACTGGGACCGCCTGACGGGCCTGCCCAACCGGGAGCGGTTTCGCGACGCCGTGGTGCAGGCCATTGCCGCCAGTGCCAGCACGCCGCAGCCCCTGGCCGTGCTCACGCTGGACCTGGACCGCTTCAAGCATGTGAACGATGTGCTGGGCTATGCCTTTGGCGATCGCCTGCTGCAGGCCGTGGCCGAGCGCCTGAGCCAGCAGGTGCGCTCGCCCGACGATATGGTGGCGCGCCTGGGCGGCAATGAGTTCGCCATCCTGCTGCAGCGCGCCGATGCGGCGGACGCGCACGACGTGGCCCAGCGCATCAACCAGTCGTTCGAGTTACCGCTGGCCTTCGAGGACCAGACGGTGGACCTGAGCGCTGGCATCGGCTTTGCCTGCTGGCCGGGCGATGCGGGGGATGCTGACACGCTGCTCAGCCGTTCTGAAATTGCCATGTACGCCGCCAAGCGCCAACTCAGCGGGGCCCTGCAGTACGACGCGGCGTTTGACTCGTCCAGCGCGCAGACCCTGTCGCTGCTGACCGAGCTGCGCCACGCCGTGGAGCACCATGAGCTGCGTCTGTACCTGCAGCCCAAGGTGCCCTTGCACGGGCAGCCGGGCCTGGCTGCCGAGGCGCTGGTGCGCTGGCAGCACCCGCAGCGCGGGCTGGTGCCGCCCATGCAGTTCATCCCGTTTGCCGAGCAGACCGGGTTTGTGCGCCACCTCACGCTGTGGATGTTTGAAGAAGTCGCGCGCCTGCTGGCCGACCCACGCACCCAAGGCCTGCCGCTCAGGGTGTCGGTCAACCTCTCCACGCGAGACCTGCTCGACCCCGAACTGAGCCATCGGCTGGCCGACATCCTGGTGCGCCATGGGGTGCCAGCCAGTGCTTTCTGCCTGGAGATCACTGAAAGCGCGATCATGGACGACCCCCAGCGCGCCGAGGCCATGCTCAACCGCCTGTCGGAGCAGGGCTTCAAGCTGTCCATCGACGATTTCGGCACGGGGTATTCGTCGTTGGCCTACCTCAAGCGCCTGCCGGTGGATGAACTCAAGATCGACAAGTCGTTTGTGATGGGCATGGAAACGGGTGAGGACGACGCCATGATCGTGCGCTCCACCATCGACCTAGCGCACAACCTGGGGCTCACGGTGGTGGCCGAAGGCGTGGAGACTGCCGCCATCCAGGATCGCCTGCGTGCGCTGGCCTGCGACGAGGCGCAGGGGTACCACATCGCGCGGCCCCTGCCGGTGGATGATTTCCTCGCCTGGCAGGCGCGCCAGGAGTAGCTGGCAGCAGGCCGCCGCATCTCCGTTTGGGGGCTAAGCAGTCCACAGGCGAAAATACCCGCAATGTCTTCCTCCTCCTCTCGCCCGCCTGCGGGCCCTGCCGCCGCTCCCGCCTCCGACGTTGGCGGCCCATCGTCTTCTGCACCAGCCGCCGGTCGGCCCGTGCTGCGCCGCCCGACCCTGACGGCCAAGCCCGCCCCTGCGCGGCCTGCTTCTGCACGGCCCGCTCCGCCGCCCCGGGCCCCACGGCCGTCCCGCGCCCCTGCACCCTCCAACTACCGCGTGGCGTCGGGCGCTTTTGTGGCGCCGGTGCGCCAGGTGCCTGCGCCAGCGACGGGCACCGTGGGCGGCCTGCCCACCTCGCGCCTGAACAAGCGCATGGCCGAGCTGGGTCTGTGCTCGCGCCGCGAGGCCGACGACTGGGTGGAGCAGGGCTGGGTCAAGGTCAACGGTATGGTGGCCACCCTGGGCCAGCAGGTCACGGCGGCCGACCGCATCGAGGTGGACAAGATTGCCCAGGGTTTCCAGGAGCAGCGCGTCACCATCCTGCTGAACAAGCCCATCGGCTACGTGAGCGGCCAGGCCGAAGACGGCCACACGCCCGCCGTGGCGCTGATCAACCCCCGCACCCACTGGCGCGAGGACCCCAGCCGAAACCGCTTCTCGCCGCCGCAGCTGCGGGGCCTGGCGCCCTGTGGGCGGCTCGATATCGACTCCGTAGGCCTCCTGGTGCTGACGCAGGACGGCCGCGTGGCCCGGCAGATCATTGGCGAGGACTCCGTGATGGAAAAGGAGTACCTGGTGCGCGTGGTCTACCAGGCCCCGGGCCAGGCGGCGCCCCGCCATCCCGGGGAGCGCTCCGCGCCGCTTCAAGAAATCAACGAGCGTGACCCCGTCAGCACCAATGTGCAGGCGGTGTTTCCCAAAGAGCTGCTGGAGCGCCTGCGCCACGGCCTGAGCCTGGACGGCGAGCCGCTCAAGCCCGCCAAGGTGGATTGGCAGAACCCCGAGCAACTGCGTTTTGTGCTCACCGAGGGCAAAAAGCGCCAGATCCGCCGCATGTGCGAACTGGTGGGGCTCAAGGTGGTGGGCCTCAAACGCATCCGCATCGGCCGCGTGACCTTGGGCAACCTGCCCGTGGGCCAGTGGCGTTACCTGTCCCCCAGCGAGCGGTTCTGAGAGCCCCGGGCTCCCTAGAGCCTGTTCAAAGTCTTTTTGGAGATCGCATTGGAGTGCAATCGGGATGAGTGGATGCTTCGGGTGCGCCGCATGGGCTCATGCCCATGCAAGCAGCCGGGGCGTTCAATCGCCCGATTTCACTCCAACCCTTCGGGCAAGTGCCTTGCCGGGCGGTCTGCTGCGTTGCGGCGCTTGCCGATAGCACGGGCTATCGGCGGCGCCCCGCGCCTTGCATCCCATCCCGGCAAGGTACTTGTGCGGCTCCAAAAAGACTTTGAACAGGCTCTTTAAACCATTTCTGAACGGAGCCCCTCTCATGCCCCTTCCTTCCGCACCTCGGCCACGCAAGCCTGCTCCCTCTACCCCTGCGGGCGACGGTACTAAAGCGGCGACGGCCAGCCCGCTGCGCCAGTTGCGCGCCTCCGACCTGCGCGCTGTGGCGCGCCTGGCCACGCAAGCCACTACCGGCATCAGCCGGGTGGCCGAGGGGGTGCACCAGTCGGTGCTGGACACGCTGGGGCTGCCAGGTGGTGCCGAGCCGGGTCGCACGCGGGGACTGACGGGGCTGGTGTACCAGAGCATTCGCGGGGTGACGCAGCTGGTGGATGCGGGTCTCCAGGCGGGGCTGGCGCGGCTGGAGCCGTTTTTTGCCTCAGCCACGTCGGCCGGTGAGGTGCACTGGGAGCGCGAGGCGGTCATTGCCGCGCTCAATGGCGTGATGGGCGACCGCTTGCAGCGCGACGGCAACCCGCTGTGCACACCAATGGGCTGGTACCAGCAGGGGCGGCCGCTCAACCTGCAGGCGCTGGCCGCCCCCAGCGCCGCCACCGGCAAGCTGCTGGTGCTGGTGCATGGCCTGTGCATGAACGACCTGCAGTGGCTGCGCCACGGCCATGACCATGGCGCCCATCTGGCCGAGGCCCTGGGCTACACCCCCGTGTACCTGCGCTACAACACGGGTCAGCACACCTCCACCAACGGGGCCGAGCTGTCGGCCCAGCTCACATCTCTGGTGGCTTCGTGGCCCGTGCCGGTGACGGAGCTGTCCATCCTGGCCCACAGCATGGGCGGGCTGGTGGCGCGCAGCGCCTGCCACCAGGCGGCCCAGGCACCTGCGGGTGCCAGCGGGTGGCTGCCCCTGCTGCGCCACTTGGTCTTTCTGGGCACCCCGCACCACGGGGCCCCGCTGGAGCGGGCGGGACACTGGGTGGATGTGCTGCTGGGCAGCAATGCCTATTCGCGCCCGTTTGCGCGCCTGGCCCAGCTGCGCAGTGCGGGCATCACCGACCTGCGCTACGGTCATGTGCTGGAGTCCGACTGGCTGGGGCGGGACCGCTTTCGCAAAAGCCCCGACCAGCGCACCCCGGTGCCGCTGCCTGCCGGAGTGGCATGCCACGCGGTGGCGGCCACCCTGGCTGCGCGGCGCAGCCCGGTGGGCGAGCGGCTGGTGGGGGACGGGTTGGTGCCTCTGCACAGCGCGCTGGGCATCCACGATGATCCTGCCAGGACGCTGGGGTTTGCCAAGGCCCGGCAGGCGGTGTTCTACCGCCTGGGCCACCTGGATCTGCTCGCAGACGCGGGCGTGGCCCGGCAATTGCAGGACTGGATGCAGGACCATTGATCCAAGAGTATCCGGACGGCCAGCTTTTTGACGCAAGCGGTGCTTGCCAGGGGCCCGGGCGCGGCTACCATGTCGCGGTGCGCCACATAACAAGGAGAATTGAGTGAGTGATGCGAAATACCGCCTGGTGACCCGCAGTGACTTTGACGGCCTGGTCTGCGCGGTGCTGCTCAATGAGCTGAATCTGATCGACGAGATCACTTTCGTCCACCCCAAGGACATGCAGGACGGCAAGGTGCCCATCACCAGCCGTGACATCACCACCAACCTGCCCTATGTGCCGGGTGCGCACCTGGTGTTCGACCACCACGAGTCCGAAACCATCCGCAACTCGGGCCGCCGCGACGAGAACCACATCATCGAGGCCCACGCCCCCTCGGCCGCGCGGGTGGTTTACA